>Ga0137459_1000253_pt1 | contig 19630 bp, 15 predicted proteins | sample EasRivERMGT700_2_FD_104908 | JGI IMG/M metagenome (GOLD analysis project Ga0137459, IMG submission 104908) | Soil microbial communities from meander-bound floodplain in the East River, Colorado, USA - East River MetaG ERMGT700_2 | ecosystem: Environmental > Terrestrial > Soil > Floodplain ...
ACGCCGATCTGCTGGCGCACGATCGACACGTCGTAGGTCGCCGCCATCGGCGCGTACATCGCGCTGATCGATCCGAAATCGGAGCCGAGCCACTTGTTGCCGACGTCGACGACGAACCGCTCGCGCGGGAACACCCGGATGAACCGCGTGCCCTTGCAGCGCGCGCATGGCACGTCGGGGCGGCGCGGCGACGGCATCGTCGTGGTGCCGAGCTTGGTCGCGCACGGGCTACAGATCGTCTGCACGAGCTCGGGCTCGGTCTCGAGCCGTGCCGCATGACACAACTTGCAGGTCGCCATTCGCCCATTGTGGCAGGTCGGCTGCCGGGGACGGTGGGGGTCTTTTGGTGGTGGCGCCGCGGCAGCAACGCCACGGATCGTTGGTCGAGATCCGGCGGGGCGCGCTAAGGTGCGCCGATGCCGCCCCTGCTCCGCCCGCACCCACGTCAGTCCGCGCCCAGGGGTCCGGTCGTCCTGGTGGTGATGGACGGCGTCGGGCGCGGCGCCGGCGACGAGGCCGACGCGGTGGCGATCGCGGCGACCCCGACGCTCGATCGGCTGTGGGTGCCCGGGGTGCGCGCCGAGCTGCGCGCGCACGGCAAGGCGGTCGGGCTGCCGAGCGACGACGATATGGGCAACAGCGAGGTGGGCCACAACGCGCTCGGCGCCGGCAAGGTCTATGCCCAGGGCGCGCTGCTGGTCGGCCGGGCGATCGCGTCGGGGGCGATGTTCCGCGGCCAGGTCTGGCGCGACGTGGTGGCGCGCGGCGCCCGCGGTGGAGCGGTGCACTTCCTCGGCCTGCTGTCGGACGGCAACGTGCACTCCCACATCGCGCACCTCGAGGCGCTGCTCGCCGCCGCCGCCGAGGCCGGCTGCAAGAAGCTGTACGTCCATGCGTTGCTCGACGGCCGCGACGTGGCCCCGACCAGCGCGCTGGAATATGTCGATCGGCTCGAGCGGTACCTGTCCAACCTCAGGTCCAGCGGCTCCGGTGGCATCGACGCCCGGATCGTCTCCGGCGGCGGCCGCATGCAGATCACGATGGATCGATACGAAGCCGACTGGGCGATGGTCGAGCGTGGCTGGCACACGCACGTGCTGGCCGACGCACCGGCGTTCGCGTCGGCGACCGCCGCGGTCGAGCACTACCGCGCGGCGCGGCCCGGCATCATCGATCAGGACCTGCCGGCGTTCGTCGTCTCGCCGGCCGCGCCGATCCGCGATGGCGATGCGGTCGTGATGTTCAACTTTCGCGGCGACCGCGCGATCGAGATCACGCGCGCGTTCGACGACGCCGAGCTCCCCGCGTTCGATCGCGTGCGCCGGCCCGACGTGCTGTACGCCGGGATGATGGAGTACGACGGCGACCTCCACCGGCCGAGGCACTACCTCGTGTCGCCGCCCGAGATCGAGCGGCCGATGGGCGAGCTGCTCGCCGCCGCCCACGTCTCGCAGCTGGCGATCTCCGAGACCCAGAAGTACGGTCACGTGACGTACTTCTGGAACGGCAACCGCAGCGGGATGTTCGACCGCGACACCGAGACCTACGTCGAGATCCGCTCCGACAACGTGCCGTTCGACCAGCGGCCGTGGATGAAGGCCGCCGAGATCACGGACGCGCTGACCGCCGAGCTCCGGACCGGCAAGCACCGGTTCGCGCGGGTCAACTATGCCAACGGCGACATGGTCGGCCACACCGGCGCGTTCGACGCCACCGTGGTCGCGGTCGAAACCGTCGATCTGCAGCTCGCCAGGCTCGCGAGCGTCGTGGAGGAGCTCCAGGGAATCCTGGTAGTTACCGCCGACCACGGCAACGCGGACGAGATGTTCCAGCGTGATAAGGCCGGTCAGGTCTTGCGCGACAAGAAGACCGGCCAACCCGTGATAAAGACAAGTCACACGCTCAACGCCGTGCCATTCTTGATCCACGACCCCGTGCGCTCCGACCGCTACGAGATCGACCCGGCACGCGCGGCCACCGCAGGCATCGCCAACGTCACGGCCACCTGCCTCGAGCTGCTGGGCTTCACGCCGCCCGATGATCTGGAGCCTTCCTTGTTGAGGTATCGATGAGCACCGACCCTGCCGACCCTGCCGACCCTGCCGAGCCCGCCCCGCCTGGACGCCCCTATCTCTCCCACGCGCTGGGCCCTCCTCCGTCGACCGGCAGCACCCGAGCGCTGATCGGCGTCCTGCTCGCCGGCATGGCGGGCATGATCATCTTCCTGTTCGTCCACCTCTCGAAGGACGGCAAGATCCAGCCCGGCCCGGCGCAGGCCCACGCCGAGTGCACCAAGGGCCAGCGCGATTGCCTGCCGGACGTCAGCTACGTCGACACCGCGGGCGTCGCGTACTCGCACGACTCGCTCGCCGGCAAGGTCGTGCTCGTGAACTTCTGGGCGACGTGGTGCCACCCGTGCCAGAAGGAGATCCCCGATCTGTCCCGGGCGTACGACAAGTACAAGAGCAAGGGCGTCGTGATGCTCGGCGTCATGACCGACAACCCCGATAGCCAGCAGCTCCTCAACTTCCAGTCGGACTACGAGATGACGTACCCGGTGGTGCGGGCGAGCTCCGATCTGATGGTCTCGTTCAACTACCCCGACGCGCTGCCCACGACGTTCGTGTTCGACCGCGGCGGCAAGCAGGTCTACAGCCACGTCGGCCCGCTGCGCGAGCGCGAGCTCGACTCGCTGCTCGACAAGCTGGTCGCGCAGAAGTAGCGCCCGCCGGGCTCAGTTCTTGAGCTCGAACTTCCACCTGGCGCTCTCGGCGCCCATGCCGGCGCCGCCGCCGGGGGCGTCGTAGCCGAACCGGAGCTCGCCGCGCGCCTCGTAGATGCCGCGCGGCCCGCTGCAGGTGACCGCTGCGGTGAGCAGCTTGTCGGCGATCTTGAGCTGATCGCCCTTGAGCTGGATCGCGTCGCACTTGATGTCGGGCGGGACGGTGACCTTGAGCTCGCGCGGGGTCTTGTCGCTGTAGGCGAGCCAGCTCGCGAGCTTGATCGCCATCGAGAGCTGGAACTTGTCGCCCGCCTTGGCCTCCTTGGGGCCATCCGACAGCGAGACGTATTCCTTGATCGCGGCGATCGCCGCGTTGGCCTTGGCGTCGCGCACGTCGAGCTCGGCCGGTGACGAGGCGGTGGACACGAGCTGCACCTTGCCGTCGACGTCCACCACGATGGACGCCGGGCCGGTGACGCCGAGATCCTTCATCAGCTTGGTCGCACCGCGGCCGAACGCCACGGTGCCGCGGCCGACGCCTTCGCTCTCGCGGATCGGATCGAGCTTCTTCGCCTGCGCCTTGCTGCCGTTGATGTACGCGATCACGTAGGCGCGGCCGGTCTCCTTGAGCGTGATGATGCGGGCGAGATCGTCGGTGCACGCCTGCACCTTGGGCGCGCAGAACCAGTGGATCACGACCTTGCCCGCCGCATCCTTGGGCGCGGGGACGTCGTACAGCCAGTCGAGCTTCGGCCACGACGCCGTGCCGGTGAGGCCGAGCGCCTCGCCAGGGGCAGGCAGCGTCGCGGGGGGCAGCTTGGCCGGCTTGATCGGCTTGGCCGGCTTGGCCTGGCCGGTGGCGACCAGGGAGCCAAGAACGAGTACCGACAGGACGAGTCGATGCATAGGCGCTCACCATAGCGCGAGGGAAACCTGCCGGGTGGTAACAGGCAGGGTCTCGTGCACCCCGTGGCACGATCCGCGGGCGCCGACTATTCATCGCGGCTCTTCATCGCCCCGGCGCCCCGGGGCGACGCTCAGCCGATCGCCGCGAGGTAGATCGACGCGAACACCGCGACCAGCGCCTCGCCGGCGATCAGGCCCGACGCGAGCGGCAGGAGGTAGACGTCGGCCGACGCCTTGAACCACTTCTCCCAGACGTAGCCGGCGATGCCGCCGAAGAACATCGTGAGCACCACGCTGAACGGCACGAGGATGCCGATCCCGATCCCGGTCGGCGACGGCACGTACTTCTTGAACCGCGGCTTGCTCTCGAGCACCGTGAGCACGATACCGAGCACGGAGAAGATCACCAGGGCGTAGAGCGCCGAGGTCGGCAGGGCGCTGGCGCCGTCCTTGAGGATCTGTGCGAACCCCGACCACTTGTTCGAGATCGGCGAGGTCAGCTGCGCCTTGATGACCTTGCCGGTCACCGGATCGGTGGTGTCGAAGATGTGGTACGCGCTGACCAGCACGGGGTACATCCACGACACCGCGGCGGCGCCGACCGGCACGGCGAGCAGCTGCATGATCGTCAGGTTGCGCGGCTTGGTCCCGATGATCTGGCCGCATCGGTAGTCCTGCATGATCGCCTCGGACGAGGTCGCGATCGTGCCCGTGGTCCCGCTCGCGACCATGTTCGCCATGACGTTGCCCGGCGCCAGCGCGGCGAACACGCCCTGCATCATGTTCGATACCGCGCTGATCGGCCCCCAGTTGGTCTCGCCGAGCACGCGCAGGCCGACGAGCATGAGCGGCAGCGACAGCACCATCGCCGCGATCGTCATCCACACCGGCATCGCGAGCAGGGTCGCTTGCACGATGCACAGCGCGACGGCGCAGATCGCGACGCCGGTCGCCACGAACGACAGCGGCAGCTCGTTCGAGCCGATCTTCGCGGTCCGCAGGCTGCGGAACGTCGCGATGAGGATCCCCCAGCGCAGCGCGAGCGCCGTGAGGCCACCGGCGACGAGCATGCCGGTGGCCGGCCACATCACCCAGAACAGCACCTCGGTGCGGGTCGGCGTATCGGTCGCGACCATGACCGCGCCGGCGACCTCGTGGCCGGCCTTGACGTGGTGGATCGGCACCCCGTACTTGACGAGGAAGTACGGCACGATCACCCACGCGAGCAGGATGCCGATCAGCATGCTGAGGGTGATGCGCAGCCCGATGATCATGCCGGATCCGATGCTGAGCAGGCTGTACGACGCGCCGACCGCCAGGTTCGCGAGCACGACGCCGTGCACGACCTGGCTCAGCGTGTTGTTGGGTCCAACCTCGAGCGTCACGCGGTGCAGGAACACCCACGGCGCCTCCCAGCCCTCGGGGATGAACGGGAACAGCTTGGTGTCCTCGCGAAACAGCATCACCAGGCCCGACAGCACGACGCCCCACATCACGGCCCTGAACGCGCGCAACGCGTTGCGCTTGATCGTGGCGCTGGCGTCGCGCGGCGGATCCATCACGAGGATCGTCTCGGCGGCGGCCATGCCGTCGACGTACGGCAGCTTCTCGTCGACGACGAAGTGCCGGCGCAGCGGCACCGCGAGCAGCACGCCGAGCGTGCACGCGGTGGTCAGCCACAGGAACGCCATCGCCGGGGTCAGCTCGATGCCGAGCACGCCGTTGGTGTTGTGCCGCAGGATGTCGAACGCGCCGAGCAGCACGCACATGAAGGCGGTCTGCGAGGCGCTGGTCCCCGCCGCCTCGACGAGGTTGTTCTGCCAGCGGTTGTAGTGCTGGCGGCCGACGACATCGAACAGCTTGAGCAACAGGAACCCGAAGAACGCGGCGACCACCGAGACGTTGGGCCCGAAGCCGAGCTTGAGCACCATGTACGGATAGGTCGCGCCCATCAGCGCGGCCACCAGCAGGCCGGCGATGATCGACTTCACCGTCAGATCGCCCTTGAGGTGCTCGAGCCGCTCGATCAGCGGGACCTCGGTCGCGCCCGCCGGCGGCAGCCCCGCGCTGCCGAGCGCCTTGAGCTCGTCCTTCAGCAGCTTGGCCTCGGGCACTTCGAGATCGGGCTCTTCGTGGCTCACGTCCGCGTCATAACACGGCGCCCCGAGCGGGCCGTGGACAACCTCGCTGTCCGACCGGCCCGTGGTGCCCCGCCGCCGCCGCGGGCCGTGAGCTCGAGGAGAACGCCGACACGCGCGCTGGCAACGCGGCCTGGGTCCGCCGCTCGTCCGTCGACCACCGAATCGAGCATGGATGGCGGCGCCATCTCCACGACCGGCCGGCGCTCCACTACCCGGCCGTGCAATTTATCTCGCGCCGTGACCCACCCCGCGGCGCTGCGCTGCGCGTTGGCGCCGATGCAGCGGTTCTGTTCGGTTGCGCCGGCGGTGCGGACCGTAGGCTCCCGGAGATCGCGAACACGCGCGCTGGCGCCGCGGGGCTGGGCACGTCGCTCGTCCGTTGACCACCGAATCGAGCATGAATGGCAGTGCCATCTCCACGACCGACCGACGATCCACTACCCGGCCGTGCAATTTATCTCGCGCCGTGACCCACCCCGCGGCGCTGCGCTGCGCGTTGGCGCCAGCGCGGCAGGCCCGAGCGCGGCGACAGCGCCGCGGTCACCACGATTGCCGCGGTCACCCACGATCGCGGCGATCACCGCGGTCACCACGATTGCCGCGGTCACCCACGATCGCGGCGATCACCGCGGTCACCACGATTGCCGCGGTCACCCACGATCGCGGCGGTCACCCACGATCGCGGAGATCACCGCGGTCACCGCGATCAATGGCGGCCGTGTCGCCGCTCGTTGGGCTTCTTGTCGTCCGGCTGCTTGTCGTCGGGCTTCTTGTCCTCGGGCTTCTTGTCCTCGGCCGCCTTCTTGCGCGCCTCGTCGTCGGCGCGCCGCTTGTCCTGCTCGACCCTGCGCTGCTCGTCCTGCTGGCGCCGCTGGTCGTCCTGCTGGCGCTTCTGGTCGTCGGCCGCCCGCTTGCGGGCCTCGTCATCGGCCGCCCGCTTGCGCGTCTCGTCGTCGGCCCGCTTGCGCGCCTCATCGTCGGTGCGCCGCTTGTCCTGCTCGACCTTGCGCTGGTCGTCCTGCTGGCGGCGCTGCTCGTCCTGCTGGCGCTTCTGGTCGTCGGCCGCCCGCTTGCGGGCCTCGTCGTCGGCTGCCCGCTTGCGCGTCTCGTCGTCGGCCCGCTTGCGCACCTCGTCGTCGGCGCGCCGCTTGTCCTGCTCGACCTTGCGCTGGTCGTCGTCCCGCCGGCGCTGCTCGTCCTGCTGGCGCTTCTGGTCCTCGCCCGCCTTCTTGCGCGCCTCGTCGTCGGCGCGCCGCCGGTCCTGCTCGGCCTTGCGCTGGTCGTCGGCGCGGCGGCGCTCGTCGTCCTGGGCGCGGCGGCGCTCGTCGTCCTGCCGGCGCGTGTCCTCCGCGGCCCGCTTGCGATCTGCCTCGTCCTGCCGGCGGCGCGCCTCGTCGGCCTGGCGGCGGTCTTCCTCCGCCTTCTTGGCGTCCTGGGCCGACCGCCGCTTGTCGTCCTCGGCCTTGCGGCGCGCATCTTCATCGGCGCGCCGCCGCTGCTCGTCTTGCTGGCGCCGTTGTTCCTCGGCAACCCGGCGCTGATCGTCGGCCTTCTTGCGCTCGAGCTCCTCGGCCTGGCGGCGCCGGTCGGCCTCGATCCGCTTCTGCTCGGCCTCCTGCTTGCGGCGCTGATCGTCGTCGCGCCGGCGCTGCTCGTCGGCCAGCTTGTTCTGCTGGTCCTCGAGCTTCCGGCGCTCGGCCTCGAGCCGGCGGCGCTCGGCGTCGCTGGATGCGCGCTGGCGCTGGTCCTCGAGCCGGCGCTGCTCGTCGGCGAGCCGGCGCTGCTCGTCGGCGTGCTTGCGGCGCTGGTCCTCGAGCTTCCGGTGGTCTTCGCCGAGCCGGCGGCGATCGTCCTCCTGCCGGCGCTGCTTGCCCTCGAGCTCGCGGCGGATCTTGTCGTCGCGGCGGCGGCGCCCGTCCCACTCGCGCTGGCGGTCGTGCGCGCGGCGCTCGGCCTCGCGGCGGCGCTCGTCGTCGAACCGGCCGATCCGGTTCGGGTCGACGCGCTCGCGGCGCACCTCGACGCGGTGCTTGCGCAGCCAGTCGTCGTCGGGGCCGATCACCCACGTGTGCTTGTGACGGTCGCGTGCGTAGCGCCGGACGTTCCACGTCGCGTTCAGGTACGCTCGGACGTTGGTGCGGATGACGTAGCGCGGCGTGTCGCCGGCGAGCAGGTAGGTCGCCGGCACGAACCGCCAGTGGTCCTCGGGGAAGTACGCATCGTCGGTGTAGCCGACGGGCGCCCAGCCGACGTAGCCGTCGCCCTGGCGCCACTGCACCCACGCCGGGCCCCAGGTCGTGTCGGGGCGCCAGATCCAGCGGTTCGCCCAGACCCAGCGGCCGTAGTGATCGGTCGCCCACCCGAACTGATCGTTCGACACCCAGGTGAAGCCGTACTCGGTGTTGGTCCACCGGCCGTTGGTGTACGGCAGGTACGATGCGTCCGCGGGCGCAAACACCCAGCCGTACGTCGGGTCGTCGTACCAGGTGCCGTACGGCGACAGCTGATCGTAGAACACGTCGATCGATGGCACGTCGTAGCCGGCGACCTCGATATCGATGTCGCTATAGATCGGATCGCTGTAGGTCGGCGGCGGCGGCTCGGGCGGTTGTGCCGGCGGCGGCGGCGGCGCCGGCGGTGGCTGGTACGGATCCGGCTGCACCGGCGGCGGTTGCTGCTGGGCGTACTGCGGCGGTTGCTGATAGCCGTACTGCGGCGGCGGGCCGTTCGCCGGAACCACACAACCGGCGAGCAACAGCGAGCTCAACCACGTTCTCATTCGGAATTGCCGGGACTGCATGAACGGGGACCTTTCGACGGGACCGGGAAAGTGGACGGCGGGCCCGCGACCGCATCCACCAGGATAGATCCGGGCGCGGCACGCGGACCATGGGGTCGGGGCACTATGCCCCGCGTGCCGTGACGGCACAGGAGGTTTCAGCGGATCCAGGCGCTCGCGGCGACCACGGGCGTGGCGCTAGGCTCTGGCGATGCGAACGCTGCGGCTCGTCGACGTCCACCTCGGCGCGGACATGATCGTCGCGCGCTGCTCGATCGACGACCTGCGGTTTCACGTGACCGTGTGGTACGAGGACCTCGACCTGACCGCGCTCGCGCGGCAGTTCGGCGACGAGACGATCGAGCGGATCGCGGTGCACATCGCGCTGTTCCAGCTCAACGCCGCGGCCAGCTTGCGGCCCGACGTGATCGAGCTCGGCCGCTACGCGAAGTACCTGACCCAGGATCTGGCCGATCTGTGGCGCACGGTGTTTCACCACGTGTGGGCGCAGTGGCGCTACGAGCACGATCTGCCGGCCTACGACGGCCCGCGGTTCGTCGATCCGATCGCGCCGCCGCCCGCGCCGGTCCACGCCCCCGAAGGCCCGGTCGAGCTGCTCGCGTTCTGCGGCGGCGGCAAGGACAGCCTGGTCGCGCTCAAGCTGCTCGAGCGCGCGAACCTGCCGTTCGCGACGCTCGGCTACGCGCACTCGATCTACGGCGCGGCGGCGCCGCAGCACGCGCTGCTCGATCGGGTCGGCGCGGTCACCCCGCGCGTGCGGGCCGAGCGCCAGTGGGTGATCGACGATCTGCTCGACGCGCCGGTCGCCCGGCTGCGCCCCGCGCTCGGCGTCAAGTACCTCCTGGCCGCCGAGACCCCGGCCTCGGTGTTCGCCACGCTGCCGCTCGCCCTCGCGCGCGGCTACCGCGGCCTCGTCGTCGCCCACGAGGCCAGCGCGAACAGCGGCAACCTCGAGTGGAACGGCGAGGTCGTCAACCACCAGTGGGGCAAGGGCTGGGACGCCGAGCTGCTGCTCGACGGCTACGTCCGGCGCGCGCTGGTCGCGAACCTGCGCTACTTCAGCATCCTGCAGCCGGTGCACGACGAGGTCATCTTCGAGCTGCTCACCCGCGACGCCGAGCTCGCCGCGCTCACCCACTCGTGCAACGTGCAGAAGCCGTGGTGCGGCGCGTGCGCCAAGTGCGCCTACGTCTGGCTGCAGTTCGCCGCGCACCTGCCGCCGGCCGTCGTGCACGCGACGTTCGGCGCCGATCTCGGCGAGCGCCCCGCCAACGAGCGCTGGTTCCGCGAGATGCTCGGCCTGGCGGACCACACGCCGTTCGAGTGCGTGGGCAGCGCGCCCGAGGCGCGGCTCGCCCTGACCGTGGCGCGGTCGCGTGGGTTTGCCGGCGCCCGGCTCGCGAGCTATGCCGCCGCCGTCGGGCCGGTCGATGTCGCGGCGATCGCGGCGCCGCTGCTCCGCGTCGGCACGCAGCACGGGATGCCGGCCCACGTCGCCGCGGGCGTCATGCCGCAGCTCGCCGCCGCTGCCGCTGCCGCCGCCGATCGGCTCGCCCACCACGGCCGCTGACCTGCGCCGGTCCGGCGGCACACCTCACCCGGTTTGGGATCGGCGCAGGCGCTCCTCGGCCTCGAGGTCGAAGTCGTGCACCGCCAGCGTGGCGCCCACGGTGCCGACGCCGAGCGCGACGAGGTTGACCCCCGGCACCAGCAGCAGGCCGGCGACCACGGCGCCCAGGCCGAGCGTGCGGCCGCGGTGGTTGCGCAGGTACTCCAGTTTGTGGCGATACGCCAGCGCGCGGCGCGCCAGGATGGCGTCGTAGCAGTCGTAGGCAGCGCCGCGCGCCGCGAGCCAGCCGCCGATGGCGAGCGCGGCCAACGTCCCGACCACCGGCGCCCACGACAGCGTGAGCAGGAGCATCACCCCGAGCACGGCGACGACGAGCCGGCGCAGCCCGTGGATCACCCCGACCACCAGGTCGAGCAGGAACCGCCCGAGCGTGAACGGTGGGCCCTCCCCTCCGAGGAGCTCATCATCGACCGCCTCCGACAGGCGCTCGCAGAACGGACCGGCGATCATGCCGGCGAGCGCCACGAACACCAGCATGGCCCCCGCGGCGAGCGCGATCACGACGATGAGCGACACCACCCAGCTCACCGCACCGTCGAGCCACGACGGCAGATACACCGTCAGCACCCCGACGACGCGGTGCACGACCAGCGCGAGCCCGGCGAGCAACAGGGTCAACAAGAGGAGGGTGATCGCGGCCGGTGCGATCACCCACACCCAGAGCCGTGGACACTCGTTGAGAAACGCGAAGCCACGCTCCACGTCGCGCACGCCTTGCGCGAACTCTGTCATGGGGTCGGAGAGTAGCAGCGGAACCCGACGCGCGGCCAGCTTCCCGGCGCACGAGCGCGTCCGATGCGACGATCAGGCGCGGCACGGCCTGGCCTCCCGCAGCTCGGGATCGTGACCGCGTGCGTGACCGCGCGTGCGTGGTTCTCGCGCGTGATGCGATGCTGCTTTCTCGTACCGCGCGCGTAGCGAAAATTACTGCCCAGACCATGCGGCCCGCAGGATCGTGAGCGTCCGCTAGTACCCCGCCACAGAGGATCTGACCGGTTGCTTGCGGAGATGCCGGGGGAGAGCACTTCGGGTCCTGCCGCACCGACGCCAACGCGCAGCGCGGCGCCGCGGGGTGCCGCGAGATAGATTGCACGGCCGGGGTGGTGGATCGCCGGCCGGTCGTGGAGATGGCACCGCCCTCCATGCTCGATCCGGCGGTCAACGGACGAGCGCCCGACCCAGCCCCGCGCGCTAGCGCGCGTGTCCGCGATCTCCTCGAGCTCACCGCTCGCACCGCCAGCGCAACCGATCAAAACCTCTGTGGCCAGGTACTAGCGTTGCCGGGCGAGCCACGCCGCGGCGCGCGTGCGCAGGGATGCGGGCACGAAGCGCGCGAGGTGGTTGCACGCCGACATCTGCCAGGGCACGCGCACCCGCTCGCGGCCCGCCTCGATGCCGCGCACGAAGGCCTCGGCGGCCTCGTCCGCCGACAGCAGGAACGGCATCTTGTACGTGACGCCCTCGGTCATCTCGGTCTCGACGAAGCCGGGCTCGAGGACGGAGAGCTTGATGTCGAAGCCGCAGGCATCGGGCCGCAGCCCGTCGACGAGCGCGCGCAGCGCGATCTTGCTCGCCATGTACGGCCCGGAGCGCTGGAGCAGGCCGTCGGCGGCCATCGATCCGGTGACCGCGATCCGGCCGCCGCCACCGCCGCGCATCCAGGCGAGCACCGGCTCGAGGAAGAACACCGCGCCCAGGTAGTTGGTGCGCATGATCGACTCGGCGGTCGCGGCGTCGAACGCCGCGGCGGTCTGCGCATCGGACGTGCAGCACTCCGCGAACGAGCGCGCGGCCTGGTCCGACAGCGCGATGCCGGCGTTGAGCACGGCGCGATCGAGGCGCGCCCACCGGCTGTCCAGCGCGGCGATCGCCCGGGCGACGTCGCCGCGCTGCGTGACGTCACCGGCGAGCGCGACGGCGTCCGCGGCGCCTTCCACGCGGCACCGTGCGGCGACCGCCTCGAGGGCTTCGCGGCGGCGGGCGAACACCGCGACCCGCGCGCCGCGCCGCGCGTAGGCGATGGCGATCGCCGCGCCGAGCCCGCTCGACGCGCCGGTGACGAGCACGTGGAGGGGACCCAGGAGGCCGCGATCGGTGCGCACGGGTGCATCCTAGCGCACACGGAGCCGCGCGACCGCCGCGCTGGGGGGCGTCGCGTCGCGATGCGGCACCTACTCGCCGCCGGCCTTCTGCAGCTTCTTGCCGATCGCCTGCAGGCGCTGGTGCAGCGCGTGCGCCTGGGCCGCGAGCTCCTCGAACTCGGCCTCGCGCGCGGTGGCCGCGAGCCGCTGCGCGCGATCGGACAGCGCGAACACCGTGGTCGAGACGTCGCGCGTGGCTTCGGGCGAGGGCGGCTTGCTGGCGTCGCCGTTGTCGCGATGCCCGGCGATCAGGTTGTTGAGGCCGCCGACGTCGCCGGCGACCGCGGTGAGCTCGCTCATGAGCTCGCTGAGCCGCTGGTTCCGGGCCTGGACCGCCGCGACGTGCGCGACGACGTTGCCGGCGAGCTGCTCCTGGTGGGCGCGCGCCGCGGCCAGCGCCTGGACCATGCGCTGCCCGGCGGCCTGCAGGCGCGCCTCGCACGCCGCGATCTCGGCGAGCGTGGTGTTCGAGCGCTCGAGGTGCTTCACGCTCGACAGCGGGGTCTTCAAGAACAGGTCGCCGAGCCGCGCGTAGGTGGCGAGCTCCTCGTCGAAGCCGGCCGCGGCTTCGGCGAGGGCCGTATCTGGTTTGGCCATGGCACCGAGAATCTACCGCGATTCGGAAGACCCTGTCGGGGACGCGCTATTCGATCGGCGGTGCCGCGAGCCGCGGGCCGAACAACCGCATGCTGGCGATGATCATCGTCTCGTCGCCGCCCTTGATCTCGCGGCGGCCGGCGAGGTCGACGCCCCACGTGACGCTGGCAAAGCCCAGGCCCGCGGAGAGGTAGGTCGCGCCGAGCCCGTTGTCGTGGAGCGCGCCGGCCCGGATCGGATAGCCGGTCTGGCCGCCGTCGCCGCGCAGGAACAGCTCGGCGCCGCCGCCGTAGCGCGCGCTGCGATCGCTGCCCTCGAGCTTCCACCGCGCATCGAAGCTGAGCGCGAGCACCGGGATCGGGTGGGCGTAGACCCCGCCGCCCACCGCGCGCGGAAACTGCGAGGACGCGGTGGTCGCCCACAGGTTCTGTGCCGAGACGCCGAGGTTGATGAGCTGGGTCACGCGCACCGTCGCGCCGAGATCGAACGTGGTGCCGCTGGCGTCCGGCTCGCCCGCCATGTCGGACGTGAAGTGATAGTACTTCGTGGTCGCGCCGATCAGGATGCGCGGGACGAGCATGCGGGCCAGCGCGAGGCCCCCGACGTGCGTCGTGCGATGCAGCGTCATGTCGCCGAGCTCGGGGCTCGAGCCCGCGTAGTCGTAGAAGAAGCACCCCGGCATCGCGTTGGTCGAGTCGCACGCGGACACGCCGATCAGCGACGCCGAATCGGCGGCGCGATAGCCGTAGCCACCCTCGAACACGAGCTCGCGGTTGAGCGGCAAGCCGCCCGGGTTGAGGTCGATGCCGCTCTGGCCGGTGGCGCCGCCGCGCATGGCTTCGCCCACGGCGATCTCGCGCGGGCCGAGCAAGTCGTTCAACGAATCGGCCCCGGCGCGCGCGCTACCGGCGATCCCGAGCACCCCGAGCACCCCAAGCACCCCAAGCACAACGATCACCCCGAGTACAACGAGCACACCGGGGGCGATCGAACGCATACCCGAGTCTTGGCGTGATCCGGTGCGATGCGCAAGAAACCCGGTGTGGTTGCCGATCTGGCACGGCCACACCGCCCGCGTCGTCATCGCGTCGCAAGCTGACGAACCGCGGCGGGGATGGCCGCGCGCGATCTCAGGGCAGCGCCCCGATCAAGCGTGGCGACTTACCAGCGATCGCCACCGCGGCCGCCGCCACCGCCGCGACCACCGCGACCACCGCGACGGCCACCGCCGTCACCGCCGTCACCGCCACCGCCGTAGCCACCGCCACCGCCACCACCGTAGTCACCACCGCCGCCGCCGCCGCCGTAGCCACCACCGCCACGACCACCGCCGCCGCCGCGATCACCGCCACCGCCGCTGAAGCCACCGCCGCCGCCGCCGCGGAAGCCACCGCCACCGCCGCCACCACCGCCGCCGCGCTGCTGGCGCTGCTCGGCTTCGTTCACGCGAAGCGGACGACCGTCGAGGGTGCGGCCGTCCATGCCCTCGATCGCCTTGGCGGCTTCTTCGGGAGTGCCCATGGTGACGAACGCGAAGCCGCGGGAGCGGCCGGTCTCGCGATCGGAGACCAGGTGGACATCGCTTACGGTTCCGAATTCCTGGAACGCAGTACGGACGCCATCAGCATTGGTATTGAACGAAAGATTTCCAACGTACAGACGAGTGTTCATCGCTTGCTCGATCTAGCCCAAGTGACGACGTTCCGCCCAGAGGGGGCCATGGTGCTCCAAGCGGGGGTTTCAAAACGAAAGGGACGTGGCTGCAACTCCCACTGAGCACCGGACCAAGACCTGTGAACCGTGGCGCCTTCGAAGCTACTCCTCACAGTTTGCGATTGCCACCCGGAAAGTGGACAGGGGTTCAACCCTTCGAAACGCCAGGAGTTAAATGTCAGAAACTGTCGTACGATCTAGGTGTCCGGATCGAAGCCTGAACAGTTCATCAGGATACCGAGCGAGAGCCCGGCGGGACGCGACAGGTCGATGCGAACGCCGGGAACCTAGAGAGGATCGTGCTTGACGTACGTGACGAACGAGGACCGAACGGACGCCCCCCGGGGCCCGCGCCGCGCTGGCGTTCGCCGGCCGGGTAGCGAAGCGCGCCGACCACGGACGAGTATGCTCGCACGCCATGTCTGAGCTCGAGCGAACGCTGCTGCGGCGCCTGCGCGACCGCGACGAGCGAGCGTTCCGCGAGCTGATCGAGCACCACCGCGATCGCGTGTTCAACATCACGTACCGGATGCTCGGCAACCGCGCCGAAGCCGAGGACGTCGCGCAGGAGGTCTTCATCACGGTGTTCAAGACGATCGAGGCGTTCCGGGAAGAGTCGAAGTTCTCGACCTGGCTCTATCGCGTCACCGTCAATCACTGCAAGAACCGGATCAAGTACCTCGCGCGCCGCCACGAGCGCGACCGCGACGAGCTCGACGAGACCTCGCGCGAGACCAACGGCGCGTCCGGCGCACCGCTGCGCCACGTGCCGCCCGACCGCGCGCTCGAGAGCGCGCAGCTCGAGGTCCTGCTGCAGGAGGCGATCGCCAACCTCGACGACGATCACCGCATCGTGGTCGTGCTGCGCGACATCGAGGACCTGTCGATCGAGGAGATCTGCGACATCACGGGGCTGCCGGACGGCACGGTGAAGTCGCGGCTGCATCGCGCGCGCCTGGTGCTGCGCAAGAGGCTGCAACGCCATGTGGGGTGACCGATCCCTTCGGGGTGAGCTACGCTGGAGGTTGCCGTGACCGCCGAACCACCGACGAGCGCCGACGAGGCCGCCGATATCGACGAGGCCATCATCGCCAAGGTCTCCGACTACCTCGACGGCGCGCTGCCCGCGGCCGAGCGCGCCGACGTCGCGCGCAAGATCGCCGAGGACGCGACGTGGACGCGCGCGCACGCCGAGCTGACCGAGACCCGCAAGTTCCTGTCGGGGCTGCGCAAGGCGCACGCGCCGTCGAGCTTCGCCGAGGGCGTCGCCGACACCATCCACAAGCGCAGCGCCGGCCGGTTCTTCGCGCGCCGCACGCTCGGCGATCGCGTGCCGTTCGGCGTGCTGCTCGCCGTCGCGCTCGCCGGCCTCCTGGTGATCGGCTACGTCCTGTGGTCGTCGTCGACCGGGTCGCTGAAGGTCGACCACGAGCGGACCACGCCGCACGGCTCGGGCGCCGTGCTGCCGCCGCCCTGACCAGGACCTCGTCGCAGTGGATCTGACCGGTTGCGCTGCGGAGGCCCGACGTCAACGCGCAGCGTAGCGCCACGGGGTGGGTCAGGGCGCGAGATAGATTGCACGGCCGGGGGGTGGATCGCCGGCCGACCGTGGAGATGGCACCGCCCTCCATGCTCGATTCGGTGGTCAACGGACGAGCGCCCGACCCAGCCCCGGGGCGCGAGCGCGCGTGTCCGCGTTCTCCAGGAGTCTCCGGGAGCTCACGGCCCACACCGTCGGCGGCAACCGATCAAAACCACGGCGACGAGGTACCAGGTCACGTGCGCTGCAGCGACAAGCAGAACCGGCGAAGCGGCTCGCGGCGCTCGGGCGGCACGAACTCGAGGTTCAGCTGGCGATCGGTGACCTCGAAGAACGAGCGATCGGCGGCGAGCAGCTCGGCCTCGGCGCGCTCGATCTGCATGCCGTCGACGTCGGCGAGGTTCTTGCGAACGAGCTCGGCCTCGGCGTCGCGCTTGTTGCCGACGAAGAACCCGCCCAGGATCAGCTTGGCCTTGACCGCCATCGAGTGCACGTCCGAGCCGGTGCGGTGCGGCAGCGCCAGCACCTCGCGCAAGAGGTCGGCGCCCGCGGGGGACGCGCGCTCGAACGCGCGGCGCGTGACGTAGCCCAGATCGAAGATCGCGAGCTGCGGCGCGAACACCATGCCGTAGGTCCGCGCCATGCCGGCGTAGTAACTGAAGTGCCGGCCGACCTCGCGCAACAGCTCGGGGCGCTCGACGAGCTCGCGGCCGAGCCGGCGGTACTGGTGGAACACGTCGTAGACCGCGCGCAGGTTCCTGGCCTTGATCGCCTCGCGCAGGTAGTTGTTGAAGAACCGGATCGCGAGCCGCAGCGCCTGCTCGTCGTGGTGCTCGACGGCGCGGCAGCCGATCACGCGGGTCGCGTCGGAGAACGTCGAGACCGTGTCGCTCGCGGTGTGCAGCGCGCGCAGGAAGCCGTGCTCGAGCTGCTGCAAGCACTTCATCTCGAACCAGGTCTTGCCCTCGGACAGCATCTCGAGCGCCTCGTCGGACAGCCCCACGAAGTCGGCGCGGTCGACGACGAACCACTCCTTGGGCATCCGCGACTTGTGGCGGTCGTAGTGGTCGAGCAGCACCTTGATCGCCCACGCGCCCTCCGCGGCGACGTCGCGATCGTTGCGGTCGAGCGACTTGATGATGATCGTGCCGATCTGGCCGACCCGCACCGACAGCGTGGTCTGGGACTCCATCGGATCGTGCACGCGGTCGGCGACCTTGCGGACGATGAACATCGCGTCCTCGCGCAGCCGGACCAGGAGCCGCGATGGATCGACGAACCGCACGACGTAGAAGAAGTACGGGATCAAGATCGCCCAGCCGATCATCGCGGTGTACACCGCGACCGCGATCGCCCAGGTCGGCGCGAACTTGGGGCCGATCAGGTAGTCGACCCACAGCACGTGGGCGGCGCCGAACGCCATGAACGACAGCACGTAGCGGTTGATCCGATCGCGGAGGAACATCTCGATCAGCTTCGGCGTGTGCATGTTCGCCGTGAGCGGGATGGCGAGGCCGATCGTCGCGATCAGCATCGCGAGCACGTTGTTGTAGGCGCGCGCCATCGGCGACAGGATGTCGATCAGCTTGGCGTTGTTGACGTCGGCCCAGCTCATGTCGGCCGCGCCCGGCGAACCGGCGCGCCGCCACTCCCCGAAGAACTCGAGGCCGAACAGCAGCGCAAAGGCCACGAATGCGATCGCGAACGATCGCAAGAACAGCTTGCGCATGGAGGGCCGAGCGTAGCGCGATCGCGGCCGTCAGTCAGGATCGTCCTGCAGGAACGCGAAGTAGCGCTCCGGCAGGTCGTCGAACTCGAGGGCGCCGCCGCAGCTCGGGCACTTGAAGGTGGGCGGCTCGAGGTTCGCCGCCAGGATCGCCGCGGTCTGCAGCAGGCGCTCCTCCTGGTGGTCGCAGCCGATGCAGTGGAACGGCGCGAAGAACGAGGTCACCGTGCCGCGGCCGATCACGTCGCGCACCATCGACGCCTGGAGGATGAACGGCACCGAGCAGGCGTGGAACTCGTAGCCCTGGATCCGCGCCTGGCGCAGGAACTCGCACCACGCCCGCACGCCGAGCGAGTTCATGTACGTCACCTGGGCGGTGTCGAACACGACGCGGCCGACCATCGCCGGCAGGAGCTCGTCGAACCGGGTCGCCTCCGTGAAGTCGCCGCGCAGGACGACGCGGATCCGCTCGCCGTCCTTGACGACCTGCCACTGGGTGAGCCTGGCGAGCACCGCCCGGGCGCGCTCCTCGGGCTTGTCGAACGCGACGCCCACGACGGTCTTGCCCTCGCGCGGCTGCGCCCACACCGCCGTGCCGCGGACGGTGACCACCGGCTCGCCCTCGGGGGCGATCGAGATCTCGAGCGCCTGGCCCTCGGTCACGGGCTCGCCGACGACCAGCCGCACGCCGTCGATCGACAGGTTCGAGACCGTGGCGTCGACCTGCTTGCCGGCGAGCGCGACCGCGATCGCGAACGCCTCGGTGCCGAGCCGGGGCTCGCCGAGCTGGATCGCGACGACGTCGTGGAGCTCGTCCGCGGTCATCGGCGCGATCAGGAGCTCGTCGCAGCCGCACGCCGAGACCTGGCGCATCTGGTCGCCCGACAGCTGCTTGCCGGCCACCAGGATGACCCGGGTCGACGGGTTGTGCGCCTTGATCGCGCGTACCGTGTCGAACCCGCTGGGCTCGGCGTCGATCACGACCAGCGCGGGCTCCTCGGTGCGAAACAGCTCGCGCGCCTCGTCGGCGGTCGTCGCGACGAGGAGCTGCAGATCGAGCCGCTGGAACGGCGGCGCTGTGAAGTGCCGTAGCAGCTCGGAGTTGTTCGAGACCAGGACCTTGGGCACCGGCGACGGGGGTAACAGTATCACGCGGTCGCCGACAAGGCGGCGGGGGTCCGCAATCACCCGGGCCAGCCGCTCCCGAGTACGCGGCCGATCGCCTTACCGTCAATGCAGGAGGACGGCGCGAAGAACCACGATCAGCGCGATGAACAGGATGATCGCGCCGCCGATCGTCGCCAGGCCGCGGATCAGGTTGCCCCGATCGTAGGCCTCGCGCTCGGCGGACAGCTTCTCGATCTCGGTGGTCCGGGCGGTGATCGCGCCGCGCAGGCGGTCGATCCGCTGGTACAGCTCGGCAAATTGCGGATCCTCGATCCGGTTCAGGTTGACGAGCGTGCCCAGCGTGACCAGCCGGCGGGCGATCTCGGCCTCGGCCTGAGCGATCTCCCGGCCCTTGCGCTTCTGCTCGGCGTCCAGCTCGGCGAGCCGGTGGGTGTGGCCCTCGCGGGCGTCGCTGAGGCTGCGCTTGGCCGCGTCGAGCTCGGCCTTGGCGGCGTCGAGCTTGGCGGTCACCTCGCCGATCGGCCGCTCGAGCGCGGCGACCCGGCGATCGATCTCCTGGCGATCGGGCTCGAGCGCGGCGGCCTCG
>Ga0137459_1000254_pt1 | contig 19580 bp, 16 predicted proteins | sample EasRivERMGT700_2_FD_104908 | JGI IMG/M metagenome (GOLD analysis project Ga0137459, IMG submission 104908) | Soil microbial communities from meander-bound floodplain in the East River, Colorado, USA - East River MetaG ERMGT700_2 | ecosystem: Environmental > Terrestrial > Soil > Floodplain ...
CCTCGATCTTTTCGGCGTCCTCACCGACGCCGAGCTTACCGGCACGATCTTCGTGGGCGCGACTTCCTTGCCGATCGACCTCAGCCGTCAGATCGCTACGGGATCAGGCTGCCATCAACACGCACGGAACGGGCGGCGGGCGCGCCAGCGAGAAGCCGGGCGCCGCTACCAGCAGCGCCGAGGACGTCGCGCGCACGCGCGCCGCCAGATGCGCTATCGAATCCGGAAAATAGTGACGCATCAGTTGGCTCCCGATCGCGAGATCCCTGCGAGGGTGGAAGCGACGACAACGACGATCGATCCCGTGCCGCGATGTGCGCGCTGCGGGCGGTGCGGCGTCGTGATCGGGTAGCCATGACGACACCTACACAGAGCCGTGAAGAGATCGCGATCGGCGAGCTGGATCAACGATACGCAAGCTTGCGTCTGGCGTCGCCACAAGAACTGAGTCGCCTACGCTCATCGGTGGAGCGCATCGGCGTCTTGAGCCCGGTGCTCGTGACGACCGCAGTCGAGGCGGGTCGGCTGGTGCTCGTCGACGGCTTCAAGCGCGTGCGTGTCGTGACCGATCGCGGCGGCCAAGATGGCCCGCGCGGTTCGCGCCCATGAGCTCACGAGCAAGCAGACGCATCGCGTCGTGACCGCGCTGCTTGCCACCGACGACCCACGCGCGCGCGACGAACTGCTGGCGGATCCGCTGCGCTATCTCGCCACCACTGGCACCGCCGCGGAGGTGACCCACACGACCGATCCGCGGCTCGGCACGAGCGGTAACGAGATTCGTCGAAGTCTGCTGTTCGTCCACAGCGCAGCGGACCGCCTGCAGCGCTGCGCCAGCCGGTACGCGCCGGCCGGGCTCGCCGGCGAGGATGTGCGGGTCCTCGCGCCGCTCGTCGGGAGAGCGCTGCGTGCGAGCCGGGCGGCGACGACGCTGCTCGAGCGCCTCGCACAGGACAGCGGGACAGCGTCCGGATGAACGAGACCCGAAGGCTGCTCGTCTACGAAGTCGTCAAGCGCGCACAACGCGGTGAATCCCGGCGCGGGATCGCACGGGGGCTGCGGATCACGCCGCGGACGGTGAAGCAGATCCTCGTCGAGGAAGACCGGCGACGCGCTGGCGGCGAGACCGCGCTCGAGCGCGAGCTGCCGGCACGGCGCGCGCCCAAGCCGTCGAAGCTCGACGCGTACGACGCCAAGATCGCGGCGTGGCTCGAGCAGTACCCGGATCTGACCGCGACGCGGCTGCTCGAGAAGCTCGGCGGCGAGGGCTTCACCGGTGGCTACACGATCGTGCGCGAGCACCTCAAGGCGCTGCACGGACGGCGCTCGCCCGCGCGCGCGGTGCAGATTGTCGAGACGGCCCCCGGGCAGCAGGGGCAGACACCAGCACCTGCCAGGCTCTGTGGTGCACGAAGCGCTCCAGGGTCTCACGATAGGCAGGACCCGACACACTGCGATCGCCCCGCTGTCCTGCCCATCGAAACGTGCCTGCAAAGCAGCAGTCCAGCACGATGAGCACGTGGCGGCACGCGAGCGCGCTCACCAGCTTGCGCAGCTCGGCCATCGCAAAGAGCGTGTGGCGATCGCCGGCATCGGCATCGGCCAGCAGCAGCTGGCCCTCGGGGCCGTGCTCGCTGGGCAGCGACAGCCCATGGCCCGCAAAATACAGCAGCAGGCGGTCGCGCTCACCGAGATCGCTGCCAAGGCATAGGCGCCGGTTAGAAGTGGGTACCCAGGAGGGACCGGACACGCTCGCGAGTGACCTCGCCATCCCGAAGCAGAATCTTCGTGAACCCTTGCTCCACCTCCAGGAGCGTGCCGATCGCTTCGGCGTCGGGGACCGCGGTGTTCAGTGGTGGTATCCCGCGTTGATAGGCGTTGACTCCCATCACCAGCGCGACGCTGCGATCGAATGCCTCGTGCACGTGGCGCAACGGCGATCGACTGGGGAGCTTCACGTGGCGCATCTGGGCCACAACCGGAGGTGTCGAGGACTGTGAAAACGAATTCACCAGCGTCAGGCGACGCGAGACGTCGCAGGACGACACGCAACGATCTCGAGCGCAAATGAATCCTCTCGCAGAGCTATGCGATGACTCACCACATGCCACCCCAACAAGCGTGCTCGGAGTTGACATGACGCCAAAATCTGCGATCGTGACGTGGTCCGCGGTCCGGTGCTGGCGTGTGGTTGTGCGCTTTGCGGTTCTCGGCGCGGTCGCAGAAGGTCGTCGTTGCGAACCTCCCGCCGCCAATCCAGGACCAAGCGCGAGCGAGCTTGCGGACGGCCGAATAGCGGTCGCGTCGTCGCGCCATAGCAACTCAAACGGCTGTTCCAACGCTTCTAGAATTTCACAGCCGCTGCGGCTGGTCGCACCTGAGCAGTCGCCTAACCGGAGCCACAGCCGCGCGACTCGGGATGACGCAGGTGTCGTCGTCGCAGTGGCTCACCCGCAGAAGGTTCTCGGTGCGTGCTGAGCTGCCTGGCGTACTAGAATTCTGAATTCATGCGGCAACGGCATATGTAGACATCCGACATCGTGGCAGCAATTTGCTGCATTGACTCGCTCGTCGCGTTCGGTAGCTTCTGTCATCTCGCATGTGGGCCGAGGTTGTGAAGACATTGGTCCCGAGAGAGTGGCTGCAGTGATCGCAACATCCCGAAGCTTGTGGACTGGCACGGACCAGCGCGATTTCGGTGCGGCGCTCCAGGCCGATCTCCGCCAGCGAACGCGAATACCGCACGTAGGGTACGCGGCGACCGCCCGGTTCGTACGCTCTACGGCGGAACCGGCGGCTTCGCGCAGCGCCTCCGAGGGCGAGCCGTGTTGCGGGTGCGCTGGCAATGACGAGGGGAGCGAGGAAACGGTCGGACCGTGACGCGCTGGATGCACCCACCCGAGCTCGAGCGCCAGCGCGAGCGAGATCTGTTCGATCCGGGCATCGAGGGGGCCCGCCATGGCTTGGCGCGCGAGCTGTCGCTCGCGATCTGGGAGCGAGTATGCGCTGATGCGACCGACGGCGCCGGTCGATGCGATACCGAGCAGGCCCGGCGGCGATTCCACGAGATCGCAGCGCGCATCGCGGCACGCGGCGGACGGCTGCGCCCCGACGTCGGCAGGGTCACCCGCGTGGGGGTTGAAATCGGCGGTGAATCGCTCGGCGTCTGGGGCGCCAAGGACCTGGCAGTACGCACGCCGGGCCGGGAGACGTTGGTCGCTGTCGAGGCCCGACGGCGGGGCGTGCTAGACCAGTCCCTGGCAGCTCCCGAGGTCGCTGGCCGGGCGATGGGCAGACCCGAGCTACCTGGTGCCAGCGAAGTGATGCGAGCGATGGCCGCGTTGCAGGATCCGGCGACCGCGGCGGCGGCTCTGCGTGAACAGCTACAGCAGACGTTTGGCGATGACGCGCGCAACGTGGCGCTCCGTGACGACGACGGTCGCGTCGGCTCCGCCGAGGCCGTGACGATTGACGAGACCGTCTTCATCGGCCGATGGGACGATGACGATGCGCTCTTGCGCGTGGGGCACGAGGTCGCGCATGCGATCCAGCAGCGACGCGGGCGCGCGATGGGCGAGACTGACGCGGTGCCGCTCTCGTCGGGCAGGCGTACATCGCTCGAGATCGAGGCGGAGCGCGCGGGCCATGCGCTTGTGGGTGGCTTGCCGTTTGCGGTGCGCGGCGCGGCGCCGTCCGGGGTCGCGTTGTTCCGCGGCGGTCCCGAGCTACCGTCGGCCGGCCTTCCGACCGAAGATGGCGCGCGAGATCCGGATCCGAAGCTGCCGCCGGGACAGCGGCGCGGCGAACGGCCGCAGGACCAGCCGGTTCCAGGACACGGCGACGGAAGCGGTGCGGCCTCGAGATCGGACGATGCGGCACACCCCGACGGACAGCCGGGCAAGGACGCAGGTGCCGGGACTGCGCCGCAGACACACGCGGACGCCGCGCGAGCATCGCAGGCGACAAGCGGCGGTGCGGGCGAAGGCGGCGGCCCGGGAGGTGGCGCGGGTGCAGGGACGGGTGCCGGCGCGGCAGCGCTGCCCGCGCGAGCCGCTGCCGTCGATGCGAGCGATCCGGGCTCGCTCCTGTCGTCGCTCCAGCAGGCGCCTGCGTCGGTATTGATGACGACGATGGCGGCGGTGCAGGCGGCGACGCCCCAGGCGTTCCAGTCGATGCGCACGCAGGCGCAGGACGCGATGCCGCGTATCCAGGCGCCGACGGGTCTGCCCGCGCGCGCCGACGGCCCGGCCTCACGCGAGCGACAGGCGGCCGATGCGGGCGCGGCGCCACGCGAGCCCACCACGCACCCCGGCCCCGCCGACGCGGCACCACAGCGCACGCCCGAGAGCCTCGTGCACGAGGCGCCTGCCGCGCCGCCGACTGCGCGGACCGAGCTCGCAGGTGGCGACGGACAGGCGCACGGCCAGGGGCAGGGTCAGGCCGCGGCTCAGGATCCTGCGCTTGCGCGCAGCGCGCAGTCCTCGCTCGCGGGCATCCGCCTCGGCGCGAACCAGGTCCCGACCACCGCGTCCGAGGTGCCATCGGTCGAAATGCGCGGTGCGACCAATCCATCGCAGCTGGACACCGCGCACGCGACGTCGCAGCGCGAGACCACTGCGGCGTCCGCCGACGCGCGACGCGCCACGAGTCAGGATCGCGGCGAGCACGACATCTTCCCGAAAACCGACCCCGACATGCTCGAGGCGCAGCTTGCCGCGGGGAAGGCGGGCGCCGCGCCGCGCGGTGGTGGCGGTGCGCGCGCGGCCGCGCCCGATGCCCTCCCGCCCGAGGCGATGGCGTCGATCGACACCGAAACATCGCCGATCCTCGCCGAGAAGATCGGCACCGAGAACCAGCGCTACACCGCGGGCAAGACCGAGCAGGACGCGGCGGCGCAGGTGGCACACCAGCAGACGCGCACGGAGATCGCGCAGGCCGAGGGTGATGCGCGTGCGCGCCAGACCGAGGCGCAGACCGCTGCGCGCGGCGAGGTCACCACCGCCCGCGCCGACTGGCAGCGCGAGATCGATCACATCGACAGCGACTTCCACACGCAGGCGACCACGGCGCGCGATCAGCACCGCCGCGGCATCGTCGACCAGCAACAAAGCGCCAACCGCCGCGCCGCCGAGCACATCCAGACCGCCGAGCGCGAGGCCGAGAAGGCGAAGCGCAAGGCCGAGGTCGAAGCCAACAAGAAGCAGGAGGAAGGCAAGAAGGAGTCAGGCGGCTTCCTCGGCTGGCTCAAGAGCAAAGCCAAGGCGCTCATCGACGGCATCAAGGCTGCGGTCAACTTCATCTACGACAACCTGCGCAAGGCGGTGAAGGCGGTCTTCGAGGCCTGCAAAAAGCTCGCCCTCGCCGTCATCGAGCTCGCACGCAAGGCAATCGTCGGCCTGATCAAGGTGTTCGGCGAGATCCTGAAGGGTCTGGTCAAGGTCGCGCTCGCCGCATTCCCAAAGCTCCGCGACCGCATCCTGCGCCGTATCGATCAAGCCGTTCAGAAAGCGACCGCGCTCGTCAACTCGATCGCCGAGGGGCTGAAGCAGGCAGTCACCGCGCTGATCGACTTCCTCGCGAAGACGATCGATTCGATCCTCGGGCTGATCCAGGACCTGTACAACGCGGCCCTGACCGTGATCGGCATGCTGGTCACGGGCGAGCTCCAGGAGCTGATGCGCAAGGTCGGCCAGGTCATCGCATCGGCGAAGACCGCGCCCGGCCAGTTCGAGACTGCAGCGTACGAGGAGCTGCTCGGCGGCGACCTCGATCAGCCGCTGTCGCCCGCCGAGCTGCTCGCGGCGGGCCGAACGCCGCCCGCTGCAGATCCCGCCGCGCTCGGCGAGGCCAGCGCCGACGCAGCGCCCCATCCCGAGGCCAACCAAGCTGTCGACGACCACGCCGAAGACGATCACGCCGAGAGTGGCGAGCCCATACCCGCACCGCCGTGGACGGATGCCAACGTCGGCGTCGACGAGGTAGCGCGCGGCGAGGAGCTCGAGCCCGAGCTCGAGGACGAGGTCCGGGGGCGGACCGGCGGTGGCGACGGCACGGTCGAGTTCGGCGAGTCGAGCGACGAGACTCGCTCGCTGGATTACATGCTCGGCCGCACCGGTGCGGCCGGGGCGCAGGACGCTCAGGCACAGCCTGCGGCCGAAGCGCAGCACGATGCTCAGCCGCAGGGCGCGCAGGTCCCGGCCACCACCCAGCAGCCGGCCACGCAGGTCGGCGCCGACGGCCTCATGCCGCGCGAGCGCGCCCAGGTGAAGTGGCAGCTCATGAAGAAGGGGCTGGCCGACTGGTGGGCGCAGAAGTGGCCCTATGTCCTTGCGGGCGGGGTCCTCGCGGTCGCCGGCTTCATTGTCGCGAACATCCTCACCGGCGGCGCGATCCTCGCCGCGCTACCCGCGATCATGACCGTGGTCGGCTACGTGATGGCGGGCCTCGCGATCATGAAGATCGTGGAGCACGTCCGCGACTTCCTGCAGAAGGCATGGAACGGCGACATCCGCGGCGGTGGCAAGAGCCTTGCCAAGGGCCTCGCCGCGGGAGCGATCGAGCTCATCATGATGCTCACGTTCAAGGTCGGTGCTGCCGCGGTTCGCGGTGCTCGTGCCGCCGCGCGCGGGGCAGTGCGCGGTGCGCAGACACTGGCCCGCGGCGCGGTCCGGACCGGACGGGCGGCCGCGCGCGCGACGGCGCGCGGCGCCCAGGCGCTCACCCGCAGCAGCGTGCGCGTCGTATCGGCCGCGGCTCGCGGTATCGCACGCGGCGTGCAGTACGTGATCCGTGCCGGCAAGGTGCTACTGCGCGGCGTGGGCCGTGCGATCTCGCGCGGCGTGAAGCGGTTGCGCGAGCTCGGCGCCCGCCTGCTCTCTCGCTCGCGTTTCAAGGGCTTCCGCATCCGCATCGAGGGTCGAACCTTCATCCTCGAGGGCAGGATCAACCCGTGGGTCGTGATCGCGCGTGGCGAGCTCAAGGTCTCGGAGACGAGGACCAAGGGCTCGACCTTCCTTGAAGATCACGAGCTCGACGAGCTCCGCCGGGGCGGTACGGCCAAGCCCGACGAGGTGAGGGAATTCGATGCCCGCAGGTACCACGAGACGACCTCGCAGAGCGTGGGCAAGGTTGGCGACGGCCTCACCGGCGACCACATCCCGTCGCGCGCCGCGCTGGTCGAGCGCTTCAAGCTAGACAACCCGGGCAAGCCGGTTCCGGAGGATCTGATCAACCGAGATGGCGTGACAGTCGTGCTCCAGGGCACCGATCATGCAACGTTGAGCCGGACGTATGCGGGCCGCAACACCGCAGCGCAGATCCTCGATGATGCCAGGGATCTGGCCGGGGCGTTCGGGCGCGATGCCGAGGCGATCCTCTCAGGCCTGCAACGCGATGGCCGATTGACCATGGAGGTTGTCGGTGCGTACCAGCAGGCGTACCGTGTCAACGTGATGCAGGGCGTCTTCAAGTACTCGGCGGACATCGACGGAATGCTCAACCGGTTCGTCGCGATCGCCAGGGTCTGATCATGACCAGCGCGTTCGACTTTACAGCGCCACGCGACGAGCGCGAACGGCGGGCGCGGCGCATGGCCGAGGGCTTCGACAATGCCGCCGCGGCACGCGTTCTCGGCCTGTGTCCGGGTCTCGTGGAAGAGAAGATCAAGGTTGCGGAATACATCCTGGCGCGCGACCCGACATCGGCCGATCTGCTCCCGCTGGTTCGACACCTCGATGCAACGCGACTGGCGCGTCTCGCCGCGGAGAGCGTCAGCAAGCCGGAGCGCGCAGAGCTGGTGCTCGAGATCGCCCGGCACGCCCCAGCGTCTGTGCGCCCGTATGTGAAGCAGATCCATGACGAGCGCGCGATGGCCGCCGCCCGCGCCGAGGCTCCCGACGACTGGATCGCTCCGTTGCTGGACGCGTACCAGACGACCCACGACCCCGCGTACATCCGCGCTATCGGGCAGATCCGCACCGACGCCGCGCTCGGGTGCCTGATCCGCACCGGCAAGTCGGCCCCCAGCGCTCACATCCCTGCGTTCGCGCTTGCTATCGAGAATGCCGGCGTCTCCCCCCAGACCCGCCATCCATCGATCTACTTCGATGCGTTTCGCGCCTACGTCGTGTCCCGCGACGAGAGCCCTCACCACATGGGCCCAGGATACCCCTACGCAGTGCCGCTCTGTCCGTTCTGCCAGTCTCCTGCCGAGCGGCTGGTGACCCTCGATGCACGGAGCCTCGAGGACTATGCGCTCGAGGTCAATCCCTCGTTCTTCTGGTATCGCTGCAACTGCGATAACGGCGAACACATCCTCGTCAAGCACGTCGACGGCGGGCTCGAAGGCGTGATGACGGCGATGACTGACGGCCCCGTCCCATCGCCACTACCGGCCGCCTCGCTCCTGCTCGAGGCGTTTCCTCGCGCATCGATCGTGGGCGGTCCTGCACGGGCGGGTGCCGGCGAACACCAGATCGGCGGATTCCCGGGATGGATCGACGAGATCTTCTTCCCGCGCGTACCCGGAGTGAATCGCGGCATGATGTTCGTCGGCAGCATCGATCTCGTAGCGACTCCGCTGGGCTGGAAGACCGGGCAGGTCGGGATTGTTTACTGCTTCTTTGACGACGAGAGCCGCATCGCCGTGAGCCTGCGCCAGGCGCCGTGAACATCCCGTCCGCTCGACGAGCGCAAGGTAGCGCAGGCGCTGGTCCGTGCTCTCGCCCTCTCGGCGTGCTCGGCGCTGGTACCGTCCGACGTGAGCCCCAACGGGGCGTGCCTCGGCTGACGCGGAGCGCGCGGCTCGGCGTCGTGCAATGTCGTGACAGCGCAGGTATCGTCGCCTCATTGGGACCAGGTCTGATGAAGTACACGAACACCAGGATGGACTGGGACGGTGCCCGCTCGGTGACGAGGCGATCGTCGACCTTGAGATCGAGTGGGGCGAGGCGCCGTCGACGAAGCCCTCCATGTCGCCTCTGGAGGAGGCGATCCGCAGGGCAAGCCGAGCGGATGGCGGGCGGCGCGGATCCTGCTCGAGAGCGCTCCGGGGTCGGGCAACAGCGTGCTCTCCCGCGTGCTCGAGAGACGGCTGGGGCAGCCGCCGTTCAACGATCTGTAGGGCAGACCGCGAGCGCGACCTCGATGGACTCCTCGAGACGCTGCGGCGCGACGTCTTCCCGTGCGACTGGATCGCGCTGAGCGCACGAGCTCCTCCCGAGACTCCATCACCGAGGCCGACGATGAAGAAGCACACCATCCTGTTCCTGGCTGCCAATCCAATCGGAACCGATCGGCTCGCGCTCGACCGAGAGGCGCGCGAGATCCGGGTAGCACTGGAGCGCAGCGGCTATCGGGATCGCTTCGAGCTCGTGACACGGTGGGCGGCCAAGCCCCTCGATCTGCTCGACGAGCTACGCAAGCTCAAGCCGACGGTGGTCCACTTCAGCGGCCATGGTGGCCAGAACGTCGCCAGCGAGCACCGGCCGAGTCCAGCGCCGCACCGAGATGTCGTCGACGAGGTCGCTCTTCACAACGGCGGGCAGCGACACGGCCTGTTCTTCCAGGGTTCCGATGGCCGTGCTCAGTTCGTTTCGACCGCAGCGCTCGAGGAGACGTTCGGCGCGGCGGGGGCCTCGGTCAAGCTCGTGGTCCTCAATGCCTGCTACAGCGATGCGCAGGCCGATGCGTTGCTGGCGCACGTCGCCTGTGTTGTGGGAATGGGTGGCTCGATCCACGATGACGCTGCGAGGAGCTTCGCGATCGGTTTCTACGGTGGTCTGGGAGAACGCGAGTCCGTCGCGGCTGCGTACAAGCAGGGGCGCGCCGCGATCAGCCTGGAGGGGCTGCGCGACGCGGATCGTCCGCAGCTCAAGGTCCGCGCTGGCGTCGACGCCAACCACCTTGTTCTGGCTGCGGACCCTCAGTAGCCCCGTCTTCATGGCCGACGCAGACGGGGCTGATCGAGCTCACGGCGACGCAACCATACGGGTTGCACGACCAGCATTCCGACGACCGCGCGAGCATCCGACGACCGCGCATGCCGGCGCAGCATGACGTTTTCATCGGCCGCGACTCCGAGCTCGCGCACATCGACGCCGCGCTTGACGGCGGCGGCGCTAGACGCGTGGCAATCGTCGCGGTGCAGGGCATGGCCGGCGTTGGCAAGACGTACCTGGCGCGCGAGTTCTACGGGCGACATCCGGAGCGGTTTGGCAGCTATCAGCACGTGATGCTCGATCCCGAGCGTCCGGGGACAGTGACAACATGGATGACGGTGCTCGGCGAGCAGGCCGGGATCGACGCGACGCGGACCGATGAGGCGACCATCGTCGAGGTGCTGTGCGCGCAGCGAGCTCTCGTTCACGTGGACAACGTCGACTCGACTGCGGCGGCAGAGCTGGTCGCAGCACTCGCGCGTGCGCTCGGCGACGTGTCGATCATCGTGAGCGGGCGGTACACCGAGCTCGGGACCGCCAAGGGATCAGGCTGGACTCGAATCGAGCTGGTGCCCCTGGACCCGATGGCTGCGCTGAGCCTTCTGCAAGCGGAGCTCGAAGGCGCTGGGACCGCGGTGCCCGAGGCCGAGCTCAGCGAACTGGTACACCAAGCCGCGGGCCTTCCGCTCGCGTTACACTTGGCTGCCGGGTACCTACGGCGCGGGGTGACCGTGGAGCGGTTCCTCGCGCGGCTGCGCGAAAAGGGGTTCGCGCTTGACCCGCGGGACCCGGCGGATCATGTCCTCGGGGAGCGCGCGCGCGGCGTGCTCGCGACGTCGTTCGCGATCTCGCGCGAGCAGCTGCTCGCGGAGGCGGGCGCGCAGGCGGAGGCATGGGAAGCGGCACTCGTGGCCTTGGGCTGGGCGCCTCGGATCGGGTTCGGCCGCTCACTTGGTGCAGCGATCACGGCTCTGGACGAAGGAAGCGGGGTGTTCGAGGACTTCATCGATGCGGCAGTCGCGCTATCGCTGGCGCGACGGCTGCGGCCCGAGGAGCGGGACACTGCGGCATGGGCGGTGCATCCACTGCTCGGCGAGTTCCTGCGCGCCAAGACGGTGCGCACTGAGATTGATGCGCGGATCGGCGCGTGGGTGGTGCGGCTAGCCGACGACGCGTCCTCCGATCAAGCCGCTTGCTGGGAAGCGCTTTCAACGGAGGCCATGTCGATCGGCGAGTGGCTCGGCGTTGCAACCGACGACACCGTCGGTGAGGTCTTGTCGCGCGCCTGGGGCTTCGCTACGAGTCGCGGCCCACTTGGCCCTTGGTTGGCGGCGGCTCAACGCGTACGCCGTGGCGGAACCACCCGAGGTGTGCTCTGGGCACTCTGTCAACTCGCCTCTCGAGCGGGCGACCTCGAGACCGTACGTAGTGGCGCGACCGAGATGGAGCGACTGGCACGAGAGGCCGACGACGACCGCGACCGAGCCCTCGCGCTGGGGCAGCTCGCTGATGTGCAGTTTGACCGCGGCGAGCTCGACGAGGTGCTGCGGATCCGCCGCGAAGAACAATTGCCGATCTACGACCGGCTCGGCGACGCGCGCGCGCGCGCGATCACGCTGAGAAAGATCACCGACGTGCTGGCTATCCGCGGCGAGCTCGATGAGGCACTGCGGATCCGCCGCGAGGAGGTCTTGCCAGTGGTCGAGCAGCTCGGTGACATGCGGGAGCGCGCGATCACGCTGGGGAAGATCGCCGATGTCCTGGCAATCCGGGGCGAGCTCGACGAAGCGCTGCGGATCCATCGCGAGGAGGAGCTGCCGGTCTACGAGCGGCTCGGCGACGTATGGTTGCGTACGCTCGCGCTGGGGAAGATCGCCGACGTGCTGTTTGCCCGCGGCGAGCTCCACGAGGCGCTGCGGATCCGCCGCGAGGAACAGCTGCCGGTCTACGAACGGCTCGGTGATGTGCGGTCCCGCGCGGTCACGCTGGGGAAGATCGCCGACGTGCTGTTTGCCCGCGGCGAGCTCCACGAGGCGCTACGGATCCGCCGCGAGGAGCAGCTGCCGGTCTATGAACGGCTCGGTGATGTGCGGTCCCGCGCGATCACGCTGGGAAAGATCGCCGACGTACTGGCCATCCGCGGCGAGCTGGACGAGGCGCTACGGATCCGCCGCGAGGAGGAGGTGCCGGTTTATGAACGGCTTGGCGACGTGCGTTCGCGTGCGATCACCATGGGTCAGATCGCCGAGGTGCTGTTCGTCCGCGACGAGTTTGACGAGGCGCTGCGGATTCGGCGCGAGGAGGAGCTACCGGCCTACGAGCGGCTCGGCGATGTGGCGGCGCACGAGATCACACTGGGGAAGATCGTCGACATCATGAAAGCCCGCGACCCGCGCACAATACGCTGCGGATCCGCTTCGGTCGGTTGGGACGCAATTGAGGATGCCGAGTACAACGACGACCTGATCGCGCCTGAGCACGAGGCAGCGCGAGAAGCTGACGAACTCGTCGAGGAAATGTCCGTTGCTCGGCGCGGGCGGCGCGTTCCCGATGATCGACGCCGGGCTGCCGCTGGATCCGACTCGGTCGATTGGAACGAAATTGAGGATGCCGAGTACAATGACGACCCGATCGCGTTCGGATCCGTTTCGGTCGATAGGTACGAAATTGAGGAGGATGAGAAGGATGAGGGTGATGAGGATGAGGATGAGGTGGTGGAGGTGGATGAGGATGAGGATGAGGAGGAGGAAGCGGGGGCTCGCACGCTGGGAAGGAGCGGCCCCATGACGGTGGCTGGCCCACCCGAGCGGCGGTCAGCAATCCGCCGCCGGGATGAGCGGGAAGAAGAGCGGGAGGAGAAGTGGTTCGACTATGTACGGGCGGACGTGATTACGCGCCAACCTGCTGACCGATCGTGGCGAGGTTGACCGCTCCCTGACGATGTGGCGTGAGTCGCTGGCCCTCTTCGAGGAGTTGGGCGAGCTGGACTCGATCGAGACAGCACGCCAGAGGATCGCTCGGCTCCTTGCACGATGCGAACCGAGCGAAGACCACACCGGCACGGTGAACGCGTGCGTGGTGACAGCCGATGGTCGGCGCGTGGTCTCGGCGTCGGACGATGGGACAATGAAGATCTGGGACCTCGAGAGTGGGCGCGCGCGCGCCACGCTGGCTGGCCACCCGAACGGGGTGAGGGCGTGCGCAGTGACGGTGGACGGGCGGCACGTGGTCTCGGCGTCCAGTGACCGGACGCTGAAGGTCTGGGACCTGGAGAGCGGGCGCGCACTCGCCACCCTGGAAGGCCACACCGACGGGGTGAGGGTGTGCGCGGTGACGGCGGACGGGCGACGCGTGGTCTCGGCATCGGATGACCGAACGCTGAAGGTCTGGGACCTCGAGAACGGGCGCGCGCTCGCCACCCTGGGAGGTCACACCGACTGGGTGAGGGCGTGCGCGGTGGCAGCGGACGGCTGGCGCGTGATTTCGGCGTCAGAGGACCGGACGCTGAAGATCTGGGACCTGGAGAGCGGGCGCGTACTCGCCACCTTGGAAGGTCACACCGGCGGAGTAAGCGCGTGCGCAGTAACGGTGGACGGGCGACGTGTGGTCTCGGCATCGGAGGACGGGACGCTGAAGATCTGGGAGCTCGAGAGCGGGCGCGTACTCGCCACCTTGGAAGGCCACACCGGCGGAGTAAGCGCGTGCGCGATGACGGTGGACGGGCGACGCGTGGTCTCGGCGTCAGAGGACCGGACGCTGAAGGTCTGGGACCTCGCCACCCACACCTGCCTCTTCACGCACCGAGGCGACGTCGCCTACACTGCGGTGACCGCGGCCGAGATCTCCATTGTTGCTGGCGACGCTACCGGCGCCCTCTGGTTTGTGGACTGGCCCGGCGACAATGCGCCCGATCCGCTCGGCTGACCCCAAACCGCGAGCGATGGGCGTACGTCCAGCGGGCCGACCAATGAGCCCGTCGTCAGGGCAGCAACCAACGTGATCTACATCCGCCGCGTCAGCCCCGTGCGAACCATCTCGTCGACGAGCAAGGCGGCGAGCTCGTCGTCGGTCTCGCCCGTTACGGCGAGCTCGACGCCCTCGAACTTCAGGGCGTTTGCGGCGACCCACTCGATGTACTTCCGGACCGTGAAGTCGTCGACGCCGAACGCGATGTCCTGCATCGCGCGGACGATCTGCAAGGCCGTGCCCTGGAACACGCGGTCGTCTCTCATCATGATCTTCATAGGACGGACTCCTTCCGGCGCGCTCGCCAGCTCCCCGAGACGATGACCGGATGACCTGCGACCTGCTTGGGGGTCAGGAGGTAGGTCTCGGCGCTGGTGCCGTCCACGAGGACGATGCTCGCGCGCCGGTAGAAGTCGGGGGTTCCTTCGAGGCGGTCGAGGGCGGCGAGCGTCGCCTCGTCGACCGCGTACAGCTCGCCGACGACCGCGTGCTCGCCGCCGGCGACGAGGCCGGGGTACGGGCCGAGGTCGTGCAGCTGGAACGCGGGCTGGGTCCTGGCCTCCCCGACCAGCCGTGCGCCAACCAGGTGCCGGTGGTTGCGCTCGCCGAACAGGAGGGTGCCGTAGACGAAGACAAACGTGCGCGCCTCGAGCTCGCGCTGCGCGCGCCACGTGGGGCGATGCGCGCGGTCACGACGCACCCCTACCGCGGTCGCCAGCGGCTCGACGTCGAAGTCCAGGCGGTCGTACGCGTGCAGGAGCACCCGGAAGTAGCCCGACTGCGGTAGCCACGGCTCGAAGGTGTCGGCCGACTGCCGTAGATCTGGGCGCGGCGGCGCCGGCTTCGCTCGTCGGTCACCAGCTTCAAGATGCGCTCGTAGGCGAACGGGAACCCTCATGCCGATCGAGCGCGCGCAGGTCCGGCGCGGTGATCCGGTAGAGGAGCACTTCGACGCGCGCGCCCGGTTCCGGCACGACGCTCGCGACGGCGCCGCCCCAGCGCTGGCTGAAGCCGCCGACCGCGAGCGCATGATTGGGCAGCACCGCGCGCGCCTCGATCCGCGTGCGGGTGCAGCGCAAGGGCATCTGCTGGTCGTCGGTGTAACGCATACCGCCCTGTTCTACCCGACGAGCTCGGCTGCGCGATCGCCTTGTGCCCGAGCTTCGGCAATCCGTGGGAGACGATGCTCGCCGACGCCACCATGCACGCGCTGCCGAGCACGACGCTCGGATCCTGTTCGCTAGGCGCATTCGCGACCGGCCCGCCGGTTCGGCTCGTCGAATCGCCGGCCAGTTCGATCGCCTCACCCGCCGATCACGAGCCGATCACGCGTGCGCCTTGACGATGTAGTGCCTATGTTGTAATATGGGCACTACAAATGAGCTTCGTTCGACGAAAGCGCGGACAGGTGCTCCTGGTCCACAACGAGCGGGTCCCCGGCTCCTCTCGCGTGCACCAGCGTGAGCTCCATCGCTTCGCATCACCATCGGAGCTCGAAGACGTCCTCACGCCGGCAGGGTGGACTCGATGGACCCGCGCGCTTGCCTGGAGAGAGCACGAGATCGAATTCGACTGGCCCGCCGTTCGCGAGCGCCTCAGCGAGGAGCTCAAGACCTGGAGTGCGGCTCCGAGCGGCGCAAAGCATCGCCGCAACCAGAAGATCGAGCGCCTCGCCTCGGAGCTCGTCGTCGAGCTTGCTCCGCTCTCCCTCGCGAAGGTGTCCGATGCCGCCGTCGTCGAGCGCGCGCGTCCTTCGCTCATCGCGCTCCGCGACTCGATCGCCCGATTGCTCCCAGTCGATCACCGGCCCGCCACGACCACACCCATCAAGGAGATCGCCATGCTCAGCAAGACTTCCGCCCCGAACCGCGCTGCCGACAACGTCTTCGACGAAGGGATGGAGTACTGGTGGGCTGGAGACCGGCGCCGCGCTGTCAAGTCGTTCCGGCGCGCGCTCGAGCTCGATCCCCAGCACGCCGACGCGCACAACCACCTCGGCATCGTCAGCCTGGAGGCGCGGAAGCTGAAGGCCGCCGAGGAGCACTTCCGCGCGGCCATCGATGGCGGCCAGCGTCACCTCGAGCGCGAGGACACCGAGGTCCACTGGGGCTTCATCGAGAATCGCCCGTACCTCCGGGGCCTCGCCAACCTCGCACTCGTTCTCACTGAGCAGAAGAAGTGGGCCGAGGCGCTCGCCATCCACAAGCGGATGCTGGAGCTCAACCCGAACGACAACCAGGGCGTTCGCTACCTGATGGGCGTCGAGTACCTGCGTGTCGGCGACAGCCACCGTGCGATCGACGCGTTCCAGAAGTGCATGCATGAGGAGGTGGGCTGCGCCTTCGGGCTCGCGCTCGCGACGCTCCGTGTCGGCGGTCCGTTGGCGGACATCGGCGAGGCGCTGCTGACCGGATTCGCCGCGAACCGGTACGTCGCGCCCATGCTCCTCGGCGAAGCGTGGGAGCGCCTCGACGCGTTCCACGGCTCGAACATGGCCGAGCCCGAGTGGGCAAGCGATGTCATGTCCGCGCAGGCCGACCTCTGGCACGCGGTTCCGCGCGGTGCGGAGCTGCTTCGGTTCTGGTGGGCGGCTCCCCCGGTCGCGACATGGAGGCGCAAGCTCGACGAGATCATCGTGCGCCTCAAGGACCTTCCTCCGTCCGACGAGCGGTCCGCAGTGGTGCGCGATTGGAGCGACCTGCAGTCTACCGAGAAGGTGCGGAAGCTGGTCCGCACGGTCCGGACGGCGTCGTAAGCCCCGGCGAGCGCGCGTGGCGCCTGCTGGGCGAGTGGCCGAGCCTCCCCGCCCAAGGCCTGGCTTGCCAAGCCACTCGGATGAGACCGTATGTTTTAGAAGTCCACAGCCCTCTGCCGGTGTCTGGTGCCTCAACCTACCCACACATTTTGTCGGAGAGCCAATACTCGAAGGAGCGCTTCGCGCGAAGGAACTGCTCGACGTGCTTGCGCTCGAGGAGGTCGGGCGCCTTGAGCCGCACCTGCACCGCGACGTCGGCGGGCGTCGGCGCCGGGCCCAGGTCGAGGTCGATCCGGTCGGACGCCGGGGTCGCCGCGATTTCCTCGCGCAGGTCGTCCATGCCCTCGCCATCTCGTGCACGAAGTAGAGGTCGTCGACGAGGCCCTTGGGCGTCGACTCGTCCGGCTCCATCAGCACGCGGGCGATTCCCCCGTAGTCGGGTCGCAGAGTGCTTCTCCGACTTCGACAAGGTCCGGGACGTGCTCACGCCCGAGAACCGGGCACGCCTGCTCCGCGCGGTCCCGCAAGAACGAGAGAGCGAAAAATCAAGCGGTTGCGGGCACCAAGCCGGGACACTCTCCAGGATTCGCACCGTCCCGCGACGAATGGGGCGGCGTTTGTAGCATGTCCTTCGCTCACGTCGTCTTCCGCTTCGCGCGCAGCGCCTTGCCGGCGGGCGTAAGACGGTAGCGCTGGCTCCGGCTGTTCGGCTTGTCGGGCACCGTCATCTCGACGAGACCAGCCTTGAGCGCGGGCAGCAGGTAGGCCTTGCGGAAGTGCTCGCGATCACCGAGTCCGAGGGAGGCCTGAAGAGCTTGGCGTGTCATTGCGCCGTCGATGTGCGCGACGACGGCAGCGACCTGCTCGGAGACTTGCGGCTCCTCACCCCGCAAGTTACCCCGCAAGGTACCCCGCAAGTCGTCTGCCGCCGCCCGGGCCTCGGGATGCACGGGCAGCACCGTCGCGAAGAACGTGCGGTCGTCGTCGGTCCGGAACTCCGGCGGCGGCGAGCCGTTCTCGCGCATCGCGCGGAGGATCTTCGGGATCCCCGTGCCTCGGCCCTCGGTGAGATCGAGCTCCTTCAGAAACTCGCCGATGCGCCGGTTCCGGTAGCGCCGCGAGATGGCGCGCCCCTCGGCGAGCTCCTTCGTCTTCACGGAGCGGTCGGGACCGGGGTAGCTGACGACGGTGAACTCGTCGCGTGTGAAGGTCACCTCGATGGGTTCGCGCGTGTCGTAGCCCCGATGGTAGACGGCGTTGACGAGCGCCTCCTCGATGGCCTCGAAGGGGTAGTTCGCGACGCGATCAGCCTCAGCGCGGTCCGAGCGCTTCACGACCGTCGTCGAGAGGAACGTCGCCTTGATGTAGCTGAGCGCGTCGCGGACCATCTTGTGCAGCGGCCCCTTGAACTCCTTCTCCGTGAAGCGGTTGCCGCCGCGTCCCTCGGGGAACCAGACGACGTCGATCTGCGTCGCGGAGAAGAAGCGCCACGGCTCGGGGTGGAAGAACAGCAGCCCGACGTTGATCGGGAACGGCGCTTCCTTCGCGCCGCCGACGATGCCCATGCGGCGTCCCAGCTCCTCGAGCGACAGCTTCTTGGCCTCCTTGGCGAGGTCGTTCTTCACCTCGCGCAGGTACTCGATGATGAGGTCGCGCGAGAGGTCGGGTGGTACTGTGGGCGGATGGCCGAGTGCCCGAGGTTGAGCAACTCCTTCTGGATGCGATCGGCCTCTTGCAGCGTGATGCCGACCGGTGGCAGCACCGGGCGGCCGTCCTCTTCGGCGACGCCGATGACCACGTAGCCGCCGCCGAGGTTGTGGAAGTCGTTGGCGAACGCGCAGAGCGTGTGGAGCACCTTGAGCGGGTTCCAACTCTCCTTGAACTCGAGCCGCTCCCACTCGACGGCGTGGCCATGAAGGATGTCCGTGATCGCGATCGGCAGGCTCATGGTGAAGCCCCGCCGTCCGCCTTGACGCCGATGCGCAGCACGCCCGTCACCAGGCGACGAAGGTCTCGGCGGGCATCGCTGGGCGCGACCTGGTCGACAGTGTGTTCGATTTCGCGAGCATCCCAGGAGGATCACTCGCACGTCTCACCGTGCGCTCGCAACCGAAGATGCACGGCGCGTTCGTCGGCGTGCAGGAGACGGGCTTCGCGCTCTCCGCTCTCGGTCTCTCCCCGGTCGCTAGCGGCGGGAACACGGGTGTCTCTGGGTAGGGCCCTCCCGGTGAATAGCCGGCTTCTCCGGCGTCGCCAGCTCGACCTCGGCGGCGAGCTTGTGGAGCGCGGCGCTCAGCAGCCGGTGGCTCGTGTCCTTCGGGAGCCGGATCTCGATCTGCGGCTGGGCGATCCCGTAGCGGCCACCCGCGGCCCCGGCGATCCAGCATGTGCAAACAACTTCCCGGCTACCACGTTTTTCCGTCGACGAATTCGGCGAGCGCAGTCCGCGCGTCCGGATCGGTGGCGACCTTCGCGTTCACTCGGACCTCGAGTTCTTCACCCAACGTGTGGCGCATGGTGGCAACACCACCCACGACTTGGGCGAGGAGCTCGCGTACGGCGTCCTGAGCCGCAGCAATCGGCAGGACGTAGAAGTTACAACAGCAGGGGCGACCAGATTCCGGCGCTGGTCGCTTGGAGCAGCCGCTGCACGGAACAAGTTGCTCCTCTATCGGTTCGCTCATGCTGGAGAACCCACATCGCTGGGTAGACCGAAGTGACGGATCGTTGCTTGGATCGATCGCTGTGGTGATCTTGACGTTCGTACCTTGGGTCCACACGACCGCCCCGATGCGAATTTGTTGATGGCAGCCTGATCCCGTAGCGATCTGACGGCTGAGGTCGATCGGCAAGGAAGTCGCGCCCACGAAGATCGTGCCGGTAAGCTCGGCGTCGGTGAGGACGCCGAAAAGATCGAGGGC
>Ga0137459_1000255_pt1 | contig 19478 bp, 16 predicted proteins | sample EasRivERMGT700_2_FD_104908 | JGI IMG/M metagenome (GOLD analysis project Ga0137459, IMG submission 104908) | Soil microbial communities from meander-bound floodplain in the East River, Colorado, USA - East River MetaG ERMGT700_2 | ecosystem: Environmental > Terrestrial > Soil > Floodplain ...
CCTCGCGCTGGAGGCGAGCACGGCCAGGCAGCGCGCGCTCACGTCCGCGGTGGGAGGATCGAGCAGTGCGCCATGGTCGGCGAACGGGATCTCGTTCAGGTAGTAGTGGGTGTTGTCGACGTCGAACGCGCCGAAGCCGCCGTTCGACTGCTCGTGCAGGCGCTCGATCTGGGCGATGGCGTCGTCGGGGGTGCCGATCACGCCGAGGCCGGACTGGTTGACGAAGTCGATGCACTGCTGGACCGTCGTGCCGTCGCCGACCGCCATCTGCGGGAACGCCGCCGTGTGCTGGAAGTAATCGAACCAGTCGAGCATGCCGTGCTCGACGTCCTGGTAGGCCTGCTCGCGCGTCTCGGCGAGGTGGACCAGGCCGACCAGGCGCCATGCGTCGCGGTCGACGGTGACACCGTAGTGCGCGGCCCGCTCCTCCATCACGTTCCAGTGCAGGCCGAGCACGTCGAAGCCGGCGGCCGTGGTCGCGCCGATCGACAGGAGGCCATGGCCGTAGCGCCCGGCGAGCCGCGGGCCGGCCGGCGAGGCGACCGCGGCGATGGCGATCTCCGGGTGCGGATGGGTATACGGGCGCAGGTGGAGCCTGGCGTCGCGCAAGGTCCAGCGGCTGTTCTCGAAGGTCACCGGCTCGTCGCTGGTCATCAGCCGGGTGATGATGTCGACGGCGTCCTCCAGCAGATCGCGGGTCTGCGGCATGTCGAGGCCGATCATGGCCGCGTCGCTCGGCAGCGCCCCGGGCCCGAGGCCCAGCATGAAGCGGCCCCTGGTCATGTGATCGAGCTGCACGGCGCGCTCGGCGACCCACAGGGGATGGTGATAGCTGGCGCTGATGACGCCGCTGCCCAGCTTGATGTGTCGGGTGCGCTGTGCCGCCGCGGCAATGAAGATCTCCGGCGAGGCGATGATCTCGCTACCGGCAGAGTGGTGCTCGCCGATCCAGGCCTCCTCGAACCCCAGCTTGTCGAGGTGATCGATCAACGCCAGATCGCCGTCGAGCAGCACGGTCGGGTTGACCCCCGCCGGGTGGAACGGAGCCATGAAGATTCCGAAGCGCATACGAGACATCAGCACTACCCCCAGGGTTCGACGAACCGGTTGATCGGGCGCTCGAGGCGCATTCCTCGGCACGACAGAACGCGGGCGCCATCCTCGGTGAGCTTATCACGGCCAGGAAGCACGCAGCCGGTAGCAGCCGTCCCGGGGGAGCCCGGTTGCGCGGTCGCGATACGTGGTCGCGGCCGGTGTTGCATCGCGGCCGGTCGCACGATCCGGGAACCGCGAGGCGCCCGCGCGCGTCGTAGGCCCATGACCTACCGCAGCGATCTCGACGCGCGCTCCGCCCGCCACGCCGCCCTCGAGCACGATGTCGCCGAGGCCACCCGCGATCGCGTGCGCGTGCGCCAGCTGCTCGACGAGGCAAGGGCCGGCACCGAGCGCGCGAAGCTGCCGCTTCTGGCCGCGGTCCGCGTCGCGTCGCCGTGCTCGGCCGACTGGTCGGCGATGACCGGTGACGATCGCGTTCGCAGCTGCGGCGCGTGCCAGCAGATGGTCTACCACCTGTCGGGCATGACGCGCGCCGAGGCCGAGGCGCTGATCACCCGGTGTGGACGGCGACCCTCACGTTCGACGACGGCCACAAGCTCGCGCTCTCGACGCACCGATCTAACTTGCTCGGGCTGGGTGCCCGCCAGCTGCCGTGGCTAGATTGCTGCGTCGCGTACTCGCCGAAACGTGCTCCACAGCCTGTGCGGCGGTCGTCGCAGCGTAGTGGCCTTCGTCGCCGACACGTCCCAAAGCCCCTTTGATACGGCAGAATAGCCAATGGTTACCATGGCTTGATGCGACATGGGTATCGGGGCAGCGGCATGATGCGCTCCCAGCAGGCACAGAACTTGGCCCCAGGCGTCGTCCCCGGATACCCTCAAGCTCACGCGAACGTGCCTTCCTCACGCCTAAAGATCTGCTTTCGTTTGCATTCGGGGGAACTCCGGGTGGCCGTGTTGCGCGGCATCGACGCCGAACTGCAGCCCTCAGTCCCCGAGGGCCTTCAGCGCTTTATCGGGGGGGCCACGACCTGGGCAGGACCCGCGTTCGAGCTGCAGCAACTCCAGCGTGCCCTGGAGGAGCTTGCGACCACGGGGCTCGTCGCGACCCAGGGCGATGTCGTGACCTGGGACGCGAACGACGAGCTTCGCATCGATATCAACATCGGCCTGCCACTCTTGCTGCTGGCTCGGGATCTTCGTGCTTTGGGTAGAGAAGGAACTCTCGAGGTAGGCGGCGCGTGAACATGGCATCGTCCGATCCGAACGCGACGGCGCCGGCAACTCTGCTGGAAATACGGAGTGGCACTTACGCGATCGGCGGTAGTGTCTTGACGGAGAACGGAGCTGTCGATGTACCGCTCGGCACCATTTATATCTTTCCAGCATCGCAAGACCCTGCAGAAGGATCGGGCCAGTGGACGCTCTTGTTGCGCGAGGCGAGTGACGAGTGCCGGAATGTGATGATCGACATTGCAACCCGATTGGGGCTGCTTCCCGTGCAACTGGCTCCTTCCTTCGAACGGCATCTCCGCGACGAAAAAGCGATGGTGCTGGTGGCCGATACGAACGCACTCCTGCACGGCATCCTGGCTCAGGCCCTGCGGGCGCGAGCGGGACGACCCACGCATGTCGCCGTTGCAGACCAGGCATTCATGGAAGTGCATCGCCAGCGCGAGGAAGCCTCGAAATCTAAGCGAGGGCAGGGCCCTGGAGCATCGGCGCTCTCGGAGGCGGCACGCTGGGCTCGGCGCTCCGATCGTGCTGCGTACCTGAGTGCGGCGCGCCGCACCCTCGAACGGATCCGGCGTAACGGTTACCTCACGCACGTGGCGCGGCCCCCTGAGGCGATGGTTCGGTATCTGGGGGGGACACGAGGAGCGGTTGAAGGGGAGGAAAGACTTCAACCCGACGAAGTCGGATCGAATGCATTGCGGGACCGGCTCATGCTTGAAGCTGCGGCCCAGCATCGCGTGGAGATGCCGGGGGTTCCGGTCTGGTTCGTCACCGGGGACGCTCGGCTTGCCGAGCAGGCAAAGATGGAGGGGTTGAATGTAGGGTTTGGTTGGCGAAGCGAGAGCCTGGTTCCCCCCCTGATCTCATCCCCCTGCTTTGACGTGTACACACTCGAACTCCGCCATGTGAAAGCCACGGACTTTCTCGAGGAACTCATGTGGACCTGCGAGGTCGTTACAATCCAGCGCCCGTCCGCCGATCATCGCCTCGTGGGCCGGCTGCCGACTGCCGCGCGTGGTCTTGCGCTGGCAGCGATGGGTGAGCCAGGCCACGATATAGTCTGGAAGACGGAGCCCGCCACACCGCTCGAAACCGATTTAACTTCCGATTTGCCCCGCAGGGCGCCTAGCCCCGAGCGGTTACTGAGCCGCCTGATCGAGCTGACCGTAGGTAATGTAGATTCGCCGGAGCCACAGGATGGAGAGATCGAGAGACAAGCAGATGCCTACCTAAAAGCTCTGCACTGGATCGACAATGCCGGGGGGGTGACTCCTCGTGGAAATGCTCTCGCGCAGTGCTGGCTGGCTCTCGGACCGGAGGACGCTGGCGGCTGGGTTTCATGGATTCGGGACGCCAGCGTCGACATTGCGAAGCTCCCTCGAGTCGCCCGGCTGCTTGAGTCGCTCCACGAGCGAGGCGACGCGAAGGATGACCAACTTCAGAAGGAAGTCCAAGAGTCTCGCGAAGCCGTTGCGAGACAACTTAAGCTGGCACACGCGTTCGGGTTGATCGTCCGGATCGCGAATGAGAACTGGGCGGTTCGCGATGCCTCCGACGAAGAGGTTGCGGCAGCAATCTTCGCGGTTATCTCGAGCACGATCGCTAGAGAGCCAAATGTGCGTACTGCCAGCATCGCGGCTGTCTTCATGAACCTTCTATCCACCTCGACCTCCAAAGCTCCAACCGCATTCTCGTTGCCTGCGTTCCGGGCCGGGATCCTGCATCTGTCCAACTCCGGGCGGATCCGTCTCAGCGGTGGATCGCCGGCCACGAGCAGAGCCAAGATGCGAACTCTGGTCCGTGATGGCGAACATGGAGTAGACCACCGTGAAGTCGACTTGGGCCGTGGTGACTTCCTGGTGCCGAACACCCCCGCCATCGTCGCGACATTTCCTGAAGGCTATCAATGAGCTTTCTCCGAGGCCAGGTCGATCCATCCAAAGGCGAGCACCGCTACGCGAGAGTTGGATATCTGAAGCCGCCATTCCCGACGCAGGGCGAGGTGTTCGACGTATATGTCCCTCGCGACGAATTGGGGGAATTGCAGCAGGATCTCCTCGCATTCCTCAGTGGGCGAGACCAGGGCAAGGTCTGGGCCCTGTCTGGTCGGCAGGGTGTAGGCAAGAGCAATTTCCTTCGGATGGTAAAGCGACAGCTTGAGGAGATGCGTGCTGAGGGAGAGGTCAGCGCAACCGGCGTTCACCTCTTTCACGGCAACTCGTGGGCTCCTTCTTATCTCATTGCGGGTGTCTCAGATGCGATCGGTGCGGAGACCGTCGCAAAACTCCTCGGGACCGCCACCCAACCGCCCGCTGGATTTGCGCAGACTGACTTCGGACGGTTCTGGAGTCGGGCCCGGTCCCAGGGCAATCTCACCGCTGCCTCGGAATTCCTGATGAGGTGGCTCGGTGGAGCGCAGACGTACGCACCGGAGCGAACAACGTATGGAATCACGGCTCGCGATCGCCTCGCTCCCGCCATTGCTGTGCCATATTTGCGCGCTCTGGTGGAGATGCTGTCCGTCAGCGACATCCTCAAACGCATCATTCTCTTATTCGATGAGTTAGAGAATGTGCAGGCGATGAGGCCAGCGCAGCAAGTAGAGTACATGCAGCTTCTCAAGACGCTATTGAATGCGTTCAATTGGCAAGGCATGTACGTGCTCCTCGCCGGTGCGCCCGCGGTCTTCAATTACGTGCAGTCGACGTTGCCGTCGTTAGCGGGGCGTTGGAAGCTCGTCGAGCTCCAGCCGTTGCGGAGCGTCGAACACGCTCTCCGCTTCGCAGAGGAATATAAACGACATGCGATCAATCCCAAGAGGAATCCGGATCTAGCTAACGTATTCCCTACCGAGATCGATATCAAGGCTGCATACATCGATCTGTCTCAAGAACGATCCGGTGGTGTTCGACAGCGCGACATGCTGTCGAAGCTCCACGAGTTGCTCGAGGCGCACCTCACGAAGTCTGCCTCCACCCCGCCGCGGACGGTGCCCCGCAGCTAGCATCGCCGATCTTCAGTCCCCGCCGATGAGCTTCACCTCGAGTTACAACTCACGGCCGCGGCGGGCACTGGTCGGTCGGAACCCAGGGGATCTCGGTCGGCACGTTCCAGACCCGGTCAACGATGATGCCGTGCGCGTCGAGCAGCACGGCCAGGTAGCGAACGACGCCCTCGTCGCCGGTGCCGATGATCCAGCTCATCACCCGCGCATCGTGGAAGATGCCGTCGGCGCGTTGGGCGGCCGAGCGCCGCCCGTAGCTCGGCCTCGGTCGTGCGGCACAGCGTGATCGCCGGTGGCGCGTGCGGGCGCTGCGGCTCGGCGCTCGAGTGGTTGCAGGCTGCGGCGACGAGGAACGTGACGCGCCACCGCATCTACGTGGCGCTCCGGGCTTGCGGGGTGAAGGTCGTCGGGAGATGCTCCGTCCCCTGGAAGAACCCGGCCCCACCCATCTTCAGCTGAACCAGGATCTCGGGAGGCCGTTGCAGATCGGGGAAGCGCTGCAGCAGGAGGTTGAGCGCGATCTTGCTCTCCAGGCGTGCCAGGGGAGCCCCCAGGCAGAAGTGGACATCCCGGCCGAAGGCGAAATGTCGATTGGGTGCTCGCCGGATATCGAAGCGCTCCGGGTCGGCAAACACCGTCTCGTCATGGTTGGCCGAGGACAGCTGCGCGATGAGTGGCTGGCCCGCCGGGATGGTCGTTGATCCGAACGACGCGTCTACGGTGGTGATGCGATAGGTGCCGCACACCGAGGGCCGGTAGCGCAGGACTTCTTCCAGCGCCCCTGGAAGCAGCTCCGGGCTGGCCCGCAGCTCTGCCATCACCTCCGGGCGCTCCGTGAAGCAGAACATGGCATTGCCAATCAGGTCTGTTGTGGTCTCATGACCGGCAACGAGCATGAGGATACAGCTTGCCTGAATATCGCGCGTGGTGAGCTTCTCACCATCGACCTCGGCGGCCACCAGGCGGCTGATCAGATCATCCGTTGGTTTGCTTCGGCGTTCTTCGATCAACGGATGCAAGAGCGCCGCCAGCTTGTGCTGCGAGACGAACTCCGTCAAGGATGGATCCTCGGCTTCTTCGATAAACTGCGCCGAGAGCTGTTTGAAGTAATCACGGGATGCCGCGGGGATGCCAAACAGCTCCATGATCACCATGGCAGGGAGTGGATAGGCCAGGTCGGCGATGACGTCCATGTGCCCGGTGTGGGCGACGGTGTCGAGTAATTCGCCGACGATCGCGGTGATGCGCGGCTCGAGCAGGGCGATGTTGCGGGGCGTGAAGGCCTGGCTGACCAGCGTTCGATAGCGGCTATGACGCGGTGGGTCCATCCTGAGCATGCTCGATTCGAGATAGCTGTCGCCCTGGATGCCCGCCGAGCTGAAGGTGGCGATATTTGCGAGGACGTGCTGGACATCCTCGTAGCGGAACACATACCACATCTTGAGCTGTTCGTTGTAGTAGACAGGTTGTGTCTTGCGCATGTGGCGCCACCAGGGATACGGATTGAATGGATCGTATACGACTTCTTGCTGTGCTTGCATGCGATACCCCCCCGGTGGCGATGGTACGCTGATCGCACGGCCCAGGTCTGCCGACCTGGCGCGCGAGTGTTCGTGGCCCGTTCCTGAGCGTGAACCAGGGAGCGGTGTCCGGGAGATCGTCCCGCGGGACGCTACCTTGGCCGAGACCGGCCTGATACACTGCGCGGCCGATGACCACAGAGCCCCACGAACGGTCCGCAGCCACGGGCCGCCTGCAACGGTCGGTGGGCTTCTACGGGCTGATGTTCGTGTCGCTCGGGTCGATCATCGGATCCGGCTGGCTCCTGGGCGCGCTCAACGCGGCGCAAGTTGCCGGACCGGCGTCAGTGCTGTCGTGGATCCTGGCGGCCTGTATGCTGGCGCTGCTCGCGCTGTGTTACGCAGAGCTGGGTGCCACCTATCCGGTTGCGGGCGGAGCAGGGAGGTTTCCCTACTACTCGCACGGTCCGATCACCGGCTTCATGGCCGGATGGGCAGCCTGGCTGCAGGCCGTGTTCATCGCGCCCATCGAGGTGCTGGCGGCGATCGCCTACATCAACAGCATCAGCTGGGTCAACGTGAACTTCAACATGATCAACAAGCTTGGTGCCAATGCCGGCCTCCTCAATGGAACCGGTCTCGCGGTGGCCCTGGTCTTGATGGTGCTGTTCACCACGATGAACCTCGCCGGCGCGAAGTTCCTCTCCGAGAGCAACGTGATCGTGGTGCTCTGGAAGACGGCGGTCCCCGTGGTCGCGGTCGCCGTGATCGCCGCGCTGCAGTTCAATCCAGCCAACTTCCACGCCGGCGGCGGCTTCATGCCGTTCGGTGTCCATGGCGTGTTCGCGGCGCTGACCGGTGGCGTCGTGTTTGCCTTGCAGGGCTTCGAGCAAGCAGTTCAGCTCGCGGGCGAAGCGCGCAATCCGAAACGCGACCTGTCCCGGGCGATCCTGATTGCCATGGCGATCGGAGCCGTGCTCTACGCGCTGCTCCAGATCGTGATGATCGGCGGGCTCGAACCGGGCAATATCGTGAAGGGGTGGGCCAAGCCGCTCGGCACGGATCCGTCCGACTACGGGGTGTGGTACACGCTCGCCCTCGCGCTGGGCGCGGGATGGCTCGCCAAGGTGCTCATCATCGACGCCGTGATTTCACCCGCGGGCACCGGAGTCGTCTTTCTCGGGACGACAGCGCGGCTGTCCTACGCGCTCGGCGAGGAGCGCGAGATGCCGGCCGCACTGGCCACCACCAACAAGCGGGGCGTACCGGTGGTGTCCATCCTCGTGGCGGCAGCCGTGGGAACGCTGGCGTTAGGGCCCTACAAGAGCTGGAACGCGCTCGTCACCGTGGTCACGGGGGCCACCGCGATCATGTACGCGTTCGCGCCGCTGGCGCTGGCGGGGCTCCACAAGGTCGACGGTGCCCGGCCGCGGTCGTACCGGGTGCCCATGCCATCGCTCGTGCTCCCCGCGGCGTTCTGCTCCGCCAACCTGATCATCTACTGGGGCGGCTTCGCGACCACCTGGAAGCTCGTGTGCGCCATGCTCGTCGGCCTTGCGCTGTTCGCCGTCGGCGCATGGCGTTCCCGCACAGGCGCGCTCCGCACGGTCCGGAACGCCCTCTGGATCGGGCCCTGGCTGGGAGGCCATCTGGTGATCGGAGCGCTGGGCCGCTATGGCGACGGCTCCCGAAACATCCTGCCCAGCTGGGTCGACATCGGCGTGGTGATCGGCTTCTCGCTGGCGATCTTCTACTGGGCCATCAGCCTCACCTTGTCTCCCGCAGGGACCGCAGCTGCCGTGGCGAAGGACGTGGTGCAGATTGACTATGACGCAGGCGCGATGACGCCGGCCGCCGGCCACAAATAACCGACCACGTCAGGCACGATCCGCGGGCTGCAGGCGGATCCGGCCGCGTACCGCCGGATGGCTCGCGGCGCGGGGCAACGGTGGTCGGGATCCCGTGCTTCATGCGAGCGACCAGGGACGCCGGGCACGTGGGAGTCGTACAGGTGCAGCGAGACACCCGAGGTCGTCCTCGGCCGCAGCCAGGGCACGTCGTCAAGCTCGAGGTCCACCGCGCAGACGACGATGGGCCTCCTTCGAGCGACACCCTCGAGGCGCCGGAGCACGCTCGCCAGCATCTCGCCATTGAACGGGGCGTAGAGAAAGAAGATCGACCCATCCAGCGCCACATGGGCGGCATTGCCGTGAACGAACGAGACGGCCGCCAGGCCGAGCTCGTCGCAGCGGGCCCGTGCGCTGCGAACGAGCGGCTCCTGGATCTCCACGCCACACGCGCGCGCCCCGGACAGCAGGTGGGCGAGGATCACCACGCGGCCCAGCCCCGAGCCGAGATCGACGAGCTCGTCGTCCGGCCGGACCGGCACCTCGCGCACCATCGCCACGATGTCGTCCACGCCGCATGGCAGGTAGGGCACCGATCCGCGCGGCAGGTCCGGGATGTCGGGCGGCGGCGCCTCGAGCCCGAGCAGCTCGTCGGTCCAGGCGTCCCGATCGCGGAACGGTACCGAGCGCAGGAGCTCGAGCAGCGCCGTGCCGCGCAGCGCGCCGGACTCGATCTCGGCGCGCGCGATCTGCGCCCGGCGCCGGAGCGAGTCGTCCATGGTGGGCGCGAAGTTATCAGGACCGCGCTCCTGGGCCGATGGCCTGCCGCGTCATGTCGCGCTCTGGGCCGCGCTGTGGGTAGGAAAACGACGAGTGAGCCGATCTGCCGCGCCGGTCGTAGGGAGGTCGTGGCAGCAAGCAACCGGATCCGAGAAGCATCCCCTGCAACGGAACGACCTTGGCGTCATGGCGTTCCGCGTGGCGGTCCGCTGGCCATCTGCATCGCCGTGGTGCTCGCCGGCTCGGAGGCACGCGCCGGCGAGTGCACGCCGCCGACCCCGGCGTGCCACCTCGCCAACGGCAAGGAGCTGCTGGATAACGATCCGGAGCGCGCCGCCGCGGAGCTGCTCGCGAGCTTCCAGCTCGACGAGCGGACCGACACGCTGGCGCTGTACGCGATCGCGTTGCAGCTCGGTGGCCAGTACGCGCACGCGCTCGAGACCTGGAAGCGCGTGATCGTGTTTCGCGACAGCGAGCTCGACGCGGCCAAGCTCACCACGCGCACCGCGACCGGCCGCAAGCTCGCCAAGGCCCGCGCGGCGGTGGTCCGTGCCCAGAAGCAGAGCGAGCAGGCGGCCGAGGCGATCATCAAGCTGTGGCCCAGCGTCGGTCGCGTCCGCGTCCGGATCCCCGCCGGCCAGCAGGTCGCGGTCTCGCACGACGGCGCCGAGGTCGATGTCTCGCGTGACGTGCTGGTCAATGCCGGCCGCGACGAGCTGGTGTTCACGCGCAAGGATGGCAGCGTCGAGCGTGTGGCGGTCGAGGTCGCCGCCGGCGCGTCCGCGAAGTTCGATGCACCGCCGGAGCTGGTCGCGAAGGCGGCCCCGCCGGAGCCGACCAAGCCAGCGGCGGAACCGAAGGCGCCGGTGACGGCAGCGGCGAAGCCAGCAGCGCCTGCCCGGGCGCCGGCCCCGAAGCGGGCCCCGGCAGCGCCACCCGCGTCCGTACCGGCCGCCGCGCTCGCGACCACGCGCGTCGTCGAGCAGCCGCGGTCGCGCACGATGTCGCGGGTCGGGCTCGGGCTGGTCGCCGGCGGGCTCGTCGCGGGCGGGATCGCGGGCGGGCTGGGCTACCTCGCCGGCCGCGACTTCGACCGTGCGCGCGACAACGGATGCAGCGCCGATGGCCAGTGCCCGTTCGGGCCGGCCGCGGATCTGGCGGCGCGCTCGAACGACCGCGCGCGGCTCGCGCAGATCAGCGCGATCGGCGGCGGCGCGCTGGTCGCGACCGGCGCGGTGCTGTGGATCCTCGGCCGCGGCAAGCCACACCGCGCCGCCTCGGAGATCACGCTGCACGTCGGACCCTCTTCCACGGCGATCGGCTGGAGGTTTTAACCATGAGAGCCTTGTTGCTTCTGATCCTGGCGTCGTGCACGCACGACCTCACCGTGTTCGACCGGGTCGACGTCCGGCCGGCGCGCGATCTCGACATCCTGTTCGTGCTCGACAACTCGCCGGACTGGGGAACGTACGATCAGATGGCGTCGCAGCTCGACGTCTTCCAGGCGCGGCTCAAGGACGTCGACGGTCAGCTGCCGAACCTGCACGTCGGCGTCACCACCACCGACCTCGGCACGCGCGGCAGCCTGGACGCCGCGCCGGGCCCGGCGGTCGGCCGCTGCGCCGGCACCGGCAACGCCGGCAACCTCGTCACGTTCAAGGCCGGGCTCGCCGATACCTTCCTCGAGGATCTGCGTGGGCCCGATGGCACGCGGGTGCGCAACTTCCCCTCGAGCTCCCTGCCGTTCGAGCTCGCGCAGCTGACCAACCCCGTGCTCGCGGGCCCGGGCTGCGATTACGGGCAGCCCCTGGAGGCGATGCGCCTCGCGCTCGATCCCAACAAGACCCCCGGCTTCATCCGTCCCGGCGCCATGCTCGCGGTCGTGTTCCTCGGCACCCATGACGATTGCTCGCTCGCCCACTCGGGCCTGCTCGATCCGGACGATCCCTCGCTCGGATTCCCGGGCTCGTTCCGGTGCACCGAGCAGGGGGTGATCTGCGACCCCGACGATCCGCGCCGGCCCGGCGTCAAGACCAACTGCCGCCCGCGCGACGGCTCGCCGTTCCTGACCGACGTCTCCACGTACCGGACGTTCCTCGAGCAGTACAAGCCGGATCCGCGCGACGTGGTCGTCTCCGCGGTCGCCGGGCCGCGCAGCCGGTTCGAGGTCCAGGACCTCGGGTTCCCCGTGCTCGCGCCGAGCTGTCAGGGTGCCGGCGGCAACGCCAGGCCGGCCGTGCGGCTGGGTGCGCTGGTCGACAGCTTCGGCGGCGCGCTGGTCGACGGCTGCTCGCAGGACGCCGCGTACCAGCAGATCACGGCGCCGATCGTCGCCAGGCAGCGGTCCTGCTTGCCGAACCTGCGCCAGCCCGACGGCGAGGATTGCACGGTGATCGAGATCGCCGGCACGGCGCAGACCGAGCTCGCGCGCTGCGCCGACGGCGGCCCGTCGCCGTGCTGGTACACCTACCGCGACGCGGCGGCGTGCCCCGGCGGCGACCACCTCGGGATCGCGGTCCGGCGCGGCACCACCACCGCCCCGGCGAGCTCGCGCATCGAAGCGACCTGCTTCCTGAAGTAACCTGGCCCGGCGGAAGGCCGATCCGCGCCGCGTCGCCATTCGTAGTGTCTCACCGGGAGGAACTCGTGAAGAAGCTCGTCGTGCTTGCCTGCATCCTGATCGCGTGTGGTGGCAAATCCAAGGGGCCGTTCTCGGCGAAGCCCGAGGCCGCGAAGCCGGCGAGCACGGCCGGCGCCGCCGGCGCGGGGAGCTCGGCGAAGCCAGCCGACGCCGGCAAGCCCGCGGGCGCGCCACCGGGGAAGGCTGCGGCCTCGCTGTACGACCGCCTCGGGGGCAAGGCAGCGATCGTCGCGGTCACCGGCGAGCTCCTCGGCCGGATCGCCGCCGACGCGCGGATCAAGTATCGGTTCGGAAATACCGATCTCGCCAAGCTGAACACGTTGCTGGTCGAGTTCGTGTGTATGGCCACCGGTGGCCCGTGCAAGTACACCGGACAGGACATGGAGACCTCGCACGCGGGCATGGAGCTGGTCGACGAAGAGTTCACCGCGCTCGTCGAGGATCTCGCGGGCGCGCTCGACAAGTTCAAGGTGCCCGCCCGGGAGAAGGGCGAGCTGCTCGGGGCGCTCGGCCCGCTGCAACCGGCGATCGTCACGCCCCCGGGCCGCCTGAAGCCGGTGCCCGCCGCGGCGGTCGCGAAGGCCACCGCCGTCGCCGTCAAGCTCACCGATGAGGCCGCGGCCGACATGATGCAGGCGGCGATCGTCGCGGCCAGGCGCGGCCAGCGTAACTACGCCGACCAGCTGTTCTCCCGGGTCGAGGCGCTCGTCGGCGCGAAGGCGGTCGCCGCCGCCGCTCCGACGTTCCGCGACGGCGCCCCGCCGCGGATCGCGACGCCGCTCAAGAAGCTGCCGAAGGACACGCCGCCGCAGCCCGCGGCCGTCGGCAACTCCGACGAAGACGACCGCGGCCCCAGGCGCCCCGGCTCGCTGCGCGGCACGATGACGGTCGACGGCAAGCCGCTCGGCGGGCTCGGCACGGTGATGCTGTTCCCGGCCAGCGGCGGCGGCAAGAAGCGGACGCCGAAGCTCCGCGTCGTCGAGCAGCGCGACAAGCAGTTCTCGCCGCGCGTGCTCGCCATCCCGCCCGGCTCGACCGTCTCGTTCCCGAACTTCGACGGCGTCTATCACAACGTGTTCTCGATCTCGCCGACCAAGCCGTTCGACGTCGGGCTCTACAAGGATGGCGACACGCGCGAGCTCAAGTTCGAGAAGCCGGGCATCGTGCGGCTCGGCTGTAATATTCACGCGAGGATGGCGTCGTACATCCTCGTGATCGACGCACCCGCCTACGTGGTCGTCGAGGGTACGAAGGAGTTCAACTTTCGCAGCCTCGCGCCGGGCAAGTACAAGGTCCGGGCGTGGAGCGAGCACAGCCCCGCACCGACGGAGTCCGAGATCGTGGTCAAGCCCGGCGTGAACACCACGACGTTCGACGTGACCGGCGGCGCCGAGGATGGCCCGAGCGAGGACAAGTTCGGGATGACGCGCCAGCCCGTCAAGCCGGGCCACTGATCGCGCGACCGCCTCGGGTTTCGCTATACGATGGGAGGCGAATGCGCGGGCCTGCCTCATGAGCGCTCCCCGGGGGACGGAGCGTTACACGCAGCGCTCGTTGCTCGGGCGCGGCGGCATGGGCGAGGTCTACCAGGCCTACGATGAGCGCCTGCGGCGCCACGTGGCCATCAAGCGGATCCGGACCGCCGGGGGCGATGACGCGCCGCGCCGCGCCCGGCTCGAGCAGGAAGCGCACCTGCTGGCGCAGCTCGGACACCCCGCCATCGTGCAGGTGTTCGACGTCTTCGAGGACGACGCCGGCGACTGGGTGGTGATGGAGCTGGTCCATGGCCGCACGCTGGCCGCGGTCCTCGACGAGGAGCCGGTCGGCGTCGACGACGCGCTGCGCTACGGCCACGCGATCGCCACCGCGCTCGACGCCGCCCACCGACACGGCATCATCCATCGCGATCTCAAGGTCGAGAACGTCATGCTGTCGGAGACCGGGCAGATCAAGGTCCTCGATTTCGGGCTCGCCAAGCGGCTGGCCGCGACCGAGCGCTCGTCCACGGCGGCGCTCTCGGTCGAGGGCCAGGTCCTGGGCACGGTGCGCGCCATGTCCCCCGAGCAGGCGCGCGGCCTGGAGGTCGACGAGCGGTCGGACCTGTTCTCGCTCGGGGTCCTCTTGTACGAGATGCTCGCCGGGGCCACGCCGTTTGCCGGCGCCACCCCGCTGGACACGATCGTGCGGGTGACCACCCACCGGCAGACCTCGCTCGCCGAGCTGCCGGACCTGGCCGAGCGCATTCCGCGCGGGTTATCCGAGCTGGTCGATCAGCTGCTCGAGAAGGCCGCCGAGCTGCGACCGCCGAGCGCGGCCGACGTTCGCGACCGCCTGCAGGCCCTCGCGGACGCGCGCCCGCGTGCGACGCCCACCCGCAGCAGCGCCGCCGCCGACCCGGCGGAGCCGCCGTCCTCGCGCCGGCGCACGACGCCGCCGGGCGAGCCGGAGACCCGGCTCTCGAACCTGGGCAGCGCCGAGACCGAGGTGAGCCCGCCCGCGCCGCGGGCCCAGCCCGCCGTGGCCAGCCATCCACCGCGCGGGCCGCGGGCAGGGCGCATGCGCCTGTGGCTGGCAGGGCTCGGCGCGGCCGGTGCGGTCTCGGTGGTCTTGCTCCTGATCAGGGCCGACAGCCCGACCACCGCGGTGTCCGCGTCGCCGCCTGCCGCCGGCCCGCCGGCCGCCGCCGCACCGAGCCGGGATCCAAGAGCCGCGTACGAGCGCGGGATGGCGCTCTTGCGCGACTTCCACCGCCCCGGCGCGATCGACGAGGCCGCCGGCATCTTCCAGCGCTTGCTGCGCGACGACGAGCGCTCCGCCCGGCCTATGCCGGCCTGGCACGCGCGTACTGGCACCGGTACAGGGTCACCGATGTGAGCCATGATTCGATGTTCTTGCAACAGGCCCAGGCCGCCGCCGACCGGGCGGTCGCGCTGGATGAGTTCCTGGCCGATGCGCGTGTGAGTCATGGTCTGGTCGTGCTGGAGCTCGGGCAGGTGGAGCAAGCCGAGCGAGACTTTCAGGCGGCGCTGACGTTCGACGGCAAGAACGCGGTCGCCTACGAGGGCATGGCGCGGCTGTATCGACACCAGCAGCACCTGGACGAGGCCGAGGCGGCGTACCGCAAGGCGATCACGCTGGCCCCCCAGGCTCGCGATCTCTACGACGACCTCGGCGCGTTACAGGTGGAGCGCGGCAAGTATCAGGAAGCCATCCCGCTGTTCGAGAAGAGCATCGCGCTGGCGCCGGATAGCCCCTATGGCTACAGCAACCTCGGCGCGGTGTACCTGTTGCAAGGTCGCTACGAAGCGGCCGCCCAGCGGTTTCAAGATGCGTTGAAGATCCGGCCTTCGTCGACGCTGTACAGCAACCTCGGGACGGTGCTGTTCGCGCAGGGGCTCTACGGGCCTGCCGCCGGCGCGTTCGAGCGCGCGCTGGCGATGGGGGGCGCGGCCAATGACCACTTGCACTGGGCCAACCTCGCGGATTCGTATCGCCAGCTCCCTGACTCCGCCGACAAGGCACGCGAGCACTATGATCAGGCCATCACGCTGATCGACACCGCGCTCGCGCGTTCACCGCAGGACCTGACGCTACGCAGCCGGCGCGCCCTGTACCTGGCGAAGCGCGGCGCCTGCCAGCGCGCGGACGCCGGGCTGGCCTCGTTGAGCGACGCCCGCGATCCCCCCACGTACGCGGTGTTTCGCATGGCGGTGACCCTCGAGATCTGCGGGCATCGCCAGCCCGCGATCGCCATGCTCGAGCGAGCCCTCGCGAGCGGCTTCTCGCTGGCCGAGATCCAAAACGATCCCGAGCTGCGGGCGCTGCGGGCCGATCCCGCCTATCACCGGATGATCCAGCGGCGCAACCAATCTTCGATTACTTCCCCGAGCCCACGATGACTTCGGGGTCGGAGAGGAACACGAGCGGCTCGCTGCCACCTCCGGAGGGGGAGCCATTCAGACGGAAGGACAGCTTGCACGTGATCGGACTCGCGAAGGTCACATTCCCGGTCTTCGTCAGGACACGGGCAGAATACCAGGAAGTGCAGGGCCCCCAGGGACTTGTCGATGAGGTGCCCTGGGGGCCGCCGGTGACCGAGGCGAACGTGAAATAGTACTGAGCGTTCTTCTCGCCCACCGCCTTGTCTCCTCCCACGTCCAGGTAGCTGGACGGATCGTAGGTTTCGGAGGCTTCGAGGTAGCTGAGGCTCATGCTCAACTGGAGGCTCATCTGCACGGGTGACGACGACAGATCCCACACGATGACGGCGAGCTCATCGGTCTCCGCGAACTTGAACAGATGTGACGCCCCCGTGTCATCGGTCAGCGCATATTGGAGGAAGCAGGTTCCGGGCATGGGCGTGCCCCAGATCGAACCGATCGGTGGGCTGTTCCAGTTGAACCCGAGATGGAGGGTGTACAGTGCCATGTTGAAGCTCCTTGCGGAAGCGTTGAAGCAACCAGCGTGCCGGGCACAAAGATAGAGTAGATGCGGTGATGCAGGCAATCAGCACCGATATCGAGCTACCACGCACCTCCGAGTTCGTGGACGCGCGAGTCGCGGGCTTGACGATCTTGTACCATCCGAGCCTGTCCCGGGTGGGCGAGCGCGCGTTGCTCACAGGGCTCGAGTCCGGGCGACGGTTCGAGCTGTCTCGCCTGGAGCCCGTGTTTGCGGCACCGGGGGCACGCGACAGCCGACCGCTCGCCGATCACAGGATCTCTCGCGTCCCCGTGGTGATGCGAGGCGCGGGCGCGGGCGCGGGCGCGGGTGATCGAGCGGTGACGATCGAGTGCGGCGATAGCCGTACCGCGGTGATCGCGAACGGCCACCCGATCGCCGGCAGCGCCCAGTTCTCACGTGCGGACCTCGAGGCGGGCGTGGTCCTGCTCCTGGGGGGCCGGGTCGTGCTCTTGCTGCACCTCCTGGATCCGGTGACCGACGCAGGCGAGCCGTCGTTTGGTATCATCGGCTACAGCGCAGCCATCATGCGTGTGCGCCGCGACATCCGTAGAGTGGCGGACTTCGACGTCCCGGCGCTCGTCTGTGGCGAGAGCGGCACGGGCAAGGAGCTGGTCGCGCGCGCGATTCACGATGCGGGCAAGCGGCGAGACAGGCCCTACCTCGCCGTCAACCTGGGGGCCATCCCGCAAGCGCTGGCCGCTTCGGAGATGTTCGGGGCGGTCCGCGGGGCCTTCACCGGGGCCCATCAGGATCGCCCGGGCTACTTCCAGCGAGCGCAGGGCGGGACGCTGTTTCTCGACGAGATCGGCGAGGCCGCGCCGGAGCTGCAGGTGCTGCTGCTCCGGTGCCTGGAGTCGGGAGAGATCCAGCCGGTGGGCGCGGACCGGCCCCGGCCGGTCGACGTGCGCGTGGTGTCGGCCACGGACGCCGACCTGCAGGCCGCGATCGAGGCCGGGCGGTTCCGGGCGCCGCTGCTGTATCGCCTCAGCGGGTACATGATCCGGATCCCGCCGCTGCGCGAGCGCCGCGAGGACCTCGGCCGGTTGCTCGTCGCGTTCCTGCGCCGCGAGCTCGCCGCCGCCGGCGAAGCAGCGGTCCTGGACGACGGCAGCGAGCCCTGGCTGCCGGCCTCGATCGTCGCCCGCCTGGCGCAGTACCGCTGGCCCGGCAACGTGAGGCAGCTCGCCAACGTGGTGCGCCACCTGATCATCGCCAATCGCGGCGTCCGCCCTGCCGCCCACTTCCAGGTGCTCGACGAGCTCCGGCAGGGCCACGACGCGGAGCCCGCCGCGGCCTCCGGACCGGTTCCGGATCCGCGCCCGGCGGGCCTACCCGGCGCCCCCACGCCCCCGGTCGCCCCGCGTCCTGCCGACATCACCGACGCGCAACTCGTCGACGCGCTGCGCGCGCACCGGTTCAGCCCGGAGCGCGCCGCGACCGCGCTGGGCATCCCACGCGCGTCGATCTACCGGCTGATGGATCGATCCTCGCGGGTCCGGAAGGCCTCCGCGCTCGGCGCCGAGGAGATCCGCGCCGCCCAGGTGGCGGCAAGCGGCGACGAGGAGCTGATGGCAGAGCGGCTAGAAGTCTCCGTGCGCGCGCTGCGGCGGCGCATGGGAGAGCTGGCGCTCCGGACGTAGGCCGGACGCAACGGGGCGTACAGCGGGCGTAGATCGGACGTAGATCGGACGTAGATCGGACGTCGTCGAGCTCCGTCCCGGGCAGGCTCGCGCGAGCTGCGCGAACCCGACGTTGCGCAGGGGCCAGGAGCGATGGCATCGCGGCTGCAATTCAGCTCGCCGAAGTCATCTTCACCCCAAGGAGCTTGCCATGACCACGTCTTCCAGGATCGTCTTCCCCAGTGTCGGCTGTCTGGTTCTCTGCCTCTCGCTCTCCACGGCGGCGCACGCCGACCACGTCATCGACGCGTTCTCGGACCCGATCGCCGGCAGGTGCCCGTCGACTGGTGCGCTGAACAACTTTATCTGGGCCGGGAAGTGGACCGGGGTCGCCACGATTCCGGCGTGTACGATCAGCCAGAGCCTGCTGCAGGGTGCCGTCGGCCATCAGCGCACCTTGACCGTCAAGGAACCCTCGCTCACCAACTTCATCACGGTGAGCAAGGTCACCGAGGCAGATGGCTCGGACGCGATCGGCTACGGCACCGGATTGGCCCGCTCGGGGATCCTCACGCTGGAATACGGGCTGGTCGCCAGCTTGAACCTGGATCTGTCGGCGGACCGCGCGTTCCAGCTCACCATCGAAGGCGACATGGACCAGAGCTACACGGTGAGACCCGTGAGGCTCACGATCGCCGCGAGGACGGGAGCCGGATCCGTGATCAGCGCCAGCACCTCGATCACCCACGATGGTGTCTGGCAGATCCCCTTCACGTCGTTCCCCGGCGTGAGCTTCTTCGATGTCGACTACATCAGCGTCACGCTCGATGCCTCCGCGGTGTCAGGGGTCGATTATGACCTGTTCGGCGGACCGAACGCCGGACTACGCACCGTCAGCGGCACCACCGGCGGATACTGATCTCCGATCGGCCGGAGGCGTTCCCCGGCCGGACTGACGCTGTCGCATCTCCATCTACGGGGTCAGGGTCTGAGGTTGCTCTGCGGAGGCAAGATGAGTGACCAGGATAACAGCCATGTGGGAAGCAACCAGCATTCCGGCCCGGCCGGCGTCACGTCGCGGGGCGGCGCAACGACCGGCGAGCGCGCCACCGGCGCGGTACCCCGGCCCGGCGACCGGATCCACCAGTACGAGATACTCCAGATGATCGGCGAGGGCGGGATGGGGACTGTCTTCCTCGCCCGCGACCTCCGGCTGGGCCGGGACGTCGCGATCAAGTTCCTGCAGGCCGGCCAGCCCGAGCTCACGCAGCGCTTCCTGGTCGAGGCGCGCACCACCGCGCGCTGCCAGCAC
>Ga0137459_1000257_pt1 | contig 19426 bp, 8 predicted proteins | sample EasRivERMGT700_2_FD_104908 | JGI IMG/M metagenome (GOLD analysis project Ga0137459, IMG submission 104908) | Soil microbial communities from meander-bound floodplain in the East River, Colorado, USA - East River MetaG ERMGT700_2 | ecosystem: Environmental > Terrestrial > Soil > Floodplain ...
ACTCGAACTCGTGGCAGCTGGTCATCAACACCGGCACCACGATCATCACGTTCCTGATGGTGTTCGTGATCCAGCAGTCGCAGAACAAGGACACGCTGGCGATCCAGCTCAAGCTGAACGAGCTGATCGCGAGCGACTCGGCCGCCAATAACCGGCTGGTCGACATCGAGGATCTCAGCCCCGAGGAGCTCGCGGTGCTGAAGAAGTTCTACGTCAAGCTGGCGCGCCTGGCCGAGACCGACGACGACGTCCACGCGTCGCACTCGCTCGACGAGGCCGAGGATCGCCACCAGGGCAAGCTCGCCGTGGTCGGCAAGGCGCGCACGTACGGGCCCCCCGACGACGATGACGACGATCAGGGCGATGGCGGCGACGAGCCCGAACGCCAGGCGAGCGGCGCCGGCACGCCGGAAGCCCAGGCAGGACCCACCGACGACGCGGCGCCGGCGGCGTGACGCAGTTGTCGCAGTTGTCGCAGCCCGACGGCGCAGCGGCCACGTCAGTGATCGCCAGCCGGCAACCCGCGCCGGCGGGAGCGTCCGCGTTATAACGCCCGCGTGAAAGCTCCAGCCTCGATCGCCCTCGTCCTCGGCCTCGTCGTCGGATCGCTCGGCTCCGCGAGCGCGGCGCCCGGCGCCCCTCCCCCCAAGGCTCCCGCGGCACGGGCGGCCCCGCCGCCGGTCGCCAAGCCGCCGATCCGCCAGCCCACCGCCGCCGCGCCCCGGCAGCTGACCAGTGTCGAGGGAATCTCCGAGTACGTGCTCGGCAACGGCATGCACGTGCTGCTGTTCCCGGATCCGTCGAAGGACACGGTCACGGTCAACGTGACCTACCTCGTCGGCTCGCGCATGGAGGGCTACGGCGAGACCGGGATGGCGCACCTGCTCGAGCACATGTTGTTCAAGGGCTCGCCGAAGCACCCCAGGGTGTGGGAGGAGCTGCAGAAGCGCGGCGCGGCCAACAACGCCTCGACCTGGTACGACCGCACGAACTACTTCGAGACGATGGCCGCCAAGGACGACAACCTCGCCTGGGCGCTCGACATCGAAGCCGACCGGATGCTCAACGCGAACATCGCGCAGACCGACCTCGACAAGGAGTTCTCGGTGGTGCGCAACGAGTTCGAGATCGGCGAGAGCAACCCGAGCGAGGTGCTGTCCGAGCGCATGTGGTCGACCGCGTACCTCTGGCACAACTACGGCAAGTCGACGATCGGCTCGCGCGCCGACATCGAGAAGGTGCCGGCGACCTCGCTGAAGCGGTTCTACAAGAAGTACTACCGCCCGGACAACGCGGTGCTGGTCATCGCCGGCAAGTTCGAGCCCGCCGCGGCGCTGGCGCTGGTCACCGCGAGCTTCGGCGGGCTGGCCAACCCGGCGGCGCCGATCGAGCCGACGTACACCACCGAGCCGGTGCAGGACGGCGAGCGCATCGTCACGCTGCGCCGCACCGGTGACGTCCAGGTCGTCGGCCTGCTGTATCACGTGTCGGCCGCCTCGGACCCGGACTTCCCGGCCGTCGAGGCGATCAGCGAGATCCTGACCGACGAGCCCTCGGGGCGGCTGTACGTCGCGCTGGTCAAGGCGGGGCTCGCGACGTCGGTCAGCACCAACCTGTTGCCGCTCCACGATCCGGGCGTGCTCGAGCTGTCCGCGACCGTGCCGGCCGGCAAGTCGATCGAGGTCGTGCGCGACAAGATGATCGCGATCGTCGAGGGCTTCGCGAAGTCGAAGATCGCGGCCGAGGAGCTGGCTCGGTTCCAGAGCAAGTTCAAGGCTCGGTTCAAGCGCGCGATCCGCAACACCAACCTGATCGCCGTCGCGCTGTCGGAGAACATCGCAGCCGGCGACTGGCGCCTGCTGTTCCTGCAGCGCGATCACGTGGCCGCGCTGACCGTCGCCGACGTCCAGAAGACCGCCGCGACCTACCTGGTGGCGTCCAACCGCACGCTCGGCACGTTCGTGCCGACCAAGACGCCCGAGCGCGCGCCGCAGAAGGAGACGCCCGACATCGCGAAGGTGGTCGCCGGCTACAAGGGCGCGCCGCCCGAGGCCGACGGCGAGAAGTTCGACGCCACGCTCGACAACATCGAGAAGCGCGCCACCCGCACGACGCTCGCCTCCGGCATGAAGCTGGCGGTGCTCGGCAAGCAGACCCGCGGCCACGTCGTGCGCGCGCGGCTCACGCTGCGGTTCGGCAGCGAGGCGGACTTCACCGGCAAGAGCCGCGTCGCGATCTCGATGCTCGACCAGGCCCTGTCGCGCGGCACCAAGCTGCACACGTTCCAGCAGCTCAAGGACCAGTGGGACGCCCTCGACGCCCAGGTCACCTTCGGCTCGCAGCCGGGCCTGCTCGACGTCAACATCCAGACCACGCGCGAGAACCTCGCCGCGGTGCTCGCGCTGGTCGACGAGGTGCTGCGCCAGCCCGCGTTCCCGCAGGACCAGTTCGACATCGCGGTCAAGGAGGCGGTGACCGAGCTCGACGATCAGAAGTCGGATCCGCAGGCCCAGGCGTTCCTCGCCGTGCAGCGCACGGCCTCGCCGTACCCGACCGCCCACCCGCTCTACGTGCCCACCACCGAGGAGGCGGTCGCCGGGCTCAAGGCGCTGAAGCTCGCCGACCTGAAGAAGCTCGCCGCGATGCTGGGGACCAGCAACGCGACGATGACGATCCTCGGCGACGCCGACCTCGCCGCGATCAAGCCGTGGATCGAGAAGACGTGGGGCAGCTGGAAGTCGCCGCGGCCGTGGAAGCGGATCGAGCGCAAGTACACCGCGACGACCGGTGGCGAGCAGGCGCTCGACTTCCCCGACAAGGCGAACACGATGATCGCCGCGACCCACGCCGTCGACATGAAGGACGACGACGCCGACGCGCCGGCGATGGTGGTGGCCAACTACGCGCTCGGCGGCGGCGGCTTCGTGTCGCGCCTGCTCACGCGGCTGCGCGAGAAGGACGGCCTGTCGTACTTCGCGTTCTCGGCGGTGCAGCTGGCCCCGCTCGACGCCGCGGGCGCGTTCTTCGCCGGTGGCGCGCTCAACCCGGAGAACGCCAGGAAGGGCATGGCCGCGATGCTCGAGGAGATCACCAAGCTGGTGGCGACCGGGATCACCGCCGACGAGCTCGCCGGCGCCAAGCAGGGCATCCAGGCCGGCTTCGATCGAAACCTGTCCAACGACGGCTTCGTGCTCGGCATGCTCCAGGACGGGCTCTACCTCGAGCGCAAGATGGAGTTCTGGGCCAAGCGCAACGCGGCGATCGCCGCGCTCACGGTCGACCAGGTCAACGCCGCGATCAAGCGCCATCTCAAGCCGGAGTCGCTGGTCAGGATCACCGCGGGCGACAAGAAGAAGATGTGATCGCCGGGTGATCGAGGCGGCGCCCGGATCGATCCGGACACCGCCTCGTGATGGCATGCGCGCTGCATCGCGATGCAGTCCATGCGCGCGCTCGTCACCACCCCCACGGCGCACCGTCGGGGTCGCGTCTGTATCGCGCGCAGCCCGCCGCGTCGTGCGGTGGCGCCACGGTGTGCGCACCGCCGGGTGCACGCAGGATGCATGGTATAGCAGCGCACCTCGTGCGTGCACCGGACCGCAGCTCTTGGTGTCCCACGTGCAGCGCCCCCTCGAACCATCCCAAGCTCGTCGCTCCAGGCGCCCGTCGACCGACGGCGCCGCCGGGGTCCGGCACCCCGAGTCGCCGCTGCGCGCGGAGCTGTTCAGCGTCAGCCAGCTCGAGCGCCACGCCCGGACGATCGCCGGCTGGCACGAGCTGGCCTCGGCGCGGGGCCACGATGATTGGTTGCTCGCGCGGCTGGGTGACAACGAGCGCGCGCTGCGCGACGCGTACGCGCTCATCACCGATGCGGTGCAGCGCGGCCGCCAGATCACGCCCGCGGCCGAGTGGTTCATCGACAACTATCACCTGATCGAGGAGCAGATCCGCACGGCGAGGCGGCACCTGCCGCGCGCTTACAACCGCGAGCTGCCGCGGCTCGCCAACGGCCCGGCGCCGGGCACGCCGCGCGTCTATCACCTCGCGCTCGAGCTGATCTCGCACGCGCACGGCCGGGTCGACCTCGAGAACCTGCGCGCGTTCGTCGCGTCGTACCAGGAGATCCAGCCGCTGCGGCTCGGGGAGCTGTGGGCGATCCCGATCATGTTGCGGCTGGCCCTGCTCGAGAACTTGCGCCGCGTCGTCATGGCGGTCACGGCGGGCCGCCGCGACCGTGAAGCGGCCGCGGCCTGGGTCGCCAAGATGCTGGCGGCCGCCGCGACGAACCCGACCGACGTGGTGATCGTGCTCGCGGAGCTGATCGCGGCCAACCCGCCGCTCACCAACTCGTTCGTGGCCGAGCTGCTCAGCCGCGTGCAGGCCCAGGGCTCCGCGCTGACGTTCCCGATGGCCTGGATCGAGCAGCGGCTCGCCGAGGCCGGCCAGACCGTCGAGCACGTGTTCGAGGTCGCGACCCAGAGCCAGGCCGCCGACCAGGTCGCGATCGGCAACAGCATCGGCAGCCTGCGCATGCTCGGCGCCACCGACTGGCGCGACTTCGTCGAGTCGATGAGCGTCGTCGACCGTACCCTGCGCGGCGATCCGGTGTACGCCACGATGGACTTCGCGACCCGCGATCGCTATCGCCACGTCGTCGAGGCGATCGCGCGGCGCAGCGCCGTGCCCGAGGACGACGTCGCGCGCGCCGCGATCCGGCTCGCGGGCGAACGTCACGGCCGCGCCGGGCACGTCGGCTACTTCCTGATCGAGCAAGGCCGCCGCAAGGTCGAGCGCGCCGCGGCGATGCGCCGGCCGTTCGGCCAGCGCGTGCGTGGGGCCTGCCGGGCGCTGCGCCACGTCCTGTACGGCGGCACGATCGCCGGGCTCACCGCGCTCGCGACGATCGCGCTGGCGTGGCTCGCGCCGCTCGCGCCGACGGTCGCGTGGGGTGGGCTGCTCGCGCTGTGCGCCAGCGAGCTCACGGTCGCGCTGGTCCACTGGGTCGCGACCCTGGCCGTGACGCCCAAGATCCTGCCGCGGCTCGACTTCTCGCGCGGGATCCCCGCGGACCACCGCACGCTGGTCGCGGTCCCGGCGATGTTGACCGACGCCGCCGAGATCGACGAGCTGGTCGAGGCGCTCGAGGTTCGCTTCCTCGCCAACCGCGATCCGAACCTCGCATTCGCGCTGGTCACCGACTTCTGCGATGCGCCGACCGAGGTGACCGCCGACGATGATGTGCTGCTGCAGCGTGCCACCGCGGCGATCGCGGCGCTCAACGCGAAGTATCCGGCGCCGATCGACGGCCCGCCCGAGGTCGCCGGCAGCGCGCCTGCCGGTCCGCGCCATGCCCCGGCGTCGCACGGCGGGTTCTTCCTGTTTCACCGCGCGCGCCGGTGGAACCCGCGCGACCACCTGTGGATGGGCTGGGAGCGCAAGCGCGGCAAGCTCGAGGAGCTCAACGCGGCGCTGCGCGGCGAGCTCGCGCGGTTCGCGACGGTCGTCGGACCGGTCGCGCGGCTCACCGGCATCCAGTACGTGATCGCGCTCGACGCCGACACCGGCCTGCCGCGCGACGCGGCGCGCGTGCTCGCGGCGACGATCGCGCACCCGCTGAACCGGCCGTGCTACGACGAGGCCCGCGGCCGGATCACGGAGGGCTACGGGATCCTGCAGCCGCGGGTCGGCGTGACCATGGCGAGCATCTCGCGGTCGCGCTACGCGCGGCTGTTCGGTGGCCGGGCCGGCATCGATCCGTACACGCGCGCCGTGTCGGACGTCTACCAGGACGTGTTCGACGAGGGCTCGTTCATCGGCAAGGGGATCTACGACGTCGATGCCATGCAGCGCGCGGTCGGCGGCCGGCTGCCCGACAACCGGGTGCTCAGCCACGACCTGCTCGAGGGCGCGTACGCGCGCTCGGGCCTGGTCAGCGACGTGATGCTGGTCGAGGACTTCCCGTCGAGCCACGCCGAGGACGTCAGCCGCCGCCACCGCTGGATCCGCGGCGACTGGCAGATCACCGCGTGGCTGCTCGGGCGCGTGCCCGGGCCGGCGGCGCGGCTCGCCAACCCGATCTCGGGGCTGTCGCGCTGGAAGATGTTCGACAACCTGCGGCGCAGCGCGATGCCGATCGGCCTGGTGACCTTGCTCGTCGTGGGCTGGACCATGGGCGCGGCGTGGTTTGCGACCACCGCGGTGCTCGCGATCGCGGTCGTGCCGAGCCTGTGCGCGGCGCTCGGCGCGCTGGCGCGGCGGCCGGACGATCAGCCGCGCGGCCACCACGTCCGCGAGGTGCTCGGCGGGCTGGCCCAGCAGCTCGCGCGCGACGGCTTCCTGCTCGCGTGCCTGCCGTACGACGCGCTGCAGTCGCTCGACGCGATCGCGCGCACCGTGCTGCGGGTGATCGTCACGCGCCGCAAGCTCCTCGAGTGGCGCACCGCGCGCGACGCGCGGCGCATGGCCCGCGCCGGCATCGCGCGCGCGCTGGCGGCCATGTGGAGCGGGCCCGCGCTCGCGGCGATCATGGCCGCGTGGCTCGCGCCGGACGACGTGTTCGCGGCCGCCCCGTTCCTGGTCCTGTGGACGGCCGCCCCGGTGTGGTCGTGGTGGTCGAGCCTGCCGATCGCGCCGGCCGGGCCCGCGCTCGACGCGGCGGAGCGCCGGTTCCTGCGCCTGGTCGCGCGCCGGACCTGGCGGTTCTTCGAGCGCCACGTCACCGCCGCCGACAACTTCCTGCCGCCCGACAACGTGCAGGACGATCCACCGCGCGGCGCGGCGCACCGCACGTCCCCGACGAACATCGGGATGTCGCTGATCGGGAGCCTCGCGGCGTACGATTTCGGGTACCTGACCGCCGGCGAGCTGATCGAGCAGACCACGCGCACGCTGGCCACGCTCGACCGCATGCAGCGCTATCGCGGGCACTTCTACAACTGGTACGACACGACCACGCTCGAGCCGCTGCGGCCGATGTACGTGTCGACCGTCGACAGCGGCAACCTGGCCGGGCACCTCCTGACGCTCGCCGGCGGGCTCGACGAGCTCGACGCGCGCGCCGCGCGGCCGGCGCTGACCGGGCTCGCCGACACGCTCGAGGTGCTCGCCGAGCTGGCGTTGACCTGGCCCGAGGTGACGCGCGCGCTGGCGCACGTGCGCGCCGAGCTGGCCGCCGTGCCGGCCGCGACCGGCGAGCTCCACGGCTGGCTCCAGCGCCTGGCGGCGCGCGGCCGCGAGCTGGTGCGCGTGGTCACCGCGCGCGGCGAGCCCGAGGCGACGTCGTGGGCCGAGGCGTTCGAGGCACGCTGCGCGCAGCTCACCGGCGAGCTGGTCCAGCTCGCGCCGTGGGCCGCGCTGGCGCGCGCCGCCGATCAGGCGACCGCGGCGCTGCTCGACGGGCCGCTCACGCTGGCCGAGACCGCGCGGATCGAAGCCACCATCGCGGGCACCGGCGACCCGGCGCTGGACGCGGCGATCGCGCGCGCCGCCGAGCACGCGGCGTTTCGCCTCGGCGCGGTCCGGACGCTCGCGCTGCGCTGCCGAGAGCTCGCCGATCTCGACTACGACCTGCTCTACGACCGATCGCGCCGGCTGCTCGCGATCGGCTACAGCGTCGTCGATCACCGGCTCGACACGAGCTTCTACGACCTGCTCGCCTCCGAGGCCCGGCTCGCGAGCTTCCTCGCGATCGCCCAGGGCAAGCTGCCGCAGGAGCACTGGTTCAGCTTCGGCCGCCAGCTCACGACCTCGCACGGCCGGCCGGCGCTCTTGTCGTGGAGCGGCTCGATGTTCGAGTACCTGATGCCGCTGCTCGTGATGCCGACCTACGACGGCACGCTGCTCGACGAGACCTACCGCGCGATCGTCGAGCGGCAGATCGCCTACGGCCGCGAGCGCGGCGTGCCGTGGGGCGTCTCGGAGTCCGGCTACTACAAGACCGACGCGCAGCTCAATTATCAGTACCGCGCGTTCGGCGTGCCCGGCCTGGGCTTCAAGCGCGGCCTCGCCGACGATCTCGTCGTCGCGCCGTACGCCAGCGCGCTGGCCCTCATGGTCGCGCCCGAGGCGGCGTGCGCGAACATGCAGAAGCTCGCGCGCCACGGCCTGCTCGGCCCGTACGGGTTCTACGAAGCGATCGACTACACCGCGGCGCGCGTCCCATCGGGCAAGGACCACGCCGTGGTGTGCTCGTACATGGCGCACCACCAGGGCATGTCGCTGCTCGCGTGCGCCTACGCCCTGCTCGACCGGCCGATGCAGCGCCGGTTCGCCGCCGCGCCGAGCTTTCGCGCGGCCGAGCTCTTGCTCCAGGAGCGCGTGCCGCGCGCCCAGACGATCTTCCCGCACCCCGCCGAGCTGTCGTCGCCCGCCGCGACCGCGACCGCGGACGAGCACGATCTTCGCGTGTTCACGACGCCGAACACCGCCGCCCCCGAGGTCCACCTCTTGTCGAACGGCCACTACCACGTGGCGATCACCAACGCCGGCGGTGGCTACAGCCGGTGGCGCGATCTCGCGGTGACGCGCTGGCACGAAGATCCGACGCGCGACTGCTGGGGCACGTTCGGCTACCTGCGCGACGTCGGGCCGGAGCCTCCGGGCGGCGCCTCCCCGAGGCCCGGCGCGAGCGCGTGCTGGTCGATCGCGCATCACCCGACGCTCGCCCGCGGCACCAGCTACGAGGCGATCTTCTCGCAGGGCCGCGCGGAGTTCCGGCGCGTCGATCACGACATCGACACCCACGTCGAGATCAGCATCTCGCCCGAGGACGACCTCGAGCTTCGCCGGGTCAACCTGACCAACCGCGGGCACACGACGCGCATCATCGAGCTGACGAGCTACGCCGAGGTCGTGATCACGCAGGCCGCCGCCGACGCCGCGCACCCGGCGTTCTCGAACCTGTTCGTCCAGACCGAGCTGCTCCGCGCCCACCAGGCGATCGTGTGCACGCGGCGGCCGCGGTCCGGCGGGGAGCGGCCGCCGTGGATGATCCACATGATGACGGTGCACGGCACCGCCGACGGCGACGCGACGTACGAGACCTCGCGCCCCGCGTTCATCGGGCGCGGCCGCTCGGTGATCGATCCGATCGCGATGCATCGCGCGGCGCTGACCGACAGCTGCGGCGCGGTGCTCGATCCGATCGTCGCGATCCGCAGCCGCGTGGTGCTCCAGCCCGACGAGACCGCCCGGATCCACGTGGTCACCGGGATCGCGGAGACCCGCGCCGGCGCGCTCGGCCTGATCGAGAAGTATCGCGACCGCCACGCCGCGGATCGCGTGTTCGAGCTGTCGTGGACGCACAGCCAGGTCGTCCAGCGCCGGCTCGAGGCCTCGAGCGCGGACATCCAGATCTACGAGCGGCTCGCGAGCAACGTGCTCTACGCCAACCCGGCGCTGCGCGCGCCGAGCAGCCTGATCGCGCGCAACCGCGGCGGGCAATCCGGGCTGTGGGCCTACGGGATCTCGGGCGACCTCCCGATCGTGCTGGTGCGGATCGCCGACGTCGCGCACCTCGACCTCGTGCGCCAGCTCGTCAAGGCCCACGCGTACTGGCGGCTCAAGGGGCTCGGCGCCGACCTCGTGATCTGGAACGAGGATCCGTCGGGCTATCGCCAGGTCCTGCACGACGAGATCATGTCGGTGGTCGCGTCGGCGAGCGAGGGCTCGCTCGACAAGCCGGGCGGCATCTTCGTGCGGCGCACCGACCAGATCGCCGATGACGACAAGGTGCTGATGCAGACCGTCGCCCGGCTGATCGTCGTCGACACCGCGGGCACGCTCGCCGAGCAGGTCGAGCGCAAGCCGCGCGTCGAGCTCATGCCGCCGTTGCTCGCGATCCAGCGCGCCGCCGCGGCGCCCGAGGCCGCCGAGCTCGCCGCGGTGGCGATCGCTCCGGCCGGCGCGCAGGCGACCGCGGCGGCCGACGTGCCGAACCGGCGCCCCGACCTCGTCGACTGGAACGGCCTCGGCGGGTTCACGCTCGATGGCCGCGAGTACGTCATCACGACCGGCCGCGACACGCGCACCCCCGCACCGTGGGTCAACGTGCTCGCCAACCCGTGGTTCGGCAGCGTCGTCAGCGAGAGCGGCAGCGCGTACACGTGGTGCGAGAACGCGCACGGCTACCGGCTGACGCCCTGGCACAACGACGCCGTCGCCGATCCGAGCGGCGAGGCGTTCTACCTGCGCGACGAGCAGGACGGCCAGGTGTGGTCGCCGACGCCGCTGCCGGTCACCGCGGCCGCGCCGTACACCAGCCGCCACGGCTTCGGCTACAGCGTGTTCGAGGTCACCGAGGGCGGCATCGCGAGCGAGCTGCGCACCTACGTCGCGACCGACGCGCCGATCAAGTTCATGGTGTTCACCCTGCGCAACCGCTCGGGCCGGGCGCGGCGGCTCTCGATCACGGCGCTGTTCGAGCTCGTGCTCGGCGCAAGCCGCGCCGGCAACCTGCCGCACATCGTGACCGAGCTCGACACCAAGACCGGCGGGCTGTTCGCGCGCAACGCCTACCACGGCGAGCTCGCGGCGCGCGTCGCGTTCCTCGATTGCAGCGCGGACCACCGCACGGACCATCGTACTGTCACTGGCGATCGGCTCGAGGTGCTCGGCCGCAACGGCAGCACCGCGCGGCCGGCGTGCATGACGCGGTCGCGGCTGTCGGGCCGGGTCGGCGCCGGCCTCGATCCGTGCCTGGCGATGCGCGTGCCGCTCGAGCTGGCCGACGGCGAGGAGCGCGAGCTCGCGTTCACGTTCGGCTCCGGCCGCGATCTGGCCGATGCCCGCCACCTGATCACGCGGTTCCGCGGCACCGAGCCGGCGCGCCTCGCGCTCGAGGGCGTGTGGGCGTACTGGAACCGCACACTCGGCACGGTCAACGTGCAGACCCCCGATCCCTCGGTGAACTTCCTCGCCAACGGCTGGCTGCTCTATCAGGTGATCGCGTGCCGGCTGTGGGCGCGCAGCGGGTTCTATCAGTCCGGCGGCGCCTACGGGTTTCGCGATCAGCTCCAGGATACGCTGGCGCTCGTCCACGCCGAGCCCGGGCTCCTGCGCGAGCAGATCCTGCGCGCCGCGGCGCACCAGTTCCCGCAGGGCGACGTCCAGCACTGGTGGCATCCGCCGCTCGGCCGCGGCGTCCGCACCCACATCTCCGACGACTACCTGTGGTTGCCGTACGCGACCTGCCGCTACGTCGCCGCGCTCGGCGATACCGGCGTGCTCGACGAGAAGGTCCACTTCATCGAGGGCCGCCTGGTCAAGCCCGACGAGGACAGCTACTACGATCTACCGGTGCGGTCCGACGAGGCGACCTCGCTCTACGACCACTGCGTGCGCGCGATCAAGCACGGCCTGTCGTTCGGCGCGCACGGCCTGCCGCTGATGGGCAGCGGCGACTGGAACGACGGCATGAACCTGGTCGGCGAGCTCGGCAAGGGCGAGAGCGTGTGGCTGGCGTTCTTCCTGTACGACGTGCTGGTCCAGTTCGCCGACCTCGCCCGGCGCCGTGGTGACGCCGACTTCGCCGAGACCTGCACCGCCGAGGCGGCGCGCCTGCGGGTGAACATCGACGACCACGCCTGGGACGGCGCCTGGTATCGCCGCGCGTACTACGACGATGGCACGCCGCTCGGCTCGGCAACCAGCCCCGAGTGTCAGATCGACTCGCTGCCGCAGAGCTGGGCGGTGCTGTCGCGGGCCGGCGATCCGGATCGCGCCGGGCGCGCGCTCGCCGCGGTCGACGAGCGGCTGGTCCGCCGCGACCTCCGCGTCGTCCAGCTGTTCGATCCGCCGTTCGATACATCCGATCAGAAGCCCGGCTACATCAAGGGCTACGTCCCGGGCGTCCGCGAGAACGGCGGCCAGTACACGCACGCGGCGGTGTGGGCCGCGATGGCGTTCGCGGCCGGCGGCGACCCGGCCCGCGCCTGGGAGCTGTTCGACCTCATCAACCCGCTCCACCACGGCAACACCGAGGCGGCGATCGCGACCTATCAGGTCGAGCCCTACGTCGTCGCCGCGGACGTCTACACCAACCCGCAGCACGCCGGCCGCGGCGGCTGGACCTGGTACACCGGCTCGGCCGGCTGGATGTACCAGCTCGTCACCGAGTCGCTGCTCGGCATCCACCTCGAGGTCGACCAGCTCCGGATCGAGCCGCGGATCCCGGCGAGCTGGAGCGAGCTCGCGATCCACTACCGCCATCGCGAGACCGTCTATCACGTCCACGTCACCAACCGCGGCGGCGCGGTGAGCCGCGTGGTGTGCGACGGCACCGAGCAGCCCGACCTGCGCATCCCGCTGCGCGACGATCGCCGGGACCACCACGTCGAGATCGAGCTCGCGGGCGCGTGAGATCGTGACGCAGCGATGGACGCGGACCAAGCCCTGCTCGAGCGCCGGCGTGCCGGGGAACAAGCGGCCGCGCGCGATCTGCTCGCGCGGTACTACGCCGCGACCTCCGGCGGCGCATCGTCGCAGCGCTCGCGCAGCCAGCCCCAGCCGAGCGGCTCGCCATCGCGCGCGCGCCGGGTGCGGGTCGGCTTGCCGAGCCGGCCCGCGGCCGCGAACACCGAGCGCATCGCCGGCCCGGGCGGCCCGGGCGGCTCGGGGGGCCTCGCCGGCCACGGCGGCCACGCCGGGGTGATCGGCGCCGGGTGCGGCGCGGTCGCGGTCATCGCCTGCTGGACGTCCTCGATCTCGCGCAGCGAGCCGTCGAGCGCCGCGACCAGCTCGTCCGCGGCCCCGGTGGCCGCCAGCGCGTCACGCACGCCGCCGATCTTGGTGCGCGCGGACGCCAGGCTCGCGACCAGCGCGGCGCCGGCGTACGTCCCGAACAGCGCCAGCGCGAACCCGCGCAGCTCGCCCGCCTCCAGCTCCGGCTCGCTATCCACCACGAACAGCTGCACCCGATCGTCCTTCAGCCAAACCACCAGTGGGTTCTCGTCTACGTCGGTGAACGTGATCCGCCGATCTGACATGGCTTCCCCTTTGTCATCGCCGGCGGGTCCGTCTCGCCCGCCCCCGCGCTAGTTGCCACGCCTCCTCCTCGTTCGCAACCGATGGCCGATCCCCGGAGCAGGGCCGCGGATCAGCGGTCAGTCCGCGTCGCCGAACAGGAGCAGCGACGCGCCCGCGCCGATCCGGACATGATCGGCCACGGCCACCGCGTGGCCATCGGCGTCGCGCCACCCGGCGACCGTGACGGGGAGCTCGCCGAGCGCCAGCGCCAGGACGGCGGGCGCGGCGCCGCGGTTGACCGCCACCAGGGTGGCCGAGCGCTCGACGTAGCGCGCGAACACCAGCGCGTCGTCGCCGACCGCCAGGGTCTGGTAGGCGCCGTGGCGCCACTCGATCCGCTGCTTGCGCCACGCGGCGAGCCGGCGGTAGTGATCGTGGAGCGCGGTGTTCCAGCGCGCGCGGTCCCAGTCGAAGCAGCGCCGGCAGTCCGGATCGTCGCCGCCCAAAAGGCCGATCTCGTCGCCGTAATAGATGCACGGCACGCCGGCGTAGGTGAACAGCAAGGTCACCGCGAGCTGCATGCGGCCGAGGTCACCGTCCAGCGCGGTGAGCAACCGCGAGGTATCGTGGCTGTCGAGCAGGCTCAGCTGGGCGAGCTGGTTGTCGTACGGCACGCGGGCGCGCGCCGCGGTCAACCAGCGCTCGAGCTCGGGCGTGGACAGCTGCGCCGGCTCGCCCGCCAGATCGCGGCCGGCCAGCCAGGCACGCACCGGCTGCGCGAAGCCGTAGTAGCTCATCGCGCCGTCCTCCTGGTCGCCCTGCAGCCACCGGGTGGCCTCGCCGAAGTGCTCGCCGAGCACGTAGGCCTCCGGGTTCTCCTCGCGCACCGCGCGGCGAAACTCACGCACGTAGTGGGCGTTGTTGCGGGCGCCGGCACCCTCGCCCAGCATGTGGATGACGTCGAACCGCCAGCCGTCGATCGCGTACGGCGGGCGCAGCCACCGGCGCAGGATCGCATCGGGATCGCCGTAGACCGCGGCGCGCACCGCCGGGTTGGCGAAGTCGAGCACCGGCAACGAAGCGTGGCCCTTCCAGCTCGCGTAGCGGTCGGAGCCGGAGAACAGGTACCAGGTGCGCCACGGCGAGTCCGCCGACTGGTACGCGCCGACCCCGGCGTGGCGGCCGAGCCGGTTGAACCACGGGTGGTTCGCGCCGGTGTGGTTGACCACGGCGTCGAGCACGAGGCGCATGCCGCGGGCCCGGAGCGCGGCGGCGAGCTCGGCCAGCGCGGCGTTGCCACCGAGGTGCGGATCGACGTTGTCGTAGTCCTCGGTGTCGTACTTGTGGTTACTGCCGGACGTGAAGATCGGGTTCAGGTACAGCGTGGTGACGCCCAGCTCGTCGTGCAGGTACCCCAGCTGGCTGCGGATCCCGGCGAGATCGCCGCCGTAGAACGCGGTGGCCGCGACGCTGCGATCGATCGGCGCGCCCCACGGCTGCCGCACCACGCGGCTATGGCCGTGGCCGTAGACGTACTCGTCGGTCGCCACCGCGAGCCCCGCGTCGCCCTGGCAGAACCGGTCCGGGAAGATCTGGTAAACGACCTGCTCGGCCACCCAGGCCGGCGGGACGTGCGCGCGGCACACCTTGAAGTGCAGCTCGCGCGGCGGCAGGTGCGGGTGGGTCCCGTCGGCGGCGAGCCAGATCTGCCGGCGCCCGTCGAGGATCTTGAACGCATAGTGGGTGGCGTCGTTGGCGAGATCCCACGGCAGCTCGGCCTCGAAGCGCACGAGGCCGTTGCCGGTCCCCGCCGGCTGCATCGCGATCAGCCGCTCCTCGTTGTCGGGCTCGGCGCGGAGGTACACGGTCCGCGGATCACCGCCGCACAGCACCGTCACGCGGCAGCCGTCGGAGCCACGGACCAGCCAGGGCGCGATGGGTGGATGGAGCAGGAACACGCCGGTCGGCCGAGCGTCCGCTCGACCCGCCGGTCAGGCAAGCGCCGGCCGCGCGAATCGCGCGCACCTCACAGCGCGCCGGCGTACGACCACGGCGCGGGCTCGACGCGGACGACGTGCGTCGCGGTGTTCCCGAAGCTGAGGTTCCCGAGCTCGCCGCGCTCGCCGAAGCACGCCGACAGCAGCTGGCGCATCACCCCGCCGTGACACACCACGACGACGTGGCGCTGCGGGACCTCGGCGAGGAACGCGCGGACCGCGGCGTGCGTGCGGGCGTGGACCGCCGCGCGGCTCTCGCCGCCGTCGACCGCGAACGCCGGGTCGCCGCGCAGCCACGCCGCCATCACCCCGGGGAACCGCTCGTCGATCTCGCGGCGCGTGAGCCCCTCGAACACGCCGTAGCAGAACTCGCGCAGCGCTCGCCGCACGTGGAGCGTGCGCCCCGCGCCGCCGAACGCGATCGCGGCGGTCTCGTGAGCGCGGCGCAGGTCCGAGGTCACGACCGCGGTGTGCGCGTCGTCGAACAGGTGCGCGTGCGCGGCGGCCTCGAGGCGCGCGCGCAGGGCGCGTGCCTGGCCGCGGCCGAGCTCGTTCAGCGGGATGTCGTGGTGGCCCTGGAACCGCCCCTCTCGGTTCCACGCGGTCTCGCCGTGGCGGACCAGGACCAGCGTTCGCGTCATCTGTGTTCGCTCGTAGCACGCGCGGAGATCGTCCGCTATGCCGGCGCCGGCGCGGCGGTCCGCGCCCACGCCAGCGCGCGCTCGAGGCGGTCGTTGCCCCAGAACAGCTCGCCGCCGGCCACGAACGTCGGCGCGCCGAAGATGTGGAGCTCGATCGCGCGCGCGGTCGCCGCGCGGAGCGCCGGCCGATGGCCGGGCCCTTCCGCCTCGGCGCGCAGCGCGGCGCCGTCGAGCCCCTGCGCGGCGAGCAGCTCGTCGATCACCTCCGGCGCGGCGATGTCGCGATCGTCGGCGAAGTTGGCCGCGAGCGCCGCGCGCACGAACCGCGGCCCCCAGCCGCGCTCGACGCCGAGCAGCGCGACGCGCGCCGCGAGCACGCTGTTGCGCGGGAACTGCGACGGCTGCCGCACCGCCAGCCCCAGCGCCGCCGCCTCGCGCGCGACGTCTCGCCACAGGTAGCGGCCCTTGTCGGGGTACACCACGAACGGCGACGTCGACCAGCCCGCGGCCGCGAAGATCGGCCCGAGCGAGAACGGCCGCCACCGGACGTCGACGCCGGCCGCGCCGGCGAGCTCGTCGATCCGCATCGCGGCGAGGTAGGTGTAGGGGCTCGCGAGCTCGCACCAGAAGTCGAGGCCGGCCATCGCGCGAGCCTACCTCGCTGGCTCCGGACGACAAAACGGCGGCCCGACCTCTCGCGAGGCCGGCCGCCGGTGGTTCACGTGATCGTCAGGGACAGATCAGAACGGTGCCGCGGAGTACGGGAACGTATTCGCGATGTCCGGGTGACCCTGTTGCAGGTTCGTCGGATCCGGCTTCGAGAGCGTATCGGAGTTCTGGGCCGAGACGGTCTTCGAGAACGCCACGCCGTCGCTGGTGAGCGCCAGGATCTGCTGATCCACCGCACCGCCGTTACCGGGAGTCAGGTAGTTGGCCGCGCCGTTGAGCAGGTAGTTGTAGGTGATGTCGACGACGTCGTCGTTCGGGAACCGACCACCGCACAGCAGCGGGCCGCTGCCGCCGCACAGGTTCAGGTAGTTGCTGGGCGTGACGGCCGTGTCGATGCGCAGGACGTCGGGGATGAACTGGCCGAACACCTTGTCCGCGTACGCCTTGGCGGCGGTCTTGGACGCGTCGGTCAGCGTGACACCGTCGGCGAGCCAGATCGCGGCGCCGATGGCGTGGCACTTCATCCCGGCCGGCTTGACGCCCGTGTCCGCGGTGATCCCGGGGATCAGGCCGTTGATCAGGCAGCCGCCGAGGTAGAGCGCCTGGAGGACCGTCTTGGCCTCACCGACCACGGCGTTCAGCGTATCGGAGGGGACGCCCGCGAAGCTCGGGGCCGTCGCGTTGTAGCCCGCGTTGAACGCCTCGCTGATCAGCAGCGCCTCGTTGATCGCGGGGCGCGCGAGGTGCTCGACCTGGCGCCACGTCGCGCCGGCCGGAGGTGCCGAGTCGACCGGCGGGGGAGCCGCGTCGACCGCCTGGGAGGTGTCGTCGGTGCCGCAGCTCGCGGTCATGGCGACAAGAGCGAACGCGGTTGCGCCGCGAAGAGCGTGCATGAGAGTTGTCATGGTCAAATACCCTTTACTCGGTCACCGAGATCGTGGACCAGGTGTCGAACACCGTGCCGCCGAGCTGGGCGATCGTCACGTTCAGCACGATCGCGGTGACGTTCAGGTTCTTGGTGAAGTCGGGAGCGCAGCTGGGCGGGTTTAACAGGTTGACGGTGTCGTTGTCGGGGGTCGGCTCGGTCCCCAGCGCGAGGAACTTGTCGCCGCGGCAGTTGTCGCCGAGCGTGGCCGTCGCATCGCCGATCCCGCCGGCGCCGCCGAAGAACCGCGCCGCGAGGAACGCGCGCACCTGGAAGAACCGGACCACGTCGAACGCGAACGAGTCGGCGCGCGGCCCGACGAAGTACTGGACGTCCATGCCGCCGACCACGGAGGTGTTGGTCGTGATGTTATTGGCCTTCGACGCGCCGATCGTCGTGGTCGCGCCGGTGTGCTTGCCGAGCTCCTCGCCGTCCTTGATCACGGTCAACGTGATCGGCTGGACACCCGCCGCGTTGGCCGCGCCCGCCTCGAACCGGAACACGACGTCATCCTTGTTGGTCGGCGCGGCGGTCTTGTCCGTCACCCTGCTGACGTGGAGCTCGTAGCGCGCCTTGGTGCTCAGGGCGTACTGCTTGCCCGGCAGCGAGCGCGGGTTGACGTACATGATCAGCGACAGCTTGGCCGAGTTGGCCGGCGACTTGAACGCGAAGTGATCGCTGAGGTTCAGCGCACGCGCCTTGAGATCGGTCTCGCCATCATCGTGGTCCGACGCGTACACGGTGCGGCCGGCGACCGCGACCAGCGCGATCAGCGTCAGCACGGACATTGATACTAGAACTATCCTCTTCATCTGCTCTCCCTTTGGATCTGAATAACCAGGCAACAAGTTCGGAACGGCCCGCGAAGCCGCGGCGGTGTCCTCGGGCTCATCTACGAGCTACCGCCTGATCCGGATCGATCGAGGTCTCGCGAGCCACGTCAGACGCGGATGCGAAGCGTGCCTCACCGGCCCGCCCCGCCGGGGAACGCCGTGGAACCTGCGCCAGTTACGCGAATCCGGTGATCCACCGCGGCCGGTGACCCGTAGGACCGGCGATCCCTCACGGATCATTGATGGAGCCGGACATGATCTTCTCGAACACGAGCGAGGCACGGCTCGCCCTCTGGACCGGAGCGGCGGGCCTGGTGGTCGGGGCAGCGATCGTCGGTGTCGTCGCGATGGCGCGGCGGCCTCACGCGGCCGATCCGATCCACGCCTCGGAGCTCGCGCCCGATCCGGCCGCGCTGCACTATCGCCATGCGACCGGCACGACCGCCGACGTCACGGCGGACACCGCGTCCACCATCGCCGCGCTCGAGGCCCGCGTCCAGACGATGGCGTCGCCGTTCGACTACGCCGAGCTCGCGGATCTGTACTTCCGCCGGGCCAAGCTCGACGGCGATCCCGAGGGCTACCAGACGGCGGAGGCGATGGCGCGCCGCTCGCTCGACCTCTTGCGCACGCCGAACCCCGCCGTCCTGACGCTCGCGAAGCTCGCGGACGTGCGCCACGACTTTCGCGACGCGATCGACCTCGCGCATCAACATAAACGAAGATCGGCCGGCGCGCAGATCATCATCGCGACCGCCCACCTCGCGCTCGGCGAGCTCTCCGCAGCGGGCGAGGCCGCCCAGGCCGCGCTCGCGATCAAGCCCGACAGCGCCGGCTACCTCATGCGCGCCCTCGTGATGCAGGCCCAGGGCCGCGACGCCGAGGCGGCGTTCGACTTCGCCAACGCGGCGCGCACCGAGGAGCCCGGCGACCTCCAGGGCTCGGCGCACCTGCGCGCGCTGTGGGGCCGGTTCCTGCTCCGCCGCGGCGAGCCGGCCGGCGCCGCCCTGCTGCTCGACGAGGCGCTGCGGATCGTCCCCGAGCTCGCCCTCGCCCTCGCGCTACGCGGCGAGCTCGCGCTGCGCAGCGGCCACCCGGCCGACGCGGCGCGGCGGTTCGAGCAGGCGTTCATCGCGTCGCGCCAGGTTCGCTACCTGATCGATCAGGCGCGCGCGCAGGAGCTCGCGGGCGACCTCGCCGGCGCCGACGCGCTGCGCACCCAGGTCGAGTCGATCGTGCGCGGCGAGCTCGGCGAGGGCGGGCTCGGCCACCGCCTCGATCTCGCCGAGGTGCTCGTCGATCGCGGCCGCGCCGCCGAGCTGCCTGAGGCCGTCGCGCTGGCCCGCCAGGAGGTCACGCGGCGCGGCAGCTTCGAGGCGCGGTTCCAGCTCGCCCGGG
>Ga0137459_1000258_pt1 | contig 19423 bp, 18 predicted proteins | sample EasRivERMGT700_2_FD_104908 | JGI IMG/M metagenome (GOLD analysis project Ga0137459, IMG submission 104908) | Soil microbial communities from meander-bound floodplain in the East River, Colorado, USA - East River MetaG ERMGT700_2 | ecosystem: Environmental > Terrestrial > Soil > Floodplain ...
CGTCGAGGCGGTCAAGACGATGGCGCGCATCATCGACGAGATCGAGCGCAGCGCCTACTACCGCGCGAACGTCGAGGTCCCCGATCTCCAGCTCGCGGTGCCCGCCAACGCGATCGCGCACGCCGCGATGACAGCCGCGCGCGCCATGAAGATCAAGACGATCGTCGCGGTCTCGGAGTCCGGCGGCGCCGCGCGGCTGGTCTCGGAGTACCGGCCGGACTCGAACATCGTGTGCCTGACGACCAACGAGGTCAGCTTCCGCCGCCTGGCGATGATCTGGGGCGTGACCCCGGTCCTGATCTCACCCGCCGCGACCACGGAGGAGCTGATCGATCGGGTCGAGGCAACCATGATCGAGCGCAACCTCGCGCTGCCGGGCGAGAACGTCCTCATCACGATGGCGGTGCCGGTGGGCTCCGGCATGCAGACCAATGTCTTGAAGATTCACCAGATCCAGCATTGATCGCGGACCCGCACGAATCCCGACAGCGACGTACGATGTAGCAACAGCGACCTACGTCCGAAAGCCGTGGCGAGCGTGGGTTCCACATGCGGCGGTGCGGACGAGGTTGAGCGAGCGGAGCGCGCACGCTAGGCTGTCCGTCAGTGTCGAGCACGCCGAGATCGATCGACGCGGGCGTCAGCCTGGGCGAGATCTTCATCGGGAAGTATCGCATCGACTCGATCCTCGGCCACGGCGGCATGGGCGTCGTGGCGCTGTGCACGCACCTCGAGCTCAACGAGCGCGTCGCGATCAAGATGCTGCGCCGCGACGTGCTCGACGACCCCGACGCGGTCGCCCGGTTCATGCGTGAAGCGCAGGCCGCCGTGAAGCTCAAGAGCGAGTTCGTCGCGCGCGTCACCGACGTCGGGCGGTCCGACACCGACGTGCCGTACATGGTGATGGAGTACCTCGAGGGCCACGACCTCGGGGAGCTGCTCGACGAGCGCGGCAGCATCGGCCAGCCGTGGGCGGTGGAGCTCACGCTGCAGGCGTGCGAGGCGCTCGCCGAGGCCCACTCGATCGGCATCGTCCACCGCGACGTCAAGCCGACCAACCTGTTCGTGACCTGGCGCCCGGACGGCAGCTCCCTCATCAAGGTGCTCGACTTCGGGATCTCGAAGTCGCCGATCGTCAACGCGATGCAGCTGACCCAGACCCAATCGCTGCTCGGCACGCCGGCCTACATGTCTCCCGAGCAGATGCGATCCGCGCGCATGGTCGATTCGCGCACCGACATCTGGTCGCTCGGCACCGTGCTCTACGAGCTGCTCGAAGGCCGCCGCCCGTTCGAGGCCGAGAGCTTTTCGGAGATGTGCGTCAAGGTCGCGGTCGATCCGCCGGGCGCGATGACGAACACGCCGACGGATCTGCAGGAGGTCGTGCTGCGCTGCCTGGCGAAGGCGCCCGAGCATCGCTACGCCTCGATGGCCGAGCTTGCCCGCGATCTCGTGCCGTTCTCGCACGACCCGCACCAGGCGCAGGTGCTGGTCGAGCGGATGTCGCGCATGTTGCGCCGCAGCCAGGCGATCGACTGGGACCCCGCGCGCACCAGCATGCCGATGCCGGTCCGTGAGGTCCGGAGCCTGGAGCGCCCGGCCGAGCCGGCGGAGCCCGCCGTGCCTGCTCCGCCGCTCCCCGTGGCCCGCGTGAGCCGGCGCGCCGGGGCCGAGCCGGTGCCGAGCAAGACCCTCGCGGTCCCGCCACGACGCAAGCGGCGCGGCGCGATCCTGCTCGCCGTGCTGCTCGCGGCCGGGCTCGGCGTCGCGATCTCGCTCATGCGCGCACCGGCGCCGAGCCGCGCGGAGGTCACGAGCCCGACCAGGCCCACCGACGATCATCCTCCGACGCTCGGCTCTGGTCACGCGCCCGGCCGCGCGATCGAGGTGACCGTGCCGTCCCACAGCAGCAGCGATCCGCCGCGCGAGGCAACCCACGCGACGAACGCCGACAAGTCCGCGACCGGCTCGGGCAAGCCGTCCAGGCTGGACAAGCCCGCCAACGTCGGCACGTCGAGGCCGAACAGGGGTGGGTCGGGGTCCCAGACCGAGCGCCCGAAGCCGACCTGCGACCCGTTCTCGACCTCCCACGGCTCGGACGCGTGTCCGTCCGACAACTGACCTGGTAGGATCGCCTGCGATGCGCATCGCCCGCCGGCTCGCCGACCTCGCGCACGCCGCGCTCGTCGTCGTCGTCGTCGGTAGCCTCGGCGCTCGTGCGCACGCCGGTCCGGCGCCCGATCCGAAGATCGAGAAGGCCGACCGGCTGTTCGCCGAGGGCAAGGCGCTGCTCGGCAGTAACCTCCTGCAGGCCTGCGCGAAGTTCGACGAGTCGCTGCACGAGAACCCCGCCGCGATCGGCACCATGCTGAACGTCGCGCTATGCGACGAGAAGCTCGGTCGCGTCGCATCGGCCGTGGCCATGTTCTCCGAGGCGCGCGACCGCGCCAAGGAGCAAGGCCTCCCCGAGCACGTCCGTGCCGCCGAGGACCACATCGCCAAGCTCGAGCCCGGCGTCCCGCACGTCGCGATCAAGCTGACCGAGCATCTCCCCGAGACCCGGATCCTGGTCGACGACACCATCATCGCGCCCGACGCGATCGGCAACGTCGCGGTCGATCCGGGCGAGCGGGTGATCGTCGTCAGCGCGCCGGCGCGGCTGCCGTATCGCACCAAGCTCGTGATCGGCACCGCGGAGCACCGGGAGGTCGTGATCCCCGCGCTCGCCCGATCGGTCACCGTCACGAGCTCGCGGAGCCGGATCGGTCAGATCACGGCGATCGCCGGCGGCGCCGCGCTCGGCACGGGGATCGGTATCGGCTTCTATGCGCGCGACCTCCGCCAGAAGCAGTTCGACAGCGGGCATTGCACCTCCGACCCGGTCAGGGGCGACCGCTGCGATGCCGACGGTCAGCCCCAGACCGAGCGCGCGCGGACGCTCGGCAACGTCGGCACCGTGATCGGCGTGACCGGCTTCGTCGTCGCGGGCGTCGGAGCGTACCTCTGGTTCCGCTCGCCGCGCAGCACGCCGCACGACACCAGCGACAAGAAGGTCGTCGTCGTCCCGCAGGTCAGCGCCGACGGCCTGGGCGTCGTCGCCGCCGGCCGGTTCTGAAATCGTCGGCCCTATCTTCGATCCCACGCTGCGACCGCGATGGTCGTGATGACCGCATCAGGATCGTCAGCGCGCGGCGAGCGCCCCCTGGGCAACGGAGGAAATATGAAGAAGCGTAAACCGCCCGAGACCTCGCTCGCTCGCTATGATTGGTCACGCGCCAAGCGCGGTCGCTGGGCTGGGCGACTGCGCACCGCGAAGGTCGTGCTGCTCCGGCCCGAGATCTACGAGCTGTTCGGCAGCGACGAGGCGATCAACGCGACGCTCGCCGCCGTCGCGCAGCTCCGCGATGCCGTCGTGCCTCGCAAGCGTCGTGCCCGCGTCCGCGCGGCATGACCGGCCGGAGGCGTGCCGCGCTCGAACATCCTCGTCGAGACGACTCCGCTCGGTCGCCACGTGTGATCGGATCTCAGGTGCCTGGTTGCGTCGCGGTCACTTCGTGCCGCGGAGGTGGCGAGCGATCCGCATCGCGCACTTGAGCCGGGATCGACGCGGCTCTTGTACCAAGGTGGGATCTGGCTCGCGATCGCCGGCGGTGAACCCGTCGCGGTTGATGATGTCGCCGCGCTACGCCGGCAGCGTCACGTCGCCGCGGATCTCGACGTCGGCGGACCGCGGCTTGGCGTACTGACCGGCGATCGCCGCGTGGGTATGACCGGCGACAATCACGTCGACCGTGCTCCTGGGCAGCCCGGCGAGCAGGTTGAACAGCTCCTGGAACTTGTCGCACGTCCCGCGGTCGCGGCGGTCCGACGCACGAGGCCCCCATGACGTGAACGCCGACAAGTCCGCGACCGGCTCGGGCAAGCTGCCCAAGCTGAATAAGCCCCCGGCAACATCGGCACGTCGAGGCCGAACTGGTGGGTCGGGGGCTAGCGTCCCCCGTCGAGGCTCACTTCGAGGCCGCTGTCCACCAGCGTCGAAGCGCTCGCGAAGAAGCGGCCCACCAAGCGGAAAGGGGGGCGCGTGAGCCCAGCTTCCTTCATCACCGGTCATTGAAGTACGCAAAGCACAAGACACTCACTGTTTCGGGACGCAGACGCCAACCATGCTATTCGCAACCACCTCACAAGTCCACGCCGCCGGAGGCTCCAGCACAGCGCCAAAATAGCGAGTGGCCGCCGTCGCACAATCCTGTTCATGATCAAGTGCGCATCTCGGTTCGCAGATCCCACCAGCGCAGGCACCAAAGAAATCATGTTCACGATCATAGCAACTCGATGACCTCTCATCTCCAGCTGACTTGCAGTCAGAATTGCGCAATTCCATGACCAGGCGCCCAGGCAAGCTATCTACCAAGATCGCATTCAAGTCACTCGCCGCTGACACATGATAATCGTCGTAGGCCCAGCAGCCCCAAGAGAGCGTTTCGACGACTCTATCCAGTGCAGCAAGTGCGGGATCTTCACTGGAACACTGGCTATCGAAGGGGACCAAGATGTCCCCGTAGTGCAAGGGCTCATCGCTCAACAGATCAAGATCTGGCTGATCCAGCAGTGCCGCGCCATTCCTGGCTTTGCTCACATACACTTCGAGCGCACACGACCGGAAATTATATATCTCCACGGGGCTCCTCGGAACCGAGGACTTGGCGCGAAACACCGGCTCACTACCGAACAGCGCGCAGACCACATACCTGGTGCCCTCTGGGGCCTCCCATTCGATCGCCAGCGAGATCGGATCGAAGTTCGCGGGCATGCTCCCGGCATCCATGAACCCATCTCGCAAGGCCCTCCGGCGTACCGGCGCAGGGTTCCACACGCAAGCCCCCGGTCCGGTCAGCTCCGAGCCCCCCTCGCAAACAAGTCCGGTGGGGCAATCTCCCGTATCGACACAACCATCGAGAACGCAATGCGGGGCAGGATCTGCGACACAACTGCCTCGCGCACACTCCATCGGTGGCGTTGACGAGGCCGCCTGACAGGCCAGGCAGGCCGCGAAACCGAACATGACCCAGGGTCGCGGTCTCATGAGGTTCACAATCTGACTCGCGTCGTGAAGAACCAGTTATTGAGTCGAATCTCACCAGGCGCCGGATCATCGAAGAATCGCGTTGTGAAGTAGTTGTGCTCTTCTGCCCAACGAATCCCGATGGCGAAATCCAACCACACGCCCCGACTCAGACGGGCTTGCAGGTCGATCAACTCGGTGACAAACGATACTCTGGTCGCTCCAACTCTGGCGACATCGTCGTGAGACGTGGGGTGACCGACGCCAAACCCGATGCCGGCTCCGACATGTACCTGCCGAGACCACCACCAGACGACGTTAACCCCGAGATCCAGACGCACATACCATACGCGGCCCAGTGCGAGGTCACCCTGCTGTGCCGAAGTATTCTTGACGGCTCCAAAGATCGACTTCGAGACGTGGAATAGCCCCCTGAACTCGACCGCTGCGGGCCAGCGATCCAGATATCGCTCCACGGCGCCACCAAGCGTCGCGTACGGCGTACTGCGCTTGGGGACATACAATGCCGAACTCCGCTCGCTCGGGACACCGAGGATGCCGCCCCCGAGCATGAGCCAAGGAAGCCAGGGTGGTCGAAGGCTGTGTGGGTGGCCGAGTACGATCCGTCCGCCGGCAACGGCTAACGACTGTTCGCCGTAGGTGCTCGCGCCGAGGACCGCGACACGGAGCCGGCTCGAGCACGTAATATTTGGAGTCGAGATCGAAATCCAGGACGGCAACAATTCTCGACTGCCCTGAGAGGTGAGATCAACGTGCGAGAGCGAGCCATCCGGGGCGGCCACCTGAATTTCGTCGAGCGTATCTCCTGATCGATCCTGCCATGACCGGGGATCTGCAAATTCAAGCGTGACCGTGCGGTCCGGCGGCAGCACAAAAGACTGGAGCTCCTGCCCGGAGTATGACACGGTATCGTGCCAGCTGTATAATATCTGAACTTGGCCGCCCTGCGTTCTCATTCGATCAAACTGCACGCTCGCCGGCAGCAACACCGCAGGCACGGAGTCAGCGACCTCACAACGATATTTGCATATCGACTTGTTGTCAGCCTGGTCAACGACCGTACAGCCTGACACTCCCTCCACGGTCGCCCGCGGACACATCACGTTCCAGCTGGCGTCACGCGCGCCTGGCTCGGAGGCCGGCCACTCGCCGGCGAGGCAGCTCCGGCGCCACACGAATTCAAACCTTCGATGAGCCAATCTCAGAGGAGTCGGAGGTAGAGCCCCGCTCCACGTCGCTTCCAGGACGATGGGGTCGAGATCGCCACCAGCCGTCACGGTCAGCCGCTTGGTCCCCAGACTGTCAAGGTAAGGGACATTGAATGGGAGTGTGGTTCGATGCACGTTCGGAATGCATTGCGCGATGATTGCCGAGTCACCCTTCGCTCCCCAGCTATCGAGGTGGAGGGTCCCCTGCGCAAGCGGAGCGACCAGGGGGCGCGTCGGCAACTCGACCCCGACTAGCGTGCACCGCGGGTGGAGCGTCACGATGATACGTTCGTTCGTTCCAATCGAGGTAGTTGCGGAGAATGCGTAATCACCACCGATCACCTGAGCGAATGCAAAGTTGGACGGGATAAGCTCCTTTTGCAGTAACAACGTGGCGCTGGTTCCATGCAACTCGACCTTCTGCACGCCAGAGCGGGACTCTCCCTCATGGTAGGACAACGCAACGATGGCAACCCGGCCAGTGTGCGCCGAGGCGATCACCGAGCCATCTCGCCCGCAGATGATGCGACCGGACTTCGAGAATGCGGAGAGGCGAACTTTCGGTGTGCAGCCTTCATGCATCTCCTCACACGTCGAATCGCTGCGACGGGAGACACTCCGCAATGCGCCAACCAGGTCGGAATCAAGTCGAACGATTTCCGAGCGATCCTTGTAGCGCCGAAGTACGACCTCCCTCTGAGGAGCAGCAATGGAAGCATCGCCAGCTGACAGATCGGCCGGCAAGCTCCCGATGTCCTGGAGATCCGAAAGCTCACGCGTGGTGCAGTCGGCCTCGTGAATCAGATCGCCGTTGCTGTCCTCACTACCATCCGGGCAGCTTCGTGACTCTGAAACAATACATAGATATTCAGGTGCTTGATCAGCCGGGACGTCCAATGAAACAATCAATCGCTGTGATCGCTGCAGTGTCTTGGCGATGACGTCTCGAATACCAAAGGCCAGAAAAGACACACATAATACTACTTGCAACGGTAAAATTCGGTGCACGTGTATTCCTTCTCCTTCGCTTCGCTCGCGATCGCGCGCGCGTCAGGTTCCGTGGATTTGAGCTTCGGACAACGCGAGCTTGCTTCATGCAAGATCGCTCCGGGCGTGCGTGTGCAAGGCCCCTGGGATGGGGATGGATAAATCCTGGCATGGTCCCGAGCGGGGGCATTCACCTCAGCGGCGGCATCCATCCCAGCAGCGGCATCCACCGCGGCATCATCGGTGATGACGTGGCAATCGCCAGGGCAAGCCTCGGGCGTTTCACCTGGGTCGCAGTGATGATTCCCACATTGTTCGCGCATCAACACATAGTATGTTTGGTCAGGTGCAAGCGAAATCTGCGTGTAGCTTTCGTCGGCCTCATATCCATCGCAAGACGCACCGATCGGCGCCGATTCGTTAACAAAGGAATGAGGGATCTTGGTGAAGCGAGCCGCACCGTCGCTCAAGACGTTCTCGGTCCGACGATCTGTCCCGATATCCAAGGTGACAGTGCCGCTGGTGCACACGATGGCGAAGCGACCCGCCGGTCCATGGAGACGCACGACCAAGCCAAAGGGACCATCCGGAGATGGCGGTGGGGGCTCCTCCTTGAGGGCCCTCCAGGCCGCCACAGAGGCGACCAGCGTAACAAGGAGGAGCAGCATTGTGTGTCGCCTGTGGATTCTCCGCGCGGGCGGTCGGGGTGTTGTGGTCAGGTCATCCTGCGCAGGCGCATTGTCATCTGGTGAGGTCACCAGAGGACTCCCGTTCGCATGTGCGATGTAGACGAGGCTCGCATCGGTGTCGGGTCGGCTCAACAACGTGGGAGCTGGTGCCCGCGGCGCCGTGGCCGCCATGCGAACATGTCGGGGCGCCCCGCCCGGCGCATGCAATGCCAGCGCGGCCAGGCCCTGGTGATGCGCGTTTGCGACCGACTTGCCGAAGGCCAACGCGCGGTAGAACGACGCTGCATAGATGATCGCGGCCTCGTCGCCGACCGCGTCGGACATGCCGATGACGCAAGGCACGTACCTCACGAGCGCCAGGGCCTGCACCTCGCTGTAGCAAGCGTTCAAGACCACGACCCTGACGCTGGGACCGGCCGCGCGGATGACCTGCGCGAGCCCCTCCGCGCTCACCTGCTGGACGCTGCCATCCTCCGACTCGAAGCACAGTCCCTGGTCGCCGACCCCGTGCCCGCTGAAGTGAAGAATCGCTGGAGTGTCCTCGTTGAGGGCCTGCAGCAGGTCATCGGGGCGTGCCGCCCACCGCGAACGAAATCGGATCTGATCGCGGAACTTCGCGGCGCGAAGATTTTCTTCGATGGCGCGACACTCTTCGCCCAGCTGGAGTGGCTGGACCCGCTGCGGGTTTGCCGCGAGGAACAGGACCATCGAGGATTGCGTCACGGTCGTTGCACCGAAGCGAGCGTCATGGCGATCGTAAGCCTTTGCGCGTTCGTCATCGTCTCCAGGGGACCATTCAGTACGGCGGAACCATTCGCGGCTCCAGGACGGCGGATGCCACAGGCGTAGCTCGATCGGCGGCAGAACTGTTCGTGGTGAGGACTTTCTGTCGCTGGCGTCCGCCGGTCACCCGATCGGCGAGCGTGTGCCCTGCCCGCGCAGCCACGTTGCCTCGGGCGTCGCGAGGGTTGCCGCTGTTGCGCGATGGCGCGTTGCTATCGCCGCCTCGCCCCGCGCCTCGGCGATCCGGGCCGCGTACACGTGGGCGATCGCGCGGATCGCGCTGCCGGCGCGCACGTCGTCGATGACCCGCGCGAACCGCTGCGCCGCGGCGTCGAGTTGATGGTCGCGCCAGGCGATCTGGCCCTCGGCGAGCCAGGCAAGCGCCGGTGCCCGCGGTGCACGGATCATCACCACCGCGCGGGCCTCGGCAGCGGGCCGGCCGAGCTCGACCAGGGCGCCGATCTTCACAGCTGCGGCGAGCGGTTGGAGCTCCGGGCCCGGGCGGGCCGCCTCGATCACGGCGACCGCCTCGGAGAGCTCGCCACGCAGCAGGTGAGCGAAGGCCCGGGCGACGAGGAACGGCGCGCGAGCAGCGGGCCGGCGCTTGCGCGACAGGTGGCGATCCGCGAGTGCTAACAGGCGCGCAGTATCACCTACGCTGAGCGCGCGTGCCAGCGCGGCGGCTTCGGTCAGCCTCCGGAACACGAACCACGCGACGAGCACGAACCCGAGGCCGACCGCCATCCAGGCCTTGCCGGTCATGTCGGTCTCCGAGGTCGCCGCGAGTAACGCGTAGGCGAGGGTCATCATGACCGGCACGGCCCACCGCGACAGGATCTGCCAGGCTCGCTCGATCACGCCGCCGATCACCGTACCCTACCCGAGGCTCGAGCAACCGCGGTAGCAGGGGCTACATGCTAGCCTCGACCTGTGCCGACGGTAGTCGAAGGTGACTTCGAGTGGGATGCAGTCAAGGCGCGGGGGAAAATTGAAGAAACGTAAGCCGTCCGAAACCTCCCTCGCTCGCTATGATTGGTCACGCGCCAGGCGCGGTCGTTGGGCCGGCCGGCTGCGCACGGCAAAGGTCGTGCTGCTGCGGCCCGAGATCTACGAGCTGTTCGGCAGCGACGAGGCAATCAACGAGGCGCTCGCCGTCGTCGCGCGGCTCCGCGAGGTCGTCGTGCCACGCAAGCGTCGCGCCCGCGCGGCATGACCTGGGATGGCTCCGGCGCCACATCCTCGCCAGGGCTCCTCGCTCGGTCGCTGCCGGCGTGATCGAACCACTGGCCCCCGATCAGCTCGCGATCACTTCGTGCCACGCAGGTGGCGGGCGATCCGCATCGCGCACTCGAGCGCCTGCTCGTAGTTGAGCCGGGGATCGACGCGGCTCTTGTACGCGCGCTCGAGATCGACGTCGGACAGGCCGCGCGCGCCGCCGGTGCACTCGGTGACGTCCTCGCCGGTCAGCTCGATGTGCGCGCCGCCCAGCCGCGAGCCCAGCTCGGTGTGGAGCGCGAAGCTCTGCTCGAGCTCGTCGACGATCTTGTCGAACCGCCGGGTCTTGATGCCGCCCGCCGTGGTCTCGGTGTTGCCGTGCATCGGATCGCAGATCCACAGGACCTCGCGGCCGGCGCGGCGGACCGCCTCGACGAGCGCGGGCAGCTTGGCGGCGACCTGGCCGGCGCCCATGCGGTGGATCAGGGTGATCCGGCCTGGCTGGTGCGCGGGATCGAGCGTGTCGAGCAGGCCGAGCAGCCAGTCGGTGGTCATCGTGGGCCCGATCTTGATGCCGAGCGGGTTCTTGATCCCGCGGTGGAACTCGACGTGGGCACCGTCGAGCTGCGCGGTGCGCATGCCGATCCACGGAAAGTGCGTCGACAGGTTGTACCAGCCGGGACGGCGCGGCACGCAGCGGGTCTGGGCTTGCTCGTAGGGCAGCGCGAGCGCCTCGTGGCTGGTGTACAGGTCGACGCGGCGCAGCACCTCGTTCTCGACCCCGGTGATCGCCGACACGAAGTCGAGCGACTCGCGGATCGCCTCGACGATGCGCTCGTACTGCGACGCGTTCGGCGTGCCCTTGGCGAACGACATGTCCCAGTTCTCGGGGTGGTGCAGATCGGCGAACCCACCTTCGGTCAGCGCGCGGATGAAGTTGAGGGTCAGCCCGGCGCGCTCGTAGGCGCGCAGCATCAGGGTAGGATCGGGCTCGCGATCGCCGGCGGTGAACCCGTCGCGGTTGATGATGTCACCGCGATACGCCGGCAGCGTCACGTCGCCGCGGACCTCGACGTCGGCGGACCGCGGCTTGGCGTACTGGCCGGCGATCCGGCCGATGCGGACGACCGGCTTGCGGGTGCCGTGGACGAGCACCAGCGACATCTGCAGCAGGATCTTCAGCTTCGCGGCGATCGGCTCGGCGCGACAATCGTCGAAGCTCTCGGCACAGTCGCCACCTTGCAAGACGAACGCCTCGCCGCGCGCGGCCCGGGCGAGCTCGGTGCGCAGCTGTTCGATCTCCCACGACGTCGTCAGCGGCGGCAGCCGGCCGATCTGCGCGATCACGTCGGCCAGCGCCGCCTGATCGGCGTAGCCGACCTGCTGCTGGGCGGGCTTGGTGGTCCAGCTGCCGGGGAACCAGCCGGGCGGCTCGGTGTGCGTGATGGTCATTCTGCCGGCTCCTTGCTGGCGGGCTCGCTCGCGCCGCAGCTGACCGGGCGCTTGCCCTCGTAGTCGAACCGCGGCGCGGCCGCCGAGTACAGCCGCGCGGGATCGATCGCGGCCCTGGGCGTGCCCCTCCAGCCGCGCAGCACGTCGCCCACGGCGTCGCGGATGATCGCGTCGGTCACCCGGATCGCGCCGTCGGGCAGCTTGAGCCGGCCGATCACGCCGTCGCCGCCCGACGCCAGGAAGTCGCTGGTCGCGAGCTTGTAGCGGGCGCCGTCGTCGAGCGGCTTGCCGGCGACCCGGATCTGGACGTCGAGCTTGCCGGCCTTGCAGCGCGCCTTCGCCGTGACCCCGCCCCACGACAGGAAGGCGCCGCCGTGCTGGAGGTTCGACGTGACCAGCGTGCGCAGATCGCTCCCGGTGATGTCGACGATGGCGAACCGGTTGTCGAACGGCAGCGCCTCGAACAGCTGGCCGTAGGTCAGCTCGCCGGCCGGCAGGTCGGCGCGCAGGCCGCCGCCGTTGGTCAACGAGATCTGGGCCTCGGGGCGCGCCGCGAGCATCAGGTCGCAGAACCAGTTGCCCTCGGCCGACTCGGTGGAGTGCGCCCGGGTGATGGTCTTCGCCAGGCTGATACCAAGCTTCTCCTGCCGGTGCGCGCCGGCACGCGCCAGCGCCGCGTCGGCGATCTTCTGGATCTCGGGATCGGCGACGACCGGCTTGCCCTCGTACTCGCCGGGGGCGCACGCCGCGACCGCGACCGGATTGCCGCGGCTGTCGAGCGCGCACAGGAGGTGCGGCTTGTCGATGTGGACATCGACGACCCGCCCGTCGGGCCCGATCCGCAGGTCGACCCGGCCGAACGCGCGGGCCGACGCAGCCGACTCGATCACGGCGACCCCGTCGAGCCGGTGCGCGATCGCCGCGTGGGTGTGACCGGCGACGATCACGTCGACCGTGCCCCGGGGCAGCCCGGCGAGCAGCTTGAACAGCTCCTCGGACTTGTTGCACGACGACGCATCTTCGGGGTTATCGAAGTTCTTGCAGCTCGAGCCGATGTGCATCGTCGCCACGATCACCTGCGCGCCCTGCGCGCGCAGCGCCGTGGCTTGCTCGGCGATCGCCGGCGCGGGCGGCGCCATCTTGAGGCCAGCGAAGTTCGCCGGCATCGTCGTGAACGGCGTCGATTCGGTGCTCGCGCCGATGATCCCGACCTTGATCCCGGCGACCTCGACCATGGTCGATGCCGGCATGTTCGGCCACGCGATGCGCGCGCCGGTCGCGGCGTCGAGGATGTTCGAGACCACGAAGGGAAACCTGGCCTCGCGCGCGCGGGCCTTGAGCGCCCCGCGCGGATCGTCCTGGCTCGTCGCCGCGGTCGCCGCCGGGCCTTCGGGGCCGTAGTCGAACTCGTGGTTGCCGACCGCCGCGGCGGCATAACCCAGCGCGTTGTAAGCGCGCACGACGTCGGCGCCCTCGGCGAGGTTCGACTCGAGCGTGCCCTGAAACATGTCGCCGGCATCGATGAGCAAGACCCCGCCGCCATCCGCCGCGCGGGCCGCGCGCAGGTTCACCACGAAGCCGGCGAACAGCGGCAGGCGCTCGAGCGCGCCGTGCAGATCATTGGTCCCCACGATCGAGAGCGTCACGGCTGTGCGCTGGGGCAACGGCGCACCGTGCGCTGGCGCGCTGGGGGGGGCGGTCACGGGTGCAGCGGGGTGCGCGCAAGCAACCAGGAGCCACACGCAGAGCAGAGCCAACTTCATTGGGCGGACTCTACCCCGGATCATCGTGGTTGCTTGTCGTCGCGCGCGCCGGTTCTCGCCGGCTGACATCCGCTGGCTGAATAATCGGGGGTAAGCTGCGTCCACGTTGGTTCAGGAGGATTGATGCGTTCTCAACTACATCGAGTGCTTATTTCGTCGGGGCTCGCGGCGGCGACCCTGCTCGGCACCGCGTCGAGCTCGTTCGCACAGGTTCGCGACCATCGTCGTGGTCCGCCCCCCGCCGCGCCGCCCGCGGCGCCCCCGACCCCACCACCGCAGGCCGAGGCCTCCCCGCGCGAAGCGCCTCCGCCGCCGCGCGAGGAGCGCCACGACGCACGACGCGGCGGCTTCGTCTGGGTCAGCGGTCGCTGGGACTGGAAGCGACGCGCGCACAAGTGGGACTGGGTCGCCGGTCACTGGGAGCGCGAGAAGCGCGGCCAGAAGTGGCGCGAGGCGCGCTGGGAGCAACGCGGCGACGAGTGGGCCCTGGTCGACGGCGGCTGGATCCAGGTCGATGTTCGACCGACCCAGGCGCCGCCGACGCTGCGCGAGGAGCGCTTCGAGGCTCGCCCCGGGTTCGTCTGGGTGCGCGGTCGATGGGACTGGCGCGACGGCAACTGGGCGTGGGTCGATGGTCACCACGAGCGCGAGCGCGCCGGCAAGCAGTGGCGCGAAGCACGCTGGGAGCAGCGCGACGGCGCGTTCGTGCTGGTCGACGGCGACTGGATCGAGGCGCCGGTCGCGCGCTATCCGAACGCCGCGCCACCGGCGCTGCGCGACGAGCGCCCGGGTGCGCGCGCCGGCTTCGTGTGGACGCGCGGCCGGTGGGCCTGGCAGAACGGCAAGTGGGAGTGGGCCAACGGCCACTGGGAGCGCGAGCGCGCCGCGCAGCGCTGGAACGAGGGCCGCTGGGAGCTTCGCGGCGATCACTGGGAGTGGATCGAAGGCGGCTGGGCCGAGGTCCCGAAGTACCCGCCGCTCGATCAACCGCCGCCGGCGCCGCAGCGCGAAGAGGTCCGCGTCAATGCCGGCTTCGTGTTCTTGCCGGGGCGCTGGATCTGGGAGAACGGTGCCTACAAGTGGCAGCGCGGCCAGCGCGCGCGCGCCGAGGTCGGCATGCACTTCCAGCCGGGCGAGTGGGTGCAGCGCGATGGCCGCTGGCTGTGGACCAACGGCGGCTGGATCAAGGACGCCGCGCCGCCGCCGCCCACACAGTCGCCACCGACCTGGAATCCTCCACCGGCAGCACCGCCACCGGCAGCAGGCCCGACGTCCGCGCCGCCGGCACCGCGCGAAGAGCGCGTCGAACCGAAGGGCGGCTTCGTGTGGGCCCGCGGTCACTACGAATGGAGGAGCAACGCGTACGAATGGGTCCCCGGCCACTGGGAGCGCGAGCGCGCAAAGGGGACCTGGTACGATAGCCGCTGGGAGCAGCGCGGCAAGGTGTGGTTCTACGTCGAAGGCGGCTGGCGCTGAGCCGGCCGGCTCAGAACTTCCGCACGAACAGCGGCAGGCGCAGCTCGACGCCGTAGTCGCCGCGATACTCGGTCGGCGACATCACGAAGGCCGGCAGCTCGAGGCGTAGCGAGTGGCCATGGAAGCCGAGATCGATGCGCGCGCGGACGTGCGCATGGATGTCGTCGAACTGGATGTCGCTGTCGAACCGGACGGCCAGGAGGCCGACATTGCCGCCGCCGAGCCGCACGTGGGCGTGGCGCTTGCGGCCATCGAGGCTCAGCTGGAACATCTCGTGGCTCAGCAGATCGAGGTGCCGCCCGAGCTCGTTGCCCAGCTGGGTGAGCCGATCGGTGATCTGGTCCTCGAGCGACAGGCCGTGACCTTCCGGCACGCTCGGCCAGCGATGGCTGAGTAGCTCGGAAGGTTGGGCGGGCTCGACGGGCTCGGCGGGCTCGGCATCCGCGGCGCGGTTCGCCACCACCAGCGCCACGAGCACGGTCAGCGATCGCACGGACTGATGATGAGCTGGCCGACCTCCAGCTTCTGTGAGCAAGACTACCAATCGCGTGCTACTCACGGTGACATGAAGCGCGCCGTCGTGTTGTTGACGTGGATCGCCGCGCTGGGCGCCGCGTGTCAGAAGGGCCCAGAAGCGACGGGGACGGCGACGGGAACCGCGACGGCGCCCGCGATAGCGGAGGTCGCGCGGGGCGCCAAGCCGGGCACCACGAAGCCCGATCCCCTCCCGCACCCGCTGTTCTGGGCGGTGGAGAAGGACGGCAAGACGACGTACTTCCTCGGCACCATGCACACCGGCGTCGATGCCGAGGCGCGGCTGCCAGCGCTGGTGTGGAACAAGCTCCACGCCGCGACGACCTTCGCGATGGAGGCCGACCTCGCCGATCCCGCGGCCGCGGCGATGATCCGGCCGAGCGCGCGCTCGCTCCGAGAGGATCTCGGCGACGGCTACTGGAAGAAGCTCGAGGACGCCATGGGGCCCAGCGTGGCCCGGGCCGTCGACCACCTGCCGCCGCTGGTCCCCGCCGCGGCGCTGTCGATGCGCGGCCTGCCGCAGACCCCGGCGATGGACAAGGTGCTGTCGGCGCGCGCGGCCGGCGAGCACAAGCAGCTCGTGTTCCTCGAGCCGGCCACCCGGCAGCTCGCGATCCTCGGCAAGTGGTTGGACGTCAAGGCGCTCAAGATGTTGCTCGACGAGCTCCCCGGGAGCGAGCAGCACGCCCGGGCGATGCTCGACGCCTACGTCGCGGGGGACGAGCAGAAGATCGTCGCGATCAACGACAGCGAGAGGGACGACGCGCTCCACCACGGCTACACCGCGGCCGAATACGACCAGGGGATGAACGAGATGCTCTATCAGCGCAACGCGTCGTGGATCGACGCGCTGGAGCAACTCCACGCCGGTGGCGGCGGGTTCGTCGCGGTCGGCGCGATGCACCTGGTGGGGCCGCGCAGCGTGCTGGCGCTCCTGGCCGGCAAGGGCTATCGGGTGACGCGCGTCGCCCCGTGAGCGACGATCGACCATCACCGGACCATGGCCCGGCCATGACGATCGCACGTGCCCGACGATCGGGGGGTGTTCACGCCGGCCAGGCTCGGCGATACTCCGAGCCCCTTGGAGGTCCCGATGTATCACGTTCTCGCCGCCGCGCTCTCCACGTTGGTCGTGATGGGGGCGGCGGGATGCCAGAGCGACAGGTCCGGGACCGATGGCGATGATGGGCCGGACGACGTCCTGATCGGCCAGTACTCGCTCAGCTGGGGACCGGTGACGGTTGCGCCGAGCCAGGAGGCGACGCAGTGCGTCTGGCTGCGGTTGTCGAATGACACCGAGATCAAGGTGCACCAGATGCACAACCTCCTGAGCGCGAGCTCGCACCACCTGATCGTCTACCGGGACGACATGGACACGACCGAGCAGCTCACGCCGGTCCCGTGTCAGCCGTTCGCCGGCGCGCTGAACGCGACCGGCAAGATCTTCCCGTTCATGATCACGCAGAAGCACGACGACGAGCTGACGCTCCCGCGCAACGTCGCGTACACGCTGGCGCCGCACCAGATGATCAAGATCGAGATGCACTACCTGAACGCCACGGACACCGCGGCCCAGGCGACCGCGAAGGTCGACTTCTTCGCCGCCGAGCCGTCGACGATCCGCGGCGAGGCCAACATCCTGTTCATCGGCACCCCGGACATCACGCTGGCGCCGAGCTCGATGACCGAGGTCCACCAGTTCTTCAACCCGAGCCGGGCCTCCCTCGATCTGACCGGGGCGAAGTTCTTTGCCATCACCGGCCACACCCACAAGCTCGGGCTCAGCGTCGAGGTGAACACGGCGGACTCGCCGACCAGCGCGATGACCGCGGTCTACAAGCCGACCTCGTTCCTGTGGAGCGAGCCCGAGACGACCACGCACACACCGGAGTTCCAGGTGCCGACCGCGGGCGGGTTCGACTTCACCTGCCGCTACTACAACAACACCGCCGGGACGGTCCGGTTCGGCGAGTCGGCCACCAACGAGATGTGCTTCTTCTGGGCGTACTACTACCCGTCCCACGGATCGCACGTCTGCGTGCACACCACCTACCTCGGAGGCCTCGACCTGTGCTGCCCCGAGGCCGGTGACGCGCTGTGCAGCCTCATCAACTCGGGCGGCAAGCCGTAGCCAGGGCCGGGCACCCTCACAGATCGCGCCCCGCCACCCGGTGGTCGCCCGGATCTCCGAAATCACCGGCAGTAGCGCCCCCGGCGTGGAGTGCTAACAAGCAGGGTGCGCGCTCTCTCGGCCGTGATCGTGGTCTGCCTCGTGGCAGCGAGCGGTGCGTCGCCGGTACGCGCGGCTAGCGCCGACGGCCATGCGACGCGCGCGCGGCTCGCCGATCGACACCCGGCCCTGCCCGCGGCCGCCACGGCTCGGCACGGCGCGCCGCTGATCGCCTCGCGCCCGAGCGCCCCGCCCCCGGCGCTGCCGTTCGTCCTCGCCTCTGCACCTCCACAGCTGGCGCGCCCGTCCCCGAGCGCGATCACCGAGGTGACGCGCGGCCACGACGACCGCCGTGGCGCCGCCCTGTTCTCGCCGCACTCCGCACGTGGTCCCCCGGTCCGCTGACGCCCGAGCTCGTTCAGCGACTGTTACCACCCACGATGCCCCGCCCCGCGGGGATGGAGACGATCATGCATCCTCAGCTCGACAATCCCGGACCCAAGGACACCAAGGACACCAACGACGCCAGCAACACGCAACCCCGCATGAACCGGCAGAGCTGGCGCGAACGCCATGCGCTCAAGCTGCTGGGCGCGGTGATGGCCGCGATGTTCGCGACCGTCATCATCGCGCAGGTCGCGTGCTGACGTGGCCGGCGCGATCGGCGTCGCCGCAGTCTTGACGGCCCGCTACGTCAGGATCACCTGTCCGCATTGCGGCCACGTCAAGCGCGCCGAGCGCAAGCTCGTCGCCTATCGCGTGTGTCCGAAGTGCCGGCGGCAGTTCGCCGACCGGACCCAGCGCAAGCGCTGACCCTCGCCCTGCCAACGGCGCAGCTCGTTGTCGGCGCAGTCGGCACAAAGGCTTACTCCGGTGCCTGACGCGCCCGCTTCCCGGCGCTATCGTCAGGGCTGGAGGTCCCGATGGCCAAGCACGACGCGGACGAGCTCGGTAAGCCGGGCAAACCACCCAAGAACCGACGGTTCCCATGGCGGCTGTGGCTGTACGCGATCGTGATGACGGCCGGCGCCGGCGCGGGTGGTTACTACATGTGGCAGTTTCGCCAGAAGGCCGGGACCGCGCGGGACGACGCGAGCACGTGCCTGTCGAACCTCGGCAAGCAACAGGCGAAGGTCGACGAGGTCACCAAGAGAGCCGACGACGCCACCAAGAAGGCGATCGATTGCGTCACCGTGCTGGACGGCGCCGGCAAGAAGAGCAAGGAGCTCGAGACCCAGCTCGCCTCGCTGTCGACCAACCTCAACGCCTCGAAGGACGAGCTCGCGGCGCTGCGCGCTGCGCGCGCCGAGGCCGAGAAGCGGCTCGCCGCGATCGACGAGATCCAGAAGCAGTTCGCGAAGATGATCGACACCGGCCAGCTGAAGGTCACCTCGCGTCACGGCAGCTTCGTGCTGTCGCTGCCGTCGGAGGTGTTGTTCCCGTCCGGCGTCGCCGAGCTGTCGAAGCCCGGCGAGCTCGCGGTGCTCGAGGTCGGCATCACGCTCAAGCGGTTCCCCGATCGCCGGTTCCTGGTGATCGGCCACACCGACGACGTGCCGCTCAAGAACAGCACGTACAAGGACAACTGGGAGCTGTCGACGGCGCGCGGGCTCACCGTGACTCGCTTCCTGGTGCAAGCCGGCATGGATCCGAAGAACCTGCTCGCCGCCGGCGCCGGCGAGCACGATCCGGTGGTCAAGGATCGCGCGAAGAACCGGCGGATCGAGATCGCACTGCTGCCCGCGATCAACGAGCTGCCGCCGCTCCCCGCCTCGCTCGGCAACGGCACCGCAGAAAAGCCCGATCCGGCCAAGCCCGAGGCCGCCAAGCCCGAGGCCGCCAAGGCCGAGACCGCCAAGCCCGCAGCGAAGTAGCGGCGACGAGGCAACGAGGCGCGCCTACGCGACACGCGCCGGCCCCGGGCCCTGCCCCGGAGATCACGCCATCACGTCACGGGGCGGGCTTCGCAGGGCGCTCGTGCCGCTCGACGCCGGTCTCGGTGGCCACCAGCACGACATCGGCGCGGCCGACGAACAGCCCGGTCTCGACGACCCCGGGGA
>Ga0137459_1000259_pt1 | contig 19420 bp, 15 predicted proteins | sample EasRivERMGT700_2_FD_104908 | JGI IMG/M metagenome (GOLD analysis project Ga0137459, IMG submission 104908) | Soil microbial communities from meander-bound floodplain in the East River, Colorado, USA - East River MetaG ERMGT700_2 | ecosystem: Environmental > Terrestrial > Soil > Floodplain ...
AGCCGCTCTGAGGCGTCGATCCTCGCCGAGATCGAGCGGGTTCGCGATCAGACGCCGGGGTTCCACGGGATCATCAGCGACATCGGCGGACCGACCGCGAACATGTATCGCATGGCCTGCAAGTCGCGCGAGATCGAGGCCGCGTGCCGCAAGCCGTCGTGCGTGTTCCCCGACATCTGCGACAACCTCGGCACCGATCACGCGCCGCTGGTCGCGCTGTATCGCAAGGCGCGCGCGCTGCCCGGCATCAAGCGCGTGTTCGTGGCCTCGGGCGTGCGCTACGACCTCGCGGTGCGGTCGCCGGAGTGGATCCGCGAGCTCGCGCAGCACCACACCGGCGGCTACCTCAAGATCGCGCCGGAGCACACGGAGGAAGGCCCGCTGGTCCACATGATGAAGCCGGGGATCGGCGCGTACGACCGGTTCAAGGAGCTGTTCGACCGTTACTCGCAGGAGGCGGGCAAGGAGCAGTACCTGATCCCGTACTTCATCGCCGCGCACCCGGGCACCACCGAGGAGGACATGCTGAACCTCGCGCTGTGGCTCAAGCGCAACGGGTTCCGCCCCGATCAGGTGCAGGCGTTCCTGCCCGCGCCGATGGCGAGCGCGACCGCGATGTATCACACCGGGTTGAATCCGCTGCGCTCGCTCAAGTCGCGGCAGCGCGTGCACGTCGTCCGCGGGCTGGCGCAGCGCCGGCTCCACAAGGCGTTCCTGCGCTACCACGATCCGAACAACTGGCCGGCCCTGCGCGAGGCGCTGCGCCGGATGGGCCGCCCGGAGCTGATCGGCGGCGGCAAGCACCAGCTCGTGCCGTCGTGGCAACCCGCAGGGACCGGCGACGCCCACGAGGGCCGCCGGGCCCGCCTGCAGCCGGGAGTTGCACTCACCCAGCACACCGGCCTGCCGCCGATGCCACACAAGAGCCGCAAGAACCGCAAGCGATGATCTGGCTCGGCGCAACGTCTGGACGCGCGGCGGGTCGACCGTGACGTGCGTACAGCCGCAGATAGATGAGCGAACCGGGCTCGCCTGCGGTGGGAGTTGCGGTGGGAACGATCCGACACGCAGGGTGGAGACGTACATCAGGCCCTTTTGTGGTCCGGACACACCGCGGTAGATTCGGGCCGAATTGTATGGTGGCGTCGCCTTCTCCTGACCCGGACGAGCAGTTCGCGATCGGCAGCGTGCTCGATGATCGGTACCGCATCGATGCGGTGCTCGGGACCGGCGGTATGGGGCGGGTCTATCGCGCCGAGCACACGAAGATCGGCAAGATGGTCGCGATCAAGGTGCTGCACGCGGACCTCAACCGCAACCGTGAGGCTTCGCAGCGCTTTCAACGCGAGGCGATCGCCTCGGGGCGGCTCGATCACCCCAACATCGTCGGCGTCAGCGACTTCGGGGTGCTCGACGACGGCGCGTGCTACCTCGTGATGGAGGTCCTGGAGGGCGAATCGCTGGGCGATCGGCTGGCGCGCGACCACCGGATCCACTGGGTCGAGGCGATCGACATCCTGCGCGGCGTGCTGTTCGGGTTGCGGCACGCCCACGACCGCGGCGTCGTGCATCGCGACATCAAGCCCGACAACGTGTACCTCGCGACCAAAGACGGCTCCCCGGTGATCAAGATCCTCGATTTCGGGATCGCGAAGCTCTACGCGGGCAGCGCGGACGATCCCGCCTCGACGCGCGCCGGGCTCACCGTCGGGACACCGGCGTACCTGTCCCCGGAGCAGGCGGTCGGCGGCGAGATCACGCCGGCGTCGGATCTGTATTCGGCGTCGATCTTGCTCTACGAGATGCTCGCAGGCCGGGCGCCGTTCGAGGACAAGGATCCGCTCGCGATGCTCGGCGCCCATGTCGGCCGCCGGCCGCCGGCGTTCGCCGACATCGCACCCGAGGTCGAGATCCCGGGCCCGCTCGAGGACATCATCCAGCGCGGGCTGATGAAGGCGGCCGCCGAGCGGATCGGCACGGCCGCCGACTACCTCGCGATGCTCGACGCGTTCTCACCGCCGCTGCACCCGCCGCCACGGCGGGAGACCGCGCCGGCGATCGAGGTCCCCGCGATGCCGCCCACGTCGGTGACCGGGGTGTCGCCGGTCGTCGTCATGCGGACGGTCCCGGGCATGCCGACGCCGGTTCCGGGCATGCCGACGCCGGTCCCGGGCATGCCGACGCCGGTCCCGGGCGTGCCGAGCGCCACGACCCTGCTGCCGACCGCGCCGGGATCGCCGGAGGTCGCGCCGTTGCCGCGTGCGATCCGTGCGGTCTCGCTCGCCGATGTGGGCGAGCCGATCCCGCTCACCTGGATCGTCCGCAGTGGCTTCCTGATCGGGCTCGTGATCGTCGGAGCGATCGTGCTTGCCATCGCGACCCACTGTGGTGGCTCCGAGCCGGCGGCCCCGAGCTCGAGCACGAAGCCGCCCGTGGTGGCTCCGCCGCCCGCGAGCCCGACCTCGAAGGGATCGGCCGCACCGCCGGCGACGCACCCGAGCCCGAAGGGGTCTGCCGCGCCGCCGTCCGCGAGCCCGAAGGGGTCTGCCGCGCCGCCGTCCGCGAGCCCGAAGGGGTCTGCCGCGCCGCCGTCCGCGAGCCCGAGGAGGTCTGCCGCGCCGGCGGCGAGCCCGGGCCTGAAGTCATCTGGCGTGCCGCCGGTGGCGAGCCCGGGCCCGAAGGTCGCCGCGGCGGCCCCGCCGGCGAGCCCAGGCCCGAAAGCCGCGCCGGTACCTGCACCGGTGCCGCCGGCCTCCGCGACGAAGCCGCCGGCCTCCGCGACGAAGCCGCCGGCCTCCGCGACGAAGCCGCCGGCAGCGCCCATGAAGGCGAGCGAGCGCGACGCGCAGCTCAAGGCGTTGACCCACGACCTCGAGCTCGGCAAGACCTGCGTCGAGCGCAAGGCGTCGATCGGCAAGCTCGTCGAGCTTCACGACGCGCGCGCGGTGCCCGTCCTCAAGCGCGCGCGCGTCCGGACGGGCGGCGGCAACGACAGCAACGCGTGCCTCAAGGCGGACGCCGAGCACGCGATCAAGGAGCTCGGCGGCACCCTCAAGTAGCGCGCGGCGCCGGCTTGGTCTTCCACGCCTTCTGCGTGAACACGTCGAAGTCGAACACGATGCAGATCGGCTTGTCGGCCGCGTCCACCGCCCAGTACGCCGCGAACTCGCCGTTGCCGCAGGGCAGCGCGAGCGCACGGCGGCCGTCGGTGAGCGGGACCTCGACCGGCGTGACGCCGGTGGCCGGTGGCAGCGCGATGACGCCGGGCGAGCCCTCGCCGGCATCGAGCAAGGTGAGCCAGCCGGTGGTCGCGGCCGTGCGCGGCAAGGCGTCGGCCGTCGTCGGCTTCGCCAGGCCGCGGAAGTGCGCGACGGTCCACTTCGCGATCGGCGGGCGGCCGACGTGGATCACGACCGCGGCGAGCCGCTCGCGTGCGGCCCCGGCGCCGGGCCCACCGGACGCGCCGCCGGCACTGTCGTCGGGTCGTGCGACCGACAGCATCACGCGAAACGCGCCGTTGCCGATCGGACGATCGAAGACGTGCCACGTGCTCGGCACGCCGGGATCGAGCACGGCGAGCGATCCGGAACCGGTGTGGAGCTGCAGCGGCAGCATGCGCACGTCGATCTTGTCGGCCCCGAACCGCTCCCCGTAGCGCAGCAAGCGGGCGATGTCGCGCGTCGCCAGCATCTCGTCGCGCGCGTCGGGCGCGTCGGGATCGATCGGCGCCGGCGGTGCGGATGACAGCGATGCGCTCGACGTCACCTGCGCCGGCTGGCTCGGCGGGGGCGGGCGGGCGGGCGCACGCTCGGCGAGCCGCGAGGACGGGGCGTCCCCGCCGGACCTGGCCGACCTGGTGGACCTCGCCGCCCCGGGCCTGGCCGGCTTCGTAGATCCGGCCGCGCCGGCGGGCCTGGCCGGCTTCGTAGATCCGGCCGCGCCGGCGGGCCTGGCCGGCTTCGTAGATCCGGCCGCGCCGGCGGGCCTGGCCGCCTTCGTAGATCCGGCCGCGCCGGCGGGCCTGGCCGGCTTCGTAGATCCGGCCGCGCCGGCGGGCCTGGCCGGCTTCGTAGATCCGGCCGCGCCGGTGGGCCTGGCCGTCTTCGCGGGCCTGGCTATCCTGGCGGACTTGGTCGACTTGGCAGGCTTGGCCGACTTGGCTACCTTGGCAGGCCTGGCAGGCCTGGCGGGCTTGCCCACCGTCCCGACCTTCGGCCTGGACGGCTTGGGCGCCGCAGCCTTCGTCTTCGCCACGCGTTGCACGCTACCATTGGGTCATGCGGCGCGTCTGCAACGAGTGCAAGACCAACAATCGGGTCCCGGTTCGCCACCTCGCCGACGCCGGCAAGTGCGGCAAGTGCGGTGCGGTGCTGCCTCCGCAGGGCCTCCCGATCGACGTGACGTCGGGGGCGCAGTTCGATGAGATCATTGCGGGCGCCCGCGTCCCCGTGCTCGTCGACTTCTGGGCGACGTGGTGCGGCCCGTGCCGCACGGTCGCGCCCGAGGTCAAGAAGGTGGCCCAGAGCCTGGCCGGCAAGGTGCTCGTCCTCAAGGTCGATACCGACGCACTCGACGAGGTCGCGCAGCGCTATCAGGTCTCGAGTATTCCGAACTTCGCGGTGTTCCACGGTGGGCGGCTGGTCCGGCAGCGCGCCGGCGGCGTCGACGCGCGCCAGCTCGAACGCTGGGCCATCGCGCCGCAATAGCGAGCTCCTACAGCACACGACAAGCCAACCCACCTGCCTGGGCGTTTGCGTTCCGCCGCGTGGTCCATGCGGCGTGTGTCGGTCGAGGTGTGGGTCGAGTAGTCGGGTAGCCGTGGGGTTGTCCTCCAGGGTAGCTCGCTACCCCACGAGTCATGGCGTACCCACGATAGACTCTCAGGTATGTCGGCAACAATTTGATATTACTAGACATCTTCGTGGCTCAGGCGCTGGCCTGGCAGTCGCACAAGCCGGCTGCATGGAAGTGCGAACCCAGTGGCGGAACCAGCTGATCGCGGAACACACCGAGGTCGCTCGGCGCATCGCGTTGAAGATGGCGCGTCGCTGTCCTGATTGGGTGGCCCGCGAGGATCTGGTGGCGGCCGGGATGCTCGGCCTCACCGAGGCTGCCGAGCGCTACGACCATTCGCGAACCGAGCCCTTCCTGTCGTTTGCCGAGCATCGGATTCGCGGCGCCGTGCTGGACGAGCTCCGGCGCGGCGACATGCTGCCGCGCCGGGTGCGCCAGCTCGCGCGCAAGATCTCCCATACGATCCGCTCGCTCGAGAACAGCGGCGAAGCGCCGAGCGAGCAGCGGATCGCCGATTCCCTGGGGGTGGAGGTCGAGCACTACCGCAAGGGGATGTCGCACCTGGTGAACGTCGGGATCGATCCGATCGAGCAGGACGACCAGGTGCTCGTCGCGGACGAGCGGCTGGCGCCCGACGAGCTGGCCGCGCATCGCCAGAAGATCGCGGCGGTGCGTGCGGCGCTCGAGCACCTCGAAAGCAGGGACGTCACCATCCTCGGCCTGCACTATCTCGAAGATCTCACGTATCAGCAGATCTCCGAGACCCTCCGGATCACCCCGTCTCGCGTCTGCCAGTTGCTCTGGCGCGCCGTGTCTCGCGTGCGTGCCCAGCTCGGCGAGCAGGTGATGCAAGAAGCGGCCTAGCCGGTGCAACCCACACGAACGAAGCGCCTGACCGGCGATTGAATTTCTATGCTCGCTCTGAGAGCCTCTGCGTTCGTGATGGCGGGTGAAACGCGCGTGAAGGTGATGGTCGTCGAGGACGATCCCGAGGTCGCCAGGACGATCGCGCGCAAGCTCGGCGCCGACGGCCTGGACGTCGAGCTCGCCGATGATCCACGCCCGGTGCTCGCCCGGCTCGATGCCGGCGAGACCAGCGACTGGGACGTCGTGCTGCTCGACGTCGGCCTGCCCGGCATGAGCGGGATCGACGTGCTGCGCCGGTTCCGCGAGGCCGGCTCGCTGGCGTCGATCGTGATGCTGACCGGCGACAACACCGCCAACACCGCGACCACCTGCATGCGCGCCGGCGCGTTCTATTACCTGACCAAGCCGTTCCGGCCGTTCGAGCTGTCGTCGATGGTCGAGTCGGCGGCGCGCTATGCCACGCTGCGCCGCGAGCTCGCCGGCGTCCGCCAGGCGATCGACGCCGCCTCGGATCAGCTGCTCGTCGGGACCTCGCCGGCGATGCGCAAGCTGCGCGCGGCGCTCGACCGGCTCGCCAGCCAGGACGTCTCGATCCTGATCCGCGGCGAGAGCGGCACCGGCAAGGAGCTGGTCGCGCGCGCGTTGCACGACCGCGGCAGCCGCCGCAAGCGCCGGTTCGTCGCGCTCAACTGCGGCGCGATCCCCGAGTCGCTGATCGACAGCGAGCTGTTCGGGCACGCCAAGGGCGCGTTCACCGGCGCGACCACCGATCGCGCGGGCGTGTTCGTCGAGGCCGACGGCGGGACGCTGTTCCTCGACGAGATCGGCGACATGCCGATGGCCGTGCAAGCGCGCCTCTTGCGCGTGCTCCAGGAAGGTGAGGTCCGCCCGGTCGGCGGCAGCGGGGTGCGCTCCGTCGACGTCCGCGTGATCGCCGCGACCCACGTCGATCTCACCACGGCGGTCGAGCAGACGCGGTTCCGCCAGGATCTGTTCTACCGGCTGAACGTCGTGGTGCTGAGCGTGCCGCCGCTGCGCGACCGGCTCGAGGATCTGCCGGTGCTCGCCGCGCACTTCCTGCGCAAGCACGGCCGCGCGGCCGCGATGAGCCTGTCGCCCGACGCGCTCGACGCGATGATGAGCTACGCTTGGCCCGGCAACGTGCGCGAGCTCGAGAACTCGATCATTCACGCGGGGGCGCTGCACCAGGGCGATGTGATCGTTCCGGAGTCGCTGCCCAACACGATCACGGCGCGCGGCACCGGACGCGCGCCGTCGACGGTGATGGGCGCAGTGCTCGGCGACGACGACGGCCAGCTGCCGCCGCTCACCGAGGCCAAGCGCCGCGCGAGCGCCGTGTTCGAGAAGAACTACCTGACCATGGCGATGGAGCGCGCGAAGGGCTCGATCTCGGAGGCTGCGCGGCTCGCCGGCCTCGATCGCACGAACTTCCGCCGGCTGCTGCAGCGCCACAACATCGACGCCACCGCGTTCAAGGGCTGACCTGCGACGTCTGCGACGTCCATGCCGCGCGGCCTGCGGGGCCTGCCCGGCGGCGGCGGGGCCACGCGACCACACGCCCCCAGTCGAGGATGCCGAACGGCGAGCCGTCGCCGTGGCTGATCCGGATCTCCTGGGTGCCGGCGGGCTCGGGCGCATCGGGCGCATCGGGCGCATCGGGCGCATCGGGCGCGACGTCACGCCGGCAGGTCGGTCCACTCGGCGCTCTTGGTCCACAGCGTGCCGGCCAGCGCGACATCGTCGGCCAGGGCGTGCGGGGCCTTCTCCTTGCCGCCGACGTCGTAGTACCGCCCGGTCTCGCCTGCGAGCTCGGGCGCCATCGCGCAGCGCAGGCTCGCCTCGGCGCCCCGTTCGGGCGTGATCATGAACTTCTTGATCACCCAGCGCACCGGCGCCGGCACCTGGCGCCAGACATCCGTGGCGACCACGCCGGGGTGCACCGCGTACGTCGTGACGCCGGTGCCCGCGAGCCTGCGGGCGAGCTCCTTGGTGAACAGCACGTTGGACAGCTTCGACTGGGCATACTCGTGGAGGCCGGTCACGCTCTGCGTCGGCTTGCGCATCGCCTCCCAGTCGAGGGGCTTGGCGTCGTAGTGCGCCTTGCTCGCGACGTTGATGATGCGCGCGCCCCCCGCCTGCGTGAGGCGATCGAGGAGCAAGCGCGTGAACAGGTAGTGGCCGAGGTGGTTGGTGCCCCAGGTCAGCTCGAAGCCGTCCTTGGTCAGCCCGCGCTTGCCGGCGAGCCCGGCGTTGTTGATGAGGCCGTGAAACGGCACGTTGCGGGCGACCAGCGCTGCGGCGCACGCGCGCACGGACGCGAGGTCGCAGAGGTCGAGCGCCACATACTCGAGGCTCGCGTGACCGAGCTCGCGCTTGATCTCGTCGATCACCGCGGCCGTCTTGGCCTTCGATCGACACGCGAGGATGACGTGCGCGCCGGCGCGCGCGAGCTCCTTCGCGGTGATCTTGCCGATGCCGGTGTTGGCGCCGGTGACGAGGAAGGTCTTGGTTGCGAGATCGGAGGCCGGGACGGGTGACATGGGGCGGGCGTAGCATGTCTTGCTCGGAGAACCGCTCGCTAGACAGGTCTTACGGGCCCCGCGCGGTCCGGAGTTTTGATACTCCATCGATCCGGCTCGTACGAACGGTCGTATCGGGTGCGCGTGATGACCGCGGTGCGCTTCGGCGCGGAGGCAACAGACGATGCAGCTTCGGAATATCTTGATGTCGGTTCTCGCGGTGGCCACCATCGCGGCGTGCGGTGGCAAGGCCAAGGGGCCCGACACCGGTGGCGGGACGACGGCGGACGCGTCGGCGTCGCTCTACGATCGGCTCGGCAAGAAGGACGCGATCACGGCCGTCGTCAAGGACTTCGTCGAGGAGCGTGTCGCCAAGGACGCCCGGATCAAGGCGTTCTTCGCGAACACCGACATCCCGGCCCTCGAGGCCAAGCTGGTCGATCAGATCTGCGAGGCCAGCGGCGGGCCGTGCAAGTACACCGGCAAGGACATGAAGACGTCGCACGCCGGCATGAACATCAAGGACGCCGACTTCAACGCGCTCGTCGAGGATCTCAAGGCGTCGCTCGATCACTTCAAGGTCGGCGCGAAGGAGCAGGAGGATCTGCTCGGCGCGCTCGCCCCGATGCACGACGCGATCGTGACCGCGAAGTAGCGGAGCGCTCGGTACGGCGTGGCGCCGCCGGCGGCCGCCGCACGCGGCCAGCACGATCGTCAACCCGAGCCAACGCTGCATGATCACAGCATCGGTGTGGCTGCCGCCAAATCAACCATTGACTCGGATCATGTCCACGGCTACGAACGAATCGGAGGCTTATCGAACAAGACGAGACGACAGCTCCGACGGATGCAGGGAAGCCGGTGATGCAAATCCGGCGCAGCCCCCGCTACTGTGACCGGGGACGATGCGGCACGGCAGACTGCCAGCCACTGGGAAACTGGGAAGGCGCCGCTAGGACGATCCGGAAGTCAGGACACCTCTTCGTCGGTACTTCGGGTGTGAAGGAGACGCTGTCGTGCGTTCCGTCACCCCGTCCGTGGCCCGTCGTGGCCCGCGTCACGTGGGGTGACATGATCTACCGCCATCGCTTCATACTGTGCGTGTTGCTCGGGCTGCTTGGCCCGCTGCGGGCGCGCGCCGCGGCGGATGATACAGAGACGATCATCATCGTCGATCATGCGCCGGGCGAGGCCGCGCGCGATCGCGACCGCGCGCTCGGCGACGCGCCGTTCGTGACGGTGCTCCACCCCGACGATCACCCGGCCGCGGCGTCGGTCGCCGACGCCGTCGCGACCGCGGTCGGTGCCCACACCCGGAGCCTCGGGGGGCTCGGCGCGTACGCCTCGGTGGCGGTGCGCGGGGCGGCGCCCGGCCACACCGCGATCTTGATCGATGGTGTGCCGCTCGCGCGGATCGCGGCGGTGACGACGGATCTCGGGCGGTTCTCGCTCGACGCGTTCGGCGAGGTCGATCTGTATCGCGGCGCGGTGCCGGTCGAGCTCGGCGGCGCCGGCGTCGGCGGCGCGCTCAACCTCGTGACCCGGCTCGGGCCCGGCGAGCACGGCTCGCGGCTCGCGGCGTCGATCGGCGTCGGCTCGTTCGGCGCGCGGCACGCCCGGCTGCACCACGGCGATACGTACGGCTCGGTGCAGTCGTCGACCACGCTCGGCTACCAGGGCGCGACCGGCGACTACGCGTACTTCGACGATAACGGAACGCCGCTCAACCGGTCCGACGACGGCTACCACGTGCGCCGCAACAACGGCTTCGACGCGGTCGACGGCGCGACCCGGTGGGGCACGGTGGATCGACGGGCGACGGGCGGCGTGCGCGTGGCGTACAAGCGGCAGGGCCTGCCGGGCTCGATCGCCAACCCGTCGTCCGCGGCCCAGCTGGCGACCACCGACGTGATCGGCGACGCCGCGTTCGACGCGCCGATCGGCGCCGCGACGGCGCGCCAGCTCGCCTACGTGCTGGTCGAGCGCCAGCACCTGGCCGACCGGCTCGGTGAGCTCGGCCTCGGCGCGGCGGATCGCGCGTTCTCGACGCTCGCCGCCGGCGCGTCATCGACCGTGCGGTTCGCGCTCGGGCCGCATCGCGGCGTGCTGGGCGGCGAGCTACGCGGCGAGCGGTTCGCCGATCGCGATCGCAGCGGGGCGCAGCCGCGGCTCGTCGGGACCCGGCTCGCGGGCGCGGTCACCGCCGCGGCGGACCTCGTGATCGATCCGCCGGACGCCCGGATCGTCATCACGCCGGCGGCGCGGCTCGACCTGGTGCGGACCGCGCCGACCCCGATGACGAGCGGGCCGTCGGCGCTCGTCCCGGTCGCGCCCCGCCGCGACGTCATCCCGAGCCCGCGGCTGACGGCGCGGTTCGCGGCGACCGACGACGTCACGATCAAGGGCAGCGCCGGGTGGTACGCGCGGCTGCCGACCTTGACCGAGGTGTTCGGCGACCGCGGCTACCTGCTCGGCTCGCCCGACCTGCGCCCCGAGCGCGGCCCGTCGGGTGACCTCGGCGTCGTGTGGGCGCCGGTCGCGCTGATCGGCGACGTCGATCGGATCCTCGTCGAGGCCGACGCGTTCGCGCACCGCGCGCGCGACACGATCGCGCTGATCACGAGCGGCGGGTTCGTCGCCCGCGCGACCAACATCGGCGATACCCAGGCCTGGGGCGCCGAGCTGGTGGCGTCGGCGCGCTACGCACGGACGCTGAGCGTGACGCTGAGCTACACCCGGCTCGTCACCGCGCAGCTCGCCGGCGATCCGAGCGTCTCCGGTAAGCCGGTGCCGCGCGAGCCCGGCCACGTCCTGCATGCCCGGACCGACGTCGCGCACCGCGTGCGGGGCCGGCTCGCGACGGTGTGGCTCGCGGCCGACTGGCAGGCGACGAGCTTCCTCGATCCGGCGAGCCTGGGCCGCGTCCCGGGGCGCGTGCTGATCGGCGCCGGCGCGCGGATCGAGATCGCCGGCGGGTTCGCGGTCGCGCTGTCGGTCGACAACCTCGGCGATACCCGGGTCACGCACCTGCCGCTCGATCCGCCGCCCTCGCCCTCGCTCACCGAGGCCCCCACCGCGCTCACCGATGTCGCCGGGTTTCCGTTGCCCGGCCGCAGCTTCTATCTCGCGTTCGACTGGACTCACTAGCTCACGAGGTATGCATGACGAAGACCCTCTCGCTGATCGTCTCGATCCTTGGCCTTGGCCTCGCGCTCATCGCGTGCGGCGATAACCTGGCGTTACCCGACGCGGGAGCTCCGATCGATGCGCCGGCCGGGCCGCCGCGCGCGGTGATCGTCGCCGGTGACTTCATGGCGGGCCACCCGGGCGTGCTCACCACGCTCGATCTGGCGACCCGCACCGTGGCGACCAACGTCGGGCCGGCGCTGGCCGTCGGCGCCGATCCGATCCTCCGCCACTTCGGCAACGAGCTGTTCATCGTCAACCGTGCCGACGGCAACAACGTCACGATCCTCGACGACCAGACGCTGGCGCTCAAGGAACAGCTCGGCACCGGCGCCGGCAGCAACCCGCAAGATGTCGCGGTGCGCGGCCAGAAGCTCTACCTGCCGGCGTTCGGCGGCCTGGGCGTGGTCGTGGTGACGCGCGGCTCGGCGGCCACGGCCACGATCGATCTATCGGCCGACGATCCGGACGGCAAGCCGAACTGCAACTCCGTCTATCTCGTCGGCAACGACCTCTACGTGTCGTGCGGGCTGCTCGACGACGCCGACATGTTCAAGCCGCGCGGGCCCGGCAAGATCTACGTCATCGACACCACCGACAACACCACCCATGCGATCAAGGCGACGCTGGCGCTCGGCCACCCGAACCCGCTCGGGTTGTTCGAGCAGGTCCCGGCATCGGCCCCGCACGGCGGCGGCGAGCTCCTGATGCCGACGGCGCTGTTCCCTATCCCTCCTAGCACCGCGCTTCCCAGCGGCTGCGTCGAGCGGATCACCACGGGCGCCACGCCCGCCGCGGCTGGTTGCATGGTAGACAACGCCGAGCTCAAGGGCTACGCGAGCCGCATCGCGTTCCAGATCGACGAGGACATCGCGATCACGTGGATCGCGGCGCCGACCACGTACCCGGCCTCCGACCTGTACGCCTACGACATGCCGACCAGCGCGCTGTGGGCCGGGGCGATCAACGCCAGCACCGAGGTGATCGGCGACGTGGCGACGTGCCCGGCCGGCGAGCTCGTGCTCGCCGACACCACGATGAACGCCAACGGGCTGCGGGTGTACAGCGGCGCGGCCGAGCTGACCAAGGCGGCGCTGCCGATCGGGCTGCCGCCGAAATCGGCGCGCGGCCTGGTCTGCTACTGATCGCGCGGCCGCACGCAGTACACCTCGGCAACGACCTCGATCGTCGACGACGGTGACGTGTTGCGATAGTCACACCGCCAGCTCGAGGGGCCCGCGCCGTCGGTCATCGCGAGCGGCCGGGCGGCGACCAGCTGCGCCATCCACTGCGGATCGGCGTAACAGCCGCCGGTGACGACCAGGTCGATCGCCCGATCGCAGGTCGCGACCGCGGTGGCGACCTGGCCGGCCCCGACGGAGATCCGGGCTTCCTTGCGCTGGATGTCGGACTTGTTGCCGTACGCGGCCGCGGGGCCGGGAGGGCCCTTGGGGCCCTGCGCGCCCTGGGTGCCCTGCAGGCCCTGGGGACCTTGCAGGCCCTGGATGCCCTGGGGACCTTCCGGGCCGGGCGGTCCAGGATCGCCCTTCGCGCCACGCGGACCTTCGGACCCCGGCGGCCCGACGCCGGCGGGTCCCGGCGGCCCGGGCGGACCTTCGCGGCCCGGCAGCCCGGGCGGCCCTTCGGGGCCCAGCTGCCCGGGCGGCCCCGCGATCCCGGCGTCCTTGCCCCTGGCGAGCAGCTCCGTCGCGACCGCCTGGGTATCGACCGCGCCGCGCGCCTCGATCGCCGCGATCCGGACGTCGTGCTCGTCGATCCGGGCCTGGCTCCGTGCGACGCGCGGCTCGGTGTCGTCCGCGCGGCAGGCCAGCCCGAAGACGACCACAGCCGCGACCACGGGCACGAGAGCCGACCACCTCCGCATCACCCGCGATGGTATGAGATGCGCGGCGTTGCGGCGCGTGCGGCGCCGTTTTTTTGCGTTGCTCGGCGCGGCAGCGTAGGTCTGGAGGCGATGATCACCAATCAGCCAGGGATCGAGCTGATCGATGTTCGGCTCGACCACCCGCGCGGTGGGACGCCGCTGGTGGACGCGGCGAACCTGCGGGTCACCGGTGGCGAGCGCGTGCTGGTCGTCGGCGCCGCCGGGGTCGGGACCTCGCGGCTCGTCGCGACGGTGCTCGGCGAGGTCGCCCCCGGCCGCGGCCGCGTCGAGGTGCTCGGCCGCGACGTCGGCAAGCTGCGCCGGTCGTCGCTGCGCCTGCTGCGCCGCCGGGTCGGGATCGTGCCGCAGGACCTGTGCCTGCTCGACGATCGCAGCGCCCAGCTCAACGTCCTCTTGCCGCTCGAGATCGACGGCATCCCGCGATCGATCTCGGTCGCGCGCGCCGCGCGCGTGCTCGCGCTGCTCGGCCTCGAGGCCGAGGCGGCGCTGCCGGTCGATCAGCTGTCGATGGCGGCGCGCCAGCGCGTCGCGGTCGCGCGCGCGCTCGTCCGCGATCCCGAGCTGGTGATCGCCGATCACCCGACCAGCGCGCAGGACGCCGAGGGCGCCGAGCTGGTGTGCGGCGCCCTCGCCGACGCCGCCGGGCGCGGCACCGCGTGCCTGGTGCTCGGCCGCGATCCGGCGCTGCGCGCGATCGCCGAGCGCGACGGCTGGCGGCAGCTGGCGATCGTCGGCGGGGTGTTGCGCCCGCTGTCCCAGATCGCGCTCGCCGGCAAGCTGATCGATGACCTCCTGGTCGAGGTCGCCGCCGCGCCGGCGCACGCGGTGACCGAGCTCCCGCACGCGGATAACCTCGTGCCGTTCCCGATCCAGGCGCGCACGGCGGGGGCGCGATGACGATGCGCACGCCGCGGTCCGGCCGGCGCACGCAGGCACCACGCCACGTGGGGCGCCGCACCGGCGCGGCGCCGGACGCGACGACCGAGCCCGATCCGGGCCCCGCGCCGGAGGCGGTGTTCGATCGGCTGACCGGACCGTATGCTCGCCGCGCGGTGCTCGCGATGCCCGGCGCCGGCGAGTCCGACGAGGCGACGTGATCCACCACCTGGGGTCGGCGCTGCGGCGCACCGCGCGGCTCGTCATCCGGCGCCCCCGCGCGGCGCTGTGGACGTTGCTCGCGCTGTCGTGCGCGCTGTTCGCCGCCGGGATCGCGGCGATCGCGGCCGCGACGGTCGACCGCTGGGTGGAGGCCCACCCGGGCAGCGGCGGCAACATGGTCGTGTACCTCGGCGAGGGCGTCGAGGAGGCCCGCGCGCTCGTGCTCGTCGACCAGCTGCGCGCGCTGCACGGGGTCGAACGTGCGGAGCTGGTCTCGGCGGCCGAGTCGGCGAGCCGGCTGACCCGCGCGCTCGGGGCCGATCCGGCGCTGCTCGATGGTGCCGACGGCGACGGCCTGCCGGCGTCGGTCGAGGTCCAGCTCGCGCCCGGCGTGGGCGACGTCGTGGCGATGAGCTCCACGGTGCGCGCGCTGCGCGGGGTGCCCGGCGTCGCCGAGGTGGTCGTCGATCCCGGCACCGCCGCCGGCGGCCTGACCCCCGGCGAGCTCGCCGCGTTTGGCGACGACGGCGGCGGCAGCGCCGGCGCCGTCGTCACCGCGGATGCCCTGCGCGCCGCGCGCACGGCCGCGTGGACCGGCGCGGCGCTGTTCGCGGCGCTCGCGTTGACGATCGTGCTCGCGGCCGTCCGCGTCGGGCTCGCGCGCTCGCCCGAGGACGCCGCCGTGCTCCGGCTGCTCGGGGCGTCGCCCGGGTTCACCGCGGTCCCGAGCGCGATCGCGGGCGCGTTCGCAGGTGCGGTCGCGGCGGCGGTCGCGGCGCTCGCGCTCGGCATCGTGCTCTACGGTCACGGGGCCGCGCTCGGCGCGGGCGCGGTCGCGGCGCCGCCGGGCGGCGCGCTCGCCGGCCTGGTCGCGCTCGGCGGGCTGGTCGGGCTGGTCGGCGGTGGCCTCGCCGGAGCCGCGCGTGCGGCTTGATCGCCTGGCGGTCAAGCGCTGGCCCTGGCCCTGGCTCGCGCTTGCGCTTGCGCTGTCACCGCGGGCGTGGGCCGGCGGCGCGCGCGGAGATCCGGAGCACCCGGCGGCCGAGCTGGACGGCGAGCCGCACGCCGACGTCGTCGACCGGCCGCACGACCGGCCACACGACCGGCCACACGACCGGGCCCACGACCACGCCGGCATTTCGGGCCAGACCAACGCGGGCGACGCCGGGCTCGGCCGGAGCGCCGGGCTCGCCCGCCAGCTCGCGGACGAGGCCCAGGTCGCCGACCGCGCGCTCGCGGCGGTGGCCGACAAGCTCGCCGCCGCGCAGGTCACGCGAAGCAAGCGGCTGCGCGCCGCGTACCGGCTGCTCCACGCCGTGCCGGGCGAGGACGCGATGGGCGTGGCCCGGAGGCGGGCGGCGGCGCGCCTGCTGCTCGCGCGCGACGGCGGCGAGCGCGGGCTGCTCGTCGCCGAGGCTGCCCAGCTCCGCGCCGCGCACGATCGGATCGCGGCCGAGGCCGTGCAGCTGCCCTCGATCCGCTTGCCGGTCGAGCTCGCGCGGCCGGCGCCGGGCAAGATCGCGCGGCGGTTCGGCACGCTCGAGCACGAGCGCTCGAAGGCGACGCTGTCGCGCCGCGGGATCGATCTCGAGGTCGACGATCACAGCCCGGTCACCGCGCCCGCCGCGGGGACGGTGCGCTACGCCGGGCCGATCCGCGGCCTCGATCAAGGTGTGATCATCGATCACGGCGGCTACCTGACGGTGGTCGCCAAGCTCGCCGAGGTCGCGCTCCCGGTCGGCGCGCCGCTCGCCGCCGGCGATCGGATCGGCCGCGCGGCCCGCCACCGCGTCTACCTCGAGGTGCGGGTCAAGCTCGGCCCGGGCGGGCTGCCGATCGATCCGGAGCCGTTGCTCGGCAAGCCGCGCTAGATCGCGGCGAGTTTCGGTCTACACTCGTCCCGTGTCACGCGCATCGCACGCCGCCGCGTTCGTCGCCGGGGCCGTGGCCGCCACGGCGATCGCCGCCCGCGCGGTCCCGCGCCCGGACGTCGCGCGGTGGAAGACGATCGACGCGTTCGCCCAGGCGCTCGCGACGGTCGAGACCAGCTACGTCGACGCGACCGACGAGAAGAAGCTCTTGTACGACGCGGCGCGCGGCATGCTCCACAACCTCGATCCGCACTCGACGTTCCTGCCGCCGAGCCGCTATCAGCGCCTCCGCCAGGATACCGAAGGCGAGTTCGGCGGCGTCGGCGTGACGCTGGCGCCCGGCGAGCTCGACGACGCGCGGCCGAGCGTGCCGCCGTACCCGACGATCGACGAGGTCGTGCGCGGCTCGCCGGCCGACGTCGCCGGGCTCCAGCTCGACGACCGCGTCGTCGCGATCGACGGCGAGGCCACCGCGGAAGCGGGCCACGAGAAGCGCGAGGCCGGCGCGTGGGAGGCCCGGCTGCGCGGCGCGTCGGGGACGCGGGTGACGATCAGCGTGCTGCGCACCGGCTGGCGCGACCCCCGGCCGTTCGGCATCGTCCGCGCGCAGGTCAAGCAACCGACGGTGCGCCACGACGTGCTCGACAAGGCCATCGGCTACCTCGCGATCACGCGGTTCTCCGAGGCGACCGGCCCGGACGTGCTCGCCGCGCTCACCAAGCTCCGCCAGCAGAACGCGCTCGACGTCCTCGTCCTCGATCTGCGCAACGATCCGGGCGGCCTGGTCGATCAGGCAATCGCGGTGGCCGATCAGTTCCTCGACGCCGGGACGATCGTGACGATCCGCGGCCGGCGCGGCGCCGTCGAGACCCAGGTCGCCCACCCGGGCGGCGCGGCCGCCGGCGTCCCGGTGATCGCGCTCGTCGATCAAGGCACGGCGTCGGCGGCCGAGATCCTCGCCGCGGCGCTCCACGATCACGGCCGCGCGAAGCTGGTCGGCACGCCGACCTACGGCAAGGGCACCGTGCAGACGTTCTACGATCTCGACGACGGATCCGGCCTCAAGCTGACCACGGCCCGGTATTACACGCCCAACGGCAAATCGCTGGAATCAAAAGGGATCATCCCCGACGTCCGGATCGAGCCGTTCACTCCGGAAGAGATCGTGGTGGGGAGCGGCAAGGGGGGTGGCGCGAGCACCGGAAACGATGCCACAATCTCGCCAGTCGATGACCCACAGCTTGCCACCGCGGTTCAGCTAGCCCGGCAGGCCTTGCGCAGCGGCAATAATAAGTAGTCGGCGAGGCAGTTGTTTTGCAAAAGCTTGGACTGGTACAACCAAGGAACGTGGGCGTTTAGTAACGCTAACCGCGGGGACGCAACCGACGATGTTCAAGCTGGTGATCCAGGACGATGAGGGGAAGACGACGGTCGTCCCCCTGATCCGCGACGAGATCACGATCGGCCGCAAGGAAGGCAACACGATCCGGCTCACCGAGCGGAACGTGTCGCGCCGTCACGCTCGCATTCTCCGCAACAACGGCGAGGTCCACATCGAGGATCTCGGCAGCTACAACGGCATCCGCGTCAACAACGCGCGGATCGCCGAGCGCGTCTCGCTGCGGGTGAGCGACCAGGTCCAGATCGGCGACTACAAGCTCTACCTCAAGGCCGAGGGGGTCGAGCAAGTCGACGACTCGCGCACGATCCCGATCGAGCGCGTCGACTCGCAGCTCCCGACCGCGGCGATGGCGCCGGTCATACCGAACGGGACCGCGCCGCACCCGATCCACCAGGCCCCGACCGGGCCGCAGGTGGTCGGCAACCCGAATCGCTCGATGGCCGATACCGATCCTTCGGCGCGCACGGTCGGCCCGGCGACCGCCGCGGCCGTCGCCGCGCTCACCGCGCCCGGCGGCTACGGCAAGCTCGTGGTCCTGTCGTCGAACTTCGCCGGCAAGGAGTTCGAGCTGTCGCGGCCCCAGATGATCATCGGTCGGACCGACGAGAACGACATCGTCATCAACCACCGATCGATCAGCCGCAACCACGCCAAGCTCGTCCGCGAGCCGGAGACCGGCCGCTACACGATCAGCGATCTGCAGTCGTCCAACGGCGTGCGCGTCAACGGCCAGGACTACGGCAAGGTCGAGCTGCGCCGCGGCGACGTCGTCGACCTCGGCCACGTCCGGCTGCGCTTCGTCGAGGCGGGCGAGGACTTCGTGTTCGCGCGCGATGCCGTGATCACCGACGTTCCGGAGACCGGCAGCCGGCGCGGCATGCTGGTCGCGATCCTCGCGGCGATCGTCGTGGTCGTCGCCGCCATCGTCGTCTACGTGATGCGCAGTAACACCGCGGTGAAGGACCCCATCGTCACGCCCCAGAACGGCACCAACAGCGAGCTCCAGAGCGACGCGGGCGACGGCAGCGCCATGGTCGCCGAGCGCCCCGATGTCGTGCTCGACGCGCCGGCGGCCACGGGCGTCACGATCAAGCCCGACACGATCAAGCCCGCCGACGATGAGAAGTCGCTGAAGGCCGGCAAGTGCACCGAGCTGTCCGCCCAGAAGGACTGGCAGGGGCTCGACGACTGCGCGACGGCGCTCGACGCGCTGGGCGACAAGACCAGGGCCAAGACGTTTCACGACAAGGCCAAGCAGGAGACCTTGAACGACCGCGAGTCAACCAAGGGCAAGCAGGCGCTGCGCGACGGCAACCTCAAGGACGTGCAGGCATCGCTCAAGGCGATCGGCCCGGACTCGGTCTACTACGCGTCTCTGTTTGATGCGTTCACCAAGGTCGAGGCACCCGCGATCGAGGAAGCCAGGCGCAAGGCGCAGGGCTACGCGAGCGGGCATGACTGCACGACGCTCCGGCGCTATGTCACGCAGCTGGGCACGACGAGCACGGCGCGGGTGACCGCCACGGCCCAGGCCGTCAAGTGCACCGAAAGGACGCAGGTCGCCGACCCGGTCCCGGTCAGGCCACCGGTCGGCTCCGGCAGCGGGAGCGCGACGCCGATCGTCGTGACACCGCCGGCCAAGAACCCGTGCGACACGATGGACGTGGAAGACGTGATGAAGCAGGCCTCGAATCAATTCAGCGCCGGGTATGCGAAGGCCGCGCTCCAGCTCGTGGCGAAGGCGCTGGCCTGCAAG
>Ga0137459_1000260_pt1 | contig 19390 bp, 20 predicted proteins | sample EasRivERMGT700_2_FD_104908 | JGI IMG/M metagenome (GOLD analysis project Ga0137459, IMG submission 104908) | Soil microbial communities from meander-bound floodplain in the East River, Colorado, USA - East River MetaG ERMGT700_2 | ecosystem: Environmental > Terrestrial > Soil > Floodplain ...
CCGCCTTGCTGGTGAGGTGGAAGACGTATTGTACGGCGGGGCCGAAGCTGCGTGTCCCGTCGTCGGTCGGCGAGACATTCATGACGAGGTTCACGTTCGAACCCGTCATCCAGGAGTAGACATCCGTGATGTCGGCCATCGGAGTGCCGGCCAAGATCGGCGAGTCCACGTGGTCGGCCGCTTGAACCCTGGTGACGAGCAGGGCCACGACGGCCAACCCGGCTACCCCTCCGAGACAGGCGAGTTTCTTCAAGGTATCCCCCTAGTCGGTCGAATCTAGCCCCAAACCTCTCCGGCGAGGCAGTTCCTCACCAGGGATGTGATCTGGACGCCAGCGGCGTGATAGTCTCGGGGAGCGTGAGCTGGCTATTGGGCCCTCCGTCGCTTGTTATCACCTCATCTCATCATCGAATTCTCATCGAATTTCGGCTGCATCTTCAGGAGACCGTCCGTGGGAACGAAGCTCTACGTGGGCAATCTGAACTACAACACGACCGAGGAATTGCTTAGAGAAGCGTTCGGTGCAAACGGTCGTGAGGTGACGAGCGTGTCCGTCATCATGGACCGTGAGACCGGACGGTCCCGCGGGTTTGCGTTCGTCGAGATGTCGACCTCCGAGTTCGCGCAGCAAGCGCTGCAAGAGCTCGATGGGCAAGAGCTCGACGGACGGATGCTCCGGATCAACGAAGCCCGCGAGCGCGAGGCGCGCGGTCCGGGTGGTCCACCGCGCTCGTTCGGGCCCAGGCCTGGTGGGGGCGGGTACGGCGGTGGTCCGGGCGGTCCGGGCGGCCCGGGCGGCCCGGGCGGCCCACCCAGCGGTGGTGGCTACGGCGGCCCTCCCGGTGGCGGTGGCTACGGTGGTGGCGCCGGCGGTCCGCCCGCGGGCGGCGGCTACGCTCGTCCATCCGGACCTGGTCCCGGTGGCGGTCATGCCGGTCGCCCGCCGGGTGGCGGGTTCGGCGGACGACCCGGTGGTGCACCGGGCGGCGGGTTCGGCGGCCGGCCTGGCGGGTTCGGTGGTCCCCCCAGCAGCCCGGGCGGGGCACCCGGCGGTGATAATCGCCGGCGTGGTCGCAACGATCGCGACAAGGACAAGGAGCGCGGCGGCCCGGACGCCGATCGCAAGAAGAAGCGCCGCAACGCCGGCGACGACGGCGACGATTGGTAGCCCACGGCCGGTCATGATCACGAAGTTCGCGGTCGCGGCCGAGGAGGCAGGCCTGCGCCTCGATCAGGTCGTGCCGAAGCACGTCGCCGGGCTATCGCGGCGCAAGGCGCGCGCGGTGATCGATCTCGGCGGCGTGTTCGTCGATCGGGCGCGCGTCAAGGTGGCGGGGCGGCCGGTCCGCGCCGGTCAGCTGATCGAGGTCAACGTCGGCGGTGCGATCGAGCGTGGCGAGCCGCCGCCGGCGCCCGAGGTCGTGTTCGCCGACGACCACGTGATCGTCGCCGACAAGCCCGCGGGCCTGGTGACCGCGCCGACCCCGGAGAGCGATCGCGGCGACTTGCTCGACCAGCTCGTGCGGCGCTACGGCGAGGTCTACCTCGTGCATCGCCTGGATCTGCCGACGAGCGGGCTCCTGGTGTTCGCGCGGACGCGCGACGCCAACAAGCAGCTCGGCGATGCGTTCGTCCGCCACGACGTCGATCGCGAGTACCGCGCGGTCGCGATCGGCAGCGTGACGCCGCAGACGGTGGATCGCCCGATCCAGGGCAAGCGCGCCGTGACGCACATCGGCGTCCTGGAACCGCTCGCGGGCGCGACCTTGGTCGCGGTCCGGCTCGAGACCGGCCGGACCCATCAGATCCGGATCCACCTCGCGGGGCTCGGGACCCCGGTCGCGGGCGATCACCAGCACGGCGGCGAGGCATCGCGGACGTTCACGCCGCGCGCGCCGCGGCTCGCGCTGCACGCGGCGATGCTCGGGTTCACGCACCCGGCGACCGGCGAGCGCGTGAGGTTCGAGCGCGCGCTGCCCGGCGAGCTCGCCACCTGGATCGCGCGGCTGCGCGCCGCCCCGGGCCCGGCGTAGGGCCGTCAGCGGCCGTCAGCGTTCGGTGGCTTCGAACGTCCACGCCTTGACGACGGTGGCGCGTTGCGCGAGCTCGTCGAACACGCCGGTCATCGCCGGGACCTGGGCGAGCGCGTGCCAGGCCTCGAGCGACGCCGCGGTGATCACGATCGAGAGGTCCCAGCGCGCGGCGCTCGCGTCGGCAGGCAGCCCGACGATGACGTCGGCGCCGGCCGAGCGCATCTGCGCGGCCAGCATCTCGGCGAGCTCGCCGCGGGTGGCGACCTCATCGTCGGCGAGCTTCACGAAGCAGAACCGCTGGATCACGGCTCGATGGTAGCCAGGAGATACGTCGGCGCAATGCCCGTGGCCGGCTCCGTGCCGGCGGCCGGCATCCAGCGCGAGACCCCGGCGAGCAGGGCGGCGTCGATCCCGGCGGCGCGTGCCCCGGCGATATCGGTCTCGAGCTGATCGCCGATCATCACCACGCGGACGCCGCCGAGCCGGCGCTGCGCCTCGCCGAACAGGTGCGGGGCGGGCTTGCCGAGCCGATCGAAGCGCAGGTCACGCCCGGGGAACCGGCGGGCGAGCGCGGCCTCGATCAGGAGCGCCATGGCGCCGGCGGTGTAGCCGTACTCGCCGCCGCCCTTGGGGTAGATCAGGTCGGGGTTGGGCAACACCAGCGCCGGGACGCGGCCGGCGTGCACGGCGCGCACGACCGCCGAGAACGCGAGCTCGATGCCGCCGACAAACGGCGTTCCGGCGTCGTCGCACACCGCGAGCGCGTCGAGCTCCATGCCCGGCTCGAGCGCGATCGGGACGCCGCCACCCTCGCGGACATAGGCGATCGAATCGGCCGTCCCGAGCACGCAGGTCCGTGCACCGGCCAGGCCGCGATCGCGGAAGTACCCGGACAGGAGGCTCCCCGAGGTCACGATCCGGTCGGGGGCGACCGCGACGCCCAGCGCGGCGAACCGCGCGACATAGGTCGCAGGCGATCGCGACGCGTCGTTGGTGACGATCGCGAACGGCGTCTCGCGCCGGGCGAGCTCGGCCAGGAGCGCCGCCGCGCCCGGCAACAGGCCGCGTGCATCGACGAGCACGCCGTACGCGTCGATCAACAGGCCGTCGTAGCGGTCGAGCAGGCCGCCGATCGTGATCGAGGTGGGATCCACGCGGCGATCATACGCAGGTGCTATACGCAGGGCATGCGGCCGTACCTCGATCTCCTGCGCCACGTGCTCGATCACGGCGAGCGCCGCACCGATCGCACCGGCACCGGGACGATCTCGTTGTTCGGTGCCCAGACCCGCTACGACCTGCGCGACGGCTTTCCGCTGGTCACGACCAAGAAGCTGTTGTTCCCGGCGGTCGTCCGCGAGCTCTTGTGGTTCTTGCGCGGCTCGACCAACATCCACGACGACCTGACCCAGCACACGCCGATCTGGGACGCCTGGGCCGACGCCGACGGCGAGCTCGGGCCGATCTACGGCCACCAGTGGCGTCGCTGGGGCGGCCGGGGCAGCGAGCCCGCGGGGGAGGCGGCGGGGATCGATCAGATCGCGAACGCGATCGCGACGATCAAGCGCGATCCGATGTCGCGCCGGATCATCGTCAGCGCATGGAACGTTGCCGACCTCCCGGACATGAAGCTGCCGCCGTGCCACGCGCTGTTCCAGTTCTACGTCCACGCCGGCCAGCTCGACTGCCAGCTCTACCAGCGCTCGGCGGACCTCGCGCTCGGCGTGCCGTTCAACATCGCGAGCTACGCGCTGCTGACGGCGATGATCGCCAAGGAGTGCCGGCTCGCGCCGCGCCACTTCGTGCACACGCTGGGCGACGCGCACATCTACCTCAACCACGTCGAGGGCGTGAAGCTCCAGCTCGCGCGCGAGCCGTTCGCGCTGCCCAGGCTCGTGCTCGCCGACAAGCCCGTGCTCGCGCAACGCTACGAGGACATCGCCCTCGAAGGCTACCAGCACCACCCGTTCATCAAGCTCCCCGTGGCGGTGTGAGCCCGCGGCGCCGGCGATCGCCGTCCGGCAGGCTGGTCAGTCGCGCTTGGCCGCGCTTGGCCGCGCTCAGGCGCGCTTGGCCGCGCTCAGGCGCGCTTGAGGCGCTCGATGCGATAGCGCACCTCGTACTCCTCGGCCTTGCGCTCGCCATCCCAGGCATCGCGGATGAACCCGTGGGCGTCGAGGTCCGGCATGTGGACATCGCACTCGAACTGCTGCTCGATGCGCGTGAGGTAGACGTAGCGCAGATCGCGGCGCTCGATCACCTCGCGGATCAGGACGGCGCCGCCGACGACGAAGATCGTCTCGACGGTGTCGATCGCGAGCGCGTCGTCGATCGAGGGCGCGACGACCACGCCGGTGGGGACCGTGAGCGTGGTGCGCGACACCACGACGTTGAGCCGGTTGGGCAGCGGCTTGCCTGCGACCTCCTTGCTCTCCCACGTCTTGCGGCCCATCACGATCGCGTTGCGCCGGCCCTCGCTGGCGGTGGACGTGATGCGCTTGAAGTGCTGGAGGTCGCCCCGTAGCTTTGGCCACGGCAGGGCGTTGACCTTGCCGATGCCCCAGTCGAGATCAGCGGCGACGACGATGTCGAACACATCGAGACGCTAGCACAGTGGACCGCGGCCGTGGCCCCGCGCGAGGATCGCGACCGGCGCCGGACGGCCGGGAACCCAAGTGTAGGTGGTTCAGCCCACCACGCGGGCCTCGGCGTGGCGCGCCGCGGGCAGCGGCGGGCCGCCGGTGCTAGTTGAGCAGCACCTCGGCTTCGTCGACCGCCTTCACCGCGGGATCGGTCGCCGGCTTGGCCGCCGATTCGACGGGCGAACGCGCGGCTTGTTCGGCGAGCCGCTTCGCGTTGCGCTCCATGAGGAACTGGGTGACGTACGGGAACCCGACGTGGATGCCGTTGAGCTTGGGGGCGAGCGTCGACGACAGCCCGAACATGATCACCGCCGCGCGCTCGACGTAGAACCAGCCCTCGGGGTACGCGACCGACTTCATGAGCTCGCGGAGATCCGCGCGCTTCATGTCGGGATCGGAGAGCTGCTGCGCGACGGCCGGATCGATCTTGCCGAAGTCGGTGATGTTGATGCTGAGCAGCTTCTCGAAGTACCGCCGCACGGTGCGCTCGAGGAGGGCGCGGTCGCCACCCTCGGCCATGAACCCCATGGTGTCGATGCCACGCACCACGAGATCGTCCTTGCGCGTCATCAGGCCCGACAGGATGTCGAACATGCCGTCGGCGAGGTTGTCGCGCAGCTCGGTCGCCGAGCCGAGATCGAGCACCACGATGCGGACCTGGCCGCTCGGGCCGCGCTGCACGAAGAAGTTCCCGGGGTGTGGATCGGCGTGGAAGAACCGATCGACGAACAGCTGCTTGTAGAACACCTTGATGAGCTTGGTCGCGACATCGTACGGATCGAGCGCCAGCTCGGCGAGCGCGTCGCGCTTCGAGATCTTGACGCCGTCCATGAACGTCATCGTCATCACGGTCGAGCTCGACCACTCGGGGTAGACCTTGGGGAACAGCACGTCGGGATCGCCGGCGAAGTTCTTCTCCATCCGCGCGATGCAGCGCGCCTCGTTGGCGAGGTCGGTCTCTCGCGCGAGCATGTCCGAGAGCTGTTCGTGCACGCGCTCGATCTGCTGCAGGGGGACGAAGCTGCGATACACCCGCAGCGCCCAGCCGAGCACCCGGAGATCGACGTTGATGATCGTGACGACGTTGGGATACAGGATCTTGACGGCGAGCCGGTCGCCGGCGGCGTTGCGCGCCTCGTGGACCTGGCCGAGCGAGGCCGCGGCGATCGGCACCTGTTCGAACTTCGCGAACACCTCGTGCGGTTGCTTGCCGAACGACTTGACGAACGTCGCACGGATCCGCTTGTAGGACTGCGGCGGGACATCGTCCTGCAGCGCCTCGAGCTCCTCGGTGTACTCGCGCGGCAGGAACGTGCCCATCACCGAGAGGATCTGCCCGAGCTTGATGTACACGCCGCGGAGCCGAACGAAGCCCTTGTACATCCGGCGGGCGTTGCGCCGGTTGATCACCTTCCAGCGGTCGCGCGTGTCGTACCGCCCCGGCCATAGCCGTGCCCAGGACACCTGCCACATGTAACTGAGGAAGATGACCACGAACACACGCAACGCGCGCACGAGACGAATGGCTGCGGACATCAGTGCAAGCTCGATCGCTACCGTCGATGGTAGCATGCGTGCGTGTCCGATCTTTTTGATCGCGCGGCCAAGTTCTTCGCGGAGCTCCAGACCGACATCTGCCGCGCGCTCGCAGAGGTTGATGGCGCGGCCGAGTTCACCGCCGACGCGTGGCAGCGTCCCGGGGGGGGCGGCGGCGTCGCGCGCGTCCTGGAGGGTGGCGCGCTGTTCGAGAAGGCCGGGGTCAACTGGTCCAGCGTCGATGGCGAGCTCTCCGCCGAGCTCGCCGATCACATGCCCGGCGACGGGCAGGCGTTCCGGGCGAGCGGCATCTCGCTGGTCTTGCACCCGCGCTCGCCGATGATCCCGACCACGCACGCGAACTTCCGGTGCCTCACCAAGGGCAATGCGCTGTGGTTCGGTGGCGGGGCGGACCTCACGCCGTACTACTTGTTCCCGGAGGATGCGGTGCATTTCCACGCCGCGCTCGCCGCTGCCTGCGATCGGCATCGTCCGATCGGTGACTACGATCGCTTCAAGGCCTGGTGCGACGAGTACTTCTTCCTGCCGCATCGCCGGGAGACCCGCGGCGTCGGCGGCGTGTTCTTCGACTACCTGGGCGGCAAGGGCGAGCACCCCGCGGAGCAGATGTTCGACTTCGTGTGCGACCTCGGGCGATCGTTCGTCCAGGCGTACGTGCCGATCGCACAGCGCCGGCAGACCGAGCCGTACGGCGACCTCGAGCGGGCGTGGCAGCTCCGGCGGCGCGGCCGCTACGTCGAGTTCAACCTGCTCTACGATCGAGGGACGCTGTTCGGGCTCCAGACCGACGGCCGCGTCGAGTCGATCCTCATGTCGTTGCCGCCGCTGGTGCGCTGGGACTACGACGTGATGGCCACGCCGGGCTCCCCCGAAGCGAACCTGGTCGCGCACCTTCGGCCGATCGACTGGCTCGGACGCAAGACCTAGCGACCTCGCGTCCGCGATCTCGAGTGATCACGTACGGTTCGCAGCGCCATCGCGGGGAGCCGCGCGTGCGGCGGGGAGCCGCGCGGGGCCGATCGCGCGGCCATGTCAGAGGTGGATGCTATTGCTGTATCACCAGACGGGAGTACAGGCCTAGTAGGCACGCCTTGACGGTACCCTACCTGCAGCGTAAGGATAGATCATGGCCAAGAAGCAGACTCGACGGAGCATCAGTGTAAGCCGGACGACCTATGAGCGGCTAAAGGCGTTCTGTGAGACCAACAACATCTCGATGAGCCAGCTCGTCGAGACACGGGTCAATGACTTCCTGGGGACAGGAGAGGTCGCGCCGGCGATGCCGAGCGTCCCGTTCCGCCCGGTGGCCCCACGGCCGGTGATGGCCCCGCCAACCCGGCCGGTCGAGGCACGCCCGATGGTCTCGGCCCCGAGCCCGGGGATCACCTTGGCCTCGGCACCGGTCTCCGCACCGACCCCGGCCGCGGCGCCGGTCGTTCCGATGACATCGGCCGCGGCGCGCTTCGTGATCGAGCCGCCTCCGCCGATCATCAAGCCGCGGCAGGACACGGTCGCCCCCAAGCCCGTCGAGAAGCGACCGGAGCAGATCTTCACGTTCTGATCCGCTGATCCGCCTGAACCGCCTGATGCGCGCAGGGCGATATCCTGCAGCATCTCGATCCGAGAACCTGCTCCTCGTTCGGCCCCAAAAGCCGCTCGCACCGTCGGTGCAAGCGGCTTTTTTTCGTTGAAGGTTGCCCTGATCCGGCCTGAGCCCGAAGGATCCGGGTCAGGGAGACACGTTCACTCGGGGTCGCTGGGCTTGGCCCGGTCGACCTCCAGCGGTTCTTCCGGCGGGGGAACCGCACGCGACGCCTCGTACGGCGTCTCGAGGCGTCGGTAGAGCGAGCGGCGATCGATCCCGAGGATGCGCGCGGCGTGGGTCTTGTTGCCGTGCACCGTCTCGAGCACCTGGCGCACGTAGCGCCGCTCCATCTCCTCCATCGTGATCATCGCGTCGGGCGAGCCTGCCGGGCCCACCGGGATCGCGATCCGCGCGACGTGGAACTCCTGGACCTTGGCCGGCAGATCATCGACGGTGACCTCGTCGAGCCGGCACAGCGCGACCGCGCGTTCGATGCAGTTCTCGAGCTCGCGCACGTTGCCGGGCCAGTCGTACTCGAGCAGCATGCGCGCCGCGGGCCCCGAGAAGCCCTGGACCGGCTTGCCGATGCGCTGCGCGATGCGGCGCAGGAACCGCTGGGCGAGCAACAGGATGTCGCTGCTGCGCGCCCGCAGCGGCGGGACGTGCAGCGTGACCACGTTGATCCGATAGAACAGATCCTCACGGAACCGGCGCTGCTCGATCTCGGTCTCGAGGTTGCGATTGGTCGCCGCGAGCACGCGGGCATGGAACGGGAGCTCCTCGTCGCCGCCGACCGGTCGGAGCTTGCGCTCCTGGAGGACGCGCAGCAGCTTGACCTGCATCTCGGCCGGCATCTCGCCGATCTCGTCGAGGAAGATCGTGCCGGCGCCGGCCTGGACGAACAGCCCGGACCGCGCCGTCTTGGCGTCGGTGAACGCGCCGCGCAGGTGCCCGAACAGCTCGCTCTCGAGCAGCGGTGCCGGTACCGCCGCACAGTTCACCGCGACGAACGGCTCGGCGCGGCGTGGTGACAGCCGGTGGACGGCCCGCGCGACCAGCTCCTTGCCGGTCCCGGACTCGCCGGTGATCAGCACCGTGGCGTCGCTATCGGAGACCCGCCGGATCATCTCGATGGTCTCCCGGATCGCCGGGCTGCCGCCGGCGATGCCGTCGATCGGATCGCCATCGACGAGGGTGCGCAGCTGCTTGAGCTCGCGCAGGAGGAGCAGGTGCGCGAGCGCACGGCCGACCGCGACCGCCAGCGTGTCGAGCTTGACGGGCTTCACGATGAAGTCGTAGGCCCCTGCGCGGATCGCGCCGATCGCGTTATCGAGCGTGCTCTGCCCGGTGATCACGATCGAGAGGACGTCGGGGTAGCGCTGCCGGATCTGCTCGCACAGCTCGAGCCCGGTCACGTCGTTCATGTAGATATCGGTGACCACCACGTCGACCGCGTCGGTCGCGAGCCGGCTCAGGCACGCGGCCGCCGAGTGGACGCTGTTCACGCTGAGCCCTCGGCGGCGCAGGCCGTCGCGCAGGAGCTGCGCGGTGTCAAGGTCGTCGTCGACAACCAGAACGCTCCCGTTCACGGCATGACTCCCAACGGCAGCGGTGATCGCTGGTGATGCAAGACCATGGAGAATCGGAGACGTCCCACGTAATAACTGGCCTACCACGCCTGAGCAGCGGAAACTCGTAAAAAATCAATGGCATACAGCGAGCGCCATTGTCACATTCACGTCGAGCGCTGCTGTCACAGGGGGCGCTTACAAAATAGAACGGGCCCGGTTGCGCCGGGCCCGTTTGCTCATTCCTTTACCCAGCTGACGTTCAGCTGAGGTCTAGCGGGAGGCTAGGAACGCCCCCCCGTCGAGCTGTGACTGGTACTTTTCATGTCTTCTGTCCTCCCCTGGCATAAGCCAGAGCCCGGCCCTAGCGGCCCGCCAGCAGAATTGCAGCGGTTCCCGGGGTCGGGCCTTCGTAGTGGGCACAGCGGCCCGTTTCGAAGTCCACGATGCGTGATGGCCTGTTGGTCATCGCGTGTGTTCTCGGCGACATGGTCGCATTGGCGATTGTAGAGCAAGCGCGAGCGAAGCGCCAGCACGCGGAGCAGATCTCCTCCGTGGTATGTAGCGCGCGTGACAACGACGCCTAGCAAGCAGCTGGAGACGTTCGCAAACCCGCGACCCGGGCGGGACTACCGCATCACGTTCGAGTGCCCGGAGTTTACCTGCCTGTGCCCGATGACCGGCCAGCCGGACTTCGCCACGATCTTGATCGAGTACATCCCCGACCAGCGCTGCGTCGAGCTCAAGAGCCTGAAGCTCTACCTGTGGAGCTACCGGCACGAAGGCGCGTTTCACGAGGCGGTCACCAACCGGATCTGCGACGACCTGGTCGCGGCGATCGCCCCGCGATCGGTGACGGTGACCGGCAAGTTCTGGGTGCGCGGAGGGATCGCGACGACCGTGACGGTGACCCACGCCGGCCCTCCGTCGCCGCCGGTCACCCCGGCGACGTGAGCAGCAGCTGGTGATCGCCCAGCGTGCGCTCGGCGAACGCTGCCTCGCTGAACGCGAGGTACATGAGCCAGGTGCGAACGAAGGGTTCATCGAAGCCGAGCGCGGTCACCGCCGGTAGCGCGGCGGCGAACCGCTCGCGCCACATCCGGAGGGTAATTGCATAGTCCGGGCCGATGTCATCTGCGCGGTCGATGCGAAGCCCCGCCGGTGCCGCCGCCTGCGCGATGGCTCCGATCGACGGGATCAGCGATCCCGGGAAGATGTAGGTCTGCATCCAGTCGACGTGACGGCGGTAGGCAGCGAACCGCGCGTCCGGCATCGTGATCGACTGCAGCGCGAACCGCCCGCCGGGCGCGAGCAGCCGCGCGCAGATCGCGAAGTACTGCGGGAGGTACTCGTAGCCGACTGCCTCGAGCATCTCGATCGAGACGATCTTGTCGTAGCGCTGCTCGTGGCTCCTGACGTGGGTGCCGCCGAGCTCGCGGTAGTCGCGGTACTGGACGTCGACGCGGTCGGTGAGCCCGGCGGCCCCGACCCGGGCGGCCGCGAGCTGGTGCTGCTCGCGCGACACGGTGATCGCGGTGACCCGGCAGCCGCGCGTGCGGGCCGCGTGGATCGCCATGCCGCCCCACCCGCAACCGATCTCGAGCAGGTGATCGCGCGGCGACAGCGCCAGCAGATCGCACAACCGGTCGAGCTTGGCGCGCTGCGCATCGGCGAGCGACATGGCGGGTCGGGGAAAGTACGCACACGAGTACGACAGCGTCTCGGGGTCGAGGAACAGTTGATAGAACGCGTTGCCGAGATCGTAGTGCGCATGGATATTGCGCTGGCTGCCGTACAGCGTGTTCGCGGCGCGGCGATGGCGCACGAGCGACGGCAGCTGGGCCAGCCGGGTCAGCGGTGACTCGAGGCCGCGCGTCCCGGTCGCCTGGAGGACCAGCCGGATCACGCCGACCAGATCGTCGCTCGACCACTCGCCGGCGACGAACGACTCGCCGCCGCCCATCTCGCCGCGCAGGAGCAGCCGCAAGAACATGCGATCATCGTGGATGCGCGCGCACGCCTGGGCAGGGCCGGGCGGGCCGATCCGGGCGCGTCCGCCCGCCGGCAAGATCAGATCGAGGCGGCCGCCGGTCCAGCCCGCACGCAGCCGGGTGAGCACGAGCCAGCGTAACGCCTGGCCGGCCGGCGGCACGAGCCGCGGCAGGGGAACGATCAACGGATGAGCGACTACCCCCGACACGCGGGCACGTTACTTCAAGCGACGGGATGGGTGTGTGGCTGGTACGCCCGAACTGCGTGCGCGGATCGCCGGTGCGATCGGGTGCGGCCGGTGGTCGGGGCCGGGGCGAACGTACGGAATGCCACGCAGCCGGAGCTTGACGGCCTCCAGGTGGATGAGCCCGATCACCTGGGCGGTCATCAGCGGATATCGCACGGCGGCCGCGAGCAACGCGTGATCGGTCAGCGGACGCCGGGTGCCGGCGAGGCGCGCGACGAAGATCCGCGTGCCGTCCGGGCGCATGACGTGCATCGTGATCGCCAGCTGCTCGGCATCGAGCGGCGCGTCGAACCAGAGCTCGTAATCCGCCGGGCCGTGCAGGAACGGCGAGACGAACAGCTCGCGGACGTGGCGAAACCCGACGCGATCGCGATCGCGATCGGCGATCCGGTGGTCGGGGCCGAGCACGTAGCGGCGGCGCCCGCCGTACGTGTTGTTGACCTCGGCGACCACCGATGCGATCGCGCCGCCGGCGTCGTAGTTGAGGAAGAAGCTGACCGGGTTGAACACGTAGCCAAAGACCCGCAGGTTGGTGATGAGGCGGGTCGCGTGGGGCACGGGCAGGCGATTGGCGGCCAGCAGATCGGCGAGCGCGGCGGGCAGGCCGAGCGCGCCGGCCTCGTAGTCGCGATCGTGGAACGCGAACAGGTTCTTGCCGCCGTGCGAGAACAGCCGCAGCTCGCGATCGAGCGTCGCGAGCTCGCCCAGGTCGATCGACGCGATGTAGACCGGATAGCGGAACGCGCGGCGCACGAGCTCGTCGTTCCGCGCGTGCATCACGGTGCCGCGATACAGCGCCGAGGTCCGCGTCACGGCGCCTCTGCCGGGCGGTGCTCGTCCGCGACGACCCGGGCCGCCGCGGCGAGGCCGGCCTGCATGCCGTCCTCGTGGAAGCCGAACCCGAAGTACGCCCCGGCGTAGTACGTCCGGTGCAGGCCGCCGAGCCCGGGAAGCTCGGCCTGGACCGCGAGCGCCGCGACGTCGAGCTGCGGGTGCTGGAAGCTGACCTCGTGCAAGACGTTCGCGGGGCGCGACCGTGGATTCAGCGTGACCAGGTACGGCGCGTCGGGGAGGTCCTGCAGCCGCGTCATCGAATAGGTGACGGCGACCGCGGACGTATCGCGATCGGCGACGTAGTTCCACGACGCGTGCGCGGCCGGCCGGCGCGGCAAGAACCGGCGATCGGTGTGGAGCACGGTGCGGTTCGCGCTGTAGCGAAACCCGCCGAGCACGCGTCGCTCGGCGTCGCTCGGGCGGGCGAGCAGGGCGAGCGCGGTGTCCGCGTGGGTCGCCAGGATGATCCGATCGTAGCGCTGCTCGCGGCCGCCGGCGATCAGCGTGACGCCGCTGGCGTCGCGCTCGACACGCTGGACCGGCGTGGCGAGCTCGAGCGTGAACCGCGCGGTCCGGCGCAGGCGATCGATCAGCGCGTCGACATAGCGCCGGCTCCCGCCGACGATCGTGCGCCACGCCAGCGGCCGGACCGGCCGCAGCATGCCGTGTTGATCGAGGAACCGCAGGAAGGTCTCGGCGGGGAACGCGCCGCAGTGATCCGGCGCGAGCGACCACAGCGCGGCGGCGAGCGGCACGATGAAGCGATCGCGCAGCGCGCGGCTGGCGCGCCGCCGTGCGAGGTACGCGTCCAGCGAGGTTCGCGCCGCGTGCCCGGCGTCGAGATCGCGCCCCGCACGGCGGACGAACCCGAGCACCTCTACGAGGAACCGCCAGTGGCGCGGGTCGAACAGGCGCCGCCGATCGGCGAACACCGCGCCGAGGCTCGTGCTGCCCCACTCGAGGCCGTCGCCGGGCTCGCCGGGCTCGGGGGAGAGCGCGACCGAGAACGACATCGTGGTCGGCCGGGTCGCGATCCCGAGCTCACCGAGCATGCGAAAGAACTGCGGGTAGCGCTCGCGGTTGCACACGATGAACCCGAGATCGATGGCCAGGCCGTTCGCGTCGACGGTGAAGACATGGCCGCCCGGCCGCGCCGCGGCCTCGTAGAGCGTGACCGCGTGGTCGCCGGCCAGGGCGAGCCCACGGGCGGCGGCGAGCCCTGCGATCCCGGAGCCGACGATCGCGATCCGCATCGCGGCCACGATAACAGGACCGTCCCGCGATGGCTCGCCGCCGGGTCGCGGCGCAGCGACGATTGACAGCGGCGCCCCGGTTCGCGCCGAATGACGGGATGACCGAGCCCAAGCGCCTCGATCTCGGCGGACACCCCGGCCTCGTGGTTCGCCCGGCGACCGCGCGCTCCTTGTACATGCTCGCACACGGCGCGGGCGCCGGGATGCGCCACGAGTTCCTGTCGGCGGTCGCCGGGGCGCTCGCCGCGCGCGACGTCGCGACGCTGCGCTGGGAGTTCCCGTACATGGCGGCCGGCAAGCCGAGGCCCGATCGCGCCGAGGTCGCCGAGGCCGCGGTGCGCGAGGTCTGGGCCGCGGCGCGCGCGCGGTTCGGCGATCTCGCGCTGTTCGCCGGCGGCAAGTCGTTCGGCGGCCGGATGACATCGCGTGCCCACGCGGCCACGCCGCTCGCCGACCTGCGCGGCGTGATCTTCCTCGGCTTCCCGCTGCACCCACCCGACAAGCCGGGCATCGAGCGCGCGGAGCACCTCGCGTCGGCGGGCGGGCCGCTGCTGTTCGTGCAAGGCGATCGCGACGAGCTGGCGGGGCTGCGTCGCCTGCGGCCGGTGGTCGCCGGGCTGGGCGAGCGCGCCACGCTGCACGTGATCAAGGCCGCCGATCACGGGTTCGACGTGCTGGTGCGGTCGGGGCGCACACGCACCGAGGTCATCGACGAGATCGCCGGCACGGTCGCGCGCTGGATCACGATCCACGCACCTGGCGCTTGAGCGGGTCGCGCGATCGACTCGCTACTTTTCGTGCTTCGATTTCGACCCCGGCGAACGGCCGCAGCCGGCGCAGCTCCAGCCGAGCGCGAGGGCGTCGCGCCAGCGCTCGATCGCGCCGGCGTCGCCTGCGAGCACGTCCTCGGCACGGACGTCGGGCGGGCGGGGGCTCAGCGCGTCGAGCCGGGCGAGCACCGCGGCGCGGTCGGCGGCGGCCGTGCGCGACAACAAATTCCACAAGGTCACGGTGTCGAGGGCCTCGGCGAGCTCGACGATGGCCCGCACGGCGGCCGCGTCGCCGCCGTCGAACCGGGCCACCGCGGCGCGCAGCTCCTCGGGTGCGTCGATCGCCACCGGGGTCCCCGGCCCGCGGCCGGGCGCGGCGAGCACCTCGGTGTCCATCGGGGTGTACGCCACGCGCCCGTGGCCCTCGAGCGAGACCACGCCCGAGGTCACGCGGAGCCGGGTCCGGCCATCGGGCTCGACGGCGAGCTCGTACGCACAGCCGAGATCGACCGCGGCCGCGACCGGCGTATCGACCACGAACAGCCGCGGTGGCGCGACGACCCGCGCGGCCACCTTGCCGCGGGCCAGCTCCATGCGATGCCCGGCCGCGCCGGTGCCGACCAGGCGGACCCGCGAGTCGCCGTACACGGTGAGCTGGCCGATGTCGGCGACGCGGACGTCGGCGACGGCGCCACCCGAGGTCTCGAGCCAGGCGCCGACCGGCAAGGTGCCCTGCGCGGTCACGTCGCCGCCGCAGCGCGCCGCCCCACCCGCGACCGCGAACGCGAAGCCGGTGCCGGCGCTCGGGCATCCGTTGCCCGCCCCGTGACCGTCGCGGCGCCAGATCACGATCGCGGCGACCGCGGCCACGACCAGCGCGCCGGCGGTCGCCGCGACCCGCCACGGCCGTCGGCGCGTGGGTGGCTCGCGCAGCGGCGCGCGGTGGGCATAGCCGCCCAGCAGGGCCTCGAGCTCGGCGACCGCGGGGTCGGCGCCGGTCTTGTCGAACAGGTAGTCGCCGCGCTTGGCTTCGCTCATTGATGCTCTCCATCACCGCCGAGGCGCTCGCGGAGGAGCTTCATGCCGCGGTGCAAGTGTACCCGCACCGACTCGGGCGTCATCCCCGTATGCTCGGCGATCTCGGGGCCGCTGAGGTCCTCGACGAGCCGCATGATGAGCGCCTCGCGATAGGTGTCGGGCAACTCGCGGATCGCGCGCAGCGCCGCCGCGGCCTCGAGGCGCGGCGGCGGAAGGACGGCGAGGTCGGCGGCGAGCGCGCCGGCGACCGGCCGGCGGCGCCGGGCCACGTCGGTCGCGCGGTTCCGGGCCATCATCACGATCCAGCCCGGGAACGCCGCGGGCTCGCGCAGCCGCGCGACCTTGATCCAGGCGTCGGCGAACACGTCTTGCACGACGTCGCCAGCGTCGCACGCCGGGACGCGCGCCAGCGCCACGGCGTGGACCACGCGGTGGAAGCGCGCGTAGAGGCTGCCGAACGCGGCGCGGCTACCACCCTGGGCCGCGACCACGAGCTCGCCGACGGTGGCCTCGCGAGCGTCCACCGCATGACCATGCGCCGGTGCCGCGCCGAGCTCAAGCGCTCGCAGCACCCGGGTCTCCGGCCCAGCGCTCCGGGACGGACACGGCGATGCCGCGCGCCGCCAGCGGGCCGACGACGGCGCGGGACACCGCCGCGGTGAACGCACCGTCGTAGCGATCGCACGCCACCGCGCCCAGCCCGCTGTGCCGGCAGTCACCGTCGAGCAGCGGCGCGAAGCTCCGGACCGCCGCGCCGGCGATCTCGCCGAGGTGCCGGCGCGCCGCGTCGTCGAGCCGCGGCTCGGCCCAGTCGAGGAACCACCAGCCGAGCTGGGCATGGCCGGATTCGTCGCCGGCGACCGCGGTCAGGGCGGCTTCGATCAGCGGCGAGCCGGCGAGCTGGCGCGACAGCTTGAGCATCGGGAGGGTGAGGGCCTCGCCGACGCACGAGGTGCGCACGATCAGCTCGGCCGCCGCCAGGACCGGATCCGCGGCCGCCGCCGGGGTGGGCGGGCGCACCAGCCGGGTGAGATCCACCTCGAGCGCGACGGCGCCCCCCAGCGCGGCGGCGATCCGGGCCGCCACCTCGGTGTGGACGATCTCGTCGACGATGAAGTCGCCGGCGGCCGCGACGAGGTCGATCGGTGCCCCGGCGGCGAGCAGCGCGGCGGCGATCTCGGCGAACGCCGCCGCGCTGGCGTACTCGCTGAACGCGGTCCGCGTCCACACCAGCCGCGCCCCGGTGGCGTCCTGCGGTAGCGGCTCGTTCCACGGCAGCTCGTCGATCCAGGCCCGCCGCGGCGCCAGGCGCCGGCCCCACGGACCTCCGATCATCGCCAGCTCGAAGGCGCGCGACATCAGGTGCGCTTCTCGGTCCTGCGTACGTCGCTGCAGAACGCGCTCGGTTGATACATGTCGCCCTTGCTGGCGACGTTGCCGACCAGCGGGTATCCGTCCTTGTCGCAGAGCGGGCGGAACCTGGCGACCTCCGCCTGCGCCTTGTCGTGGCCGGCATGCAACAGCTGGGCGCGCAGCTCGAGCAGTGGCCTGGACGCCGCCGCGTCGGCCGGTGGCGGCGTGGGCGTGCTATGCGCCGAGGGCGATGCAGCGGCCGAGGTCGCGGAAAGCAGCAGGACTGTCAGGATGTTGTGCGTGCGGGCCATCGTTCTCTCCGGTTGGTTCGAAGACAAGACGGGCGACCGGGCCGACCGTTAACGAGCCGTATCGAGATTTCTCGCATGCGCTGATCACCGATCGTCGCCGGCGCATGACGTGCGGCCGATCGCCGCGCGCGATCTCGGCTTCCGGTGGCCGCCGGTCGGCGAGTAGGATGCGCGGGTGTGGACGAGTTACTCGGCGCGGCATGCCGCGCAGCTGATCGGCTTGGCGGAGTCGGCGATCCGCAGCTGTATTCGAGACGGCCTGGTCGGCACGCCGGGCACCGTGCCCGCGCAGCTCACGTTCCGGGATCTGTCGGCGCTGCGCACGGTCAAGGCGCTGGTCGACGCGGGGTTGCCGCTGCCGCGCGTGCGGCGCGAGCTCGTGCGGATCCAGCTCGGGCTGCCGGGCGGTGCGTCGATCGCCGAGCTGACGGTCGAGGCGCGCGGTGGCCAGGTCCACATCCGCGGCGCGCACGGCGACGAGGAGCTGGCCGGGCAGCTGGCGCTGCCGCTGGACATCGCGATGGCGCCGGCCCCCCCGCCCGCGCCGGCCGGAGAGCTCCGCGAGCTGCCGCGCCCGCCGGATCCGCCGGTGCCGATCGCCGTGGCGCCCGCGACCGCGGAGCAGTGGCTCGCGCGCGCGCTCCAGCTCGAGGACCGCGATCCGGTGGCGGCGATCGACGCGTATCGCCGGTCGCTGCGGCTCCGGCCGGAGTGCACCGAGGCGTGGATCAACCTCGGCCGGATGTTCGCGGAGAGCGGCGATCCCCAGGCCGCGTACGACTGCTTCCGCAGCGCGCTCGAGCTCGATCCCGCCGACGCGACCGCGTATTACAACCTCGGCGTGGTCGCGCAGGACGCGGGCAAGGAGGAGGACGCGATCGGGTTCTACCGGCGTGCCCTCGAGCTCGATCCGCGGCTGGCCGAGGCGCACTACAACCTCGCGACCCTGTTCGATCAGTCGGGTGATTCGCGCGCGGCGATCCGCCACATCAACGAGTACCGGAAGCTGACGCGGTGACCGACGACCTTCGATCGATTTTCGGTCCGCGTAGTCCGCGCGAAGCGCGGAACAAGGATCGAAAACTCCGTGGGAGGAGGGAACCCAGCCGGGTAGCCCGGCCGCGGCGGCCATCGCCACCCGACGTGCTCGGCGAGGCGAGCACCCTCAGGCGAGCACCTCGGCGAGCCGGCTCTCGAGGAAGCGGCGCTCGGGCGCGCTGCCCACCCGGGCGAGCGCGGCGCGATACGCGGCCGCGGCCTCGCGGTGGCGGCCGAGCCGGCGCAGGAGATCGGCCTTGGCGGCGTGCCACAGGTGGTAGTCGGTGAGCTCGCCGGCGAGCTGCTCGACCAGCGCGAGGCCGGCCTCGGGGCCTCGCCACATCGCGATCGCGACCGCGCGGTTGAGCGCGACGATCGGCGTGGGCTGGCGGCGCACCAGCTCGTCGAACAGCGCCGCGATCTGCGGCCAGTCGGTCTCGCCGGCGCGCGGCGCGGAGGCGTGGAGCGCGGCGATCGCCGCCTGCACGCTGTACGGTCCGGAGCCGCCGCGCAGCGCGATCGGCACGAGCGCGAGCGCCTCGTCGATCTGCGTCCGATCCCAGCGCGCGCGATCCTGATCCTCGAGCAGCACGAGGTCGCCGCGTTCGTCGGTGCGGGCGTCGCGCCGCGCGTCGTGGAGCAGCATCAGCGCGACGAGGCCCTGGGCCTCGGGATCGCCGGTCAGCTCGGCGACCAGGCGGCCGAGCCGGATCGCCTCGCGGCACAGGTCGCGGCGGAACCACGCGTCCCCGGCGGTCGCCGCGTAGCCCTCGTTGAAGATCAGGTACACGACCGCCATCACCGCGCCGGTGCGCTCGGGCAGTTGCGACGCCTCGGGCACCTCGTAGGGAATCCTGGCCTCCTTGATCTTCGACTTCGCGCGGACCAGGCGCTGCGCCATCGTCACCGGCGAGGTGAGGAACGCCCGCGCGATCTCCTCCGTGGTCAGCCCGCCGAGCGTGCGCAGGGTGAGCGCGATCTGGGCCTCGGTGGCGAGCGCCGGATGGCAGCAGGTGTAGATCAGGCGCAGCCGATCATCGGTGACCGCGACGAGGTCGGTCGACGATCCGGGATCGCCCTGCGGCTCGGCGGCGACGATCTCGCGCAACTTGACCCGTCGCCGGATCACGTCGATCGCCTTGTGGCGCGCGACCGAGACCAGCCAGCCG
>Ga0137459_1000262_pt1 | contig 19375 bp, 14 predicted proteins | sample EasRivERMGT700_2_FD_104908 | JGI IMG/M metagenome (GOLD analysis project Ga0137459, IMG submission 104908) | Soil microbial communities from meander-bound floodplain in the East River, Colorado, USA - East River MetaG ERMGT700_2 | ecosystem: Environmental > Terrestrial > Soil > Floodplain ...
GCAGCCGCCGCAGGCGAACCCGTATGGCCAGCCGCAGCAGCCGCAGCAGCAAAACCCGTACGGGTTCGCCTGCGGCTGCTGCGGCTGGCCGTACGGGTTTGCCTGCGGCTGCTGCGGCTGGCCGTACGGGTTTGCCTGCGGCTGCTGCGGCTGACCGTACGGGTTCGCCTGCGGCTGCTGCGGCTGGCCGTACGGGTTTTGCTGCTGCGGCTGGCCGTACGGGTTTTGCTGCTGCGGCTGCTGCGGCTGGCCATACGGGTTCGCCTGCGGCGGCTGCTGCGGCTGACCGTACGGGTTCGCCTGCGGCTGCTGCGGCTGACCGTACGGGTTCGCCTGCGGCTGCTGCGGCTGGCCGTACGGGTTCGCCGGCTGCTGCGGCTGGTTAGGGAACCCCGGCTGTTGCGCCGGTGGAAACCCCTGTTGCTGCGGCGGCGCGAAGCCTTGCTGCTGCGGCGGATAGGCCGCCTGCGCGGGCTGGCCGGGGCGCTGCGGCTGGCCGGGCTGCTGTGGTTGCGGGCCACCGGGACGGGGCTGCTGGCCGGGGATGACGGGAGCGGCATAGCCGAACATCGTCTTGGCCGGCTGTCCACCAGGCGCCCCCGCCTGCATCGGTGGCATCGGTCGGCCGCACGTACCGCACGCCGGCGCATTCATGAGCACCGCCGCACCGCAGTACGGGCATGGCCTAGTTGGAGTCGCCATCGGGATCCCCTATCCTTTCGAGGCGCAACGGTATCGCACGCCGAGCAGCCTCCGCAACCGAGTGGCGTGTTATGTGTGGTACGTGGCGCGACGGCTTCCGGGACACGACGCCGTCCGCGGCGAAGCGATCGAGGTGCGGATCGCCGATACGTCCGTGCGGGCATTTCCCGACGAGAGCATCGCGGCGGCCGCGATCGCGAGCGGGACCCGCGTGCTCGCGCGGTCGCTCAAGTATCACCGGCCGCGGACGTTCTTCTGCTTCGAAGGCCACTGCAGCGGGTGCCTGGTGCGGCTGTCCGGCGTGCCGAACCTGCGGGCGTGCCAGGCGCCGTGCAGCGCCGGCGCCGAGGTCTCGGGGCAGAACGCGTTTCCGTCCGCCGAGGTCGACCTCCTGGGCGCGGTCGACTTCCTGTTCTCGCGCGGCATGGACCACCACACGCTGATGACCGGCTCGTCGGTCCTCAACAAGCTGGCGAACAAGGTCGTGCGCCAGCTGTCGGGCCTGGGCAAGCTCCCCGGCCGCGCCGCCACCGAGCTCCCCGAGGTCGCCGTGCGCGCCGTCGACGTCTGCGTGATCGGAGGGGGGCCAGCCGGGCTCGCCGCGGCCACCGCGACCGCGCGCGCCGGGCGGTCCACGGTCCTCATCGACGATCAGCTGCGGCCGGGCGGCAGCCTGCGCACCGACCCGCGCACCGGCCGGCAGGACGCCGAGGCCAGCTGGTCGGCGGCCCTCGCCGCGGGCGTCGAGGTGCTCGCGCGCTCGACGGCGATCGGCTACTTCCCCGAGGACGCCGGCGGCGTGCTCGCCGTGTCGGCGCCCGATCGGCTGTACCGCGTCCGTGCGACCTCATGGATCTGGGCGACCGGCGGCTATCCGGTGAACCTGCCGTTCCCCGACAACGACCGCCCCGGTGTGCTCGCGGCGCGCGCCGTGGGCCGCTTGCTCGTCGACCACGGCATCCTCGGCGGTGACAAGGTCTGCATCGTCGAGGTCCCCGAGATGGCGGCGGATGCCACCGCGCTGGCATCCGCGCTGTACGAGGCCGGCGCCGAGGTCGTGCGCATCGCGCTGGCCAACGCGACCGGCACGCGCGGGCGCAGCTGGGTGTCCGCGCTCGACACCCCCAGCGGCAAGGTCGAGTGCGATCTGGTCGCCGTCGCGGGGATCCCGGCACCGGCGTCCGAGGGCCCGCGCCAGCAGGGCTGCCAGGTGCTGCTCGATCCGGCGGCCGGCGGCTTTCGGGTCGTCGTCGACGACCAGGGCCGGACGACGACGCACGGGGTATGGGCGTGTGGGGACGTCACCGGCTACCTGGGGCCGACCGCGGCGGCCGACGACGGCATGCGGGTGGGCGCCAACGTCGTCGCCGCGCGCTAGTGGTAGAGCGGCCTAACCGCGAGATCGCGAGGGCGTGCGGCGGCGCCACGGCAAGTTCACGTCGACATTCAATGTCAAGTCACGTGGATTTGGTTATCGTGCCCGGGTGGCGGGAAAGATTGTCTTGTGCCGATGCGAGGACGTCACGCTCGCGGACCTCGAGCACAGCGTGTCGCGTGGCTATCGCGACATCGAAGAAGTAAAGCGTTACACGGGGTTCGGCACCGGACCGTGTCAGGGCAAGGAGTGCCTCGCCGCGGTCGCGACCCAGCTGGCGATCTTGACGCAGCAGCCGCCCGCCGCGATCCCGCCGTTCACGTCCCGGCCGCCGCTCGCCCCCACCCCGCTGCGCCTGCTCGCGCGCGACCCCGGGGCGTACCGGTTCCCCGACGATCCACCGGACGGGCCGCCGGACGGGCCGCCGAACGGGCCGGCCGAAAGCGAGCCGAAGAAGTAGTGCAGCCCGTCATGGACGAGGAGGAAGACACCTCCCGCGCGGACGTCTCGGGCGAGATCCGGCTGCCCGCGACCCTCGAGGGCGCCGGGCCGCTGCCCGAGGCCGCCGAGATCGTGATCATCGGCGGCGGCGTGATCGGGCTCGCGATCGCGTACTACCTCGCGAAGCGCGGGCTCGACGACGTCGTCGTGGTCGAGCGCGGCTACCTGGCCGAGGGCGCATCGGGCCGCAACGGCGGCGGCGTCCGCCAGCAGTGGTCGACCGAGCTCAACATCCGGCTGATGCAGGAGTCGGTCGAGCTGTGCCGGCGGTTCGCGGTCGACCTCGGCGTGAACGTCTGGTTCCGCCAGGGCGGCTACCTGTTCCTGGCGCGCAACGCCAACGAGATCGCGCGGCTCGAGAAGAACATCGCGCTCCAGAACCGCTGCGGCGTCGCGACCCGGATGCTCGAGCCCCGCCAGGCGCTCGCGATCGTGCCCGAGCTCGATCTGACCGGCATCGTCGGCGCGTCGTACAACCCGACCGACGGCATCCTGTTCCCGTGGCCGTTCCTCTGGGGCTACGCCCGGCAGGCCGCGGCCCACGGCGCGCGGATCTTCACCCAGACCCCCGTCGGCGGCCTCGAGCCCCAGAAGACCGGCGGCTACGTCGTCCACACCTCGCGCGGCGCGGTGCGGGCGAGGCGCGTGATCAACGCGACCGGCGCGTGGTCGCCCAAGCTCGGCCAGATGATCGGCGTCGACATCCCGACGTTCCCGATCCGCCACGAGATCTGCTCGTCGGAGCCCCTCAAGCCGTTCCTCCGGCCGATGGTGAGCGAGCTCGCGAGCGGCCTCTACTGCAGCCAGTCGATGCGCGGCGAGATCGTCGGCGGCGTGACGATCCCCGGCCACAGCTCGACCTACGGCATGGGCTCGACCCTCGAGTTCCTGGCGACCTACGCGCGCCGCCTGGTCCGGCTGATGCCGATCCTCGGCGACGTCAAGATCCTGCGCCAGTGGGCCGGCCCGTACGATCAGTCACCCGACGGCAACCCGATCCTGGGCGCGGCCCCGGGCCACCCCGACTTCCTGCTCGCCTGCGGCTTCGTCGGCCACGGCTTCATGATGGCGCCGATCGTCGGCAAGCTCTACGGCGAGTGGCTCACCGGCGGCGACCCGCACGAGATCTTCGAGCGCTACACCCTCGCGCGGTTCGCGGACGGCAGCGCCGCCCACCACGCCAAGGAAGACTTCAACATCGGCTAGTTACGATTCGACCTTCCCCGTCCGATGGGGACGGTGTCTCATTTGTCTCGTCTGTCTACCAGTCCGTCGACTGATGAGGACGGTGTCTCTTTGTCTCGTCTGCCTACCGGGCCGAACGAGACAAATGAGACACCGTCCCCGTCAGTACCGTCATCGACATCCGCTACCGGACGCGAAGCGAGGAGGCCTGGGCCGGCGGCGACGCTGCCAGGTCGAGAGCAGCGCGGTCGTCGAGGGCCTCGAGTTGCGCGGACAGCAGATTGATCAGCTCACGTGCGTTGGCCGGCGCCAGGATGATGCGCGCTTGCACGACCACGCGAGCGTGGGGCTGCGCATAGGCAAAGTCGAGCGTGAGCTCGGTCGTCGAGCGGCTGATCAGGACCACGTTGCTGTACAGGCCGCGTGCGACCTGGGCGTCGATCTCCACAGCGAGGTTGGGCGGATCTCCCGGCGGCGACTCGAACCGCTCGGTCACGGGATCACCTCGAGAGTGAGATGGTTCGAGACCAGGGGGCCCAGCTTCCATTCGATCGTGTGCGAGCCGGCGGCGGCGAAGGTGTACTCGGTGATATCCCAGTTGTAGTCGACTGCGGGCGCGGGGAGGACCCGGCCGTCGTAGAGCCCGGCGGGTGCCAGCGGATCTCCGGACGCCGGCGCTGCCGGGGTGCGCAGCGCACCGTCGACATGCTCGCCACGGATCGGTTTCGGCCCCATGACGTACAGCTGGTCTCCGGGCCGCGTGGTCTCCGCGACGTGGATCACGCGCACCGGGTCGCCCACGTGGACGCGCAGGCGCGCCGTCAGAAGAGTGAGTCGGCGCTGCTCGATCCAGGCACCCTTGGTGGGGGCAGTCGGGTATCCGCGCGCGACCCCGAGATCCCCTTCGGGTGCCGGGACGATCTGCTCGCCACGGCGCACGCTCAGGCCGGGAAACTGGCGCAGGTGAGACGGAACATTGGCATCAGCGGTGTTGGGCATGGGGACCGGTGGGGGGCTGGCCGGCCGACCAGCCGGCGTCGGTGGGACCGGCGTGGAGACCAGCGTCGACGTTGCAGGCGCGGACGCACCCAGCGGCTCAGCGGAGGGCCTGGTCCTGCTGCATGCAGTGGAGAGCGCCGAGATCCCGACCAAGAGCCACGCGGAACCGGCGAGCGGCATGGCTAGACTTCTTGGCGCTTCGTGGCGCTGCCCGACCCTGCAGCGACGGTGATACCCGAGACGGTGGTGGGAGCCCCGGCCTTGGCCGTGGTGAGGTATGTCTTGGTTCCTGGTACCTCGGCGGTGCGCGTGATCATGAACCCGCTGTGTGCAACCCCGATGTCGGCAGCGCCGGACCGCGCGTCCTTGAACTTGAAGCCCTGCACGGACTCGATGTAGCCGGCGCCGGTCACCAGCGCGACGGGCGTACCGTGCGAGTCCACACCATGCGGAGTCGCGTTGGCGGGCAGATAGCCGGAGTTGCTGCCACTGTTGATCCCGGCAAAACATCCAGTGCCGCCTTGGTACTGCACCATCTCGGACATCTGGACCTGATCCAGGTCGCCGATCGTGCCGCTATCCGAGTCGTTGGAGGTGGTCATCTTGATACCGCGCTCGGTTCCGGTGATGAGTCCGCCGAAGGCGACCGAGACCTTCGTGGGTATCGCGCAGATCGTGAACGTGTTGCTCCTACCGATCGCGGCGGTGCCCACCTTGGCCACGAGCGATAGCGTGCCGGCACTACCAGGAGCGGTCTGGGTGGTCCCGATGAGCGTCACGTTTCCGCCCGCGCTCATGGTCTTGGTGGCCGCGCCATCGATGGTGCCATTGCCGCCAGCACCAGCGCCGTCGAACGAGATCTCGGCATTCGTCGAGGGCGCCAGACCCGCCAGGGTGACCCGCACACTCACGTTCTTGCGCGGCGGGATCCGGTGACCCACACCGGTGGGCGTCGTGGGGTAGTTGATGACGTCGAACGTGGCGGTGCCGACGCTTCCGCCGGAGCTACCGCCGGTTCCGCTGCCGACGCCGGTTCCGCTGCCGCTGCCGGTTCCGCTGCCGCCACTGCCGCCACCACCGGTTCCGCTGCCCATCTGATCTTGTAGCGCGGCTCGGCCGGGCGATTTGGCAGACGCGGCGGCTTGGCCGTGAGTGCCGGCCGTTGCCAGCCCCGGCTGGTCAGCAACGTCGCCGCGCCCGCCAGTGCCGCTCGACGCGGACGCAGCGCCGGCCTTCGCATTGGCCGGCGGAGGAGCGGTGCTCGCGGCGGCATCGCCGGGTCTGGTGCTCGCCTTGTCGACCAGCCCCCCACCGCCGTCGAGGTTAATGCCGTCTCCGATGCTTCCGTGAACCGCGTCTGCCGGAGCGCGGGCCGTGCCCGCTGTGCTCATCGAAGCGGCCGGCATCTGCGCCTGGAGGCCCATCGTCAGCGTTTGCTTACCCGGCACGATCCCGAACGTGTCATAGACAAGGGTGGACTTCCCGGGGAGATGCTGACCCTGCTCTCGATCGCTCAAAGAGCTTCGCTCCATGACACCACCCTTCTGACTCGTCGTTTCAACGAGCATGTGATGGGCTCAGATTCTCGTCAAGCCAGAACAACCTACCGGCAAAATACCGCTCCGGACGTAGCTCCACGTCGACGTCCAGCCGGTCCCGCTCACGAGCTGCGTGCCATCGAGCCCGGTGAGCCGTCCGCCGTGATCCGCGCGCGTGTCGCCAGCGCCCATGATCGCCAGCTCGCGCGGCTGCAGCCATGGAACCTGCGCTGCCATGCCGAGATGACCAGCGCGGTGTTGCGTGCCACCTGCAAGCTCGACGCTCTGGGCGAGCGCACCCTGGCCGATCTCGTCGAGAAGCGCCGCTCGGTCACCGGTCACCGCCCGCACCATCGCCGATCTCATCGGACAGGACGACATCGACGCCGGCTGCCTGGTCGAGGCCGCCGCCTACCGCGACGTCGCCCCCACGGCCGACCTCGTGCCCCAGATCATGTGACGCCGTGCTGTCGTTCCGCTGTCGACCACCGTATCACGATGATCGTCGGTGCCATCCCCACGACCGACCGACGCCCCACCACCCGGGGCTGATGCGGGGCTGATGGGGACTGCGGGGCCGATGGGGCCGATGGGGACGGTGTCTCATTTGTCTCGTCTCATTTGGATGGGGACTTTGGATGGGGACGGTGTCTGCCGGCCGGGGTGCCAACCGGGCAGTACGGGCCGACGGTGCAGGCGATGACGGGCCAGCTCGCCCTTGGCGAGGTCCGCGCTGCAGTGCTCGCACGTCGGCGGCCGGTACTGCTGCACGTGGTCCACACGCTCCGGGTCCGCAGCATCTTTTTTATGGGACAGCCGCCCATCATTGGCAACAAGAACGGGAATGGCCGAGTCCAACGAGAGCATTGAGTAACAGATGAGGGCAATGAGGTGACCGCGCCCTGACACACAGATAACGCTGGCCTCATCAGAAGTTGCTTCCGCCCTCGTCGAGGATCTGAATAGGTTCCGAGTCGCCACGACGACGCAGGAGCCCGACGATGACGACAACCACTACGATCGCGGTACGACGAACTGCGCGGCCCTGTGCACCAAGACCAGCGGAGCTTTCCGCAACCCGTCTAATTCGAGTAGCTGTTAGGCACCTGTCTGCGGATTTCGCCCATCGCGATCACCGAAACCGGTGCATGACGATCACCGAAATCGGTCATGGCGATCGGAACGAAGCGACGCTGATCGGTCCTACTTGATCGAAGCTTCCTCCTTCCGGCGGGAGGGACCAGATAGCACGATCGGTGGGCGTTGTGGATCAGGCGGTCGCAGTCGCATCCGCTACGGGGGTCGCCGAGGTACTCGTGATAACGCTTCGGGTCGAGCTGGCTGGCGAAGATGGTCGAGCGGGCCGCCGTAACGATCTTCGAGGAACTCGAAGATGTCGTTGCGCTGGTCGGCGCTGAGCGGCGTGAGCGCCCAGTCATCGATGATCAGCACGTCGGTCTTGGCGAGCCGGGCGAGGAGGCGGTAGCCGTGCTCGGGGTGCTTGCGCTCGGTGAGGATCTTCTCGACGAGCATCGCGGTGTTTTCGTCGATAGACTTCGCCCAGCTCACGATCCGCTCGGGCGACCACTCCGCATGCTTCTGGTGAAGCACCGAGCGATGCTCGTCGGACGTCGTGTGCCGCCCACCTGGCGAGCGGCGGCGGCCCTGGCGAGCGGCGGCGGCCCTGGCGAGCGGCGGCGGCCCTGGCGAGCGGCGGCGGCCCTGGCGAGCGGCGGCGGCCCTGGCGAGCGGCGGCGGCCCTGGCGAGCGGCGGGCGGTGCGTTGAGGCGAAAATCGCGCCGCACGATCCGACGCTCGGATCCTTGGCCAAACTTTCGCCACCGGCCGCGGGATCCAGCGGAACCAGGCGGCCTGTAGCGGGATCCAATCGCGTCCAAGTCCCTGAGAGGCTTGCAGAGCGCCGACGACAAACGGGTTTCGGAGCGTCTCTCTCTCTCTCAGGTGTCCGGCCGGATTTCGGACGACTGTCCGGTGTCCGGCCAGCGAGCAGTTCTAACATGGCAGGATCAGAATGACCGTGAGGCGGCAGGCTTGTTGCTGTGTCGGCGAGAATGTCCCCTCGTCAGACCCTTCCCGATCCATTCTACCCAGTCACACTCCCATGCAAGCAACGGCAGCTCCTGCCGGGCGAAGCTCGGCCATGGCCAAATGCGTACACGATACCTGGCCCCGGTTTGCGATCGGCACCAGATCTGCTTCTTGCTCCCGACCACGAGGAGGTAGGGTGATGGCCACCTCAACGGATGACATGTCGACCCCAGTAACACGCGGCGAGCTACGAGACGAGCTTCAGCAACTCGAGGTACGCCTCGAGCAGAAGCTCGAGCAGAAAACCGCGCACCTGGTGACCAGGACCGAGTTCGAGATGTGGGGTGGAGCGCTGCTGGCACGCATCGAGCTGGGAGAGCAGCGGATGTTCACGGAGCTCGCGCGCCACACCAGGGCGATCCAGGAGTCGATGTCGACGCAGATCTCGGTCATCGACGACAAGTACGATGATCTGCCCGCACGCGTGAGCCAGCTCGAGGCCACGGTGTTCCTACCCGAGCGGCGCTGATCGTCAGGTCCCGAGCCGCAGCTCGAGACCCATCTTCGATCAACCCACGTCCTCGATCAACCCACGTCAACGCGCGCGCAAGGCGATGGGGGGTCTCGGGGAGCGGTAGCTTCCACGGCCGGGGGCTGCGGGGCACAGGGAGTTGAGTGTTGCGCCGGTGGGCCCTGCACGATCCGGCCGTTCGCTGTCTCCCGCGAGCCGAGGCCCTCCAGTCGCCGCCAGCGCGCGTGCACGCGTTCTGCTCGACGCACGCGCAGCCCACCACGCCAAGGAAGCCTTCAACATCGGCTCGGCGCGCGCTACTTCGCGGCGACGACGCGGACGTCGCCCAGCGTCCCGATCGGGACGTCGCGCGCGGCGCCCGCGTCGACAATATCGGCCTCGGCGACCGCGAAGTCGAGCGGCGGCTCGAGATCGCTCGACACCGAGGTCACGTGCGCCCGCAGCGGCCGATCCGCGCCGGCGACGGTGAGCTCGACGGCGGTGCCGGCCGACACCTCGCGCCGGCGATCGCGCGGCACTGGAACCGGATCATCAGGTTGTCCGGATCGAACACGCGTGCGAGCGCGGCGCCCGGCGCGCCGACCTCGCCGACCTGGGCCTTGACCAGCGACACCACGCCGTCGATCGGCGCCGCGAGCCGCGTGTACGACAGCTGGGACTCGATCGCCGCGCGGCTCGCGCTGGCCTCGCGGAGCGCCGCCGCCGCACGATCGGAGGAGGCGACGTCACGCGCCAGGCGCGCGCGCGCGATCCGCACCGACTCCCTGGCGGTCGCGCCGGCCGCGAACATGCGGCTCTCCAGCGCGATCTGGCGGCGTGCCTCGGTGACCTCCGCGCCCGCGGCCGCGAGCTCGGCGCGCGCGGCGTCGACCGCGGCCGTCGCCGCACGCAGCCGCTCGGCGCGCACCGTCGGATCGAACTCCAGAGTTCCAGCCGACGTGGTCGTGAAGAGGTGGGCAGTCGGGTGGGGCGTCGACGAGGTAGAGCCGACGAGCGATCGCGGACCTGGGTCGCGGCGGCCGATTTTCTTCCCACCTCTTCGAGATCACTTCAGCACGTCCCTCGTCGAGGAATTCCGATCACTTCGCGAGCAGCAGTAGGAACTCTGGAGCTCGGCGATCGGATCGCCAGCGTGAACGCGCTGGCCGCTCTTCGCGATCACGCGGACGATCACACAAGCACGCCACATCAACCGCATCTGCTCATGGTATCGAACTTTCGTTACTGGACAAGACTTCCACAACTAGAGCAACGAACGCTTGCACTATATCTCGGCCCTGAGGTCCATGATGGCTGTACGGCTACCGTGCCTGCGGAACCGGGTTGGGGCGCTGTAAGTCTTGCGATCCCGTTCGGTGCTAGAACACGATCGGCTGATCCAACCGGAAGGATCAAGGTTTGCGTGATTGCAGGCGGCGCGAGGCCGAGCGATCGTTCTTGCGACGGGATCAGGAACAATCGGGGGTCGGATCATGCGAGACCACAAGCAGTCGAGCGAAGTGATCGGCAGTAGCGCGCGAGGCGGCATCGCGGCACCAGGCAAGCGATCGCGCACTGATCAAGTGCAGTTCGGCGGCGGCGCGAGCACGGCGGTCGCTGCGGATCCGTCGAGCGCGCCCGGCAAGCGAACGCTGACCGATCAGGTGCAGCGCTCCGCCGTGCCCGGTGCTGCCGGCCCCGGCACCGCGGATGTCGACCGCGGCGCCGCACCGATTGCTGGGAAGCCGTCGCCCGCTTCTGGCGATCAGCTCTGGCGGGTGTTCGGACGCGAGGAGCCCGTCCAGGCCAAGAAGGCAGACTGCGGCTGCGACGCAGCCAAGAACGGTGGCGCGTGCGAGTGCGGCGCCGGGGGCGGATGCGGCGCGGTTGACGGTGCCGGGGAAGTCGGCTGCGCCGGCGAGGTCGGCGGTGACGCGGCGCCCACAGCGGCGACGGCCAAGGCGGCCCCATCGACGGCTGGCGACACCGTGGCCGCTGCGGCTGCCGCAGCCGCGACGAGGGCGGAGCCGTCGCCCGCTGTCGCGCACAAGGCCCAAGAAGCCGTGGCCGAGGCCTACCGCGCCGAGAGCGGGCCTCCGCAACACGTGGCTGAGCCCCTGCCGCACGAGCCGGCGGCGTCCGCAGCGCCGACCGCGCAGGCATCGCATACCGCTGCTTCACCGGGCGCGCAGCCGACACACGCCAACGCCGCTGTGGCCACGCAGCAGGCTCCCGCTGCTGCTGCGGTGCCCGGGCAGCAAGCGAACCCTGCGGCGGGATCGTCGACGCCCGCACAGCTGCCCGCTGCAAGTGCGTCGTCCGCGCCACCGCCCGCAATGGCTGCTGCGCCCTCCGCGCAGCCGTCGCAGGCTGTGACTGGCCCGGCGCCGACCGCGCAACCGCTCGCCGCCACGCCGACCGCGCAACCGCTCGCCGCCACGCCGACCGCGCAACCGCTCGCCGCCACGCCGACCGCGCAGCCGGCCGGTGCTGCGCCGGTGCCCGGGCAGTCGCCGCACGCTGCGACTGGCTCGGTGACGCCCGCGCAGCCCGCCCCGGCCGCGAGCGCGCCGTCGATGCCGCAGCCCCGTGGCGCGGCGCCGGCTTCGCAGCAGCTGCATGGTGACGCCGCGCTCCCCGTGCAGCGCCTGTCGAGCATCGAGACGTCGCCGTCGCAGCCAGTGCCAGGCTCCGAAAGACCATCGGCGGGACCCGCACAACAACCAGCTGCCGCTGCACCCGCGCAACAGCCAGCTGCGCAACAGCCGACCGCAGCACTCGCACAACCACCAGCTGCCGCTGTACCCACACCGCAGCCCGCCGTGCCACAGCCGCCCGCGGTCACGGCCGCACTCGTACCGGAGCCACCGGCCGCACCGCCAGCGCCGCAGGTGCACGCCGAGGTGGTCGAAGCGCCGCAGCCGCACGCTGACGACACCACCGCGCACGCCGACACGCACGCAGTGCCAGCCGATATCGACCACCACAGCGAGCCAGAGGTGCACACCCACGCAGCGGCACACGCCGCGTACGCCGGCAGTGACGAGGCCCACCACGCCGCGCACGCGGCCGAGTTGCACGCCGCACCAGACAGCGTCAGCCATGACCACGAGCCGACCGTCTCCGACGACGACAGCGAGGGCGACCCCGCCGAGCAAGCCGAGCATCGCCAGAATCGCGCCCAGGTCCGCGCGCTGGTCCAGGCATTCCAAGCGATCGCAGGGCAGTGGGCCGCGCAGCTCATCGCAGCCGGCACGCACGCCGTGCAAGGCATCCAGAGCACCGCGAGCCACGAGCAGCTCGCCATCGATCAGCACGCCGAGCAGCACGGCGCCACGATCCGCACGCACTTCGCCGCGCAGCGCGCCGCAACGGCACAGGCGATCACCCAGCATCGCCAGGCGCTGCGCGCCAGCGCGCAACGCGAGTCGCAGACCATCCGCGCGCACGCCACCGAGCAGTCCGCCAAGGTCGCGCAAGACGCCACAGTTGCCCAGACCTCGGTCGGCCAGGCGGCGACCACGCATGCCACGGCCGTCACCGCGACCGGCTCGTCGCAATCGGCGCGCGTGTACAGCGTGCTCGGCGCGCAGTCCGCCAACATCGCAGCACGCGGCTCCGCGGCGGCGGGCAGCTACGGCGGCGGCGACAACGGCCACGCGCAGGGCGCCGCCGCGCAGCAGGTCGCGGGCAAGGGCCAGTCGGCGATTTCGCACCCCGGCCCGGCCATCGCCGGCGACGTCACCAGCGCAGCCACATTCTCGTCACAGCGAATCACGCAGACCAGCACGGGAGTCAACGCGCAGATCGCATCGCGCGTGCCGGGAGCGAAGCAGCGCATGCAGGGCGGCGCGCAGAGAGCCACCGCCGGCATCCAGAAGATGGCGCAAGGCGGCGACCAGCACCTCGCGGCGACCAACGTCCAGGTCGCGGCCGGCCTGCACCGCAAGGAGGCCGAGTCGCTTGCGGCGCTGCGCCGGCAGGCCAGCCGGATGAGCGCCGCGCTGACGACCGCATCGGCGCACCACCAGCGCGAGGTCCACGGCACCGCGCAGGATGCGGCGGGCCGGCTGCGCACGGCGACCGCGGCGCTTGCCAAGGCCGCCTCCGGTGCGCGCGACCCCCAGGCGGTGGCCGGCGCGCTCGAGCGCGCACGCGGCCAGATCGGCACCAACATCGCGCAGCTCTCCGCGCGGATGACCACCGGCGAGACTGGCTTCCGCACGCGCGCCGCGCAGCAGGGCGCCGCGACGCGCCAGCACCTCGCGCAGGGCACCCAGGCGGCGCAGCACCAGGCCAGCCAGGTCACCGCCGAGACCACCACGGCTGCGGCACAGCTGAGCGCCAGGGGCCAGGCCCACGCGGCGCAGGGCTCGGCGCAGGCGACCCAGGGCCTCACGCAGCAAGCGACCCAGGCGCAGACCCAGAACCAGCAGACCGCGCAGACCGCCGCCGCGCACTTCACGCTCGCCGCCGCCCAGACCACCGCCCAGCTCGGCTCGTCGGTGGACCAGGGCACCGCGCAGAACCAGACCCACGTTGGCGGCCAGGTCGATCGCGGCATGGGCAAAGCCGCCGCCGAGGTTGGCGCCGATCACGACGAGAGCCTGCTCGACAAGATCGTCGACTTCTTCAAGGCGGCGTGGGACTGGGTGTCGTCGGTCGCCAAGGCCGTGGCCAGCATCGCGATCGACTTCCTGATCTACCTGGGCGGTGCGGTGCTGCAGATCGTGTCCGACTGCCTCGGCGGCGTGCTCGATCCTCTGCTCGACTGGGTCCCCTCCGAGACGTTCCAGCGCGGCCGCGACTTCGGCGACATCGTGTTCGCCGTCGTGGGCGGCATCCTGCTCATCATCGGCGGCATCGCCGCGCTCGGTGGCGGCGTGGCGATCAGCCTCGTCGAGATCGCGGGGTCCGGTGGCCTACTCATCCCGGTGGTCGTCGTGCAGGACGCCGCGCTCGCCACCGTCGGCGTCGGGGCGATCGCTGCCGGCATCGCGCTGCTCTCGACCACCGGCAGCCGGCCGAAGAAGTCGGGGCCGTGGACGTGCTACGGCCGGAGCGCCGTGTTGCAGATTCCCAGGGCGCTGCCCGAGCACGTGTGTCCGCTCGACGGCCAGTACGTCGACGGCCCATCGGTGAGCGGCCCGACCGAGGCCGCGGCGTGCCTGGCGGCCAAGCACGCGTTCAACGCTATGATGCCGCGAGGCTGCCGGCCGAAGCATCTCGCGTGCCGGTGCACGAAACGATGACGCCCGACGTTGCATTGCAGGCCAAGCTCGACGCCGTGACCGCCGGTATCGTCGCGCAGGGCCGGGCGCAGGCCGAGGCGCTGATCGCGGCGGTGGTCGCCGCCGGCGGGACGTCGGAGGCCGCGCTCGTCGAGATGGCCGGCGATCGCAGCCTCGCGCCTCGCCTGCGCGCCGACATCTGCTGGCTGCTCCCGCGCCTCAAGCTCGACGGCGCCGAAGCCGTGCTGGCGGCGCTCGTCGCCGACCCGGCCGAGCAGGTCCGCGAGGAGGCGGCCATCGGGCTCGGCCTCTTGCAGCACGAGGACTCGATCGATCTGGTGCTCGCGGCGCTCGTCGATCCGGCCAAGTCGGTGCGGCTCGCCGCGCTGCATGCGCTCGGCATGTTCGGCTCGCCACGCGCGACCGCCCGCCTGACCGCGCTGCTGGTCAACGCCGGCGAGGACGACGACCTGCGCGCCGACGCCGCCGAGGCGCTCGCCCACTGCCCCGACGACGCGATCGTCGACACGCTGCTCGGCTGCCTCGACGACCCGGCTGCGCTGGTGCGCTACTCGGCGGCCTACGCGCTCGGCGAGCAGGGCAGCGAGCGCGCCGTCGCGAAGCTCGAGGAGCTGGCTGCGCACGACCACGCGGAGACGCCGTGGGGCGATGTCGCGTCGCGCGCCCAAGCGGCGCTCGAGGCGATCAACAGCCGTGATCCCGCCGATTGACCATCGCGCACTGACTCGCTGCCGCGCGTCGCACCGCGCGACGCCGACGAACAGCTGCTCGCGACGCAGCCCCACGGTTCACGTCGTCACCACGCGCATGCCGTCGGGGCTGCACCCCGAGTCTCGATCACATCGGGGTCGGCGCCATCCTCGATGGCGAGCGTGATGAACGTTGCCCGCATGTCGTAGTGCCGCCGGTGCCGCCATCCCAGCGCCGGGAGGTCCATGTAGCGCCATCGCGTGCCCGAGTAGTCGTTCGACCGGTACGGTTCGCCGTGGCGCGCTCGGCGGCGCGACCGCATCGCGAGCTGCAGCTCGCTGGTGTGACTGCGCTCGGTCTTGTTGCCGTACAGACGCCGCTTGCGCAGCTCGTCATCATGCGCGAGGTTGGCGATCGTGTCCTCGAGCGAGGTCACCTTGGCGGTGGTCTCCGCCTTGATCGCCACCAACTCCACTTGCAGCGCGGCGTTCAACCTGGCCAGCTCTGCCGCCGCCATCGTCGCGCGCCCCGAGGCAGTGTCATGCGTCTTGGAGGTAGTTCAACGAGCCATCCCCAAATGCGCGGAGGGCGAAAATTTTACATCAATGATTGTATTTTTGCAATGTCATCGACATCCTGTCGGTGATGCGCCTCGTAACAACACATATGCCCGGTCTGCATCTCCTGAGGTTAGTCGAGTATACCACGGGCGGTGTGCCCGAGATAATGATCATCGACGCGCCGGTGGGGGTGCGGGTCGAGGACCTTCGGTAGCCCGGCACCCGTCGATTCTGTCCCCAACCGTTCAACCATGCAAAGGCTGGGAGATCTCTGACTGGGTTGCCTCGCTTTGGCGACTCGCGCTGTGCGCCATGGCAGGATCAGAATGGCCGTGAGGCGGCAGGCTTCTTGCTGTGTCGGCGAGAATGTCCCCTCGTCAGGCCCTTCCCGATCCATTCTACCCAGTCACGCTCCCATGCAAGCAACGGCAGCTCCTGCCGGGCAAAGCTCGGCCATGGCCAATGCGTGCACGATACCTGGCCCCGGTTGCGATCGGCACCAGATCTGCTTCTTGCTCCCGACCGCGAGGAGGTAGGGTGATGGCCACCTCAACGGATGACATGTCGACTGATGGGGACGGTGTCTCATTTGTCTCGTCTGTCTACCAGGCCGTCGACTGATGGGGACGGTGTCTCTTTGTCTCGTCTGTCTACCGGGCCGAACGAGACAAATGAGACACCGTCCCCGTCAGGAGCTCGGTCCCCGTCAGGAGCTCGGCGACCACCAGGTCCGCGACCCCGCCGCCGACCCCGCCGACCCAGGCTACTCGTCCAGCAGCTCCTCGATCCGGCGCAGCGCCTTCGCATCGGCCCCGGTCCGGCGCAGATCGAGCACGGCCTCGAGCTCCGCAGCGACGGGATCCGCTACCGCCTGCAGCCGTTCCGCGGCATCACGCTGCACTTCGCTGCCAAGGAAGCCTTCAACCTCGGCTTGGCGCGCGCTACCTCGCGGCGACGACGCGGACGTCGCCCAGCGTCCCGATCTGGACGTCGCGCGCGGCGACCGCGGACGTCGCCGCACGTAGCCGCTCCGCGAGCAGTGTCGGATCGAGCTCCGCGATCGGATCGCCGGCGTGAACGCGCTGGCCGCTCTTCGTGATCACGCGGACGATGCGACCGTCGACCCGGGCGGCGACGATCTCGCTCGCGCGCGCGGCGACCACGCCGATCAGGGGCGCGGCGACGGGGTCCGCGCGACGGGTGACCGGGGCCGGCGTCGGTTCAGTCGAGGCGACGAAGTCCGAGGTGCAGGCCATCACCGAGAGGCTGAGCCGGGGGCTGAGCCAGAGGCTGAGCCAGAGGCTGAGCAGGTACTTGCGCATGTCGCATCTCCTGGTTCACGGGCACCGCCCCGCCCGCGGCCACGACGAGGTGGAAGTAGCTGCCGCCCTTGGCGAGCAGCGCGGCGTGGGTGCCGGTCTCGACGATCCGGCCCTGCTCCATCACCACGATCCGGTCGGCGCTCGCGAGGGTGGGCAGCCGGTGGGCCACGATGATGCGGGTCGCGCGGAGCCGCGCCAGGTTCGCCGTGATCCGGGCCTCGGTGGCGAGATCGAGCGCGCTCGTCGCCTCGTCGATCAGCAGCACACTCGGCTCGCGCAGCACCGCGCGAGCCAGCGCGATCCGCTGGCGCTGGCCGCCCGAGAGCGACGCTCCGCCTTCGGGCACCTGCGTATCGCCCCCCCGCGGCAGCCGGGCGATGTCGCCGTCGAGCGCCGCGACCGCCGCGGCGTGCTGGATCCACTCGGCACTCGTCCGCGACCCGCCTCGCGCTCGCACCCGGTTGTACGATCGAGTTCCTGTGATGCCGCGCGATCGTCTCCACATCGGGTAACCTGGCGCGGATGGTGTCACCCGGGGTCCCCGGCGGGTCGCTCCGCCTGGTCTGCTTCGAGCTGCGCGGGCAGGAGCTCGCGCTGCCGATCGCCGACGTCCGCGAGACCCTGCCGGTGCCGCCGATCACCCGCGTGTTCCTGGTGCCGGCGTGCCTGGCGGGCGTGTTCAGCCTGCGCGGCGACATCGTGCCGGTGCTCGACCTCGGCGTGCTGCTCGGCCTCCCGGCGACCGCGATCGGCGACGACAGCAAGATCGTCGTCGTCGACCACGCCGCCGGGGTTGCCGGGGTTGTCGTCGACCGGTTGCGCGATCTGCGGACCGTCGAGGAGCCGCTCGACGCCCCGCCCGCGAACCTCGCGGCGGAGGTCCAGGCCTTGTTGCTCGGCGTCGTCGCGACGCCGACGGGCAGCGTGCGCGTGCTCGATGCGCGCGCGCTGCTCACCGCCCAGCCGCTCCGCGCGCTCGCGCGAGCCGACGTCGAAAGCAGGATGTCATGAGCTCCCGGAAGCTGCGCGTCCCGATGTTCTTCAAGTTCCTCGTGGGCTGCCTCACGCTCGCCGCGCTCCTGATCATCGGCGGCACGTTCGTGGTCAAGAACCAGACCCGGCTCCGGTCGCGCGGCAACTACTTGCAGAAGCAAGACCGCCGGCTCGAGGGTTACACCGATCGGGTCGGCCGCGACATGACCACCATGCTCGAGATGCTCGCGTCGGACGACGCGCTCCGCAAGGCGATGGCCCAGGCGGCCGACCCCTCGCCCGCGGCGGCCGCGGCAGCCAGCGAGGCCGCGGCGCTGCACGCCAAGCAGATGTACGACGCGCTGTCGACGAAGAACGGCCTCGTGCCCGACGCGTTCGCGCTGTTCACCACCACGAACCGGCTCAAGTTCGTCGCACCGCAGAAGGTGCTGGATGATCAAGCCCTGTCCCAGCTCGCGGCGGTCGAGAAGGCGCGGGGCGGCAGCGTGTTCGCGCACCGCATCCAGATCGTCAACGGCGTGCCGTACCAGATGTCGGCGCTGCCGATCCGCGGCGACAGGGATCAGGTCGTCGGCGGGATCCTGGTCGGCGTGAAGCTGCAGCGCCTGTTCGACGAGTTCGCCGACCAGAGCGACGAGCAGGTGGAGACCCAGATCCGGCCGACGCTGATCGACGGCACCACGATCCTGGCCTCGGCGTGGCCCCCGAAGCAGCGCGCCGAGCTCGCCCGCGCGATGCAGCCCGACAAGTACGTCCGGATGACGGTCGGCGAGGACTCGCGCGACGTGATCCGGCTCAAGGACGGCGACTTCGACTTCTGGAACGAGGACAACTTCGAAGGCTACAAGGCCGGTGACGCCGGCGCGGTCGGCCGGCTGGTCATCACGCGCAGCCGCGTCAACGTGGTCGATCCGGCGTCCAAGCTGCCGTGGGTGGAGATCTTCGTCGGGATCGGTGCGTCGGTCATCATCTCGCTGCTGATGGGGATCCTGATCACGCGGCCGATCAAGCAGTTCGTGAGGCAGTCGCGCGACCTGCTGCAGGGCGAGACCGATCTGACCCAGCGCCTGGCGATCAGCTCGCACGACGAGACCGCCGACCTCGCCGAGAACATCAACCAGGTGTTCGCGCGGCTGCACCAGCTCGCGACCGGCGTGCAGTCGGCCGCGTTCCAGGTCGGGGCGTCGAGCGCCGAGATCAGCGCCGCGTCGCGCCAGATGCTGTCGGGCCTCAAGGACCAGACGCTCAAGATCGAGAGCTCGACGACCGCGGTCACCGAGCTGTCGGCGTCGATCCAGACCGTCGCCGGCAACGCCGCGCAGGCGACCCAGGTCGCCGAGCAGTCGAGCACCGCGGTGACCTCCGCGGTCGAGCGCATGGAGTCGATCCGCGCGGCGGTGTCCGACGCCGCGGACAAGATGCGCGAGCTCGGCGAGAGCAGCAAGCGGATCGGCAACATCGTCGAGGTCATCCGCCAGATCAGCGAGCAGACCTCGATGCTCGCGCTGAACGCGTCGATCGAGGCGGCGCACGCCGGCGAGCAGGGCCGCGGCTTCGCGGTGGTCGCCGACGAGGTCTCGTCGCTCGCGCGCCGGGTCGGCCAGTCCGCGAAGGACATCGAGACGTTGATCCAGACCGTCAAGGAGCAGACCCAGGCGGTCATGGTCTCGATGGAGGTCGGCACGCGCGAGGTCGCCA
>Ga0137459_1000264_pt1 | contig 19305 bp, 19 predicted proteins | sample EasRivERMGT700_2_FD_104908 | JGI IMG/M metagenome (GOLD analysis project Ga0137459, IMG submission 104908) | Soil microbial communities from meander-bound floodplain in the East River, Colorado, USA - East River MetaG ERMGT700_2 | ecosystem: Environmental > Terrestrial > Soil > Floodplain ...
CAGCCGCGCCGGGTTCACGATCGTCGGATCGCCGCCGCCGCGCAGGTGCTGCCAGTAGCGCCGCAACGGGTTCTGGTTCGCCGCGACGTGCGCCTCGGCCGGGCCGTGACACGCCTCGCAGGCGATCCCCATCTCGCCGACCTTGCTCTCGATCTTCCAGCCGCCGCCGATCGCGAGCGGCTGGCCCGCGGTCGTGTGGCAGCGGATACAGCCGACGTTCCACACCTGCTCGGGGTGCCGCTCGTCGGGCGGGTGCAAGAACACGTCGCCGCGCGGCACCCAGCGCTTGTCGTTGAACAGATACGTGAACGGCAGCGAGAGCTGGCTGTTGCCCTCGTTCGACGGCACCCAGTACGCCTGCATGTGGTGCGAGCCGGTCACCATCGAGATCCGGCGCTCGACCTGCGGCGGGGCCTCCCCCGGCGCCTGCTGGCGCTGGCCGTTGTCGATCTGGTACTGCCACAGCGGATCGGTCATCTGGACGAGGAAGTCGTCGCCCCGGCGCGACAGGTGGACGACGTAGCCACCGCCGGCGAGCGTGACGTCGGCGAAGTCGCCGCGCACCGACTCGGGGCTCGCGTACTGCGTCATCGTGCGGTGATAGCCGCGATGCCACGAATGATATTGCGAGGGATGACATGCCTCGCAGCGCTCGGACGTCGCGTAGCCGGGCCGCACCGGCTGCGGCACCGCCTTTGCGAGCGCGTGGCTGCGCTGCGCGCCGTCGAGGTGGCGGACCGTGGCCCAGCCGGCGAGCGGGACGATCGACAGCACGAGCGCTCCCACGATCAGCTGGTGCGGAGGGCTCTTGCGGGACTTCGCGGCGACCACGCCTGACTCTATCATGGCCGGATCGGCCGCCCGGGCGGCCCTCGTTGTCGAACCTGCGGCGGCCCCAAGCACGCAGCTCTGACGAGACCGCGCACACGCTTGCTGGCGACACGGGTCTGGGCACCCGAGGAGGCGCGGCGGATCCTTGACCGCCTCGAGTTCACTTCACCCCCAAGCACGCGAGCTGGCTCAACGGGTTCGCGACGCTGACGGTCTACGAGATCGCGACCGGCGAGCGGACCAAGCGGGTGCGCAGGCTCCCGGCGAGTGCCTCGAATCATTGGCCGTGCTCCCTCTGCCGCGAGCTGCGGTCCGCCGTTAGCGCGCCGAGCCTCTCACCGCCGATGTGACGACTGATCGGCCCGAACGGCTGGCCCGCGTGGCCGCGTGAGCCCGACCGAAGGGTCATTTCCGAGGAGCGTCGAAGCTCACGGTGACGGCGCCTCCAGCACGTGCCGGAACGCGTGGCGCACGACCACGATGCCGTCGTCATCCGCGGCCACCACGTCCTGCGGTCCGGGCACGCCATCGACGCGGTACCACACGACGATCCCCGGGTTCCGCTCGAAGTCCGGATCGGGCGGCGGGGGCGGCGGGGGAGCGGGGAGAGGCGCACTGGTTGGCGGTAGACTGCGGATGTTCCCCGGGTACCGCTCGAAGCCTGGATCCGGGGGTGGGGGAGGGACGGCCTCAGCGAGCGTCAAGTTGCGGTGCATACCGGACGAATCCGAGCCTGAGCCTGGCGTGTGTGCTCTCGCAGAGCTCGATGGTCCGTTGCCAATGGCCGCGTGGGGGGGCTGCCTCGGCTTCTTGTGAACCGGCTCTCCGCGCACTACGTTCGTCGAGCTCGGCGTCGGAGCTCTGGGGGGGCCGGTCTTGCTCGAGGGTTTCGCAAGCGTGACATCGAGGCTTCTACAGTCCATGGGGGTGTCATGGGGGGGCTTGGCTGCGAGCGCGGCTGCCAGACGCGGGTCTGCCACGGAGATCTCGGCTCGGCTCAGGATCACGTACAGCACTTCGAGCCCGGGCTCGCCGTCGATCACGAGCTCTGCACTCCCTGGTGGAACCACCATGAGCTGTCCAGCAACGGTGCGAATCCCGGCTTGCGAGGGATATACCGTCAGCACGTGATGCACGCAGAATGCGAGATACAGATACGCATCTTCGGACGTCTGTACGGACACGCGTATGCGATCCCCGGTCATGACCGTGTCGCCGTCATGGAGCTCGTGGGGGACATCGTTCCTGGATCTACGCACCTGGAGCGCATGGTCAAGGCCAAGTCGCGCGCGATCGATGTCGATGTGGATGCCGCGTGTGTCGTCGGAGCTCCCCTGCGAGTTCGATCCCGCCTCCTGAAACGGGTCGCTGCGAGCCTGGCGTGGGCCCGTACAGCCCACCATCGTGGACATGGCAAACGCCACCAGCATCGCAGATATCGGCCCACTGGCATCCCAGATCCAGACACGCTGTCGACTCGTCATCGCGACCCCCTGCTTGCTTGTGGTTGATCCATCACGCTGCGCGCGCAGCGGAAGCCGACGTCCTTGCCAGACTTGTCCGCGGCGATGCGCTTGCTCCCCGAGCCCAGCACGTGACACGGCCCGAGGCTCGCGAAGCTCCCGCCGCGCAACATCTTCTCGCTCGGGTTCCCGCGACGGTCCTCGACCCACTCCGCGGCGTTGCCGCCCAGGTCGCGCACACCTTCGGGCGATACATCTTGCGGCGACTCGCCCACGCCCCGCGGGTGCACCGCGGTCCCGGTGCGCAGCTCGAACGCAACGCCATCCTGCCGCGGCAGGTCGGTGCCCCAGGGGAACGGCCGGCCCTCGGCGCCCTTGGCGGCGAGCTCCCACTCGGCCTCGAGCGGCAGGCGCTTGCGGTGTGCGCGACAGTACTCGCTTGCGCCGTACCACGACACACACACAGCCGGCCGCCGGGCCGCCTCGGCGGTGACGCGGGCGCGAGCTTCGGGTGTGATCGTCAGCCCATCGCCGCATTTCTCCGTCCGGAGCAGCGGCATGACGGGCTCGGACCGGGACGTGACAATGCCGTACGGCGCCAGCTTCCACAGATCGACGTTCGCGTTCAGCCAGGCGGCATAGTCGGCATTCGTGACCTCCAGCCGGTCCAGGTCGAACGACGCCACGTGCGTCTCGCCGACGTCCTCCGGATGCTCGAGCACCGCACAGTCCTCGCTCGCGGTCAGCGCGCTGCACTCGGGCGGCCTCGAACCGGCCGCGAACACGCCCGGACGGAGGCTCGCGGCCGCGAACCGCACCATGTCATCCGGTGGCGGTGGCGGTGGGACGACGAGGTGCCTGGGCCACAGCAACCCGTAGGCGAGCACCAGCGCTGCACCTGCGGCCGCCCCGACGAGCGTCCAGAGCGGCCATTGGGGTTGGTCGTGATTGGGCGGAATCGGATACGGGGTCGGCTCGGTGACCGGGGCAGGGCTGCGCAACAGGTCGCGCAGCCGTGCGGTCTCCCACGCCCAGCGGCCCTTGTCGGTGAAGTCCAGCGCGACGCGGGCCTTGAACCGAACCGGGAGCTTGCAATCGAGCAAGCGCAACGGGAGCACGCGCACGTCGGTCATGCTGAGGTACGTCGCGAGCTGCTCGCCGAAATCGGCCCAGCAATCTTCGAGGTACGCCGGAGACAGCACCACGACGGTATAGCGACTGCGAGATACGCCGCGATCGATCTCGTCGACGATCAGCCCGCCGAGCGGCAACTCGTGGATGAGCAGCACGCGAGACCGCGGCAGCTGCAGCGCGGGAAGCAGATATTCCCGCACGAAGCCGGCGTCGGCAGCGGCATGCACGACGAACAGGTCGAAGTCGTGGGGGGCCGGCGCCGGAGGCGCCAGGCGATCGGCGACCATGGCTTCCGGAGATTGCATGTCAGCGATGCGGGTCGAGCTGTGTGCGCGCGGCTCGGAGGCAGTCATCGGCCGTGCTCCTGTGGCTTCAGGATGTGCGGGTCGAGCGGCGTCCAGTCGCCCGCGGGGATGAACGCTGCCCAGTAGTAGGGGTGCGAGAACCTCGGCTGACGCAGCAGCCGGAGCTTGGCCCGGCGCAGCGCCTCGGCACGGCCGGTGCCGCGCGCCAGCTCGGCGTAGAACGCCCGCATCAGCTCCCGCGTCGACGAGTCGCTGACGTTCCACAGGCTGACCGGCAGCTCTGCGATCTCGGCAGTGGCCCTGTCGGGCTGGCGTACTGTGGCCAGGGCGTCGAGCGCACGCGAGCGCGACGGGCTGTCGTCCGGACCCGCGACGAACGTGGCCGGGGACCGCGGCGCACGGCGCGTCGCGAGCCGCAGTAGATCTCGGCCACTGGTCACATAGCTCACGAGCCGCTGCTCCAGCTCGTAGCGACCCTGCGGATCGACGAGTGCCTCGAAGGGCACCAGGTTGAGCTGGCTGTCGGGAGACAAGATGACGTGCGAGACGTTGGTCAGCGGGCCGCGGAGCGGTGCGAACGCGAGCGTATCCAGGCGCTGCAGCGCGGACCTCGTGGCGTCCGGACTGGTGCCCTGATGCATGGCAGCGAGCACGGCGTTGACGGCCGCATCGACCAGCGTTGCTTCGCCGAGCGCGACCCACTGGGGGGGACCCTGCCACCGCAGGACGTACGCGATATAGCGCTCCTCGTGCCAGGGTTGGATCTGTTGGGGATCGTCGCGATGGTAGCGAACGAACTCGACCAGGGCTGCCCCGGGAGGCAGCGCTGCCTGGATCTTCGCGATCGTGACGGGCTCCGATTGCGCACGGAACTCGGCGCTCGCCGCGCTCAGCGTCGCCTCGAGATCGGCGATGCGGGTCCGCAGGGCCGTGATCGCCGAGGCTCGCCTCGCCGCGGTCCGCGCATCAAACCGTGCGCGCAGGCGAGTCGAGAGCTCGGTGCGGGCCGCGGCAAGCTGGTCCAGCTCGTCGCGTAGCGCAGGCGGGACGTGAGCGCGCAGGCCGAGCTGGCTGCCGGCGAGGGCATCAAGGGCCCGCCCCTTGCGGCGCAGCACCGTCGTCAACGCGAGCTCGAGCGCCTGCAGGCTCGATGGCATGGCGTCGGCGTGCAGCGACACCACGCGCCCGGTCTCTCGCCCCACCAGCATCATCAGCGCTCGCCTGCGCGGTCCGGAGAGGCGCACGAGCTCGAGGCGCAGCTGCGCTTCCCGGATCTCCGCGGCACGCGCCAGCAGCGACTCGACCTGCGCGTACATGCCTTGCGCGCGGCAGAGCTCGGCGAGGTTGTTGAGGCTCTGCGCCACGGCGGGATGCATCGCTCCCAGCGCTTGCTCGCGAATATCGAGCGCCCGGACCCACAAGGGCTCGGCCTTCGCGTAGGCGTCTCTCGCGCGATAGCTCAACGCAATCGCGTCGAGGCTCGGCGCCCCATGGGAATGCATGGCTCCCGGCGCGGTTCCGTGAAGATCGAGCGACCGGAGGTACAGTGACTCGGCCTTCGCGTAGGCGCCTTGCGCCTGGTAGAGCGTGGCGAGCTTGTCGAGGCTGCTTGCCACCTCGGGATGCATCGCCCCCATCACCTTCTCGAGGATGTCGAGCGCTCGGATCAGCAGCGGCTCGGCCTTCCCGTAGGCGCCCTGAGCCAGGTAGAGCCCGGCGAGGTAGTTGAGGCTCCGTGCCACGGCCGGATGCAGCGCCCCGAGCGCGTTCTCGCGGATGTCGAGGGCCCGGCTGTACAGCGGCTCGGCCTTCGCGTATTCGCCTTGCGCCCGGTAGAGCAGGGCGAGGTGGTTGAGGCTCTGCGCCACATCACGATGGCGTGGCCCCAGCGCCTTCTCGCGGAGCGCAAGGCTTCGTTCCGCGATGGGAACGGCCTCCTGAAGTCTGCCTTCGCCGTACAGCTGCTCGACGAGCGCATCAAGGCGAGTTGCTTCCGTGGTTGTCGGTCGAGCGCTCGGAGACCATGGCGCCTGTAGACTACGTTGCTGTGCGCAGCCGTGGGCAGCGCCAATCATGAACACGAAGACTGCCAGGACGCCCATGCGTCGAGTCATGGTCGTACTCCTTTCACTTGAACAGATGATTCTCGACCAGCAAGCACCGGTTTGCAGCGCGGACACGCCACACACCACCGCCCTGGTCAGCGTTCGTGCGGCTGCTTCTTGAGCCGCGCGACCAAGCGGTCCATCGTGTCGCGCAGCTCCATCGTCTTGCGGCTCGTCAGATCGAGGCCCTCGAACACGCGAATCCACAGCGGCAGCGTGCACAGCTCGCGCACGATGGGGACGAACCGCGGGGTGCGCGTGTGGATCGCCTGCAGCACGGCCATGGTGGTCGTGAATTCCTTGAACCGGTCCTTGAGGTACGACGGGGTCAAGAGGACGACGACGTAGCAGCTCTTCACGAGGGCTTCCTCGACGACGAACTGGTTGTACCCGAGCTCGTCGTAGTTCCAGATCGAGCAGCCCTGGCTCTCGAGCTCCGGCTGGAAGACCTTGGAGACCCAGTGTCGCGTGGTGGGGTCGCCGCGGTCGTAGCTGATGTACACGTCCTTCTCGAACACCGCGCTCGGCGCGATCGGGCGTGGATAGCGAGTCAGCGGGTAGAATGCCTCGGTGTTCGCGATGAACGACGGGCGCTGGGCCGTGCTGGACGACAGCACCACGCGCTGCTGGAGGTAGTCGAACAGCTGCGCCACCGTGACGTCGCCGCCGCTGGTGGACGCGGCGCCGCGCAGGCCGTCCAGCATGTGGCCGGTGAAGATGCCGTAGGGGGCCTCCGGGGATACGTACGACGTGCCGTCTGCGCCGGAGGCGGCGAACACGACCCGGCCTCGGGCGCGGATCTCGTTGCGGAAGCCATCTGCAAACGCCGTGAGCCCGAGGGCTGGCCCCGCGGGGGACGCCGGATCGAGGAGGACATTCCGGCTCGCCATGCCGGCGGCGCGGCAACAGTCGAGCACCACCGTGAGCTCGCCCGCGCAGCGGTCGAGGTAGTGGGACAGCTCACGCGCCGAGACGGCGGTGGTTCGATACTGCCCCTTGCGAGCGTCGACCGGGAGGATATAGGACGAACCGTCCGCGCCCTGGCCGCCATGGCCCGAGAAGTAGAAGAACGTTCGCGAGCCGGGTGCGCGCGCACGCTCGCAGGTGGCCTCCAGCGCCTCGATGAGGTTATCACGAGTCGCCGCTTCCTCATCGAGGACGGTGACGCACTCGGGTGGATAGGCGCAGTAGTCCGGACTCGCCAGGACCTCGCGGACCCCCGGTACATCCAGGGTGGTCCGGAGCTTGCCGACGTGCAGATATCTCGAAGCACCGACGATGAGTGCCTGAGAAGCCTGAGGAGGTAGATCCGCTGAAGACAAAGGAAACTCCGTGGTCGCGGTGTGGCGCCCACAGGAGCGGCGCGGGTTGGTGGCGGGCTTTGGCTACTCGTCAGCGCTTCGGGGTCCGTCCAGCCACTGGGTGATCGATGCCTGGTATTCGGTCATGCCGCCGGCGGACAGCGAGGGCGGGGGCGGGGGCGGGTCCTTGCTGCCCGTCCCGAGCTCGACCGCCCCGGCGGGCAACGCGTTCTCGGTGGCACCGATCACCACCGGGGGGTTCATGCCGGGCTCGACGATGACCGGCGTCGTCGACCAGCTGGCGAACCACGCCGTGTAGGGCAACGCTTGGTCCTTCGGGATGCGGTCGAATGGAATCGTGAAGTATTTGTAGGCCTTGCTCATACGGGGAATCTCCTTGGGAAGAGTTGACTGACGGGCGGTGAAGAGAACATTTGTGTTGATGTGGCGACGGACCGGCGGAAAACCAAACATCCAGATCGCGAAAACACCGCATCGACCGATACAGATTCAATGGATGTCGACGGGCCGGTGGATGGTGATGCGCGCGTGCGCGGCGCGCGCGGCATCCAGATACGCATCGATCGCGCCATCCGGCGGCGCATCGCTCACGCCATCGACCAGGATCACCTGGTACCGGCCGGGGGCATCGAGCGTGATCTCGATGGTCTGCACGTCGTGGGACCCCGCCCTGCATCCGGGCCCACGCGGGCACCTGGCGATCAGCACTCCATCGGAACGATAGACCCGCAGATCGCCGGCCTCGCGAGGCCGCGCCGTGACAACGAGGTGGTCGCCGACAGCGGCCTCGCCGGGACCGCCACGGGTCGCGCCGGCGTGGTGAACCACGATCTCCAGCTCGGGGGGCCGCGGGAACCGTATCCACACGACGACCGCCGCGGCCGTGGCCAGCGCTCCTGCGATCGCCCACCTGGAGGCCGTCGTGCGCCACCACGGCCGTGGCGGTAGCACGGCGGCGGCCCGTGACACCTCGTCATGCCAGCGCTCGTCGAGCGACCCCGCCGGCGAGCAGCCGAGCAGGTGTTCGAGCTTCGCGTAGTCGGCGGCGATCTCTGGTGAGGGTGCCGGCGCGCAGGGATCGTGGTCGCGCGCCAGCAACCACGCGGCCTCGGCGCGCTCCGCGTCATCGACGAAGGGTAGATCGCTCAGGTCACCCACCTCCCCGGTCACGCTCCGCTTGCGCCTGGTCACCGAACGAATCCTTCCATACACAGGCATCGCCGCAGGCGCGGCAAGATACGAGACAGGCGTACTTGTACTGTGCTGTGAGGGGCGCCGATGGTCTCGCCGATCTCGGCGTAGGTCAGACCGAGGTAATACCGCATCACCAGCTGGGTTCGCATGGCATGGTGCAGCTTCCCCATGCACTGCTCCAGGGCATGTTGCGTCGCGGCTCGATCTGCATCGATCGTTGCATCCGGAGGTTCGATGAGCGCATCTCGTAGCTCGAGGTTGTTGCGGGCGTTTGCTCGCCGGAGCCGCCTCAGCTGATCCATGCTGCGATGGTAGGCGATGCCACATAGCCAACTCCACAGACTGCCGTGTCCCTGGAACTTGTCAATTCCCTGAAACGCCTCGAGAAACACCTGCTGGCGAATGTCTTTGGCAAGCTCGCGATTGCGGACGGTCCGGAGGGCGAACGTGGTGAGGGGCGCACTGTAAGCGATCACCAGGAGGTTCAGGGCCTCGTCTCGGCGCTGGCTGCGTAGGTACTCGAGGGCCGCGGCTTCGACCGGGCGATTGATGTGTGATCTCGGAGGCTGCCAGACTGGGCTGTTCTTGATCTCCGTGATTGGAGGCTCACAGTCTCCAGTGGTCTTACTTCCAACCAGGGGAGCGTCTTCCACGTACCCGAGCGTAGGCGCTCCTCCTTGCGTGGTCAACCTCATCATCGGTCGAACGGCGCTGTTTGACACGTGTGCAGCATCGATACTCATACGGTGTCGATGCTGCGATGCTTGTATTTGCTGCGCGGCGAGGAATGATGTGGATGCTTGTAACGTATCGATGCCAGTAAGAGATGTGTAAGGCGATTTTTCTGCTGACACGGTTGTATCGGCGAAATAAATAGCTATTGAACCATGCAGTGGATCGATGCTGCGGTGGCCTTTCGACAGGCCGAGGTCGCGTCGAGCGTGATGCCCGAACGGATCCGTGCATCGTGTTGCTTCTGGGTGCCCGGCGTACGTCCGGTGGTGAGCTTCCGCGGAGACACCGCTGCGTCGCGAAAGAATGGCCATCCGGAGCCCCTGACCTTTTGGTCAAGCCTTCGGGGCAGCCTTCAATGATATAACGGCGCCATGATTGCCGGGTCTCGCCTCCCTTACCTGCTTCCACTCACCCGCGGATGCATTTTCGAGCCATCCACGCGGCAGCGGGAGCGTTGCTAAGTTGTTGGAGCAACACGTCAAGACCCGTGATGGTCGCGGCCCCCGCCGGTGGGGCTCGCTGGCCGCACGGGCCAGCGTTGCAGGCGTGGTCGCGGGGCTCCTCCTCGGGTGGTTCGTGCACGTGCCGATGTCCGCGTGTGAAGAGCAGATCCGGGCCCGCGCGTGGGAACGTGGCATCAAGACCTGCCTCGCGAGCTATGCAAGGACCAAGGACCCGCGCGACCTGGCCGGGGCCGCGAAGGCCCACATGCAGCTGGGCCAGATCGACAAGGCCGAGGAGCTCGCCCGCCGGCTGCTCGCCGGACCGCGCTATGGGGACGCGCACGCCATCCTGAGCTACGTCGCGTTGCGAGGTAATCGGGGTCGCGACGCGAAGGTGCACGCCACGATCGCCTCGGTCGCCCACACGCTCGGTGGCGATGAACGTGCTCGGGCGAGCGATGCCGTGTCGCTGTCCCAGGCGGCGTGGCAGGTCGGCGATTTCACCGCTGCGCTGAAGGCTGCCGACGAAGCGCTGAGGCTGTCCCGCCGGCTGCGCGGTCCCTTCAAGGAAGTCGCGGCCTACGAATCCGCGGCCCAGCTGGCGCGGGCCGCCGTGCTTCGCCGGATGGGGAATGTCCGCGAGGCCGCCGACGCGCTGGAACGCGTGAGCAAGCTTGCGGTCACGCCGTGCGACCAGGCCTGGGCTCACCTCAAGAGCGGTGTCGGCCGCATGGAGGCACTGCAAGACGCCCTGGCCATGTACGAGCTGGAGGAGGCCGCACGGGCCAACCGTCGTTGCAACTCGAGGGGTGTGTCGACGTCGGTCGCGCTCAGCCAGGCCCGGCTGTTGCGGTTTAAAGATCCTGTTGCCGCAGTTGTCAAGCTGGACGAGGTCGCCAAGGTAGAGGGCGAGCTGTTCGAGATCCTCCTCTTGCGCGGCTATCTCGCCGCGGATCGCGGGGCGCTCGGAGCGGCAGATGGCTACTTCCTGCAGGCGGAGAGCCTCGAGCCGCCCGATGCCGATTGGGCCTGGGAGCTCGCCTGGGCCCGCGGCGAGCTCGCCGAGCTGCGCGGGGGGCTGCTGGATGATCTGCTTGCCGAATCCCACTACCGGCGAGCGATCGCCATGGTCGACGCCCTGCGCACCGGCACCCGGGCACGGTCTGCCGACTTCGTCGCGAGCCACCGTGGTCCCTACGACGGGCTCATCGCGCTACTGGCCCGGGGGAGCCGCTGGCACGACGCCCTCGCGGTCATCCTCGAGCTCGACGCGAGCGACATGCTGCGGGCGACCGCGGACGAGCTCGTCGTTCGCGACCATGTATCGCTGGGCAGCGATGCCCCGCCGAGCGCGGTCGCGATGCCGCCCGCCAGCGTGGAGGACGTGGTGGCGGCGTGGGGATCTCGTGACCTGGTCATCGTCATCGCCCCGGCGCCACGCCAGTTCGGGCCGGGTCACGAGCGGGCGTACCGGCTGCGGATCCACGAGGGTCAGGTCACCGGAGAAGAGGTGGGCGATGCGAGCAAGGCGCGCACGTGGGCCGGCGAGCTGTTTCGGGATCCTGCCAGCCAGGACGCGGCGCGCGCGCTGGGACCGATGATCGTCCCACCCGGTCCGGCCGGCGATACGCTCCACGTGCTCGCGATCGGCGCGCTCGGCAAGGTGCCGCTGGCCGCGCTGCGCGACGAGGATGGCGCGCTGACCATCGCCAGGCGACCGCTCGTGCGCGTGCTGGGGCTGCGCGCGAGCAGCCCGGAGTCTCGCGGGACCGGCCCCGCGATCGTGATCGCCGATCCGCTCGGGGACCTCCTCAGCGCTGCGATCGAGGGAGGCTTCGTGGCCGCGATCCTCGGGGTCCGATCGAGCACGTTGTCTTCCGCCAGCCGCGCTCTCCTGAGGGCCGCGAGCGATGCCGCGGTATGGCACATCGCGAGCCACGTGGATCAGCAGGGGCTTGTGCTGGCCGATGGCCATGTGGCTCCCTCCGAGATCGTCCAGTGGCGCCTCGCGCCGCGCATCGCGGTGCTGGCTGGCTGTGGCTCCGCCGCTGCGATGGACGAGGAGGGCTGGGGCTCCATGGCCGCGGCGCTGCTCGAGGCTGGAACGGGGGCCGTGATCGCGACCGATCGGAGCGTCGATGACGTCGCCGCTCGGTCGCTGATCGGCGACTTCTATGCGCAGCCCGACTGGCGCACCGACCCGGCGCGGGCGCTGGCCAGGGTGCAGCAGGCACTCGCCGCGCGGGCCGCCACCTCCCGTGATGAGGCGACCCAGGCACGCTTGTGGGCCGCGTTCTCCGTGCTCGGCCGGCCACCGATGGTCCTCGCGCGAGCACCGTCTCATCCGTAGTAAGTCGCGGTAATTCCTGTCTATACGATAGGGGATCCACCGGCCCGCGATTCTGTTGGTTGGATCGGCCCGCGACCGTCGCCTTATCGGGGTGAGCTGGATCTCGAGAGAGGGAGCGGGTAAGGTGACTTCGCGTGGACGATGGCAATTTGGCGGCAGGTGTGCAAGCGCGCGCGACTCCCGATCGGGAACCGCCCATGGGTGTGGCGCTCGTGACGGACGACAACAACCAGAAGCCTCCGCGGGATCGCCGGGCCACGATCATCGCGCTGATGAAGGCGCATGGCGACGAGGTCCTGGGGTTCTGCCTGCGCATGGTGGTCGATCGCGCGCTCGCCGAGGACATCCGGCAGCAGGTGTTCCTGGAGGCGTTTCGCGATCTCGATGGGTGCCACTCGTCGCCACGTGCGTGGCTGTTCGGGATCGCCAGAAATCGCTGCCTGGACGCGATCAAGCTGAAAGATCGGCTAGGCAACCTCATCAAGCCCGACGAGCCAGTCGGGTGCGAAGTCGAAGATCCCGGCGAGGATCTCGTCGAGCTCCTCGACCGCCCGCGCCTCATGAAGGCGCTCGACGGATGCCTGAACCGCTTGTCGGAAGTCAAGCGAAGGACGCTGCTCCTGCGCTTCCAGACCGATCTTACCTTCGAGGAAATGGCCGTGCTGCTCGAGGTGACAGCGGATGCCTTGCAGGTGCGTGTCGCGCGCGCACTGCGAGACTTGCGGCAATGTCTGGAGAAGAAGGGGTGGACCGGTGAGTGAGAACGAGCGCGAGAACGACGAGGACCACGAAGACGTCGCCTGGCTGCTCGCGCGCGAGCGCGGCGAGCCCGGTCCGGCCGTCTCCGATGTGACCGCGGCACGCTACGCGCGACTGGAATCGCTGATCGCGGACTTGCCGGCCCTGCCGCCCGGCGTCACGTCCCGCCCGGGCTGGGAACAAGACGTCCTCGCGGGGATCGACGCGGCGGAGGCCGAGCGCGATGCCCCGAGCCGCCCGGCGCCGGTCCCGCTGTGCGACCCCGTGCCGCCAGCGCGCATGCGCACCAGGTCGCGACGCTGGGCGGTCGCCACGGCCGTCTTCGCGGCCGCCGTCGGCGTGATTCTGCTCGCAGTGTACCGCCACAGCGGTGGCGCGAGGGCCGTGCTCGCGGCGGGGCCGGCGCTGGACTTCGAGGTCGAGTCGGCCAGTCGCGTGCGCCACCGCGGCTCCGATCCGAGCGTCGGCGACACGCTGATCGTTCGAGGTGTGGTCGAGGGGCCGGGAGAGCTGCGCGTCTACGATGACACCGGCGTCGAGCGGGCGCGCTGCACGGTGCCCGCGCCGGACTGCCGCGTCGAACGCTCGGGCACGAGCACGACGCTCCGGCTCACGGTGCTGCTGCGAACGCCTGGCACGCTGAGCGCCGTCCTGTTCGCCGCGCCGCTTGGTGGCCCGTTGCGGGGGCTGGACGCCGATGTCGAGGCCGCGAGGCGCGCGGGGATTGCGCTGATCTCGAAGGATCGTGTGGTTCACTGAGGTCGATAGACCCTATCGTTGCGACGCTCGGCCGCGAGCGGGCATCTCCGTGAGCTCGCGGCGTGCGCGCACGACCCGCTGCTTGACCCGGTCTACGTTGGTTCCCAGCCGCGCCGCGGCATCGTTCAACGAGAAGCCCGCAACCGCCACCAGCATCAACGCATGGCGCTTGTCCAGCGCGATGCCGTCGATGCGCTGGAGCAGCGACTGGAGCTGCTGCCGTGCGCTCGAGTGCTGCTCGGGATCTTGCCGGGTGTCCACCACGGCGGCGAGCGCCTCGGTGTCGTGATCGAGGCGCTGATAGCGGTATCGCTTGCGCAGGTGATCCACGGCGACATGCATGGTGATCCGACGGAGAAACGTCGCCAGGCTCGCCTCGCCGCGGAAGCCCGGCAGGGCCCGGTGCAGCTGCAGAAACACGTCCTGGACCACATCCTCGCGATCCGGCCCCGCTCCGAGGATCTTCGTCACGGTCATGAGGACGCCACGGCGATGGGCCACGTACAGGGCGCGAAACGCCATCCCATCGCCTCGGGCCGCTGCCAGCGCCAGCGTCACGTCATCGAGGCCGACCTGGACCCGGGCGCCGGGGGAGGGCTTCTTCATCGCGCCACCTCGGATCTCGCGTGGCCGCGGCAGGCGTTGACCTCGAAACAGCGAACATCAATGAGATGGGAAAAATAGAGCACCAATCACCGAGGCGCTCGAGGCGCTCGGATCCCGACATTTATTAGCGCTCCACGCTGCGTATCGTGCGATACGCTTGCCGGCCGACGGTCACGGCGCGAGGCGGCGCAGGTTGAGCGTGTACACGACGCAAAACATCGTTCCCGAGATCCACGACTGGAGCAGCGTCGCGACCACATTGGGTGTCATGGCTAGCAGGTGGCCTCCGGTCATGGTCAGGCGTCCGCCCGTGCGCGTGCTGGGGCTGCGAGCGAGCGGCCCGGAAGCTCGCGGGACCGGTCCCTCGATCGTCATGGCCGATCCGCTCGGGGACCTGGATCCGCCCGGCGACTGTCGCCTTATCGGGGTGAGCTGGATCTCGAGACATCGGGCGGGTAATGTGACGTCACGTGATAGATGGCGACTTTGCAACAGCCGTGCAAGCTCGCGCGACCTCCGATCGGGAGGCGCCCATGGTCGTGGCGCTCGTGACGGACGGCAAGACGCCTCCGCGGGATCGCCGGGCCATGATCGCCGCGTTGATGGAGGCGCATGGCGACGCGGTCTTCGGATTCTGCCTGCGCATGGTAGACGATCGCCAGCTCGCCGAGGACATCAAGCAGCAGGTGTTCCTGGAGGCATTTCGCGATCTCGATGGGTTCGAGGGGCGCGCGTCGCCACGTTCATGGCTCTTCGGGATCACCAGCCACCGCTGCCTGGACGCGATCAAGACGCAGCAACGCCGATCGAAGCTGATCGAGAGCGACGAACAAGCCGTGCGCGAGTTCGAAGCTCCCGCCGTGGATCCGATCGAGCTCCTCGACCACCCGTGCGTCATGGCAGCGCTCGAGGGGTGCCTGAAGCGATTGTCTCCCGACATGCGGGTGACGGTGCTCATGCGCTTCCTGACGGAGCTCACCTACGAGGAGATGGCGGTGCTGCTCGAGGTGTCAGCGGATACCTTGCAGATGCGGGTCGCGCGCGCACTGCGGGTCTTGCGGCAATGCCTGGAGAAGAAGGGGTGGACCGGTGAGTGAAGATGAGCGCGCGGACCACGAGGACGAGGCCTGGCTGCTCGCACGCGAGCGCGGCCAGCCCGGGCCGACGGTCTCCGAGGCAACCGCGGCACGGTACGCGCGGCTACAGGCGTTGATCACGGACTTGCCGGCCATACCGCCCGGCGTCACCTCCCGCCCGGACTGGCAACGAGACGTCCTCGCGGCGATCGACGCGGCGGAGGCCAAGCCCGAGGCCCCGAGCCGCCCGGCGCCGGGCCCGTCGAACGACCACGCGCTGCCAGCGCGCACGCGCCCCAGGCCGCGACGCTGGGCGGCCGCCACGGCCAGCTTCGCGGCCACGGCCGGCGTGGTGATCCTGCTCGCCGTGTACCACTACCGTGGTGCCGGATCGGACGTGCGCGTGGCGGGACCGACGGTTGCGTTCGAGGTCGAGCCGGGCAATCGCCCGCACCGCGGCTCCGATCCGAGCGTCGGCGACAAGCTGATCGTTCGAGGCGTGGTCGAGGGGCAGGGGGAGCTGCGCGTCTACGATGACACCGGCGTCGAGCAGGCGCGCTGCACGGTGCCCGCGCCGGACTGTCGCGTCGACCGCGCGGGCCCGCGCACGACGCTCCGGCTCACGGTGATGCTGCGCGTTCGTGGCGCGGTTCGCGCCATCCTGTTCGCCGCACCGCTCGATGGCCCGTCGCAAGGGCTGGACGCTGATGTCGAGGCCGCCGGGCGCGCGGGGATCCCGCTGACCTCGCGGGATGTCGCGGTCCAGTGAGCTCGGGTAGGCCGTTACAGGGTATAGCCGCGTGTCGTTGGTTCCATTCCGACCCGCCGTCGAACCGGATGCGCAGGTTGCTGCCCGCTGCTGTCGTGTTCAGCTCACGGTGCGCACGTACTTGAGCAAGGCGCGCGGCCCCTCGGGGGGCAGCGGCGCGCGCAGGAGGTCGTGTGGCACGCCCAGGTTAGCGAGCACGTAGTGCAAGCTGTTCGGAATCGACCATAGGCTCTGGCCCTGGACCGCGATGTGGTAGCGCGACCCGACGGCGTCGAGCTCGTCCCACACGCGGACCGCAGCTTCGAGAAACGGCTGGTACCACGCCTCGTTGCCGTAGAACCACGGCTGGTTGTCGAAGGAGAGGAGCCCGAGGACGCCCCAGGGGGCACGTAGCGATTCGTGGAAGATCTTCGCCTCCAAGGTGGGATCCGATTCTACTCGAATGTCAACCAATGCGTCCCCGAGTGGCTTCCACGGCACAAAGCAGTGAAAGTTCGTCCACCCGGTGTGCATGAAGCCGCCCACCAGGACCATGCCTGGGTGCTTCGCGACATCGAGCATCCCATCCTCGGTCATCACATCGATGATGCTCTCGCCGCGCTTGATGCGCGTGACGATCTTGCGCATTCGCTTCTTGACGTCGCGCCAGTCGCCGTACTGGACAGCGGGCAGGAGCACGCTCAGGCTCCCACCGGCGAGAGCAGGATCATCATGATGATCAGCATCGCACCTCCGACCGTTGTCGTCACGATCGCTTGCTTCTGCATCGGCGTGAGCGGCTGCAGCTCCCACCGCCAACCTCGCTCGGTCGCGGGCTTGAGCCCGGGAATGGGGCCGTGCCCGCACTTGAGCTCGGTGCGTACGCATCGAGCAGCTCCTCCACCGATCCGCCAGCGACCACGCGGTCGGCGACAGCATCGGCGTGCTGCTCGTGCGGGTCGCCGGCCGCTCCCACTCCGCCTTTGAGCCGGACGCCGCCGCGCTGCTGGACGATGTGCGTGGCCTCATGCGCTGCCGTGTGTAGGCTCGGTGCGCCTGCGAACGCAACGTGGCTCCCCGTCGCGTACGCCTCGGCGCCCATCGCCTGCGTCGCCCTGGCGGCCGGGCCTCCGACATGCGCGCTGATCCCGGTGACGTCGTGGCGGCCGAATGCGCGCTGGATCGTTTCGAGGTGCGGCAACGAGCCGCCTGGCCCTTCGAGGCCGCCAGCTGCGGCGGTATGGACCCGCTCGTCGCCCGGCACGCGGTTCGGCTGCAGCGTCTGCAGCTGCAGCGACCCGCCTGTGCTCTGGACCCGCGGCGCGAACGTTGCGTCGACGAGCGTCCGCTTCCCGACGCCGATCTCCTGGCGCTGCACGGCGCCTGTGTTCGGTGCCTGATATATCCGTACTCCCCTTCGTCCCGGTCGCGCATCGGTCTCCCTGGGTTGTCGCGGCTACCGTATCACGTGCTCTCGATGAGCTGAGCGTGGCGCGCAGGATCGTGCGGCCTGGCATTGGGGGCAGCATTCATCTTCTGGAAGCAACAATGCTGCAGTCATGGGGTGCGTCTTTGTGGGCGGATCGTGTTCTGATCCAGCGGTCGCCAGTTGCCGGCCGGGATGAATGCAGCCCAGTAGTAGGGATGCGCATAGCGTGGCTGGTGCAGCATGTGCAGCTTGGGACGCCGCAGCGCCTCGGCGCGTCCGGTATCTATACTAAGCCGATCACGATGGCCTACACCGCGGGCGGCGACTCGCCCGACTCCACCGGCTCGAGCTGGCTCTGCCTGTCCCGCGGGCGCACGGTGAAGTTGTAGTTCTCGAGGAAGTTCATGCCAAGGAGGCCATCGACGCTGTACTGGTCGTTGAGCGTGAGCGCCTGGACCACGAAGCTCGTGAGCTCGGCTCCGAGCGATTGGAAACGAGCCACCCGGAACAGCCTTCCGTGCTGGACCCCGGCCGGCGTGGGCACGCGCGTCCGCATGATCGCATCGCGCGACGAGTAGCCGAGCGCTTCCAGGCTCGCGGGCTCGATCGACGTGGCAGCGGCGCCGGTGTCGATCACGAGTAGGACCTCGCGAGCTCCGTGAGCTCCCCACACCTTCGCCGTGACGGTCATGAGGTCGCCCGAGCGCTCGAACGGGAACACCATCATGGATCGAGCGTGAACTGCTTGAGCTGAAACATCGGACCGCGAATCGTGCCGGTGTAGCGGCAGCCGTAGCAATCGTACACATCCAACGCCGGTCGCGCATGCGCGATTGCCTCGGCGCGCGAACCTCCGCACGCGAGGGCACGCGCGGTGTTGTATGTGCCCAGGTAATGCTCGTCCCAGTCGTGTTCGACCAGGACGACCCACTGGTCCGGATAGCGTTCGCGGATCTGCGGCCAGGTGAGCCGTTCGCTGAGGGCCATCCTCATACTGATCCTCGGCCCAGGTCGCAGGTCAAGTTTTCGGCATGCCGGCCGCGTACACGAACAGCCCCGGGTTGTCGAGCCGCGCCAGCCGGCCCCCGCGGCGCATCGCCTCGCGGAGGACCGAACGAGGTTGATTTCGGAGGAACGATAAGGCCGGCGTCTGGGGCCGCGGGGACATCCACACTGGCACGTTGCTTCTGTGCGTCGTCTTGCAAGCCGATGAGGAAGGACGGCCCGCGACCGCGGTCGACGAGTACCTCGCTGGTCGATGGGACGATACGAGCGCGCCACCAGGCACCCGAGGCACCAGGCGGTGTCGGTACCGTCGCATGCTGCGATTCTCTGCGTGGCCTTTCAGCGATCCGGACGAGATCATGTCTCGCGCACCGGCACCGACGCGAGCAGCGACCTTGCGTGGCCATGTCCGGTTTTCGTCCGGAATCCGGACAACGTCCGTAATCCGGCCAAACGCCGGACAGCGTCGAGCGTGATCTCGCGGCGTTGGTCGTGGCGCGATGCTTGCTGTGTATGCGCGCATGATCGCCGTTCACCCGCCCATCCGGCCCGGCCCTGTCCAACGGCCGAGCATCGCGAGCGAGATGACCGACGAGGCTCGTGTGGCTGCATGTCGGCGGCGCACGATACGAGCTTGACTCCACCGCCGACTTGAACAGGATAGGGGTGCCCGATGATGACCGAGGAACGCATGCGGTTCGAAGTGTTGCTGGAGAGCATCGAGACCAAGGTGAACGTGATCGCGGAAGGTCACGGCGCACTGGTCGAGCGCTGCGACGCGCTGGCGGAGGGCCAACGCACGCTGGTCGAGCGCTGCGACGCGCTGGCGGAGGGCCAACGCCTGCTGGTCGAACACCTCGATCGGATGGAGCGCAGGTTCGAAACCCGGTTCGACGTGCTCGAAACCCGGTTCGACGTGCTCGAAACAAAGGTCGATGGGCTCGAGGTATTCGCCAGCGATGCGCAGGGCCGGCTCAAGCGGATCGAGACGCATCTCCAGCTGAAGCGCGCGAGCCGTTCGGCTCCCCGGCACATCGCGAC
>Ga0137459_1000265_pt1 | contig 19223 bp, 19 predicted proteins | sample EasRivERMGT700_2_FD_104908 | JGI IMG/M metagenome (GOLD analysis project Ga0137459, IMG submission 104908) | Soil microbial communities from meander-bound floodplain in the East River, Colorado, USA - East River MetaG ERMGT700_2 | ecosystem: Environmental > Terrestrial > Soil > Floodplain ...
GGTATTGAGTTTGGGGTATGTGCCGGCGCGCCGCGCGCCTTCGACGCCGCGCTCGCGAAGGGCTACCAGCCCATCTACGTGACCGCCCGCGGCAACCAGTACACGACGGCCACGCGCGACTGGCTCGATCACCGGGGCTTCCCGCGCGGCCCGGTGCGGCTGTCGCCGTCGTTCTTCACGCTGCCGGGCGGCGACACGATCGACTACAAGACGCGGACGCTGGCGGCGCTGTCGGACGCCGGCCTCGAGGTCGCCGCGGGGGTCGGCAACCGCGCCAGCGACGTCACCGCCTACACCAACACGGGGCTACCCGCCGGCCGCATCTTCGTCGAGATGCCGGACTACGCGAGCGAGCTTGGGCCGCTGCTCGACGCCCGCGCGGCGACCGGCTTCGCGACATACGACGAGCTGCGCACGAGCTACCTCGCCAAGCTGCCCTGACGGGCCGCTAGGATATCCTTGGAGCCAGAGGGCATTGCTGGTTGGGCATCATGGATGCGAGATGTTGGCGCCGACGTTGCGAAACTCCCAAGAATCTCAGAACTATTCGCACTTTTGATCAAGCGAGGCAGTGCACTGGACGAGGACCTTCAACAGCAGTTGAATGAGTCTCGCGAAACTGTTGCCAAGCAACTTCGGGTAGCGCAAGCGTTCGGTCTCATTGTCCGGATCAGCAACCGCAATTGGGCCGTTCGCGACGTGTCTGAAGATGCGTGCTGAGAAAGAGGTCAGTGCAACTGGCGTTCACCTTTTCACGGAAACTCATGGGCCCCTCCTATCTCATTGCAGGGGTCGCAGATGCGATCGGTTCAGAGGCTATCGCGAAACTCCTCAAGACAGACACTGAATCTCCCATCGGATTCGTGCAAACCGACTTCGGACGGTTCTGGGAATGCGCTAGGTCGCTTGATGATCATGCGGCTTCGGCGGCATTCCTCATGAGGTGGCTCGGGGGAGTTCAGACGTATGCAACGGAAAGGTCAACGTACGGAATACAGGCTCGAGATCGCCTGGCCCCTGCTATTGCAGTTCCCTACTTGCGCGCCCTGATGGAAATGCTGTCCTCCAGCGGAATCCTCAAACGCATCATTCTCCTATTTGACGAACGAGAGAATGTACAAGCCATGAGGCCGGCACAACAGGTAGAATACATGCGTCTTCTCAAGACGCTTTTGAATGCCTTCAACTGGCAAGGCCTGTACGTGATCCTTGCCGGCGCACCTGCGTTGTTCAATTACGTGCAATCGGCGTTGCCATCGCTGGCGGGGCGATGGAAGCTTGTTGAGCTTCAATCGCTGAGGAGCGTCGAGCAGGCCCTGCTCTTCGCTAAGGAGTATAAGCGGCATGCCGTCGACCCTGAACGGTATGAGGACCTATCGAACATATTCCCCACCGAAATCGACGTAAAAGCCGCATACATTGACCTGAATCAAGATTCACCAGGTCGTGTTCGGCAACGAGACATGCTGTCGAAACTTCACGACTTGGTTGAGGCCTACATCGCGAACGTCACCCCAAAGCCAGCGGTGCCGGCAAACCGCGGCCGGTCTCGCTAATGCAGGACGGTCCCTACTCGCCGGGACGCATGATAGAGTACGAGCATGAGGTGGTCGTTGACGAGATTTCAACCGCGACCATTCTCTCGGTTACCACGCCGCTCGAAGCCCCGGCCCGGGCTGCTCCGTGCACCACCAAGGCTGCCGCGCGGCCGCGAAGCCGACCCGGGCTGCCCGACGACGGTAGCCGGCTGGGGCGCCGCCGTCAGTGCGGGATGCCGGTGCGCTGGGCGTTGCCACCCCAGGTCGGCCAGCCGGTGATCGTCGGATCCTTGGTGTCGATCGCCACGAGCTTGCCGTCCTCGGTGCCGACGTAGATCCAGCCGTCGGCGACGACCGGCTGCGAGCGGACCGGGCTGCCCACGGCGTAGGTCGCGGTCGACTTGCCCGACCTGGGATCGAGGCGGAGCACCTCGCCCTTGAGCGTGCCGAGCAGGACGTGGTTGCCGGCGGCGAGCGGGGCGGTGCCGAGGAAGCCGCCTTGCTTGGTGTCGCCGGCGAGCTTGTACTTCCAGACGACCGCGCCGGTCTCGTTGTCGGTCGCGATGACCTCGTCGCCCATCGTGTTGACGTTCTTGTCGGTGAGGTGCACGACCCGCGAGCCCTGGAAGCCTTGCATCGACGCCACGCTGTTGACGCCGACGTTGTCGAACGCCGCATCGGGAGCGGCCGACAGCGGCGCCCCGTCGCCAAATCCGTTATGCGCATCCTGGGTCTTCGAGGACGCGTTGTACGAGCTCTGGGACTGGGTCTTCTTGTCGATGTAGCGCGCCGGCTTCTTGGCGCCGTGCCACTTGGTCTGCGGCTCGTTGTGGTCGGCGCGGATCACCATCTCCGTCGGCTCGGCGCCCGGCGCGTCGCCGGCGTCGCGTCGCGTGTAGTACATCTGCTCGACGCCGTCGGCGCCGAACAGCACGACCGGGGCCGACGTCGCCTTGGCCTTCATCGCGTAGCGGACCTTGCCGGTGGCCTGCTCGACCTTGATCATCGTGCCGTTGAACGTCGTGACGTAGACGAAGTCACCGACGGCGACCGGCGCGGACATCACGTCGCTGTCGAGCCACAGCTGCCATTGCACCTTGCCGGTCTTGAGCTCGAACGCCGCGAGCGCGTGGTTGGCGCCCGGCGGGACCGGCTTGTTCGGCGTGTCGCTCGTCATCTGGGGGTACGACGCGAACACGCGCCCCTTGGCGATCGTCGGCGCGCTGGTCAGCGGATCGCCGAGCCAGTACGACCACAGGTGCTTGCCGTTGGCGGCGTTGATCGCGAAGATCGTGCACGACTCGGTGTTGATGACGCAGACGCCCTCCTCGCATGCCGGGCTCGACGGGCCATCGTCGTGGAGATCGATGCCCCACAGCGGCTTGCCGGTGCCGGCCTCGTACGCGAACAGCTCCTTGCCCTGGAAGCCGCCCGAGACCAGCACCTTGTGCTCGTAGACGGTCGGCGTGGTGATCGTCGCGTGGCTCGCGAACTGGACCTGGAAGCCGGTCGCGGTCTTGACCGACTTCGGTGCGGCGATCTGCGCGACCGCGCCGGGGTTCCACTTCGCCGCCGGGCGGCCGTACGCGGCGCCGTTCATCTTGAGGATCTCGGCGGTGACGATCTCGGTCGCCGGCGCGGCGGCGTTCACCCGCGCGGCCACCGGCGCCGCCGGGGTGTCGGGCGTGGGCGCGGCCGGCGCCTGGGTGGTGGGGGCGGGCGCCTGTGCGGCGGGCGGCGGCTTGGCCGTCGCTGCGGCGCGTTCGATGGGCGCTGATGACGAGCAGCCGGCGAGGATGCCGGCGGGGAGAAGGGTCGCGATCCATGCACGCATGCGGCCTCCGGGGGGCGAGTGGAACGCACGAGCGCAGACGAAGATCTATCGACGGATCTGCGTCCCGGGCGTATCTCGCTTGGGACAACCGCTGCGTGCCTGGGTTGCCCGCGGGGGCGCCGCCTGACAGAGGCCTTACACGCGGCTGCGCTACCCACACGTCGCAGAGCCAGCGTTGACGGAGCTCGCGCCAGCCTGTGCGCGGGCGATGGCAGGCGACCTCAGGCGACCGGCGAGCGTGGGCGGGTCGTTCAGCTCCGGCGCGTGGCGGGCGCCCCGGTCGACGGCCTCACGCGAGGTCGATCCACAGCTCGTTGCGACGCAAGATCGGCAGGGTCGCGGGCGAGTCGAAGGCGGCGAAGCTGACGCTGCCGTACGTCGCGAGGCCGCGATCGACGAGGTGCTGCCGCAGCACGCGCTCGTGCGCCGCGACGTTGTCGTGGGTGAACCGGCCGTGGAAGCGCAGCGCGGCGACCCGGCGCGCCGGGACCCGGCGCAGCTCGATCGCGGGATGATCGGGCCACGGCAGCTGCCAGAGCGCGAGGCCGGGCGGCATCACGAACGAGATCGCGTAGCGACCGTCGCGCATCTCGATCAGGATCGGGGTGGTGCGCCGGACGCACTCGGTGAGGTGGTTGTTTCCCGCGGTGTAGCCGGCGAGCACCCGGTGGCCATGGCGGAGCGCCGCCTCGAGCGATGGCTCGTCGACCTCGACGCTGGCCTCGATCCGCGGGCTGTACTGCCGCAGCTCGAGGTCGCCGAGCTTGGCTTCGACGTCGAACGCGGGCTCGGGGGTGAACCAGCGCGCGAATTCCAGCCGCAGCGCGCCGGCGGCGAGCGCCGTGAGCCCTCCCACGATCGCGCCGCGTCGCCGTGTGGTGGCGTGCCCGTAGAGGAAGCCCACGACCGCGGGCGCCGCGATGGCGCCCGTCAGGAGCGCGAGCTTGCGCCAGCCGAGCGGGTGGCGGGCCTGGGTCACTGGACCCGGCAAGTGCGCGAACACCGGCGGCGCCGCCGGGCCGGCCTTCGCGGTGGCTTCGTCGACGAAGAGGTACATACGATCCGATGCAGCAAGCGGTATGCCCGGACCACTCCGAGCGCCTTCGCTCACCGTGAGCGCGCCGGACAGGGGGGGGACAGAACCGGGCTAGACAGGACGTACCCGCGCCTCGACGAACCGGACAACCCGCATGGCCGAGCTGCCGGAAGTCTGCATGGCCGAGCTGCCGGAGGCTCGCGTCGTCCATCGCCGGAGGCGCCGCGTCATCGTGCCGCGTACCCGCTCGGCGTGGCCATGCCGCACAGGCGTGGCCGTCCGGCGTGAGCCGCAGGATCGCGCGGTCGGGCTATCCAATGGAGGACGCCCCGATCAGTAGTAGCGGACGATCGGCTCCTGGCTCCACGGCCAGGTGCTGATCGCGGCCGCCGCCTGCTGCTGGTTGCGCTGCTGCATCACCATCATGAGCAGCAGCATCTCCTGCTGGTTGAACCCGCCGCCGCTGTTCTGGTTGGCGAGCGAGTGGATCGAATGGAGGATCCCGGTCAACGCGGTGAGGACGTCATCACTGCCGCTGGAGGTCGGGGCGGCAGCGCCGCCGCTGACCTGGGCGAGGGCAGCGGGGTCGATGGTCTGGAGCTGGTTGTTGCTGGACTGGGGGCCGGACTTGGGGCTGGTCTTGGGGGTCGACATGGGTGGTGTCCTTTGTCGGATACGTCGACTACCCACTACAGCAGCCGACGTGCCATGCCGGGCTCCCTGGCGATCTCGGGTAGATCGACCGCAGCCGGGGCGGGAACCGGGGTAGACGGGGCTCGTAGACGTCTACCGCGGGATGCATCACCGCGACGTCACCGGCGTCACGCGACGTCACCCGAGGGCGGTGCCCAGGAGGCTGCCCAGGCCGAACGTGAGCCCGGCCGCGGCCAGCCCCAGGATGGTCTGGCGCCCGCCGGAGATCCAGACCGGGCGGCCCGTGAACAGCGTGATCGCCGCCCCGATCGCGAACAGCGTGAGGCTGCTGAGCACGATGCTCGCGACGAACGCCGCGGTGCCGGTGGTGATCATGTACGGGATCACGGGGACCACCGCACCGAACGCGAACAGCAGGAACGAGGTGGTGGCGGCGACGCGGGCGGAGCCGCCGAGCTCGGCGGGATCGATGCCCAGCTCCTCGCGCGTGAGCACGTCCAGCGCGGCGCCGCGATCGTCCAAGAGCCGCATCGAGAGCTGCTTGGCCTCGTCCTTGGGGATGCCCTTGGCCTCGTAGATCAGCTGCAGCTCCTCGCGCTCCTCTTCGGGAGCGGCGGTGAGCTCGTCACGCTCGATGTGGATCTCGCGCTCGGCCAGCTCGCGTGACGACGTCACCGAGACCCACTCGCCGAGCGCCATCGAGCACGCCCCGGCGACCAGGCCGGCGAGCCCGGTGACGAGGATCGCGTGCGAGCTCGTCGACGCGCCGGCGACGCCCATCACGAGCGCCAGGTTCGAGCACAGGCCGTCGTTGGCGCCGAGCACCGCGGCGCGCAGCGCGTTGCCGCCGACGTTGCGGTGGCGGCCCTCGACGCGCGCGAGCTCGCTGCCGGCGACGCCCTCGGGGCGCTTGAGCATCGCCTTGAGCACGCGGGCGTGCGACCGCTCCTGCGCCGGCATCCGCGTGTGCGCGGTCTCGGACTGCGCGGCGTAGTCGTTGCGCGAGACCGACTCGTTCTGGGAGACGGTCGGCAGGATGACGCGCGGGCCGAGCCGGCGCGCCGTCCACGCCAGGACCCGCGCCCGCCAGCTCGGTCGCCGCGGCCCGGGATCGATGCTGCGCTCGCGCAGCTTGGCCTCCCAGAACCCGGCGTGCTTGTCCTCGACCTCCGCGAGCTCGCGGTAGATCCGCGCGACCCCGGCGTCGGGCTCGGCGGCCGCCATCGCGCGGTACTGCGCGGCGCTATCGACCTCGCTCTGGCGATTCGCGCGGAACCGGCGGAGATCGTCGTCGGCCATGACCGCTTGGTAGCACACGGGGCGTGGGCGCGGCGGTCGCGCGCGGGCGGGCACCCCGCGTCACCGGACGGTCACCCGCGCCATCACCCGTCATCGCGGCGTCATCACGCGTCATCGCCGCGTCGTCGCCGCCACAGGCTGCGCACGGCGTCGGTCCACTCGACGGCGTTCTGCGCGGCGGCGCGGAACAGCCGGTACATCGGGCTCTGCAGCGGCTCGCCGGCGGGCGGCTGGGTCGGGGTGACGTTCGGCAGCCCGATCTCGATCGACATCACGCCGCCGCCGACCTCGACGCTTCGGTCGGGCGAGATCTGCGCGAGCAGCGCGGCCATCCCGGCGTTCGAGCCCAGCACCTCGCAGCGGAACCGCTCGACGCCGCGCTCGGCGGCCGCGGCGACCAGCCGGAGGAACAACAGCTTGCCGAGGCCCTGGTGCTGGGCCTCGTCGGCGACCGCGATGGCCGCCTCGGCGGTGTTGGGCGGATCGGCCAGCCGGATGAACCGCGCGATCCCGAGGCCGACCTGCCCGGCGCTGGCGGCGCCGCCGGTGCTGCCGGCGCCGCCGGTGCGGTCGTCTCGCACGGCGCCGATCGCGACGTGGTTTTCGTGATCGACCTCGCACAGGTAGCGGAGCTCGTCCTCGGACAGCTGGGTCTTGGGCGCGAGGAAGCGCGCGTAGCGCGACGCGGGCGACAGCCGATCGAAGCCGGCGCGCAGGAGCTCCTTGTCCGCCGGGACGACCAGGCGCAGCAGGACCTGGGTGCCGTCGCGGAGCACCGCACGCTCGGCGTACGCGAGCGAGAAGAACCGCGGCTCGCTCATGGCTTGGCCCGTATCATCATAGCGCCGCGCGCTGGCCACGACGATGCGACCCGACCACCGGATGTCCCGGGCTGCCTGCGGCGCGGCCGGCAGGCGGCGATGGTCAGGCGGCGGCGAAGAACCGCGCGCGGTCGACCCGCGGCTCGTTGAACAAGGCGCGCTGGTGGATCGCCGCGGACACCACGGACGAGGGGACCGGCAGCCCGGCGCGCTCGAGCAGCGTGATGGTGCGGCCGGGCCCGATCGCGTCGACCAGGACGCTCGGCGGAGCCCACAGGAAGCCAAAGCCCATGATCCGATCGACGTCGCGGGGATGCGCGACGACCTCGCCGACCAGGCCGAGCCCGTACGACACGTAGCCGAGCAGGATGCGGCGGAGCAGCCCTGCAGCCCAGCCATCGGCGGTGCACAGGATCTCCATCGCGCCGCGGTAGTCGTGGTCCGATCGCAGCGCGGCCTTCATGTGCTCGACGAACGCCGGCAGCGGCGGCGCGATCTCCGCGAGCGGCCGATAGTCGCCGGTCGCCGGATCGAGCACGAGGTGCTTCGCGCCGGCACCCTTGCCGTCGAGGCGAAAGAACCCGCCCTTGTCGCGGGTCTTGCGCCCGAGGTGACCGCTGTCGATGCCGCGTTGCATGTAGGCGGGCAGGCGGAACTGGTCGTGCGCGATGTCGTGCGTGGTCGCGGACAGGTGATCGACGATCGCCTTGTGGACGTCCCAGCCGACGAGGTCGATCGTCGCGAGCGGCGGCAGCGCACGGCCGGTGTGCGGACCGACGAGCTGATCCAGGAACGCGACGCCGTGCTCCTCGGCGAGCTGGGCGACCTCGTTCAGCACCTTGAAGCCGATCCGGTTGCCGGCGAACGCCGGCGTATCGGCGGTCTCGACGACCTCGCGACCGACGCTCGCGGTCAAGAAGTCGCGCACGATCGCGACGACGCCGAGGTCGGTGCCGGCGTGCGCGATCAGCTCGCACCCCAGGAGCGTGGTGGGCGGGTTGAACAGGTGGATGCCGAGGAAGTTGTGCTGGAAGCTCACGCTCGCGGTCGCGCACAGGCCGCGGATCGACAGCCCCGACGTCCCTGTGGCGACGATGGTGTCGGGCTTGCGCAGCCGATCGATCCGCGCAAACAGCGCGCGCTTGATCGCCGCGTCCTCGGCGACGGCCTCGAACACGAGGTCGGCCTCCGCCAGCGCGGTTTCGAGATCCGATGCGTAGGTCCCGCAGGTGATCGTGTGCGGTGGGATCGTGCCCTTGGCCAGGTGCTGGGCGCGCACGCGGCCGGCCTCGGCCTTGTTCAGGGTCCTGGCGAGCAACACCGTCGGGATGCCCGTGGCTGCGAACACCGCACCGGCCGCCGATCCCATCGCGCCATTGGCACCCAGGACAACAATCTTGCGAATCGATCTCATGATGCAACTTGCGCAGCAACATCTGTACCGTCGGCTCCTCGATGGAGCACAGCGCTCCGCGGAATCGAGCTTTCGGCGGCACGTCCTCGACAGGGCTGCTCGGTGATCCCGATCGTGCCGTGCTCGAGGCATCGCCAGCGCGGCCGTGCCGTGCGTCGCTGTCGCAACGGGCGCCACGTCGGTGCGTCACCGCGCAGCGGCACCAGTACAATTGCGGAGTGACCGATCTGGTTCAGCTGGTGGCCGAGATCACGACGTGTCGCACCTGCGCGCGGCTCGTGCGGTGCCGCGAGGCCGCGGCCGATGCGCCGCCGAGACGATTCCTCGACGAGCCCTACTGGGCACGCCCGGTGCCGGGGTTCGGCGATCCGGGCGCCCGGCTGCTGATCGTCGGCCTCGCGCCGGCCGCGCACGGCGGCAACCGTACTGGCCGGGTGTTCACGGGCGATCGCTCGGGCGACTGGCTCTACGGCGCGCTCCACCGCGCGGGCTTCGCCAATCAGGCCACGTCGGTGCGGCGCGGGGATGGCCTGGCGCTCTCGGGCGCCTACGTCTCCTGCGTGGTCCGCTGTGCGCCGCCCGGCAACAAGCCCACGCCGAAGGAGCGCGATCGCTGCGTGCGCTACCTGGTCCAGGAGCTCGAGATCCTGACCGGCGTGCGCGCCATCGTCGCGCTCGGCGGGTTCGCCTGGGATGGCGTCTTGCTCGCGGCGCGCCAGCTCGGCCACGCGATCCCCCGGCCGCGCCCGAAGTTCGGCCACGCCGTCGAGGCGCGGATCGGGCCGTGGCAGCTGGTCGCCTCGTACCACGTCAGCCAGCAGAACACCTTCACCGGCCGGCTCACCGAGCCGATGCTCGATCGCGTGTTCGCCCGCGCCCGTGCGGCGTGCGCGCCCGCGTGACCGAGTCGGTGCCCGTGCACCTGGCTTCGGGCTCGGAGGCCGCACCGGGCCTACGTGCGGAGCTCTTTCCGGATGACGAGCCGGAGCCCCGACCAGATGTCGTCGATCGCGCACACCTTGTTGTCGACCAGGCCGGTCGGCAGCGCGACCTCACGCACGGTGTCCTCGGTGACGTCGGTCGCGACCCTGGACGCGCGCTTCGGCCACGCGATCCACAGCCCGGCGGCCGGTTGCATCCGCGGCCGGCACGTCGCGATGCGCGCCACCAGGTCCGCGCGCTTGGTGACGAACACCACCAGGACATCGAGCAACGCCTTGCCGGCGAGGCTACGCTGGACCGTCACCCTGCCCGGCAGCACCCCGAGCACGAGCCCGGGCGGCGCGCCGACGATGGCGACCTTGTGGCCGTCCTTGATCCCGAGTTTCTGCGGAAGTGGTGTTCCCGAGTAGCCCGCGCTCGCCATGGAATGATCGTGCCACCGCAGGCGTCTTCGTAGCGAGGTCTACGGATGCTTCCCATGGAACCCCTGACGTTTGAGAGCACAATCGGGATCGAGTTCGCGGGGACCTGCGATCTGGCGATCTGGTGCAAATTGCTGCACGATAAGGGCTGGTCGGGGCCGCGGATCGCGCGCGCGATCGCCAAGAGCGAAGGCTACGTCAACAACCTGATCCGCGTCGTCGAGCGCGCCTCGCCGTCGCTCATGCTGCGGTGGCGCGCCGAGCAGAGCGGCACCGTCGAGCATGTGTGCGCGACCGACTGGCTGGTCGCGGTCTGCCTCCTGCCGCACGACCGGCAAGACGAGGAGCTGCAGCGCCGGATCACCACCCGCCCGGGGCTGCACAGCTAGCCCCGCAGCCCGATCAACGCGCTGCTGGGATGGGCACGCTGCTCGAGGTGGACCGCATGGTACGGTTTGTCGGTCGTGGTCGCGCGAGCACACCATCGCTTCACGTTCGACGACTACCTGCGCGTCGAAGAGGACAGCGTGATCAGGCACGAGTTCCTCGATGGCCGCATCTGGGCCATCGTCGGGGGCACGCCCGAGCACGCCCGCATCTGCGCGAACGTGATCGCGCTGCTCAACGTGGCGCTGGGAGCTCGCCGGTGCGGCGTGTACACGACGGACCTGCGGATTCGCGTCCGGGCGACCGGCCTCGCCACCTATCCCGACGTCAGCGTGATCTGCGAGCATCTCGAGCTCGATCCTGCCGATCCGAAGCGCCACACCGCCGTCAACCCGACGCTCCTCGTCGAGGTGTTGAGCCCGTCCACCGAGGACTACGACCGCGGCGAGAAGTTTGAAAACTACCAGCAGATCGAATCGCTCGAGGAGGTGGTGTTCGTGCACCACGACGAGCGCAAGATCGTCGCCTGGCGGCGGACGGGACCGAGCTGGACCGCGACCGAGTACGTCAACGGGACCATCCCGCTTGCCATCGGCTGCGAGGTCTCGGTCGCTGCGGTCTATCGCGATCCGATGGCCTGAGCGCCCGCGGGCCTGCGCTCGTCACGCGAGCTCGTGGAGATAATCGACGTACGAGCGCACCGTGGCGTCGAGCCCGGACAGCTTCGGATCGCTCGATTCGATGAGGTAGTACTCGTCCGGAGCGTGGGCGCCTTGGCCGTGGCCGAGGCCGAAGTGGCCGGCCGGCAGCTTGAGCGGCGCTCCGGTGAACACGTATCCCGGCCACGAGCCGGCCAAGCGCGGCCACAGGATCGGCTTGATCCCGGAGCGCTCGTAGACCTTGGCCTGGGCGCGGATCAAGCGCGCGTCCGGTGATGTCGAGTTCGGATCGTAGCCGCCGGTCATCTTGACCTCGAGGTCGCCAAAGCCGCGCCTGGCGAGGTGCGCCTTGAGCTTGGCGAGCGTGTCGGCCGCGGTCATGTCGGGGACCAGGCGCAGGTCGAGCTTGGCCGCCGCCCGGTGGGGCAGGATCGTCATGCCGCCGGGGCCGGTGTAGCCGCCGACCAGGCCCTCGATGTTGACCGTGGGCTTGCTGGCGAGATCCTCGAGCGCCTGACGCCAGGTGGCGTCGCGCGCCCAGCGCTCGACTCCGAGCGATTGCTTGGTGACTGCTTCGTCGATCCGGTGGGCTGCCTCGTCGAGGTAGCGACGATCGCGATCGCTGATCGGACGGACGTTGTCGAACAGGCCGTCGATCGCCGGATCGCCGGACGGTGTGATCAGCGTGTTCAGCGCCTGGACCAGGTGCCACGCCGGGCTGTCGACCCGGGCGCGGTTGCTCGAGTGGACGTCCTTCTTCGGGCCTCGGCCCCAGGTGTCCGCGCTCGAGACGATCTCGCACTCGACGATGCCCTTGGCGCCGAGGTTGATGGTTACCGTGCCGTCGCCGCTCTGGCAGGCGTGCGGCATGAAGACGCCCTCGCAGCGCTTGAGCGCGGCCCGTACCGCCGGGTTGGAGACGATCTGCGGGAAGTGCGGCGAGCCGATCTCCTCCTCGCCTTCGGCGACGAGCACCAGGTTGACCGGGAGCTTCTTGCCGGCACCGCGGATGGCGTGGAGCGCGGCGAGGAACGCCGCCTCGGGTCCCTTCTGGTTGACCGCGCCGCGGCCCATCACCGCCTTGCCGAGCCTGGGGAGGTCGACCAGCTTGGCGTCCCACGGTGGCGAGCTCCACTCCTTGGGATCGGCCTGCTTGACGTCGTACATGAAGTACAGGCCGATGGTGCGCGGCGCGCCCGCGTCGAGCGTCGCGAAGATGCCGGGGTGCCCATCGGTGGCCACGCTCTCCACCTTGGCGAAGCCGGCGTCGCGCAGGAGGCGCATCGTGAGATCGCGACCTTCGGTGATGCCGCGGTTCTCCGCGGCGATCGTGGGCTGGCGGATCCACTCCTGTAACCGGGCGAGCGCATCGCCGTGGCGCTTCTCGATCTGATCGTAGATCGGCTTCAGGTCCGCCGCCGCCATCGCGCGACGCGGCAACATGGCAGCAGCCCCGATCGCCGCCGCTCCGTGCAGGAAGGTTCGACGCCTCATCATGGTGCGCGACTATACACCTGGGGTTCGCGGCAAAAGCCATGCAGATTCCACGCGAGGCGAACCGTGTTATGCGCCCGTTACGCGAGACTCGTGCGCGACGCCACCATGATCATCCTTGATCTCTCGCCTGACGGCGTGGGAGAGCGGTGAGGAACTGATGTCCTCGGCAACTGAGCTCGATCTGCGCGTCCACGCGCGCTTTGGGGGCCGTGTCGGCGATGGCGTTGCGGTTCACGGCTATGCCAGCGTCGGCGGGTCGTGGATCTACTTCCCTGAGAATGTCACGTCCTCAGGTGGCATGCTCGGCTTCGGTCTCGCGCTGAGCTACCTCCTGGGTGATTCCGGATTCATCACGTTCGAAGCTGGCTATCAGATCAGCGCGCAAACCGTGGCGAACGAAGCTGGCGATCTCGAGGGCGATCTCCACCTGTTTCACGTTGGCGTGGGCCTCGGTACCTACCTCTGAGCTGCCGTGCTGCGCGACGTCGCAGCACAGCCCGCCTCGCCTCCGCGCAATCCCTTACCCAGGTCAGTCCTGGCGCCCGGTCAGAACCTACCGAGTACGACGACGCCGGCTTCACCCGGCGCGAGGCTGGGCGCAACCACGACGTGATGCGCTTGCGTTTCCGGTGCGCCTGTGAACCACAGGACACCGGCGCCGATCGCCAGGGCCCCCGCGACGCCGAACGCGATGTTCGCCTGGAGCGCACGGCGCTGTTCTTCGCTGATCAGCTTGTTCGCGATGGCAGCCTCCGGGCAGGCCACCTGCGTACTGGAGCAATGCTCGTGAGCTTCGTCCCGCTTGCTCCTGGCCTGGGTGCCAAGCACGATGCCCGCGATCAAGCTGGCCGCGCTGCCACCGGCCACACCGAGCGCGATCTTGCGCCTGGCCGTCCACATCGAGGACGAAGCACCAGCTTCGTGGGAGTCGGCGGCAGGCGCCGTCATCGGTATCGACGCTGGCGTGGGGTTGGGCGTGACCAGCTTGACGATCTCCTTGAACCTGGGGACCTCGATGCTGACCTTGCCCGATTCGTCAGGGACGGTCACGGTCGTCTGCCACGCGTCGTGACCTGGTGCCTGGCCGGCGATGACGTAATCGCCTCCATTGACCGGCAAGCCGCGATTCCATAACGCGGGATCGAGCGGTTGACCGTTCTGGGTGATCGTCAGTCCGTCGATACGACTGTCGTCGGCGACCGATACGGTGAGGTACGAGAGCTTCGGCTCGAGGGCGGCGGCCCTCTTCTTCGCGTGCTCCTTCTTGCGAGCATCCTTGACGCGGGTCAGGGCGTCTTTGTAAGCGGACCACGCGGATGCGAGCTGGTGGTTCCGCTCGCGGCATTCGCCCATCCGGAGCAACGTGCCTGCACGTTGTTCGATCCGGTTCGAGGCCTCGAACGCCTCGCACGCCGGGCCGAGCCTGCCCTCGTTCATGAGCTTGTCGCCCTCGGAGAACAGCGCCTCGGCCTGCGCATTCTGCGCATGCGCAGGGCGGGCCGCGATGACTGCGAACAGCGCGCTAGTCACCGCGATCAAAACGCGGCGCGGAGTTCGATCCACTCGGTCGTGCATGGTTTCCCCCAGAAGTAGATTTGTGCTCGCCTTGTTTCGGAGTCGTTGTCTTGGCCGCACCCGCGTCGACGGCGACCTCGCTGATCGACGTGGCGTCGACGCCGGCATCGACCGTCATCGTTGGCGTGCTCGTTGGCGTGCTCGTCGCCGCGTCTGTCGTGGTCACGGTCTTCGCCATCGTGGCGACCGAGGCGATCGGCGTGGTCGGCTTCGCACTGCCCGAGCTCGCCGCCCGGGCTTCACGATCCTCAGCGACACGCGAGCGCGTGGCGAACATCGCGGTCGCCGCCATGGCGACCACGCCGGCGATCGCGAAGCCGGCGATCAATCGCCGACGACCTGGGGCGGATCCGCCTGTTTGACCGGCGGCGACGGTGAGTGTCGTCGGCCGTGGCACCGTTCCCGGTGGTGGCGGCGGCAGGTACAGCCTCGACGGTGCCGCAGCGGCCGACGCCGAATGGTACAGCACCTGCTCGGCGTGGTCGAGCGTCTGGGCCAGGTCCAACATCGTTGGGAACCGGTCGTCCGGTGCCTTCGCGAGGCAGCGCTGCAGGATCTGATCGAACACGGCGGGCAGCCCCGGCACGCGCGACGCGGCGTAGGGTGGGGCTTCGCGGAGGTGCGCGGCGATCAGATCACCTGATCCGGCCCCATCGAACGGCGGCCGGCCGGTCAGCATCGTCATCAGCAAGCAGCCGATCGCATAGATGTCGGAGCGGTGATCTACGGCGCCGGTGCCGCGGCACTGCTCGGGTGACATGTACACGGGCGTGCCGATCACCGTCCCGGTGCGTGTCTTCGTCTTGCCGGGGTCATCGCCGGTCAACTTCGCGATTCCGAAGTCGAGGATCTTCGCGCGTTCGCCGCCGATGACGGCGGGATCACTGACGAGGAAGATGTTCTCGGGCTTGAGATCGCGGTGCACGATCCCCTTGGCGTGCGCGGCACCGAGCGACGTGCAGATGAGGCGCATCAAGCGCAGGGCGGCGCTCGGATCGAATCGACCGATGCGCGCGAGCCGCTTGTCCATGGGCTCTCCCTCGAGGAGCTCCATGACGATGAACGCGCTGCCGTCGGTGTGATAACCGAAGTCGAACACCTGTACGATGCCCGGATCGGCGATCTGCGTGACCGCCTTGGCCTCGTTGAAGAAGCGCTGGACGACTTCCTCTTGTGTCGAGAGCTTCGTCCGCAGGACCTTGATTGCGGCCTTGCGGCCGAGCAGCGTGTGCTCGCCGACATAGACGACACCCATGCCGCCCTCGCCGAGCTTGCGCAGCACGCGGTAGGCGCCGACGATGGGTCCCTCGGCAGGCATTGGCCCCGATGTTAACATGACCATTGTAGATCACTGCGTGTGAGACATGACTCACCTTCGATAACGCCAGGGCCCAGGTGATCGTTCGATCCGAGCTGGGGTACCGTCGCGGATCAATCGACACGTGAGGCCTGATGCGGAACGTATGGCTCATTCTCGTCCTCGTCGGATGCCGGTTTCCCGACGAACAGTTCAACACGGGATGCCTGGGCTCCGTGGTCCCCGTCTGTTTCTTGACCGCGCCGCCGCCGATGCCCGTGGTGCTGAACAGCGATACAGATATCGACACCGACGCGTCGCCGATGTGCGATCAAGACAACGACCAGATGGCCTCCTACTGCGTGGTTGCCGGCAGCGACATCACGATCACGGGCATCACGACAATCAGGGCCCATGGTAGCAAGCCGCTCGTGCTGCTGTCGACCGGGAGCATCACGTTGAAAGGCACAGCCACGATTGACATCAGCAGCAAGCACATGATGGCCGCCTACGATACCGGCGCCGGTGGGAATTCATCGATGTGTATGAAGGGCATCGAGCCCGACGCAGCAAGTGGTGGTTATGGTGGCAGCTTTGGTGGCAAGGGCGGCAAGAGCGGCAGGGGCGGGGTCGGGGCGAACGGTGGGACTCCAGCCACGCCGCTACCCGTTCTGCCGGGTCTACGCGGCGGCTGCCCGGGAGGAACGGGCGGTAGCGGCCCGGGAGGAGCTGGCGGGAGCGGTGGTGGGGCGATCGCGCTCGTCGCCGCAGAGATCCACCTCGATGGTCGCATCAACGCATCGGGTGCCGGTGGGCAGGGAGGCTCAGCGACACCCGACAAGTATGGCGCCGGAGGCGGCGGATCTGGCGGGATGATCGTGCTCGACGCCTCGGTGATTGTTGCCGGACCGACCGCCTCGCTGTTCGCCAATGGTGGCGGAGGTGGGGCGGGTACTGGTTCGAGTGCCACCTCGGCCCAGCCGGCCGGCGGCGAATCACCGGAACCAACGGTTCCGGCACCGGGCGGTATGGGTGCTAACGACGTAGATGGAGGCGACGGCTCGTCGGGAGGGACGTTGGAGGGCCAAGATGGGGACTCCTCCAACATAGCAGGAGGAGGTGGAGGTGGTGGTGCTGGCTTCATTCACGCCCCCGGGGTCAACCCGATGGTCGTCGCGCCTCCCTCGACGGATGGGTAGATCGGGCTGCCCCGCCCTCAATGGCGGGCCGCACGTGTCCGGATGCCGGACGAGCGGACGGCGAACAACCACGAGCCGCCGTGATCCCCGGCGCCGCCCAGGCCGATTCCTGCTCGACACGCACGTTTCGTCTGTGATGTTGCGGATGATCCGGCGCCAGTTGCATGCGAGGCGTCAGCTCGCCTGGTGATGGACGAGCTCGGGCTCGGTCCAGGTCAGGTGATGGCCGAGCTTGCGGGCACGCCGGAGGAACACGTCGGGGAGGGCGCGGCGCTCGGCGGCGGCAAACGCGGTCGCGAGCTCGGCGCCCGAGGCGAACCGGGCGTCGCGCGACTTGGCGAGGGCGATCTGGAGGAATGCCTCGAGGTGCGGCGAGACCGGGCCGAACGCGGACGGCCGGAGCGGCATGATGTGGACGACGGCGTAGAGCAGCGCGGGGGTATCGCGCGCGACGAACGGGACCCGGCCGGTGAGGCAGCGGTAGATCACGGCGCCGAGGGCGTAGAGGTCGGCGCGGTGGTCGACGGGCTCGCCCTTGGCCTGCTCGGGTGCCATGTACGCGGGCGTGCCGATCGCGGCGCCGCGGGTCAGCGTTCCGGAGGGCTCGCCGAGCAGCGCGATGCCGAAATCGAGCACCTTCCAGGTGCCGTCGTCGGTGAGGAACAGGTTGTGCGGCTTGAGATCGCGGTGGACGACGCCGGCGGCGTGGGCGCGATCGATGACCTCGGCGATCTCGGTGACCAGGGCGGCGAGCTTGGGGCCCAGGAACGGGCCGGCGCGGAGGAGCTCGCCGAGCGTCTTGCCGCGCAGCCGCTCCATCGCGAGGAACGGCAGTGGATCGAGCGGGGTCGAGGCGCCGAGCACCTGGACGACGTGCGGCGAGTCGATCGAGCCGGCGATCCGGACCTCGCGCAGGAACCGCTCGACGTGGCGCGGATCGCCGAGTAGCTCGCGGCGCAGGAGCTTCACCGCGGCCTCCCGGCCGGTGGTCGCGTGGCTGGCCTCGTAGACCTCGCCCATCGCGCCACGGCCGAGCACGCAGCCCAGCTCCCACGAGCCGGCGGCGTGACCGGTGAACCGGCCCGGTCCGCCGATCTTCTGCGCGCGGTCGAGATCGTGGCGGAGCTCGGCGACCTGGGCATCGCGCTGCGCGGCGAGCCGGGTCGCGCGCTGGAGGTCCTCGATCGCGCGCAGCGAGGTCTTGCGGGTCATCCGCGCGAGGAAGAAGCAGATGCCGTAGGCCTGCTGGAGGATCAGCTGGCCGGCGATCTGCGCCTCGACCGAGCACGTGGGGCGCACCGGGTAGCAGCCGGGATCGTGGATCACGCCGGCGATCACGAGCGCCGCGACGACGGCGTGCGATCCGGCGGCGAGCACGTAGACCGAGATCGCGCTCGCCCGGTGCTCGGTGCGGCAGAAGAACAGCACGCCGAGGGCGACGATCAAGGGCGCCGCCGAGAGCACGCCGACGTACAGGATGCCGAGCTGGCCGCACACGATCGCCGCGAACGCGAGGGCCTCGAGCTGGCGCACGCGGTAGCGCGCCAGGGTGCGGAGCTCGCGATCGATCCACAGGCTGCCGAGCACCGCGAGCGTGAGGCTGGCGAGCAGCGCCGCCGCGATCCGCGGGTCGCCCGGCACGACGAAGATCCCGATCACCGTGCCGGCGGCGACCAGCCAGCCCATCCGGAGAAACGCACGCGTCCGCTCGACCTCCTCGTCACGCAGCGCGTCGGCCGCCGAAGTAAGCGTCGTCACCGCCAGAAGATCCACGGCGCGGAGAATAGCGATGTGCCATCCGGATCGGGTGGCATCCGTCGGCATGGCCGATCAATCCGGGTGTGTGTCAAGCCTACGCGAGCTTACGTAGCAATACCTCGATACGCGTGCGCAGCCCCGGATCGAGCGACCCGGGCCAGCGCCGCATCGAGCGCCCTCGCGAGCTCGAGGTAACCGGGCTCCAGCTCACCCTTCTCGAACACGGCCTCGAACGGGCCGAACATGGGCTCAAGCGACATACGCGGCTCGAGCTTAGCATCGGTGTAGGCGGCTCGCTTCGTCGACCTGGATGGTCGCCCACGGCGGGTGCGTTTGTGATCGGGTTCGGGCTCGGCCGCGTTCAACACCGTCACGAAGGTGCCGGGTCGCTCCCTGGGGTCACTCCCGCTGCAAGGTACCGGGGAGAGCAGGAGACGTCGCGAGGCTCTCCACGAGCTCCTCCGTCGTCAGCCGCGATACGCGCCCATTCGCCACCAGGAGCCAGCGCCCCGCCGGATCCTGCTGGAGTCGCTCGTCCGGTCGCTCGTCTCCCTCCCCGAGATCGCGAACCTGGATCCGGCGCGCGCCCGGATCGAACGTCACCTCGAAGGCCTTCGCGTAACCGCACTCCGCCGAGCCGAAGTCGTTCATGTTCGGCATCGCGATCAGCCGGATTCGATCGCCGGGGAGTACCCGGATCGAGCCCACGCCGATCCCCGACCAGTATCCCTGTTCGCGGTCACTGAACAGGTGCTTCGCGTGCCAGCGGTCACCCTCACCGCGACGCACGAGCCATAGCCGATCGCGCCGTGCCGGCGTGTTGCCGATGATCGCGACGCCGGCGCCGTCGGTGAGCAACCGACCCTTGTCGACCTCGTCGCCGCGCGACCA
>Ga0137459_1000267_pt1 | contig 19212 bp, 17 predicted proteins | sample EasRivERMGT700_2_FD_104908 | JGI IMG/M metagenome (GOLD analysis project Ga0137459, IMG submission 104908) | Soil microbial communities from meander-bound floodplain in the East River, Colorado, USA - East River MetaG ERMGT700_2 | ecosystem: Environmental > Terrestrial > Soil > Floodplain ...
ATCGACGTCGGATGGCACGCCAACGCGAGCGCGAGGCGAAGGGCTCTCCGCGAGGCGTAGCTTCCACGCCGCTCGCTGCGAGGCACAGGTGGCTGAGTGTTGCCACGGTAGGCAATGCAGGATCCCGCCGTCCGCTGTCTCCGACGAGCGGGGAGCCCTATCGCCGGCAAGCGAGCGTGCTCGCGTTCTCGCAGGAGGACGTGCGCTGCGCTGGCCACCTTCCGAGCTGACCCGGCGGGGTGGAGGAGCACCAAGGAGGCTGCAGTTCTCGTCGAAGAGTCGCCGTACGTGAGCGGCATTGGTACTAGCGCGCGAGCACGTTGACGAGGCAGCCCAGCGAGCCGTTCAGGTGATAGATCGACGACACGTCGATCGGCCGGACGTCGAAGCCCTGCGCCTCGTAGAACGCCCCGGCGGCCGCATCGAGCGCGGGGAGCGCGTAGGTCGGCAGGTAGACGACGCGCGTGCCGTCGGCGCGCCGATCGAACAGCGCGTTGGTGTACGTGACGAACGAGCCGGCGCCGGCCAGCACGAGGCCGGGACGCGCACGATCCGGAAGCCGCGCGCCGCGAGCAACTCGGCGGCGTGATCGAACCGGCGCGCCTGGACCGCGACGTCGTCGAGCAAGAGCCTGGACGCGCCGAGCAGCGCGACGCCCGCGCGCACGTCGCCGACCGCGACGGTCTGATCGTCGAGCGGCACGGCGTACATCATGATGTGGTGGCGCGGGACGTCGACGGCGGCGGCGCCGAGCCACACCAGCTCCTGGCCGAACCGGCGATGCAGCTCGGCCTCGATCGACGCGCGATCCGCCGCGCCGCGGCCGACGTTGCGGGCGACGAGGTTGGCGTCGGCGAAGATCCACCGCGGCGTCGCGGCGAGGTCGCCGCCTTCGAACACGATGTCCGCGACCTGGGGATCGCGGTGGTAGAGCGCCTGCGAGAGGGCGTACGGCGAGCGCGCGTCGCCGGCGCGGCTGGCAAACACGGCCTCGGTGCGCGGCGGCGCGACGGCGGCGGCCCGGCCTTCGCTGATCCCGACGTCATGGTCGGCGCCGTCCCCGTACTCGCGCTGCGGCAGCTTCTGGCCGTGCGCGGAGACATAGATCTTGAAGCTGTCGGTGAGGCCCGGCGCATCGGGCCGCTCGCCGAGCGTGATCGCCGTCTCCACGGGCTTGCCGCCGTGCGGCGCCGCGGTGAGCTTGAGCGTCTCGTGGTCGATCGGGATCCACGGGGTCTCGACGCGCGAGCCTTCGTAGTTGCTCGTATGGAGCGACGAGATCTTTCGCGACAGGTCGAACACGCCGTAGCCAGGCCGGCTAGCCCGCGAGCTTGGCCCTCAGGAGCTCGAGATCTTTGCGGATGTTGCGCCGGACCATCCGGTTCAACAGCGGCGCGGCGATCCGGAAGAACCCGCGGGCCTCGCCGCGCGCGTGGATCGAGACCAGCGTTCCGTCGGAGCCGTCGGCGAGCTCGTAGCGGATCTGCATCGGGAACGGCTGCTCCACCACCATCTCGACGAACCGATCGGCGCCGGCGTCGGTCACCTCGTACTGGTAGGCGAACTGCTTGCCGAGGAACTTCGCGGTGCGCTCGACCCGCGAGCCGCGGCGCAGCGGCCCCTCGGTGAGCGGCCGGCACGCGACGATGCCGGTGGTCCAGGCGGCGTCGTTGGTGGGATCGAACATGAACCGCGCGACGTCGGCGCGGGGGCGCCGGACGACGAGCTCGACACGAACATCGGTGGCCATCCAGGGTATGTACGCCACCGAGGCATGCGAGACAATCACGTCATTTCGGGACGTCACGTCCCATGGGAGAGACAATGAGGCTCGAGGACATGCGGCTGTTCGCCGCGGTGGCGGCCGCCCGCAGCTTCACCGCCGCGGCGCGGTCGCTCGGCATGCCGAAGCAGACGGTGAGCCGGCGGATCTCCGAGCTCGAGGACAGCCTCGACGTGCGGCTCCTGCACCGCACGACGCGGCGGCTCCACCTGACCGACGTCGGCGCCGCCTACGCCGAGCGCTGCGCCGAGATCATGCGCCAGGCCGACGAGGCCAACCGCGCCGTCACCGACGTCGCGGCCGCGCCGCGCGGGGTGCTGCGCGTGACCGCGGATCCCGAGCTCGGCGAGGCATTCCTGACCGGCATCGTGGTGGACTACGCGCGCCGGTTCCCCGGCGTCGAGCTCGAGGTCACGCTCACGCGCCGGCGGGTGCGGCTCGTCGAGGAGGGCTTCGACGTCGCGCTCCGGGTCGGCTGGATCGACGACAGCACGCTGACCACGACCCGGCTCGGGCCGGCGCGCGTGCGGTACTGCGCGAGCCGCGATTATCTGAAGCAGCGCGGCACGCCGCGCACGCCCGCCGAGCTCGCCGACCACGACTGCCTGATCGTGCTCGCCGATGACGCCCCGATGCGGTGGCCGTTTCGCGGCCGCAAGGGGCCGGAGCTCCATCCGGTGACCGGGCGGCTGCGGTTCAACAGCCTCGCGATGGCCCACGCCGCGGCGCTCGCCGGGCTCGGGATCGCGATCTTCCCGGAGTTCCTGTGTGTCGCCGATCTGCGGGCGCGCCGGCTGACGGCGGTGCTCGACGACTGGCGGATCGACGCGGGCGCCGTGTGGCTGGTCCACCCGGCGGGCCGCTACCTGGCGGCGAAGGTGCGCGTGTTCACCGAGCTGGCGATCGAGGCGGCCGGGCGGTGGGCCTGGGAGCAGCCGCAGCGCTGACGGTGGTCGAGGCGCGATTCGCTGCTATGACGAGCCATGCCTGGACCCGGCGAAGCGGCCGTCATCCTCCTGATCCTTGCGCCCTTCGTGATCGCGCTCGTGGTCCTGCGGCGACGGAGCCGGCGCCTGAAGTGATCACCGGGCGGTGGTGGCGCGGTCAGGGGTGCGGGACGAGCCCGGTGAACCACGCCGCCGCAGCGGCAGCCGCCACGACGAAGACGATGACGGCCGCGATGATGCGACCGCTGCCGCGGCGCCGCGCGTCCGATGGCTGCGGGTCGGGGCCGTCCGGGAGCACAGACGGCAGGTGCGCCGAGGTGCGAGTGGCGGGTGGCGGAGGTCTGCGGCCTGCCGGCGGTGAGCCGCGCCTGGATGGGGAGATCGGCCCCGTGTCCTCGAGCGCGGACAGGTTGCCTTGCTCGAAGGCTTCGAGCTTGTCGCCGTCGGCGAGCAGGTTCGTCGTGGTCCTGGGATCGAGGAAGGCGTCGGCATTGAGCGGCGCCGCGGCCTGCCTTCCGCCCGCGGCGGGCGCGTCGTCGTCCTTGAGCGACGTGAACTCGAAGAGGGCTTCCTCGATCAGCTTGTCGATGATCGAGCCCTCGGCCGCGTGGACCTCCTGCTTCTCGCGCATCGTGCCCCGCACGATCGTCGCGATGTCGTAGTCGCTGACCGGCTGCGCGAAGCTGAACAGGAAGCTCGAGAGCGCCAGCCCGAGCTCACGCGCCGTGCGGTAGCGCTGGTGCGGATCCCTGGCGAGCGCCTTGTTGACGATGCGCTCGAGCTCCGGCGGGACCTTCCGGTTGATCTGCGAGATCGGCGGGACCTGCGCCGCCTCGACGTTCTTGACGGTCTGGAGATCGGTGCGGCCGAGGAACAGCCGCTGCGACGCGAGCAGCTCCCACAGGATGATGCCGACGGCGAAGATGTCCGCGCGGTTGTCGACTTCCTGCCCGACCACCGCCTCGGGCGACAGATAGGCGAACTTCCCCTTGACGATGCCGGGCTCGCTCTTCTCGAGCTGCGAGCTCGCCTTGGCGAGCCCGAAGTCGACGATCTTCACCTCGCCGTACTTCGTGACCAGCACGTTCGGCGGGGACACGTCGCGGTGCACGAGCTGCAGCGGGACGCCGTCCTCATCGGTCAGCTCGTGGGCGTAGCTGAGGCCCTTGCAGATCTCGTGGGCGATGAAGGCCGCGGCGGCGACGGGGAAGTCGACGCCTTGGTTCTTCACGGACTCGGCGATCGACTTGAGGTTCGCGCCGTCGACGAACTCCATGACGATGAAGTACGCCTGATCGCCGACGCCGATGTCGAACACCTGGACGCAGTTCGAATGCGAGAGCCGCGCCGACAGCCGGGCCTCGTCGAGGAACATCGAGATGAACTTCTTCTTCTCGCTGAGGTGCGGCAGGACGCGCTTGATGGCGACCTGCTTGCGAAAGCCCTGAAGCCCCTGGCTCTCGGCGCGGAACACCTCCGCCATGCCGCCGGATTCGAGTTTTTCGAGGACGCGGTATCGCTGGGCAGCTTCGGTCATGCTCGGTTGGTTCTCCGCGCTGCCCGACCTTCGAGAGACCGGGCGTCACCCCCCGGAGAGGGCGCCGGATGAGGGTGCCACCCCCGAGCGCGGGGCGCAAGAAGCCGAGGTCCTACGCCCACCTCGAAGGTGTGCTGTGCGCATCCATCAACGACTCCGTAGTTGCCGGAGTAGGTCGTTCTTGACTATCAGCAGTGTTGCCGCTAGTGTGCCTTCCACGTTGATGTTGACCCTGACCCAGCTCCAGCAAGCCACCGCGCGCAGAGCCCTGCGCATGGGCTGGGTGCGGCCTGTCGACCGTCAGGTCCGCGTCCAGGGTACCGCCACCGCCGCCGCCCGAGGGAAAGCCCGGAGGGCTTCCAACACGTAGACCAGGCTGACCGACATCAGCCAGCGCGTTTGGGAGCCCGCCGAGGAAGAACCTCGACGGGCTCTCGGCGTTCTGGACAGCCACGATCCGTTCCAGGTCTGTGGCGTAACGGTAGCGCACCGGCTTTTTAATCCGTGAGGTGAGAGTTCGAATCTCTCCAGACCTACAACTTCGCTCGGGCTTCGTCCAATCGGCAGGACGCCAGAATCTGACTCTGGAAATGGGAGTTCGACTCTCTCAGCCCGAACCGTAGCTGACTGCTGCACACGTGAATCGCCAGCTTCCCGAGCAAGCGCTCACAGCGAAGCGACGCGACACGGTGCGGGCGGGGCATGACAATCGAAAATCCATGCGGGTGAGGCCGACTGGCGAGGCGGCAGCCTTCCAAGCTGTTCCAGGCGAGTTCGATTCTCGTCGCCCGCTCCGTTTGTATCTGTATGGCTCCGTCGTCCAATGGATCAGGATCTGAGATTACGAATCTCAGGATGGTGGTTCGAGTCCACCCGGAGTCACGCTGGGAAGGCATGTTCCAAGGGGGCGAGCTGCACTTGCAATGCGGCTGTGGCCGGTTCGATTCCGGTCCTTTCCACGACCATCTCGCCGTCAAGGTGACCGCGGCGCGGCACGCTCGCATGGTAAGCGAGAGGGCCCGGTTCGACCCCGGGTGACGGCACGACGATATTTCAGGCGTCGTTCAACGGCAGGACGCCGGTCTTTGGAACCGGCTATCGAGGTTCGAATCCTTGCGCCTGAGCTGTGGATCCGTCGCATGGCTCGCTCGATGGAGCGGACGCGGGTCTTCTAAACCTGCTGGCAGGGTTCGATTCCCTGGCGAGCTACGCCTTCGAGGTCGCGCTGGAAGCGACGCCGCGGTCCTGACGCGGAGGCTGCGGGTTCGAGTCCCGCCGAAGGCACCGTCGATCGGGGCCGTGGACGTTGGCGCGCCGTCACACGGGCACGTACTCCGCTTCGTCGGCGATGTAGGAGACGTAGCGGAAGTCGCGGATCAGCTGGACGCGGCCGGCGTCCCACGACAGCAGGATGAAGTACGACGGCTGCTCGCTGTCGGCGATGTACGCCACGAGCGCCAGCTCGCCCTCGAGCCGGACGACCGCCAGCCGGACCGCCTCCTTCTCGTAGCGGCCGAAGTACATGCCGACCGCCTTGCCGCGGCGCTGCGACTTCGAGACCAGATCGAGCCGGCAGTCCTCCCCGACGAGCGCGCGCACGCCGTCCCAGTCGCGCGTGTTGAACAGGGTCGCGTAGCGATCGAGCTCCGCGCGGCGCGGCGCGTCGAGCTCGGACGGCGCGGCCTCGGTCTCCCGGAGCTTCGCGCGGCCGCGGAACAGCGCGGCCTTCACCGCCGGGACGGTCGTGGCCATCGTCGTCGCCGTGTCCTCGAGCGAGTGGCCGAGCACGTCCTTCAAGATGACCGCGCTGCGCTGCGAGACCGGCAGGACGAGGAACCGCGACAGCGCCGCCCGCAGCGTGCTCGGGTCCGCGTGGTCGTCGAGCCCGGCGCCGGCGATGTCATCGAGGTCATCGCGCGCCTCGGTGTACTTGTGGCCGTGGCTCTTGAGGAAGTCGAGCGCCGCGTTGTGCGCGATCCGGAACAGCCACGGCCGGAGCGGCGGCGGCTCGGGCATCATGCTGATCGCGTAGAACGCCCTGGCGAGGGTGTCCTGGACGATGTCCTCGCCCTCGATCACCGAGCCGGTGAGGCGCGCGCAGTAGCGGTGGAGCTGCGGGCGGATGTCGTCGACCAGCATGAGGAACTGTTCTCGCGCCTGGGCGAACGCTGCGGGTGCCGGTTCCATGGTGCCAGGATAACGTGGAACCGTGCGAGATCCCGGCGTCCGACATCACCCCGGAACGCGGGCTCGCCCGCTACGCGAGGAACTTCGCGAGCGGCTCGAAGTAGTTCGCCGTCCATCCGGCGGCCAGGTGCCCGTGCTGCTCCTCCGGGTAGCCGGAGTGGTCGAGCACGAGCTTGGTGCCCTTGCCGTCGGGTGTCAGCGAGAACCGGACGAGCGAGTAATGACCGGCCGGCCACGGCTGCGGCCGCCACGCCTGGACGATGCGCTCGCCGGGGACGAGCTCGACGACGCGGCCCGAGATCGCGCCGCCGAACAGCGAGAACGCGGCGCCCTCGTTGCCGCCGATCTCGGCCGCGCGGCCGCCGGTGGCCTCGGTGAACAGCTTGCCATCGGTGAGCACGGCGTAGACGCGCTCGGGGGAGGCGGGGAGGGTGACTTCTTGATGAATCATCGGTGGCTCCTTGAAACAGTAAACCAGATGGTTTAATGATCGGGAGCGTGAAGTCAAGCACCGCGCGTGACGATCGGCTCGATGACCTGTTCGGCGCGCTCGCCGATCGGACGCGGCGCCGGCTCGTGGTGCGGCTCGCCAGGGCGCCGGCGACGATCAGCGAGCTCGCGGCGCCGTTCGACATGTCGCTCCCGGCGGTGTCGAAGCACATCCGCGTGCTCGAGCGGGCGGGGCTCGTCGTGCGGACCGTCCAGGGCCGCGTCCACAACTGCGCGCTCGACGCGGAGCACCTGCGCGACGCGGCCGAGTGGCTCGATCGCTACCGCACGTTCTGGGACGATACCCTCGCGGCGCTCGCCGAGTTCGCGGAGCACAAGCCATGACCGAGCCGTTGACCCTGACCGTTCGCCGCGTGATCGCGGCGCCTCCCGGGAAGCTGTTCGAGGCCTGGACCACGCCGGCGCTGCTGCGCTCGTGGTGGGGGCCCAAGGACGTGCGCTGTATCGAGGCCGACGTCGACCTGCGCATCGGCGGCGCGTACCGGCTCGGCAACCAGCTGCCCGACGGGCGCGTGTTGTGGATCACCGGCGCGTTCGAGCAGATCGAGCGGCCGAGCAAGCTCGTCTACTCGTGGCAGCTCGGGGACGAGCCGACGTCGCGGGTCACGGTCCGCTTCGAGCCGGTGGAGCTCGGCGGCACCGAGGTGACGGTGCTCCACGAGCGGATCGGCTCGCTCGCCGTCCGCGACGATCACGACGCCGGCTGGACCGGCTGCCTCGACGGCCTGGCGGGCTGGGCCGCCGCGGGCCCTCGCTGGACGGGCTGATCGAACGAGCCGAGCGTCGTCTCCGTTTCATGGGCGCCCGCCCTCGTCCTGCAGGGGGCGTGCGTTCCGGACGGTGGATCAACCGCCGTTCAGGGACACTCGATGTTGTCTGGTGTGATATCTTGACAATGGATTGCTCCTCTTGGTTGCTGATAATTGCCGGGAATCGACATTTCGGTCAACGCTGGATATGAGTCGTGGCATCGAACGGCGCGGTCACGCTGCCGCAACTCGACCCACCGCTACCGTGAGCAGGCCGCTGCCTCCTGGCCGGCCCGTACCGGCGTCGCGTCGCGGTGTCACCAACCGTCGGGATCTCGGCGCGTGCCTGACATTCTGACAGCCTGTCGGGTTTGGGGTGGCGCGAGCAGCCAGCGCAGCAGCTCGCGGGCCTCGGCGACCAGCTCTCCCACGCGCACGACCGTCGTCGGCGAGATCGCCGAAGATTCGTGGATCTGCGCGATGATCTGCTCGGTGTCGGTGACCGAGTCGAGCGCGGCGTGCAGGCGAGCGAGCGTCATCATGTCGGTGACGAGCTCTGCGCTTTGCTTCATGGGGGGCGAGTAGAGCAAGCCGCGAGCCATCATCACGAGTGCTGGCGGCGAGGGCCGATGCGCTCCGACGGCCCCGCGAAGCCGGCAGGTTGCGCGCCCGTCACAGGCCATTCGGTCAGGCTCCCTGCGGCGCGCGTCCGCCGATGTGCAGACAACCCACGGTAGAGTCCGCGTGTGGGACACCCTCTCGCGTCCGCCGCGCGCGGGGGGCCCAGCCTCATCGCCGCCGCAACGAACCGAGCATCGTCAAGCTTCTCGGCCTTGTTGGCACAGCGCGGCGCGGGTACGGTGCACCGGTGCGCAGGGCCCCTGACAGAGGAAGGCGGCATCAGCCCCGGCTTCGCATCACCAATGCGGGCAGGCGGGTAGTGCTGCCATGACCGCCACCATCGAGGCGCGCAACGGGTTGCTCAAAGATCTGCTGGTTCGCAAGGGTGCGCTCGAGCCCTGGGATCGCCGACCCTGCAGCGCCGCAACGGCGAATGACCTCGATCTGCTGACGCTGCGAGATGCACTGCAACGGATGGGTAGCTTTGCGCCGGACCGCGGCGTCGAACCGTACCTGGTCGATGGTGCTCAGATCTCACCGTTCGTCCCGTCGCTCTGTGTGGCGGATCCGCTCTCGCGCGTGCTGCGGCCACGGAACTACGCTGTGCTGCTGTTCGGAAGGACGCCGCAGCGCTTCATCCCGGGTGCGTTCGCCATCCACTCCGCATATCCCGGGATCGATCGCACGGACCCGTTCGCCCGCCGCTTCGAGATTGCCGGAACACTCCTCGACCAGGCGCGTCGCCTTCACGAGCTCCTCGATGGCGAGGTCGTCACGCTGTTCGATAAGTCCAACCTGAAAAGACCAAACGTCGAGAGGTATCCACGTCGTGCGCTCCAGGAGGCCATGGTCAATGCGCTCGCGCATCGCGACTACGAGCTCGTGGACCCCACGCGCATCACCTCCTACCGCGATCGCATCGAGTTCAGCTCGCCCGGAGCTCTCCCGGTGGGGATCACGCTGGACGAGCTCCGGACAGGCAGCGTGACACCACGCTGGCGCAATCAAGCGCTGGCCTGGTTCCTGTCACGCCTCCAGCTCGCCCAGGCCGAGGGGCAGGGCATCGAGACGATTCGCAGCACCATGAAAGCCGCTGGATGCCCGCCGCCCATCTTCAATGCATCGGAGGTTTCGGTGACGTGCGTGTTGAGGGCGCACCCACGATCCGAGGCGACAACGCGGCGCAAGACCAGCTCCCGGACGCGCACGGCTCGGCGTCGTGCACCGGCGAAGCCCAAAGCCCGGCCAGCGGCCAAGGTGACGAGGACCGGTAAGCGCCCGCCGTGAGGTGCGCGGGCAGGGCGATCTTACGAGGAGAACAGGAACGGATACGTGACCTCGACGTGATCGCCTTCGGCGAGCGGCGGGAGCTGCAGCGTCTGGAACGTCGAGCGCAAGCAGTCGTCGAGCGTCGCGGGCAGCGGCTGGTTGTCGGCATCGAACAGCTGCTGCGCGTCGATGATCGTGCCGGCGTCGCGATCGCCATCGAGCGTCAGGTGCGCCTGGAGCTCGAGCCGGTCCGACGCCAGCGTCGGGAGCTCCGCCTCGTAGCAGTGCAGGAGGAAGGGAATCACCTCCTGCATCGCCGCCCGCATCGTCGTCCTGTCGAGGCCGTCCGCCAGGCGCTCTTCGGGGGTGTCGGGTAGGCGGGTCGCCGGCGTCGCGCCAGGCCCGTGGTTCTTCGCGCGCCGCGCGCTCGCGATCTGGTCGGCGACGCGCTGCCGCTCGGCGGCGGTGGCGAGCCGCGTGACGTGTCGCGGCGGCGGCGCCGGCGTGCCCGCCGTGCTCGCCGCTGTGTGGGTTCCGGGCATCGCGCCTGCCGCGCCTACCGCGCCTGCCGTGCCTGCCGCGTGCGCGTCTGGCGTTGCCGAGCGCGCTGGCAGCCTCCAGACGGCCACGCCACCGATCACTGCTGCTGCTACACCGATCATGACACTCTTCATCACCAAGCCTCCGATCATCAGGGTTGTGCCGGCCGGTAGCGCCGGCGCCGCGACCGGCGCGAGCGCCGCGAGCCATGCACGACGGTCACCGCCGGTATGGTCGTCGAGCCGCGCGCGCAGGTACTCGAGAGCCTTCTTGTGTCGCCAGCGCACCGTGCCCTCGGGGACGCCGTCCTTGCGCGCGATGGCCGCCATCGTGGCGCCCTCGAAGTAGTGGCGCACCAGCGTCGTGCGATACGGCTCGTCGAGCCCGAGCACGAGGTCGACCAGGGCGCGGTGCGTCTCGAGCCGCTCGACCGCGACGTCCGGCCCGGTCGAGGTGCTCGGCGCCAGCATCGCGGTCGCATCCTCTCGCCGCGCCCGCCGGGCATCGGTGCGGAACCGCATCCGCGTCACGTTGTGCAGCACGCGCGCGAGCCACGGGCGCGGCGGCAGATCTGCCGCCGGTGGCGACTGCATCGCCGCGACGAACGTATCCTGGACCGCGTCGTCTGCCGACGCCGTCCCCACCAGGCGACGCGCCAGCGCGCGCAGCCAGTCGCTCTGCGCGAGCAGACGCTCGAGGTCGACCGTTTCGGACATCTCGTTCGTACTATGCCGCGACCGCGCCGAACGTTGGGTCACCGAGTTCGATGCTCGCGTCGACTCGACTCGGCTCCCACGTGGGGGCGCAGCGGGATGTGGCTGGACGGCCGCGGCGATTCGTTCAGGCACTCCGGAGAGAGTCGTCCCCAAAGAGCATTCGCGACTTCCACCAGAATCACCGGTGCCGCGGCCCCGCCTGGTCCCTACGGAAACCATCGCTCTCCCCGATCGAGGGCCGCGGTTTGTGGTCTGGGAGGCCTTGCATTCATGCACTTCGGAGAGGGCTGTCTCCACAGAGCATCGGAGCACTGGATGTTCGCGGATGGACGAGCGATGGCGTGCTGACCATCAGCGGCGGTCAGCTCCGGAGCCAGCTCCTGGCGGCGAGTGGATCTTGCGCAACGTCGCGACCGCCTATTTCGTCGTGCCTGCCGAGCGCACCGAGCTCGATGCAGAGGGCGACGATGAAAGATGAGCTCGATCAGCTGCTCAAGAATCTTCGCCTGCGGAAGGTCGCCGCTCGCGCCGCGCAGCGGCGGGCTTCGGCCGTCCTTCGACGGGCACGGCGACTCAGCCCCCCACGTGGGACGCGCGGCGCGATGTGGCTCGATGGGCGCGTCGACTCGGCTCTGGGACGTCGTCCGCTTCATCCGGACCGACCAGGCATGGTGGATCCACGGACAGCTCCTACCTCGACACCAAGAGCGCACCTGAGCAGACATCTACGCAGAACCCCGTGAAAGAGCACGGTATGTCCAGTGAACGCCCGTCCACGCAGCGCGCCAACTCCGCGATCGGAGGGTCGAAGTTTGCCAGGTACGCCAGCTGCACAGGCCGACAGACAATGCCCAGCCATGATGCCCCGAGTGCCGATGAACGTGTCGCAGCCGATGAGGTCGATGTATGGCTCGCCGGTCGGCGCCGATCGTGGATCGTTGGGAACCTCGCGGTTGTCTCGTTCGTGCTTGGTGTCGCTGGCATCGTCGCGGCGGTGACGCTCAAGGTTCGCTATGACGCAGCCCTCTCGTCACGTACCGGCGAGATGCAGGTCCTCGAATCGCGGATCGAATACCTCAAGATCGACCAAGCAGCTCGTCATGCCGATCTCGAAGCGCTCCATCGATCGATCGAGGAATCCCGCGACGAGCTGGTGACGGCACGCCGTCAAGCACAGGTTGCGCAGTGCCGTGCGGCAACGCCAAGCTCGACGCCGAGATCACCGTCGAGCAGGTCCGCTGTTACAAGCAGTATGCGGAGTACGCTCACTGCGACGCGAACAACCAGAAGGAAAAAGCGGACGGTACGCTCTTCGGGGCACTGATCGGGGTAGGGCTAGCGATGGCGACCGGGGGCAGCTCTCTGCTCGTTGGTGGGGCGCCGTTATTGGCTCGGCTGGTTCAGGAAACGACATATGCCCGGTGGTGCAGTGTGAAGTTGATCCTGTCGCCATCGAGAGCGTCGTTCTCGCAAGGTACGGCCTGTCGCAACGTGTGTCCTGCGAAGCGGCGAGCCACAGATGATTCGTTCGATCGCCGTCGCCGTCGTCATGCTGGCCGCCTGTGGTCGAGCGTCGCTCGATGACGACACCTTCAGGAAGGCGTCTGCAGCGATAGCGAAGTTTGCGCGCTGGCCGCTCGCTACCTTGCAGGCCCTGGCCGTGTCCGCAGTCATTGCGCTTCGCTGTGGTTGAGCTCGCGACTGGAAACGGGACCGGGCGTCAGCGCCCCCCGCGCGCCGGGGTCGCGCGCACGACCTCGCGGGCAGCCTTGTCGCGACGCAGGCCCTGGAACGACGGATGGCGCAGCCTGCCGTCGTCCGTCCACTCGCCGAACGCGATCTTGGCGACCAGCTCGGGGCGACCCAGTGGCGCGACCCGCCGGTCCACGCACGCGGCGGCTCGGGCGAGAACGCCGAGGTGGGGCGCTCGAGCGGCGCGAGCAGCCGGCGCAGCTCGACGAGGCTCGCGCGAGAGAAGCCGGTGCCGACCTTGCCGGCATAGACCAGCCGCTGGTCGTCGTAGTAGCCCACGCGCAGCGCCCCGAGCCCGATACGGGTGCCGTCCGGATCGGTGAAGCCGCCGATCACCAGCTCCTGGCGCAGCAGGCACTTGGTCTTGAGCCAGGCCCGGCCACGGCCCGGCAGGTACGGGCTGTCGCGTTGCTTCGAGACGGCGAGCTGAACGACACGTCGCCCTCGGCGACCACGTGGCCATCGTCGTCGACGAGCTGGACCCGGGTGCCGAGCTTGACCGCGGCCGCACGCTCGACCGGCACCGCCAGGTTCGCCTCGAGCACGTGGTTGTCGGTGACGCTCGTCAGGCTGGTCTGCGGCGTGACCAGGTCGCCGACGCGCACGGGGATGTCGCCCACGACGCCGGCCGACGGCGCGGTGATCCGGTAATAGCGCAGCTGCACGGCGCTGCTGGTGATCTCCGCGCCGAGCGCCGCGACGTCGCTGCGCGCGGCCGCCACCTGCGCCTCCGCGTTGTCGAGCTCCTGCCGGGGCAGCGCGAAGGGAAGCATCGGCCGAGATCACGCCGGTGCTCCCGGAGGCGCGCATGCTGTCTCGCTGGCGCACGCGGCGATCGTCCTCGTGCGGTCATCGCGCGCGCGACGCTTGCCGGCCGCGAGGAGGCCGGGCCTCACATCGGCATCTCGTGTGCACACGCGATCATCATGGCGAAGCGCTCCACCCAGCTCCTGAATGCCCTCGATCTTCTTACCGAACAGCACGCCGAGGTCGACGAGCTGTTCGAACAACTCGAAAGCGAGGGCGGCGACCGCGAGGCGGCGTTCAGCGAGCTTGCCGACAAGCTCGCGGCGCACGCCACCATTGAAGAGAAGCTGTTCTACCCGCGCGTCATGTCGGAGCAAACCTCCGATCTCTTGCACGAGTCGGTCGAACAGCACCTCGCCGTCAAGCGCGTCCTCGCCGACATGGTCACGATGAAGCTCGACGCGGCCGAGTTCAAGGCCAAGCTGGCGGTGTTGAAGGAAGAGGTCTCGCACCACGCGCACGACGTGGAGGAGGCCGAGCTGTTCCCCGCGCTGCGCAAGGCGATGGATCCCGACGAGCTCGCCGGCCTTGGTAACGAGCTGCTCGTCATGTTCGAGCAGCAGCTCGCGTCCGAGCCGCGCTTCGAGGTCCCCAACGAGACCACCGAAGCCGCGCCGCTGCCCGCGTGATCGCGCTGGTGCCGCGGCTCGACCGAAGCCCCGTCGGTGCGTGCGGCCTCACCACATCGCCCGGACACGTCGTGGCGGAGCCGCACACGCCGCGAGCTCGGTGAGAATTCATCTGTGGGCACGGATCCTCCAGGCACTGCCGGAGCACAGCGGGTTCGTTGTACTCAGCCTGGGGCGGTGATCGAATCCTCGCGTTGGCGGGGTGCCCTCCGTATACTGCGGTCGTGGTGATGCCCAAGCACCGCGTCCTGATCGTCGATGACTATCCGGATGCCGCGGAGACCACCTGCGCGCTGTTGACGCTGCTCGGGCACGACTGCCGGTTCGCCACCTGTGGCGAGGACGGCTTGCTCGAAGCCGCGCGGTTCAGCCCGGATATCGCGATCCTCGACATCGGCCTGCCCGATCTGAGCGGCTTCGAGGTCGCCCGCCGGCTGCGCATCCAGTTCGCCGGCAAACCGCTCTATCTCGCTGCGGTCACCGGCTGGGGCCAGCCGGAGGATCGCGCCAAGGCGTTCGCCGCCGGGTTCGATCACCACGTCATCAAGCCCGCCGATCGCGAGAAGCTGTCGAAGATCATCGAGCTGGCGGATCTCTCGCGCGGCGCCTCGTGATCGCGGCCGGCGCCCGGGCCACGACGCCCTGGATCCTCGATATCATGGCCGCGTGGCCGACGACCCTCCTCCTCGCCCCGCCGAGCGCACCGATCGCAGCCCGTGGAACTGGCTGCTGCTGGTCGCGATCATCCCGCCGCTGTTGACGTTCCTCTACGACGACCGCGAGCCGCGGTTGTTCGGCTTCCCGCGGTTCTACTGGATGCAGCTCGCGTTCATCGGGGTCGGCGTCGTGTGCACCGCGGTCGTGTACCGGATGACAAAGCGCAAGCCATGACCGGGATCAACTGGACCGAGCTGGTCATCTTCGCCGCGCTGTTCGTGGTCGTCGCCGGGCTGGGCTTCGTCGCCTCGCGCTGGCGGCGGCCGGCCTCGATGCACCACCTCGACGAATGGGGCCTGGGCGGGCGCAGCTTCGGCGGCTGGGTCACGTGGTTCCTGATCGGCGGCGATCTGTACACCGCGTACACGTTCGTCGCGGTGCCGGCGTTGCTCTACGCGGCCGGCGGCTATGGCTTCTTCGCGTTGCCGTACACGGTGATCACGTATCCCATCGTGTTCCTCGTGCTGATCCGGCTGTGGTCGGTCTCGCATCGCCATGGCTTCGTGACCCCGGCCGACTTCGTGCGCGCGCGGTTCGGCTCGCCGACGCTGGCGCTGCTCGTCGCGATCACCGGCATCGTCGCGACCATGCCGTACATCGCCTTGCAGCTGATCGGCATCGAGGTCGTGCTGAAGACCATCGGGCTCACCGGCGACAGCTTCCTCACGCGCCACCTGCCGCTGATCATCGCGTTCGGGATCCTCGCGGCCTACACCTATCAATCGGGGCTGCGCGCACCGGCGCTGATCGCGTTCGTCAAGGACGCGCTGATCTACCTCGTGATCATCGTGGCGGTCCTGTACATCCCGTACCAGCTCGGCGGCTGGGGCGCGGTGTTCGACGCCGCGGACAAGAAGTTCACGGCGGCGGCGGCGACCGGCAAGAAGGTCAGCTTCCTGATCGCGGGCGGCAACCAGCTCCAGTACGTCTCGCTCGCGTTCGGCTCGGCGCTCGCGGTGTTCCTGTACCCGCACTCGGTGACCGGCGTGCTCGCGAGCCGCAACCGCGACGTCATCAAGCGCAACATGGCGGCGCTGCCGGCGTACTCGCTGCTGCTCGGCCTGATCGCGCTCCTCGGGTTCATGGCGATCGCCGCCAGCGCACACGGCGTCGGGCCGCTCACGTTCGACGGCAAGCCCGACAACAACACGATCGTGCCCGTGCTGTTCGATCGGATGTTCCCGTCGTGGTTCGCGGGCATCGCGTTCGCCGCGATCGGCATCGGCGCGCTGGTGCCGGCCGCGATCATGTCGATCGCCGCGGCGAACCTGTTCACGCGCAACATCTACGTCGAGTACCTCGCCAAGGACGCGAGCCACGCCGATCAGGCGCGGGTGTCCAAGCTCGCGTCGCTCGTCGTCAAGGTCGGGGCGCTGCTCGTGATCGTGCTCATCGATCCGCAGTTCTCGATCGATCTGCAGCTGATCGGCGGCGTGCTGATCCTGCAGACCCTGCCCGCCGTCGCGCTCGGCCTGTTCACGCGGTGGTTCCATCGCGCGGGCCTGATCGCCGGCTGGATCGCCGGGCTGTCGGCCGGCCTGGCGATGCTCTACACGATCCCCAACCCGGCGACCAACCACCTGCACTTCGGCAGCTCGGCGTTCAAGCTGTCCACCCTCGGCCTGCCATGGGACATCCCGATCTACGCGGGCTTCCTCGCCGTCGCCGTGAACCTGCTCGTCACCGTGATCGGGACCGTGATCGCGCGTGCCGCCAAGGTCCCCGACGGCGTCGATGCGACGGTTTCCTCCGATTACTTCGCCGACGAAGGCGACCCGAAGGTTCGCTGATCCTCCTTGTGAAACGTCCCGGGATCTCCGGGGCCGACCCGGCCGCCCGAGAGCGGCACACCAAACGGCGACGGCTCCATCGAAAGGCGCACCGCGCGGCCCTTCTGGACCACGAACGTGAGGTGGCTCCCGGGCTCGGAGCGCCTGGCGAACCCGCCGTCCGCCTGCTTCAGCAAGCGCTCGGGCCCCTCGCCCAGCGCCTGGATCATCAACCGGCCGCTGTCGTCGAACACGCGATAGGTCCGGCGGTACTGCGCGAACGAGTCGTGCAGGCCATCGCCCAGGTGCTCCAGCTTCAAGACGAACGTGCCCGCGAGCTGGCTCCGCTCGCCGGCCGCCAGCGGCGTGTCCACCAGCACCCGCTCCGCGGCCGCGGCAGGTGGCGCCGGCAACGCCGCGAGCCCGAGCGCCGCTCGCGCCAGCGCGCGCGTGATCGCATAGGCATTCTGGCCCTCCGTATTCGTGAGCACGACGATCGTCAGCTTGTCTTCTGGAAAGTCGTACAGGCTCCCGCTGTAGCCCAGCAGTGATCCGTGCTGGCCGATCCTGCGGTGATCGTCTTCGCTGTTGAGGATCATCGCGAAGCCATAGGCCGCCTTCGGATCCTTCGCGCTCGTGTGCACGGCCGCGCCCTCCGCCGTGGTCATCATCGCGAACGTCTTGGGCTCGACCAGCTGCTTGTCGCCGATCGCCGTCCACAGCTGATAGAGGTCGCCGACCGTGCTGCAGAACCGCAGGTCGGCGTTGTACGCCATGGCATTCTCGTACGCCGGCACGAAGCCGTTCTCGAAGTGGCGGTACGCGTGCGACAGCCCGTGCACCAGCGAGAGGTCATCGCAGTACGTCGTGGCCTTCACGCCCGCCGGCACGAAGATGTTGCGCCGCACGTAGTCGGCAAAGCTCTCGCCGCTCACCCGCTCCACGATCGTCACGAGCAATTGAAACCCCGAGATCGACCAGTCCCACTTCTTCCCCGGCTCGTTCACCCACTTCTTCCCGGCGTACAGCGCCATCACCTCGTCGAGCGCCTTGGGCTGCCGGCTCGTCGCCTCGATCGGATCGCCCAGGTAGTGATAGTCGACGATGCCCGACGTGTGGTTCAGCAGCTGGCGGATCGTCACCCGGTGCCCCTGCAGCGGAAACTCCGGCACGTGCTTCGAGAGGTCATCGTCCAGCGACAGCTTGCCGCGCTCGACCAGCTGCATCACCGCGATGCCCGTGAACGGCAGCATCGGCCCCACCACGTGATACGCGGTCTCGTCCTTCACGGGCGCCTGCAGCCCCAGATCCGCGTAGCCGTAGCCCTTGTGCAGGATCACCTTGCCGCGCTGCACGACCAGGACCGACGCGCCCGCCACGCGCTCCTGCGCGATCATGCGCTGCGCCACGGCGTCGAGCTCGGCCGTCGAGGCCTCGGCCCAGCACGTCCCGGTCCCCACCGTCGCCAGCAGCACCGACGCCGCAACGGCTACCACGATCACTCGCTGTTCCTGCATGGCCATCTCCTCGGGGAAGTGCGCGTGTACCGTATCACGCCAGATCTGGTCCCTCGATCGTGAGGCCCGCGCCACGGGTGTGAACGACAGGCTTCGCCGGCGCCTGCAGGTGGCCGTAGTCGGGTGTGGGTCCTCCGCGAAGCAGCAGCCTGCCGATCCAGGCGTACAGGGCCAACCTCGACCGACGCCACCGCCGGCGGCACCGGCGCATGACGAGCCGGCGGAGCCACAGCCGACGCGAACGGCCGTGTGGGCGCCGGGCAGCTGGCAATGGGATGGCCGCGCCTACGTCTGGATCGCCGGTGCGTGGCGGATTCCGCCCGACGCGCAGCACACGTGGCAGCGCGCCACCTGGACCGTCAACGCCGGCAAGGCGATCTTCGTTCCCGGTGGCTGGCGGGTGCGCGTGCGGCTCGGACGATGAGCTGCGCGCGCGAGCCGTCGATCAGGCGGCAATCGCCGGCGAGCGGCGAGACCGGCGCGTCGAGGTTTTGATCGGTTGCGCCGGCAGTGCAGGCCATGAGCTCCCGGAGACTCCTGGAGAACGCGGACACGCGCGCTAGCGCCGCGGGGCTGGGTCGGGCGCTCGTCCGTTGACCACCGGATCGAGCATGGAGGGCGGTGCCATCTCCACGACCGGCCGGCGATCCACCACCCGGCCGTGCAATCTATCTCACGCCCTGACCCACCCCGCGGCGCTGCGCTGCGCGTTGGCGTCGGCGCGGCAGGCCCCGAAGTGCTCTCCCCGGGGATCTCCGCAAGCAACCGGTCAGATCCTCTGTGGCGGGTACTGGTACCTGGCCACAGAGGGCTTGCTCGGTTGCGCCGGCAGTGCGCGCGTCGGTGCTGGTCGTGCAGCGCGGCAAGGTGATCCTGCACAAGGGCTACGGCTACGCGGATCCGGGGCTGGAGGCGCCCGTGAAGGACGTCATCCAACCCGGGCGAGGTTCGGCGACGTTACGGCCTCCTCGCCGAGCCATGCGCGCCCGAGGGCGATCGTCCTGGTATCTCGTCGCAGTGAATCTGACCGGTTGCGCTACGGAGGCCCGACGTCAACGCGCAGCGTAGCGCCGCGGGGTGGGTCAGGGCGCGAGATAGATTGCACGGCCGGGTGGTGGAGCGCCGGCCGGTCGTGGAGATGGCACCGCCCTCCATGCTCGAT
>Ga0137459_1000268_pt1 | contig 19208 bp, 17 predicted proteins | sample EasRivERMGT700_2_FD_104908 | JGI IMG/M metagenome (GOLD analysis project Ga0137459, IMG submission 104908) | Soil microbial communities from meander-bound floodplain in the East River, Colorado, USA - East River MetaG ERMGT700_2 | ecosystem: Environmental > Terrestrial > Soil > Floodplain ...
CGGGGTGCCCTCCGCCGCCAAAACCAACTGAGCAGAGGCGGCTCCGGCGGTCTGCGCGGCCTATGGGACCGTCGATTTCATCTGATCGGGAGAAGACGGCCGCTTGAAGCCCCTCTCGCCACGAAGCCTTCTCCCCGCGACCTTCTTCGCACGGTCCTCGAACGACGTCCGACATTCTTGCTGCGCCGCGGGCACGGAACGGTACACGACTCGTCGGTAGCTGTCCTCCGTTGAACGCACCGCAGAATCGAGTGAGCGTCACGACTCCGGCTTGGTCCGTCCTTCCACAAGCTCGGTCCGTCATCGCAGTCCGACGACGAACGCCGAATCGGTTCGTCGACTTCCGATGAACTCGCAGGCGATCCGATGACTCGATGACCATGGACGACGCTTCGAGGCTCTCACGGCAATACCGTGAGTCGAGTCGCGTCGCAGCGAGATGACGCGACCTCCAAACTCGGACTTGGGAGCCATCACGGAATCTGCTCGCCTGTGGTGCGAATCTGCCCGGAGTACCACTGCGATCCTGCCGGCGCGGTCCCACGTCCGTAGCGCAGCAACGACGTCGGACGTCGTGCGAGGACGTGGCAGAAGAGGCCGCGGGTCGTTCGCTACGGCGTCGTCGCCGGCTCCACCGGCGTTTCGCTCTCGCCGGGGTCCGCTCCCTCGAACGGCTCGGTCGAGTAGTCCGCGACCGCGACTTCCTCCCACTTCGGCGCCGAGAGATCGAGCTCGACGTCGGCCTTCGCGCCGCGTTCGTGCGCGAGCGGCCGGCCCGCCGCGTCGTGCGTCTTCTCGACGCGCGGCCGGTCGAAGCGCGCCGTCGCGCCGACCACGCGCCCGAGCTCGCCCGTCGAGAGGCGCACGTGGCCGCCCGCCGGATGGAGCCCGATCGCGCGCGCGAAGAGGGCGAGCGCGTCGGGCCGCGAGCCGCCGCGGTCGGCCGCGAGGATCTCGTAGGCGCGCTTGGGGGTGCGGCGCGCCTGGTGGGGACGCGCCGCCGTGAGCGCCTCGAAGACGTCGACGACGTAGAGCAGCGGTCCCCAGAGCGTCGGCGGGATCGAGGCGGGCAGGGTCGGGTAGCCGCGCCCGTCCTGGCGCACGTGGTGGGAGAGGACGACCTCGAGCGTGAGCGCGGTCGCGCCCGGGCTCGCGGCGAGCAGCTCGGCGCCGTCCTCGGCGTGCAGCTCCATCTGCCGGCGCTCGTCCTCGGAGAGCGGGCCGCGCCGGTAGAGCAGCGACGCCGGCACGCGCGCCTTGCCGACGTCGTGCAGCAGCGACGCGCAGAGCACCTCGTCGGCGCGCGCCTGCTCGAGCCCGAGCGAGCGCGCCACCAGCAGCGCGAAGAGGCCGACGCGCACCGAGTGCCCGACGACGAAGTGGTCGTAGTCGGCGTAATGGGAGAGCTCGAGCGCGCGCGGCAGGTCGGTGACGAGGTGGCCGCGCACGCGCTCGACGACCGCCTGCAGGCCGGCGATGTCGGGCACGCGCCCCTGCGCGACCGCGGCGTGCGCGATCTCGACCCCGTCGTGGAGCTGCTGCACGCAGGTCACCGTCGCGGAGGGCTCTTCCGGGTCCTCGGCGACCTCCTCGCCGCCGCCCCCCATCGGCACGCCGAGCCAGCCGGGCTGGCCGAACGGCGGCGACAGCTCGATCGCGACGATGCCGCGCTCCGCGAGCATGCGGCGCGCGTCGTCGAGCGTCGGCACCTCGCCGCCGAGCTCGTGGCCGAAGGCGAAGAGGCTGCGGAACTGGTCGGCGTCGACCGACGCCTTGATCAGGAAGCCGCCGCTGCGCAGCCGCTTCAGGAACTCGACCAGGCGGCGCGCCGCGAGCAGTGCGCCGATCAGCGGCCGGCCGTCGGCGACCAGCCTCCCGCGCGCCACGCCGAGGAAGAGCGTCGTCGCCGAGCCGCCGGCGGCGCCCGTCGCGAAGTGGTCGCGCAGCGCGGCGAGCGTCTGCTCCGCCATCTCGCGCACCCGGGGGTGGTCCTTGAAGTAGAGCGTCCCGTGCGTGATGCCGCCGGCGAACTTCTGGACGAAGTCGCCGATCGCGTCGCGTCCCGCGCCGCTCATCGCGTCGCCCTCCCGGCCGCGGCGTCGCGGCACGCCCTGGGCCAGCCGGCCAGCACGAACAGGCGCCGCTCGCCGCGGATGCGCGCGAGCGTCGCGTCGGTCTCGGTCGACGACAGCCGTCGCAGCGCCGTGACCGCCGGCGCGACCCACGACTCGCCGCGCCGCTTCGGTTCGAGCGTGACGAGGCAGGTGCGCAGGAGGGTGCCGGCGTGGCTCAGGAGCTCGGCGTCCTCCTTGCCGGCGCGCGCCGCGGCGAGGAAGCGCTCGAGCCAGGCGCGCGCGCCACCGACGTCGTCTCTCAATGCGAGGAAGGCGCCGGCGGCGCTGGTCTGGGGCGGCCGCTGCGCGAAGCTCCGCGCCAGGTCGTCGGCGATCGGACCGCCGACGCGCAGCAGCGCACGATAGAGGCCGTAGAGATCGCGCCGCATCGGCGCGAGCGTGTTCTTGTTCCAGGTGCCGCCGCAAATCGCCGGCAGCGCGGCGAGCTCCGCCACGGCCGCGTCGTACTCCTCGGGGTCGAGCTGCCCGAGGAGCCGGCTGGCGCGCCGCTCGACCGTGTCGCCCTGCGCGCCGAGCGAGAGCAGGAGCTCCTGCGCCAGGTGGACCCAGAGGGCGCGCCGCATCGCGGCGACCTCCTGCGGCGGGCGGAGCGGCGCGGTCGGCTCCGCGACCGCCTGCGCCTCGAGCAGCTCGAGCAGGAGGCCAGCGGCCCGCTCGGCCCCATGGGCGCGCAGCGCCGGGCCGAGCGCATCGAGGAGGGTCGCGAGCTCGCGCGCTTCGGTGGCGCGCACCATCGCCGTGAGGCCGCTCTCCACCACCGCCTGCTCGGCGTCGCCGTAGCCCTGCTGCACGAGTTCGGCGAGGCGCACCTCGAGCGCGGCGCGGCCCGCCGAGGGCGGCGTCGCGCGGCCGAGCAGATGGAGGATCCGCGCGAGCGTCGCGACGCGGTCGTCCGCCGCGAGGAGCGCGCGCTCCGGCGGCGGCTCCTCGGCGATGCGCAGCTGCTTCGCCAGCGTTTCGGGCGCGAGCTCGGCCACCGCCGCGTCGCGCTGCGCCGTCGCCTCGCGCAGCGCGAGCTCCTCGTCGTCGACGGGGCGCCGCGCCACGCGCTGGCGGCCGGGGCCGACGCCGTCGCCGGTGCCGCCCCCCGTCCCTTCGCCGCCGCCGCCCGCCTGCGTCGCGACCGCATCGCCCGTCCCCGCCTCGTCGGCGCGGTGCGGGCGGCCGTAGTCGCGCGAGACGATGTCGATCGCGGTCGGGACGAGCTCGAAGCTCGCGAGCGTCGGGCGATGGCCGCTGCTGCTCTGCGTCAGCGCCTCCTTCAGGAAGCGCGCGAAGGCGACCAGGTCGTCGGGCACGAGCTGCGGCAGGAAGGTGATGCGCGCCACGCCGAGCGCGTCCCAGTCGGCCACCAGCTTGCGCGCCGGGCCGGCGAGATCGGGGACGAGCGCGCCGTCGCGCAGCAGGCGGCCGTCGCTCAGCGCGAGGCGGACTTCACCCCGCACGTCGGCGGCTCGACGCAGCGCCTCGACGAGCGCCCCCGTCGACTCGGTGATGCGCCGGTGCGTCGGCGGGTAGAGCAGCGCCGCCGACTGGAAGCGCGCGAGCGCGTCGAGCAGGCTCGCGAGCCCGGGCGCGTTCGGCGGCGGGGCGACAGGATCGGCGGTCGGATCGGGCATGAACTCCTCGCGCTCGCCTCCCGGCCCTCCTTCGGCGTGCGCGTGCGTCGAGGTGTGGCCGGGAACGCATTGCCCGATCGCCGCGGCGCCGCCCGCGGCGCGTTTGCACGGTCCGACGGGGCGCAGTAGCGTCCCCCGCCCTTCCTCCGTGAGGCTCCATGACCACTCCCAAGAGCCCCCTCTCCTCGAGCGTCGACCCGCAGGCGCCGGCCTTCCTGGCGGCGCGCGCCGCCATGGAGGAGCGGCTCGCGGAGATCCGCGCCGACGAGAAGCGGATCGCGCAGGGGGGCGGCGCGAAGGCGATCGAGCGCCAGCACGAGAAGGGTCGCCTCACCGCGCGGGAGCGGATCGCCCTGCTGCTCGACCCCGGCAGCGAGCTCTTCGAGCTGCACTCGTTCGCGGCGCACGGCATGTACGAGGAGTGGGGCACGCCGGCCGCGGCGGGCGTCGTCTCGGGCGTCGGCCGCGTGCACGGCCGCCTCTTCATGGTCATCGCGAACGACGCGACCGTGAAGGCGGGCGCCTTCTTCCCGATGACCTGCAAGAAGGTGCTGCGCGCGCAGAACATCGCGCTGCAGAACCACCTCCCGGTGATCTATCTCGTCGATTCGGCCGGCGTCTTCCTGCCGCTGCAGGACGAGGTCTTCCCCGACGAGGACGACTTCGGCCGCGTCTTCCGCAACAACGCCGTCCTCTCGGCGCGCGGCGTGCCCCAGATCGCCGCGATCATGGGGATGTGCGTGGCGGGCGGCGCCTACCTGCCGGTCATGTGCGACACGCTCCTCATGACGACCGGCTCGGGGCTCTTCCTGGCGGGGCCGTCGCTCGTGAAGGCGGCCATCGGCCAGCAGGTCGACGCCGAGGAGCTCGGCGGCGCGGCGATGCACGCCGAGATCTCGGGCACGGTCGACTTCAAGGAGCCGAGCGACGAGAGCTGCCTCGCCCGGATCCGCTCGATCGTCGAGCGCATGGGCGCGCGGCCGACCGCCCCCTTCGACCGGGTCGCCGCGAGGCCGCCGCTCTACGACCCCACCCACCTCGCCGGCATCGTCTCGTCCGACGGCGGCGGCCAGTACGACGTGCGCGACGTGCTGGCGCGCATCGTCGACGGCAGCGAGTTCGAGGAGTACCGCGCCGAGTACGGCCCGACCGTCGTCTGCGGCTTCGCGCGGCTCGGCGGCTTCGCGGTCGGCATCGTCGCCAACCAGAAGACGCACCAGAAGCGGACCGGCCATCCGATCGAGTTCGGCGGCGTGATCTACCGCGAGTGCGCCGAGAAGGCCGCGCGCTTCATGCTCGACTGCGGGCAGAACCGCATCCCGCTGCTCTTCCTCCACGACGTGAACGGCTTCATGGTCGGCAAGGAGTCGGAGCAGAAGGGGATCATCCGCGCCGGCGCGAAGATGGTGAACGCCGTCAGCAACGTCCCGGTCCCGAAGATCGCCGTGATCCTGGGCGGGTCGTTCGGCGCCGGCCACTACGCCATGTGCGGCAAGGCGTACGACCCGCGCTTCCTCTTCGCCTGGCCGAGCGCGCGCTACGCGGTGATGGGCGGCGCGCAGGCGGCCGGCACGCTCGCCGACCTGCGCGTGCAGCAGCTCGAGAAGCAGGGGAAGAAGCTCACCAAGGCGGAGATCGCCGAGCTGCGCAAGGACACCGAGGCGCGCTATGCGACGGCCCTCGACCCGCGCTACGCCGCGGCGCGCCTCTGGGTCGACAAGATCCTCGAGCCGGCGAGGACGCGCGAAGCGCTGATCCTGGCGCTCGAGGTCGCGGCGCTGAATCCCGAGGTGGGGCCGCTGCGGACGGGGGTCTACCCGTCGTGAGGACGTGATGCGCCGCCGGCTCGCCGCGCTGTCCGTGCTCCTTGCGGCGCCGGCCGGCTGCGCCGGGCCCGCCGAGCGCGCGCCGGCGCCGCCGGCGCCGGCGGAGAAGGCGGCGGTCGATCCGCGCCAGATCCTGTCCGAGTGGATGCGGCGCGCGGCGACGGTCGAGGCGTGCACGGCGACCTGGCGCGTCACCGGACCGATCGAGCAGACGATCCGCATCGCGTACGTCGCGCCCGACCGCGCGCGCTTCGACGCGGCCGGGACGCGCGACGGCGCGCTCTTCGAAGAGACGGCGTGGACGCTGAGCGACCGCTCCTGCTTCCTTGCGAAGCGCGGCGACGTCCGCGCGTGGGCCGAGGTGCCGCTCGCATCCGCGGATGCCGCCGCCGAATTCGCTGCGATCGTCGCGGAGCTGAAGCGCGCCTTCCCGACGACTCTGTCGGGCGCACCGCTGCCCGACTACGGACGGGGCGTCGCGCTCGACTTCTGGTGCGCGCCCGACCTCGACCACCCCGAGCACGACCGGCTCGATGCGATGGCGATCCGCCAGGAGAGGCGCACCGGAGTGTTCCGCTGGCTGTCGCGCCTCGCGGCGATGCCGCGGCTGCGCGACGACGGCGCGCGCCTCGTCGCCGAGGACCCGCGCAGCGGCCTCGAGGTCGCGCTCTCCAAGGAGAGCGGCCTCCTCGAGAGCGTCACGGCGCCGGGAGGCCTGCGCGTCGCGCTCGTCGAGTGGAAGCCGGCGGTCGACGAGGCGGCCTTCGCGATACCGGCCCTGCCGCCCGGAGCGCGCGACGTCTCCGAGGAGTACCGCGGCGCGGTCGCGGCCAGCCGCGACCTCGGGATCGACGCCGCGATCACGCTCCAGGCGGTCACGGCGCGCGCCCGCGACGCGATCGGCGACGACGACTTCAAGACGCGGCTCGCCGCGGTCTTCGCGGTCGCGCACCGGACGCTCCTGCGCGACCGCCTCGCGGCGACGCGCGTCGCGCTCCAGAAAAAGAGCGACGAAGCGACGGAGATGTACGGGCGGAGCCACGCCGCCTCCGCCTCCGACCGCGACCTGCGGCAGTTCTGCGAAACGCGGATCGCCGAGGAGCGCACGGCGCTGGCCGACGCGCTGCGCGCCCTCTCGGAGGAGACCGCCCGCTTCCACCCGCCGCACGAGCCCGGCCTCGACGAGCACACCGCGGAGCTCGTCGACGAGGCGCGCCGCCGCTCGCGCACCGACTGGTTCGAGCGCGAGATCACGCAGCCCGTGCTCGCCCGCTTCGACGAACGGGTCCGTGCCGTGCGCAACGCGAAGTAGGCGGCGGCGATGGCGCGCTGGCTGATCGGTGCTCTCGTCGTCCTCGTCCAGGAGAAGCCGGCCGCGGCGCCGCCCGGGCCGTGGGAGCTCGCGGGCGAGGGGCGCTACCTCGCGGCGCTCGCGCTCGCGGAGCGCGAGCACGCGGCGCAGCCCCGCGACCCGCAGCGCGCCGACCAGCTCGGGATCATGCGCTCGTTCGTCGGCGACGGCGTCGGAGCGCTCGAGATCTTCGAGGAGATGAACGGCGCGGCGCCTCCTGCCGTGCTCGACGCGGCCGAAGCGGCGACGCTCGCCGCGTGCGAGCCGCGCGACGCGCTCGCCGAGATCGTCGCCGCCGCGAAGGATCGCCAGGTGGTGATCCTGAACGAGGCGCACCACGTCCCGCTCCATCGCGCCTTCAGCCTCGAAGTGGCGCGCGCGCTCCGGAAGGAGGGTTTCGAGTACTTCGCGGCGGAGACCTTCACGCGCGACATCGAGGCGCTGCGCAAGCGCGGCACCCCGACGCGTTCGACCGGCTTCTATTCGGCCGAGCCGGCCTTCGGCGAGCTGATCCGCGAGGTGCTGGCGCTCGGCTACCGGCCGGTCGCCTACGAGACCGAGACGCCCGCGCCGAAGGGCGACTCGACCGACGGCATCAACCACCGTGAGACCGAGCAGTGCCGCAACCTCGTCGAGCGCATCTTCCGCGACCATCCGAAGGCGCGCGTGCTGATCCACGTCGGTATTCGCACGCGACCGAGGACTGGCGCAAGCTGCCCGACGGCCGCGAGGTCGGCTGGATGGCGGCGCGCCTCGCGAAGACGCTCGAGATCGATCCGCTCACCATCGACCAGACCGAGCAGATGCCGGCGAGCCGGCCCGAACGCGCGAGCTCGACGTGGAGATTCGCGCAGGCGAAGGGCTGGCTCACCGCGCCGCGCATCCTGCGGCGCAAGGACGGCAGCGCATACGTCGGCGGCTCGTGGCGCGGCCGCGTCGACCTGCAGGTCTTCCACCCCGAGGTGAAGCTCGTCGACGGCCGCCCCGACTGGCTCACGCGCGACGGACAGCGCAAGCCGGTCGAGATCCCGGCCGAGGCCGACCCCAAGTCGGGACGCGTCCTGGTCCAGGCATTCGCCGCCACGGAGGCCGACGACGCGATCCCGGTCGACCAGGTCGTCCTCGTCGCTGGCGAGCCGGCGCCGGTGCTGCTGCTTCCGGACGGGGAGTTCCGGCTGGTCGTGCAGGACGAGAAAGGCGGGAAGGTGCTGGAGATGCCGCTGGAGCGGTGAGCTCGTGGTGCTCTCCCCGCGAGTTCAGGTTTTTCTGAACGAGTGTCCAAGGCGTCGGCGTTGATGCTGCGCCGGGAATGAGCGCAAGAGTCCCTTGCATCGCGTACCTCGCGCCCGATCGCTGACGCGTCCAGGAGAATCCCGATGAACCTGCGAGCACTTGCGAGCGGATTGGCCGTAGTCGCTCTGTGGTGGACGAATCCTTCGATTCGCGAAGACGAGTCCGAAGAGATTCGCTCGAGCTTTCTGCAATTCGTCGAGCGCGTCAATGCCCTCTCGAATTCGGTCACCGCGGACATGTGGTCGTCAGTGACTGTCGATCGTCTCAAAGTGCTGGAATCCGCCGACGCGAACGGTTTTCTCCACGCATACATGGTCGTCGGCGCGACGATCGCCGTAGAAGAATCCGACGTGGTGTTTCACGACTCGCATCGAGCGATCGTCGTGGCGAAGCGCGCAGTGAAGCTGCGCCAGAAAGACGGGACGCCGGGAGAAACGACTCACGACTCGATTCTCGCCGTGATGAGATGCCGGAAGAGGGGTCATTGGTGCGTCGCGTATCAGGTTGCGATGCCTCAGGAAGAGAAGTTCGAACATGGCTCGCCGAACGAGAGTCCCTCGCAGATCGCCGCTCGGGCGGCGCTCGAGCGAATCCTGCGCGGGATCACTACCGGCGACCGGCAAGCGGTCGACGCGGCAGTGTCGACACGCACTGGACGGACACTCTCCGGTGAAATCGGTCGGTACTTGGTTGATTCGAAGAAGAGGGAAACTGATTGCTATGAACTTCAGGCGGTCGCGTGTTCCGATCAGACATGCGTATTCCAAGGCGAGATCTCGTCCTTCGAGATTTCCTCGGGGTCGACGAAGTCAGCAGGGACAGGGAGGAGCGCACTCTCAGTCCTGGTATTCCGTCGAGGCACAGACAAGTCGTGGAGACTCGACGGAGAACTGGTTTACGCTGACTGAGAATCGTTGGTGAATCTCGGCACGTTGTCAGCGCAACAGCCCGAGCTGCTGCAACCCCGCCTCGATCGCCTCCGCCGCCACCCGATGCCCCGCCGCATTCCAATGCGGGTCGATCCGGAAGTAGAGGTTCTCCCTTTTCGCGGCGGCGGCGCGCAGTGGCTCGAGCAGCGCGATGCACGGGACGCCGTTCTGCGCGCACCACTCCGCGACGGCGCGCTGCACCCAGCGGAGCGCGCGGGCCTGCAGATGTCTTTGCCGTCTTCCACGCGGAGGTGAAGCTCGTCGACGACCGCCCCGACTGGCTCGCGCGCGACGGCCGCCGCAAGCCGGTCGAGATCCCGTTCGAGGCCGACCCCAAGTCGGGACGCGTGCTCGTCCAGGCATTCGTCGCCACCGAGGCCGACGACGCGATCCCGGTCGACCAGGTCGTGCTCGTCGCCGGCGAGCCGACGCCCGTGTTGCTGCTGCCCGACGGCGACTTCCGCCTGATCGTCCAGGACGAGTCGGGGGCGAAGGTGCTCGAGATGCCGCTCGAGCGGTAATGCGCATCGGCCCGCGCTCCCCGGGTCGACCAGATTCCTGAACCGGCGAAGACCCGTGGTGCATTGTTCCGGGCGCTCGCGCGGGCTTGAACGGCGACTGCGCGCGAGCGAGGGAGACTCGGAGTGTCTTCGAGGATCGCGCCACTTCTCGTCCTGCTCACGGTCGCTTCGACCTGCGCATCGCCGACGGCGGACGGTCCGGTCGGCGAGGGGACACCGACAACGAACGACCTGACGGACCTGATGCTCCATTCGACGAAGCTGAAGAACTGCACCGCGACGTACCGCGCCAAAGGACATCTCGAAGAGACGATCCGCTTCACCTTCGCCGCGCCGGACCGAGTGTGCATCGAGTCCAGCGCCATGCACGAAGGACGACGCTTCGACGACACGATCTGGAGCGTCGGGGATCGCTACATCCGTCGTTCCATGGACGGCCGCGGATTCGAGCACGCCGACGTCCCCCTCGCCATCCCGACCCTGGGCGACTGCGAAGCGCTCGGCGTCGCACTGGAACGTGCATTTCCCTCGTCGGTGGACGGCGAGGCGGAGCGGGACGTCGGGACCGGTGCAGGGATCGATTCCCGGTTCGGGGAGTTCCGGCTCGTCGTCGTCCTCTCGATGTCGAGCTACTTCCTCAAGCGCATCACCGGCGCCGCCGAGGAGTTCGAACTCGTCGACTCGTCGCCATCCGCCGACGAGGCGGCCTTCACCATCCCGCCGCCCGAACCCGGATCGAACGACGCTTCCGAGGAGGACCGATGCTTCGTCCTCTACTATTGCGGTCGAGTGATGAGCTACAGCATCACGCGGTTCGCCAAGGAAGCGCGGGAACGTGACTCGATCGCGGACGAAGACTTCACGAGACGGCTTGCCTCCGTCTACGACGTGGAGAATCGCAGGCACCGGCGCGACCGGTTCGCGCAGATGCGCGACTCGATGAACCAGTGGAGCAGCGACGCCGCGGACCTCTTCCGGCGGCAACGGTCCGCGGTGGAAATCGATCCCGATCTCCGCGGGACCGAGGACCAATGGATCGCGGTCCAGCGGCGGGCGATCGTCGAATCGCTCCAGACGGTCACCGAGGCCGAGCTCGACTCCGACTCGCCGTTTCCGCCGCCGACACTCGCGGACGCCGACCCCCACGTCGCCGCCTTGATCGCCGAGGCGCGCCGCCGGTCGCTGGCGGCGACGGTCGAGAGCGAGGTCACCCAGCCTTGCCTCGCCTACTTCGACGAACAGGTCCGCGCCGTCCAGTCGAAGAAGTGACCGCTCCGCGCGTTCAGGTACGCCGCGCCGCCTCGGTGATCTCGACCATGCGCTCGAGCGCCTTGCGGGCGTGGGCGACGACGGTGGCGCGCTCGTCGGGGGCGAGGCGCTCGCGGGCGCCGGAGATCTCGTCGACGACGTCGCCGGCCTCGACGCGATTCGCCTCGGGCGCCTTGCCCTTGCGGAGCAGGTCGACCATCGCGACGAGGTGCGGCGGGTCGTTGCGCGACATGGTCGCGCAGCCGCAGCCGATCGACTGGAACTTCGGGTCGGGGATGTCGGCGAGGTGGACCACCTCGGCGCCGTTGCGCCTGGCGAGGTCGCGGGCGTTGCGGACGAAGTGGCCCTCGGTCGCGATCGCGAGCTTCGCGCCGCGCTTGGCGTTCGCGACGACGTTCCAGAGGTATTTGGTCGAGCCGGCGCCGTCGGCCGCCTGGACCACCGCCAGCGGGCTCTCCGGATGGACGTGCACTTCGAAGCCGCGCGCGCGCCAGTAGTCGACCATGTCGGTCCGGAAGATGGTGTGGACGCCGCAGTAACTGCCCCACAGGATCACGCGGGCGCGGTCGAGGCGGTCGCGGTCGGCGGCGGAGAGCTTCGAGATGCGGGTGTTCATCCCTTCGTCGCCACCGCCCCACTGGTACTGCTGCTCGTCGGGGATGCCGCACCACCAGCAGGCGGCGCGGCCGAGGTGCTTGTCGGGGACGAAGAGGACGCGCCTGCCCTGGGCGAGCGCCCACTTCAAGACGTCCTTCGCGTTGCTCGAGGTGCAGACGGCGCCGCCGCTCTCTCCGGCGAGCGCCTTCACGCGCCCGCTCGTGTTCATGTAGGCGACGACGGTGAGCTCGTCGCCGTAGCGGCGGCGCAGCTCGTCGACGGCGGGCGCCACGTGGTGCTCCTTGGCGTACATCTCCAAGGTGCAGCCGGCGCGCGGATTCGTGATGAAGACCTGCTGGTGCGGGTGGGCGAGCGTCGCGATCGCGTCGGCCATGAAGTGGACCGCCGACTCGACGATGAACTCGGCCCCGGCGTTCGTCCGTGCTTGCAGCGCCAGCTCGTACGAGTCGGCGACGCGGCCGCCGTAGTGCTCGACGAGCTTGACGATCTCTCCGCCCATGTAGTAGTGCGCGAGCAGCAGGAGCTTCGGCCCGAGCTCTTTCCTCGCCGGCTCGAGGTAGCGGTCCATCCAGGGCAGGACGCTCTCCGGAGTCCGATCGGGAAGTCCGAGGTACTCCTCCGCGTAGGGCTTGAACTCCTCCTGGTACCAGTCGAGCGGCAGGTCGGTCTGGCAGATCGGCAGCCCCGGCTCGATGCGGATGCCGCTGCTGACGAAGAGCCGATCGATCGTGCGCGTCGCGCCGGTGGACATGGCGCGTCTTTCTAGTGAAGCTTTCGCCATGCACCAACCCGCGACGCTGGTCGAGTGCCCGCGCGACGCCTTCCAGGGGATCCGCGCGCTCATTCCCGCGGCCAGGAAGGTCGCCCACCTCGAGGCGCTCGTCGCGGCGGGTTTCCGCGCCATCGACTTCGGCTCGTTCGTGTCGCCGAAGGCCGTTCCGCAGATGGCCGACAGCGAGGAGGTCTTCGTCGAGCTGGAGAAGCGGGGCAAGACGGCGGGCGTCGAGTGGATCGGCATCGTCGCCAACGAGCGCGGGCTCGAGCGGTTGCTCGCGCTGCCCGGCGTGACCACGGCGGGCTTCCCGTTCTCCTGCTCCGACACGTTCCAGCGCCGCAACACCGGCGCCTCGATCGAGGCGACCTGGGCGCGGCTCGACACGCTGGTGAAGGAGACGCGCCGCGCCGGGCGCCGGCTCAAGGTCTACCTCTCGATGGCGTTCGGCAATCCGTTCGGCGACCCGTGGTCGCCGCCGCTCGTGGTCGAGTTCGCGCAGAAGCTGATCGACCGCGGCGTCGAAATCCTCCTGCTCGCCGACACGGTCGGGACGGCGCGGGCGGAGACGGTCCGGGAGCTCTGCGACGCGGTCGGCGCGCAGACGCGCGGGCTCACGTTCGGCGTGCACCTGCACGCGCGGCGCGGCGACTTCGCGCCCAAGGTCGACGCGGCGCTCGCGGCCGGCTGCCGCCTCTTCGACGCGGCGCTCGGCGGCGTGGGCGGCTGCCCCTTCGCGGGCGACGACCTCACGGGAAACCTGCCGACCGAGGAGCTCGCCGCCCACCTGAAGGGGCGGGGCTTCGAGACGGGGCTGGAGCCTTCGCGGCTCGCGGCCGCGGCGCGCTCGGCCGCGGCGATCCTCGCCGAGTTCGGCGCGCCCCAAGAGGGCGTCCCTTCGAGCGAGGCGGCCAAGTGAGCCCGGCCGCGCTCGTCACGGTCGAGGCGCGCGGCGCCTGCCGCATCCTCACGCTGAACCGTCCCGAGGTGAAGAACGCCCTCTCCCCCGAGCTCGTCGTCGCGCTGCAGCGCGAGCTCGAGAGCGCCGGCGGCGACGCGGACGTGCGCGGGATCGTGCTCACCGGCGCCGGCCCCGACTTCTGCGCCGGCGCCGATCTCAAGGCGCTGCAGGCGCTGTCGGCGAAGTCGCGCGAGGAGAACCGCGCCGATTCGCGCCAGCTCGCCAAGCTCTTCGTCGCGATCCACACCTGCCCCAAGCCGGTGGTCGCCGCGGTGCGCGGCTTCGCGCTGGCGGGCGGGAGCGGGCTCGCGTGCGCGTGCGACCGCGTCGTCGCGGCGGGCGGCGCAACCTTCGGGTTCACCGAGGCGCGCATCGGCTTCGTGGCGGCGATCGTGTCGCGCTTCCTGGTCGACTGCGTCGGGATGCGCGTCGCGCGCGAGCTGCTGCTCACGGCGCGGCGCGTCGAAGCGTCGGAGGCGGCGGGGCTCGGCATCGTCGACGAGGTCGCGCCGGACGGCGCCGACGCGGTGGAGCGGGCGCTCGCCTGGCTCGCAACGCTCGCGCCGTGCGCGCCGGCGTCGATCGCGCTCACCAAGAAGCTGCTCGCCGGGCTCGCCGGCCGCGACCTCGCGTCGGCCATGGATTTCGCCGCCGAGCTCAACGCCGAGACGCGCGCGACCGCCGACTGCAAGGAGGGCGTGGCGGCGTTCCTCGAGAAGCGGAAGCCCAAATGGCTCGCGCCCGGCTCCTGACCGTCGTCGCCGCGCTGGTCGCGGGGGCGGTCGTCTCGGAGCTCGCGCTGCGCTGGTTCTGGCCGGGCGAGGTCGAGACCGAGCTCCTGCGCGAGCGCGTCGCGCCGTTCGAGCTGAAGGAGATGAAGCGCTACAGCCGCGACCCGATCCTCTACTACGAGCTGCAGCCCGACGGCCACTTCGAGCGCGAAGGCGTCCAGTTCGTCTTCGACAGCGAAGGCGTCCGCGTCCCGGCCCATCCGGTCGTCCACGCGCCCGACGCGACCGGCGCGACGATCCGGTTCGCGCTGATCGGACCCTCGACGGCGTTCGGGTGGCGCGTCGACTTCGACGTCGCCTACGGCGAGCAGCTGCGCCGCCGCCTCGAGGCGCGCTGGAAGCGGCCGGTCGAGCTGCGCGACTTCGGCATCCCGGCCTTCAACTCGGTGCAGGAGACGCGGCTGTTCGAGACGCGCGTGCTGCCGTGGCGTCCCGACTTCGTGGTCTGGAACTACGACCACCGCGACGCCTACCCGATCCTGCAGAAGAGCGACCCGGTCGGCCTCCCGCCCGAATACGGCGACAACGCGCTCCACTCGGCCGTCGTGAAGCTGCTGCTCCGCCGCGTGCGCGAGCACGAGCTCGAAGCGCGCCGCTTCGAGGACCGCGCCTACACGACCCACACCGGCTATCTCACCTCGGGCTACGACTACGACGTGCACCTCGCGGCGCTCGAGCGGATGGCGGGGCTCGCCGCGCAGGCGAAGGTGCCCGTCGTCCTCTTCATCCACGACGTGATCCTCAAGTCCCCGCCGGCCGACGCCGGCCACTTCGAGGAGCTGCACCAGCCGCTGCTCGCGTTCTTCGCGAAGCGAACGCCGTCGCTCCACGTGCTCGACCTCTTCCCCCGCTACCAGGAGGTGATGGAGGAGCGCGGCTGGAAGAACCTCAGCGCGTGGTGGATCTCGCTGCAGCCCATGGACGCCCACCCCAACGCCGAGGGCCACGCCTTCGTGGCCGACGAGCTCGACCGCTTCATCGCGACGCTCCCGCACGTGGGGCCGAAGTAGGCGCGAGCCAGCGCGGACGGCTCAGGACGTCTTCAGGCCGACCTCGCGCGAGAGTTCCGACACGACCTGCTCACCTACGCTCGATCCGAGGTCCGCGAATGGAACGACCGGATGGGTGACGAGCTCGACCCGGGTTTCGGTGGGAGAGACGGGGCGCAGCACGGCGACGATCTCGACGACGGGGGTCGCCGCGTCGTCCGCCGTTCCCGCACGCACGGTTCGCGGCGTCGACCGATCGACCCGGACCCAGCGTGCACCGGCGCGTGGCAGCACGGCGAGCAGCGCCTTCAGCGTCGATTCCTCGTCGCGCTCGACGACTCCTTGGGAGCGCCAATCCGCGGAGTGGTCCGTGCGTCGCATCCAGCCGACGGCCCACGGACCTCCCCATAGAGCGGCGAACACCATCAACAGCAGCACGCCGATCCAGGGGTATCCGGTCCCGATCATCCCGAACGCGATCGCGGGCAGCGCGAAGAGCGCGTTTCGCATGCGGGTCTCCCGTCGCCCTCACTTCAGCGTGTAGGCGAACGTCGGCAGGATCGGCGGCGTCTCGATCAGCACCGCGGTGGCGGCCGGCACCGCGAGGAACGCCAGCACGGCGTAGATCCACCAGAAGCGGCTGCGCCACAGCCGGACCGGCGCGCCGACGATCGTCGTGACGGCGCTCGCCATCACTTCGCTCCGAATTCCCGGGCCAGCGCCGGAAGCACCTGCGCCAGCCGCTCGTACTCCTCGGGCCGGTTGTAGGCCTGCGCGGCGATGCGCAGCAGCCGCTTGGGCGGCGCGGGCCACGCGGGGAGCGGCACCTCGATCTTGTGGCGGTCGAAGAGCGCGGCCTGCAGCGGGTCGCCTTCGAGCGGCGACGGCGTCGCCTTCGCGTCGGGCAGCGGCACGGCGGCGAGCGAGCCGACCATCGACTCGGGGCAGGGCGCCGCGATCTGGAGCGCGTCGAGCAGGCGCGCGCGTCCGTGCAGCGCGAGCTCGTGGTTGCGGCGGCGCAGCTCGTCCCAGCCGCCGGGATGGAGCGAGGCCATGAACGAAATGGCGTCGGGGATCACGAGCCACGGCGTCGGATCGAAGGTGCCCGGCCAGTCGAATTCGAGTCGGAAGCGGCTGCGGTCGGTGCGGCGAGAATTCGCGCCGTGGCTGATCGGGAGCGGCCGGATCCCCGCCTGCTTGTCGCGCCGCACGTGCAGCAGCGCCGAGCCCTTGGGCGTGCACATCCACTTGTGGCAGTTGCCGGTGTAGTAGGCGGCTCCCAGACGATCGAGCTCGAGCGGGAGCTGGCCGGGGCCGTGCGCGCCGTCGACCAGCGTGTCGATCCCCTTCTGGGCCAGCGCGCGCACGATCGCCTCGAGCGGGAAGACCAGCCCGGTCGGGCTGCTCACGTGGTCGACGAGCGCGAGCCGGGTGCGCGCCGTCACCTTCGCCAGCACGCGTTCGAGGACGACGTCGGGCGAGGCGATCGGGAAGGGGATCGCGGCGACGACGACCTTCGCGCCCGCCTGCTCCGCGACGAAGTCGAGTGCGTTGCGGATCGCGTTGTACTCCTGGTCGGTCGTGATCAGCTCGTCGCCGGAAGCGAACTTCAGGCTGCGCAGCACCGTGTTCACGCCGGCCGTCGCGTTGGAGACGAAGGCGAGGTCGTCCGACGAAGCACCGACGAACTTCGCGAGCGCGCCGCGCGCCGCGTCGAGGTGCTGCTCGATCTCGCGATGGAGGAAGAGCACCGGCTCGCGCTCGAGGCGGCGCATCCATTCGCCCTGCTTCGCGAGCACCGGCTCGGGGCAGGCGCCGAACGAGCCGTGGTTCAGGAAGACGACCTCGGGATCGAGGTTCCAGTGGCGGCGCAGGTCGGTCGCGGCCGCGGCGGGACTCTTCGCGGGGATCATGCGTGGGGGCTCGCGCTTGGCGCAGGGACGGGCGCGCGGCACAGTAGCACCCGGGGCCGACGGAGGGGATCGCAGCGATGGCGCGCGCGACGCGGGGGTTGCTCGCCGGGATCCTCCTGCTCGCGGCGGCGCTGCGGCTGCTCGGCATCGGCTTCGGGCTGCCCTACCCGTACGCCAACGTCGACGAGCACATCGTCACCGACCGCGCGCTCGGCTTCCTGAGCGGCGACCTCGACCCGCACTACTTCGCCTACCCGTCGCTCTGCTTCGAGCTCCACGCGCTCCTCGCGTGGCTGCAGTTCGCGGTCGGATGGATCGGCGGGCGCTGGGCGTCGCTCGCGGAGTTCCGCGCCGCGTGTTGGGTCGAGCCGGGGCTCGTGCTGCTGCCGGGGCGCGTCTTCGTCGCGCTGCTCGGCGTCGCGACCGCGTGGGCGGCGGGGCGCGCCGCGGCCGAGCTGGCGCGCGCGCTCGTGCCGGAGGGCGACGCGCCGCTGCGCCGTTTCGTCCGCCGCCTCGCGGCGCCGATCGGGACGCTCGCCGTCGCGACCTGCCTCCTCCACGTCGCGAACTCGCGCACGATCACGGTCGACATTCCATGTGTGTTCTTCGGCTCGCTGGCGCTGGCCCACGCGCTGAGCCACGCGCGCGGCGGCCGCCGGAGCGACCTGCTGCTCGCCGCGCTGCACGCCGGGCTCGCCGGCTCGAGCAAGTACTACGGGGCGCTCTTCGCCTTGCCGGTCGCAGCGGCCGCGCTCGCCGCAGCGTCGCGCGCCGGAGCGCGCACTCTGCCCCGCGCGCTGCGCTCGCTCGCGATGGCGGCGGCCGTCACGCTCGGCGCGTTCCTGGTGACGTCGCCCTACGTCCTCCTCGACGCGGCGGCCTTCCGGCGCGACTTCGCCTTCCTCGAGCAGCACGTGGAGAGCGGCCACTACGGCTTCGACCCCGCCGCCAACGGCGCGCTCGAATACGCCCGGATCCTGGCGAGCGAGCAGGTCGGCCTCGCCCTCCTGATCCCGGCCGCGCTCGCGACCCTGTTCCTGCTCACGACGCCGCGCGCGCGCGCCGCCGCGCTCGTGCTCGCGCTGCAGCCGCTGGTCCACTTCGCCCTGATCGCCCGCTTCCGCGCGCAGCCGGGCGACTACCTGCTGCCGCTCCTGCCGGCGCTCGCCGCCGCGACCGGCGCCGCCGTCCCCCTCGTCGCGACCCGCCTCGCCGCCCTCGCGCAGCCCGCGAAGCAGCGGCGCGTCCGCCTCGCCGTCCTCGTCGCCTTCGCGCTCCCGCTCCTCTGGAACGCCCGCCCGAGCCTCGAGGAGGGCATCGCGCTGCGCCGCCCCGACACGCGCGTCCTCTTCCGCGAGTGGGCCGCGCGCACCTGGCCCGACGGGACGAAGGTCGCTTCCGACTCCTGGCTCGAGCTCCCGCTCACGCGCGACTGCCTCGACTTGATCGCAGCCGAGCGAGCGAACCCCCGCCCGATCCCGCTCCGTCGCGGCCGCGACTGGCCCGACGAGCAGTTCGAAGCCCTCCTCACCGCCGCCCGCAACTCGCCCCCCCAGGTCGCCTTCGACTTCCTGCGATTGCTCCCCCGCGAGCTCGACCTCGGCGACGCCCTCCTCCCGCTGCTCCGCGACGCCGGCTTCCGCTGGCTCGTCCTGAACGACATCAACATCGCCCGCACCCTGCGCGTCCGCCCCCAATTCCCCGCCCGCGCCGCCCTCTACGAGCAGCTGCAGGACGGCCCCTGGGTCGTCGCCCGATTCCCGGCGCGACCCGAGGACGGAAGTGGCCCGACGCTCCTCCTCTGCGACCTCGAGAAGATCCCGAAGAAGGAGAAGTGAGGCGGCGGGACGGGGCGCGAATGCACCGCACGGGGATCGAAGCGACTGGCGACCGCCATTGGGCGCCGACGACGAGACTGACTAGGACCACTTCCGGGCAACTCAGCCACGCCATTCAGTCATTCACGATGCAGGGCGAATGGCTCGGCGTTGTGAACCCGGATGCCCCGCCGCTCTTCTTCGACCGGCTCCGCCCTGCCCCTCGCGCCTGCGTGCGCCCTACAACGCCCGCAGCACAGCAATGACGTCAGGACGTCGTGCGAGGACCGTGCGAAGAGGCCGCGGGAGAAGACCTCGTTGAGGGAGGGCCTCCAGCGACCGTCGACCACTGAATCAGCTGCAGGCACGGTCCCATAGGTCGCGCAGTCCGCCGAGGCCGCCTC
>Ga0137459_1000269_pt1 | contig 19201 bp, 14 predicted proteins | sample EasRivERMGT700_2_FD_104908 | JGI IMG/M metagenome (GOLD analysis project Ga0137459, IMG submission 104908) | Soil microbial communities from meander-bound floodplain in the East River, Colorado, USA - East River MetaG ERMGT700_2 | ecosystem: Environmental > Terrestrial > Soil > Floodplain ...
CGTCGCGCTGTGCACGTTCGTCTCCACGACCCGAATCAACGAGTCTCTGGTTGCCGACCAGCGTGGCGACACCGGTCCAAGCACCTCTGGCCGTCCAAGCGGAACTCCTGGAACTCTTCCGCGCTCCATTTCCGGATCCGATTCGGCGGGCCCACAACTACGCCCGAGCCCGGCTTCTTGCGTGCATTGGCCCGCTCCCGAAGCACTCCGCGGAATCGAGCTCTGGGATCAGCGCGAGTGCAAACGTGACGCGGGGCCTTCCGAAACCTGTTCAGCGATGCCCGCCAGAAGGCACGGCTTCCCGCGCCTCACTGGCCCCCGCCGCGAGGGCGTCAAGCATGCGTTGGATCGGGACTACGAGCGGATCCTTGGCGCCGACCTGTTCGATCGTGGAACGGAGAACTCGCGCCGCTTCATCTTTCTCGCCGCGGTCGGCACGTAGCTTGGCGACATTGACCCGAAGCTCGACCAGCGCGGAGCGGTGTTCGTGATTCTTGAGGTCGAGCAGCGGCTCCGTCTCGGTGGCGAGCGCCAAGGCGTCGTCCAAGCGCTTCTGTGTACACAGGATCTCGAAGCGCTTGAGCCGCTGATTGATGGCGTCTCCACTCGACGGTCCGAGCAGTTGCGTGAACCCGTCCTGCACGAATCTGAGGAGATCCTCGGCCCGATCCGGGTCGCCGTCCTCGACGGCGGCGTCGGCGACGAGTCGAAGGTTCTGCAGCACCTGGCCAGTCTTTTCGACATCTCGTCCGAAGCCCGACTTGGCAAGAGCGTCGAGCGCCTCCCGGAAGCGAGACTCCGCCTCGTCGAGTTCCTGCTGCTTCAATGAGGCCCAGCCCAGCCCATTGAGGCACTGACCCACGTACTCGTGATTCGCAAGCCCGTTCGATCGCAGGGCATCGAGCGTCGACTCGATCATGCGGCGCCCCTTCTCCGGGTCACCGTGCTCGATCAGCTGGATCCCTCGGAAGTACCCGATCCCGATCGTCTCCGGATGCTTCGGGCCGAGAGATGTCTGGCGCAGTCGTTCCACGCGTTCGTAGAGCGCGGAGCCTTCGTCGGATCGGCCTTGTGCGTACCGGAGATTCGCCAACTGGATCGCGCAGACCTGCCAGTTCGATTCCGCCTCCGCGATCGGTCCCCCGAAGTGGTCGACGATCGCCGTCAGCAGACGCTCTTCGTCGTTCTTCAGCCCGGACTTTTCGCATGCCGGCGCCACATGGGTCACCATGTTCGCCGTGGCCCCGGGTTGCTGCGTCGGGAGCTTGTCCTTCGGCGCGCTGACGACGAGCAAGGCCAGGTCGGCGGCCTCCCTCGCGTGTCCGATCATCGCCAGCGCCACCGCGAGGTTGCTGCGGGCGATGTTCACATTCCTGCCGTCGGGGCCTTCGACCTGCTGCCACGATGCGACGGCCCGTTGAAGCAGAGGCACCGCGGCCTCGTAGAGGCCCATCTCGACTTCGAGTCCGCCGATCGTGTTAAGCGAGATCGCGAGGACCTCCGGCTCCCTCGATCCCTCCTGCTCGACCGCCTTGAGACCCCGATCGAGCAGGTCGCGCACAGAGATCGTCTGGTCGGGCGAGACCTTTTCGCTGAACTTCTGGGACAGTCCGCGGAACATGTTCATGAGTGACTTGAGCGCGCTGCGAGTCACCTGCTGCTCGTCGGTGGCCTTCTTCTCCGCGGCCTGGGCAGCTGTCGTTGCTTCTTCCGCCGCGTGAAGCGCGCGCTCCTTCTCGGAGAGCGCTGCCGACTTGTCCTTCAGCGCGGACGAGACGCGATCGCGTTCGAGTTCGACATCGTGAAGCGCCGCCTCCTTCAACTTCTGTTCGGACTCGGCCTGCCTGAGCGCGGCCGTCTTCTCCGAGAGGGCGCGCGCGATCTGGTCCGCATTGCGACGCTCCGCGACCGCGAACGAGGACGGTACTCCGGTCACCGCCGCGACGAACAGGACTCCGGCTGCAAACCGCCAAGGGTTCCGACGTACCAGTCGGATGAGCCTCTCCCAGGGCCCGATCGGCATCGCTTCGATCGGCCGGTAGTCGAGGAACCGACGCAGATCCTCCGCCATCGCCGCCGCGGAGCCGTAGCGAAGCTCGCGGCGTTTCTCCATCGCGGTCAGGCAGATCGTTTCGAGATCCCGCGGCACGAGTGGATTGAGCTTGCGTGGCGGCGTCGGCTCCTGATTCGTGATGCGGGCGAGGATCACCTGCGCGGTGTCGCCATCGAACGGGCGACGCAAGGTCAACATCTCGAAGAGCGTCACGCCGAGCGCGTACACGTCCGTCTTCGCATCGACTAGGTCGCGCCGGCCGAGAACCTGCTCTGGCGCCAGGTAGTGCGGCGTGCCGAGGACCTCCTTCGTCGTCACACCACCCGTCGAGTCGATGACACGGGCGATTCCGAAGTCGGTCAGGATGACTCGACCGTCGCGGCCGAGGAGCACGTTGGACGGCTTCACGTCCCGATGGACCACGCCGTGGCGATGCGCGAAGTCGAGCGCGTCGGCGACGGCCGCCGTCGTCGTGCAGATCATCCCGATCGTTTCACGCTGTCCTTTCGAGGTCGCAGCCAATGGATCCTTGCGCCGCCGTTCGAGGAGGTGGTCGAGCGACTCCCCTTCGATCAGCTCCATCGCGAAGTAGTGGTGGCCATCCTGCTCGCCGACGACGTAGATCTCGACGATGTTCGGGTGGCGCAGCGCGGCGATCGTCGTCGCCTCGCGGTGAAAGCGCTCGACGGTCGAACGATCGAGCGTCAAATGAGAGCGTAGGACCTTGAGGGCCACGCGGCGCTTGAGGGAGAGCTGCTCCGCCTCGTAGATGACGCCCATGCCGCCGCGGCCGATCTCACGCACGATTCTGAAGTCGCCGAGCCGACTGTCGGCCGGAAGCCCACCTAGGGTCGCCGCGTCGAGCGCTTCGCCGGACGGCTTCGCGGCGCCTTCGAGTCCCTGCGCGGCGTACGCGAGGTCGTTCAGGATCTCACGCAGTTCGGCACCGGCCTCCGGGAATCGGGCGCAGAGCTCGTCGATCGAGACGGCCCGCCTCTCTGCGCGAGCGCGGTGGAACTCTTCGAGGGCCGCGTCAACGGCAGGCGAACGAGCGTCTCGCATCCGATCGGAGTCCACGGTTACGCCTCGTCTCGCGGCGAGTCGGTGACGGCGCGATCGATGTCGCCGCGTCGAAGGGCCTTCACCTTGAGAGCCAGGCGCTCGAACGCGTGCCGGTAGCGCCGCTCGACTCGGTCGACGGACATTCCGAGCTTCTCTCCGATCGCAGCGAACGTCGCCCCCTGCCAGTCGCGCAGGATCAGGGTCGTCCGATCCACTTCGTCGAGCAGGTCGAGCCCGAGCCAGACCCAGGCCTCCTGTTCTCGCGCGTGCGCAGCCGAGCTCGGCGTCACGACCCTTTCGCGCGGAAGATCGAGATGCAGGACCGTGTCGGGGGGCAGTGGACGTTCTCGGGCCCGCGATCGACGCATCGAGGCGTACCAGTCGCTCTTGTCGCGCAGGACGTTCTCGACGATCCGACCGATCAAGGCTCGGAATCGGTCGCCGTCCTCGACGGCGAAGCGAGGCATGTACTGGAGGACCTCGCAGGCCACGTCCTGAACGTAGTCGCCCGTCGTGCCTCGGGCCCTCAACGAGGGGCCCAATCGTTGGTGGACTCGAAGCCGGATCCAATCGAGGTGCTTCGCCAGCAACTGGTCGCGTGCTTCCAGATCGCCGGCATGCCAGCGCCGCAGAAGGACTCGCGTCGTCGGCGACTCGTTCCCCATCGGATCGACACCCTCGGCCCGTTGGACAAGCCCGCCGATTATGCGCTCACGTCGCTTCGGGAGGGGAGTCTCGACCAACGTCATTCGTGCAAGTCCTCGACGAACCGTGAGGCGTCGAGAGTGTCAGCGGAATCGGTCGGCGAGATCCGTGTGAGAGTTCCCCCTCTCCGAGAGCGCTTCGAAGGCAGCCTCCCGCGGGTCAGGATCCGCCACGAGTGACGGTCGATGGTCGGTGGGTCGACACCTGTACAGGCACGTCGACTCGCATCACGGCCGATCACCGAGTCCTTCCGACGCGTCAGGTTTCCTCCGCGGATCGCGCGTCGCGATCCCGCTGACGCGTCAGCACCGGAAGGTCTCGCAAGGTCTGCCGCCTTCACGTCGTAGTCGTTCGGGCTGACCGTCGTCGCCGTCCCTTCCGCCGTGCTCCTCGCGTGCATCCCGACTCACGACCGCCGTTCGAGGAGCTTTCGCAGTGGACACCGATACACGCACGAGACGGGTCGTCGAAACTGAGCCACGTGCGTCTCTGCGGAGCACGCTGCCGGACTCACCTCGCAGAGTGCCACGCAAGAGAAGCGTGGCGACCCTCGTCGTCTCGATCGCGCTCTGCCTGTGTACCACGTTCTGGCTGACCCAGGCTTCGATCGCAGCGCTTCAGCGCGGTCCTGAAAGCGACATCGTTCGCCAGTGGGTCGTCACGAAGTACGTGCTTCACGGAGACGATCCCTACGAACTCGCGAGCGACATCCTCCGAGAACGCACCGCAGCACGCGTCCATCAGTCCGCGCCGTTCTTCGCCATCCCGAAGAGCGTCACGGGGAAGGCGGCTGACCGCGTCTTGAATCCGTACGGCGCTCCGGAGGCCACCTACCCACCGCCTGCGGTCGGACTACTCGCCCTTCTGATCGGCTGGCTACGGACGCCGGACCAGGTCCTCGCACTTTGGCTCGGCGTCAACGCCATCGCGCTCGGGACCGTGGTCTGGCTCTTAACCAAGACCTTCGGCCACCGACCGCCCTGGACCCCGATCCCGAACTGCGTCGCCACGCTGACCCTGCTCGCGCTCTTCTCGCCGACCTACTACGCGATCGCCAACGGCCAGTTCTCGCTCCTCGTCCTCGCGTGCGTGCTGCTCGGAGTTCAACGAGGCGTCAATGAATCACTCGCCGGGCTTGCCAGCGGGCTCGCCTTGATCAAGCCGAGCATCTCCCTGCCCTTCTTGCTGATGGACATCGCTCTTCGTCGCTGGAAGCGCGTGGCGATCGCAATCAGCTTCCAAGCAGCGCTGATGATCGGTGTCGCAATCGGAGTCCACCGGAATCCGTTGAGCCTCGTTCACGAGTGGCTGAACGTCAGCCAGTACTTCCTATCGGGCATGTACACACTCCAGGAGCTGATCAATGTCTGCGGATTACGGGGGACTCCGCTCGCGACCGTCATCACCGCCACGGCGCTCGGGACGATCGCCGTGACGATCTACGCGTTCCGTCAACGGCCGCCGATCGATCTCATGGCCTTCGTCGGCGTCGCGAGCGCACTGTGGATGTACCACCACTACTACGACTTCGTGATGCATATCCCAGGGGTGATGGTCGTCTTGGGTTGGGGCAGCACCCGCCAAGACCCTCGCCCACGCACCTGGAAGCTGGCCATCATCGCCGTGCCTTCATTCCTAGCGCTCTCGGCTGCACTGACGCCGCACGTGATCTTTGCCGAAGGAATCTTGGCTCGATCCCTTCGATGGAGCGGCCGCGTAAGTATCTCCGTCTTGCTCGGTGTCCTGATCGTCCGGCTCGTTCGCCGGCGCGAACGGCCCCCTCAGACGATCACGATGGCCCCAAACCGCGCATCGACTATGCCGAACTGAAGTGGCCGCGCGATGTTGGCGCCAGGAGCCTCGAATCACGAAGTGGCGTCTTGCCCGGCAACGTAGGAACGAAGTCTGCCAGCTTGATCGCCTCGTAATCCGAGAGGTCTGACGCGTGTACTCAGCGCCGTTCAGATTGCCGCGTGAAGGGACTCAAGGGGGATGTCGCGGTAGGAAACGGCCCGTCGAACCAAACTGCAGTTCGGGGCGATTTTGCATCGCCCCAGCCCCGCTCCCCGGCCCCACCGCTCCGGCGCCCTCGGCGCACTTATGCCTCGGGGCCAAGGCATAGGGCGAAATCCGATCCCATGCTGGGCACACTCAGTGCCCCTGGGGGCAGCGCCAGGTTGCGTAGGGGGTGCGCGAGGCAATCGTTCAATGGAGCTCCGGCTGAGGCCTCTCTGGACGCGCCGGGGAGCAGTCCCCCGAGCCATTGAGTCGCCGTGCTGTTCCCTTCTGCCTCGGGGTCAGCCGACTAGGCGGGACTCACTTGCCGAGAGGTTCAAGCGCAGCGGCGGCAGCCCGTAGAGACCTACGGCGATCTTGTTCATCTAGCCGGCTCGCTTCGATTGAGATTCGCGGGCGCCCTGCTCGTCAGAATTCCCACGAGGTTCAGGACCGAGAGATCCTTCCAGCTATCTGCCGTGGTACCTCCGTCGCTCACCATCGAGACCAAGCGCACGTGATCGATGCGGCGAGTAGTGCGTCCTGCCCACTTCGATCGTCGAGAGGCTTCCGCGGCGTGGTCAATCCCGCGTAGACCAGATGCGGCAACTTCAAGCGGGAGAGCCAGATGGGCTTCCGGGGCGTCATCGTCAACGGCTCGGTCTCGGCCTCTCTGTCACGGAACTCGCTGTACATCTCGCACCTGAGTTGAGACTTTCGAACCGCGAGGATCTCGGTTGTACACACGCCGCTTTCCAGCCCAAGAAGCACGTTCTGAAGTCCGAGTCCACCGTCTTACGTGTCGTCGCGGAACTGATCATCCAGACCTCGATCTGTCTGCAGCCTCTACGTGAATCCGCCATCCAATGATTCTTAGTCGCGCGCTCTACTAGAAAGATAGAGATCTAGACATAGATAGACGTGCAACTGAGGGTCCTCTCAGGATGCGTTGAGGCTGAGGCTGCCCTCGACACGAGCTTGATCGCTCGGTTCAACCGGCGTCGAAGACACCGAAGGAACCAGGTTCGCCAGCGGACAGAGGAAGTAGTCATTGCTGACGCCGTGGCTGTTTCCGCGGCGCCAGGTGATGAGCTTTCGCTGCTTCAGTCGCCGCAGCGATTCCTGGATCGCCCGTTGGGAGCAGCCGCATCCTTTCGCGATCGACCTCAGTGAGCTGAAGATCTTCCCCGTTTTCCGCAAGTTCACGCGAGAAGCCAGGTACACGAGCACGAACTTATCGCTGCGGCTCAGATCAGGAATCTTGCCGACCCCCTGGATGTACTGCTGCAGTGACCCCTGAAGTCGAATCACGATCGCGTTCGGATGCTCGTACCCTGGTGCGAACCACGACGAAGATAGACCGAGGGCGGCCGCAATCTCTTCGAAGACGCCCTTCCCGCAGGCGTGACAGTAGATCCCGATCGACCCGTCTTCGAGCGCGGATGCGACAAGCGAGGGTTTCGCATCGTCGTGGATCGGACAGCATGCCGCGATCTTGCCATCGTCGGTGAATCTGGGCCTGCACGAACTTTCCCGCAGTCGCGAGTACAGCGACCGAATTCGCGCAGGAGGCCTCCCGTCCCTTCTGTCGCCGTGGGCTTTGACTACCGATTTCTTGCGGTCGGTCGCGGCAGCAGGCTCTCCCTCCTGTTCCTTGCTTCTTGATCTGGAATGCGGCGGCGGGAACGCGAATGGGATCTCGACCAGCTTGCAGCGCAGGTCCGTGTTCACGAGGACCTGGCAGCGACGTGGGGAAGATGGACGAAGATTCAGGGTTCCTGGTAGGCGCATCAATCGGGACAGATCGATCACGCTGCGATCGACTTTGACCATCAGATCCGAACGCACGTGCTCGCGAAGCAGCCTTCTCCAACGGAATGCCTGTACACGCCTCTGATGTTCAGCGAACAACTGCCCGCGCACTTCCGAGGACTTCTTCCTCCAGCAGGGCCGCTTCAGGATCCAGTAAACATGAAGCCCGCGACCGCTGTCGATGACGAGCGTCGGTGGAAGCGGGCCCTTGTCCCGGATGACCCGAGCGCACTTCTGTCGTTCCGCGTCTGTCGCGTTTCGAAGCTCCAGGTCTAACGTGAATCCCAGTACAGCGAACACGTGATTACTGGTGACGCCCCTCGCGGTCCCCTTACTTCCATGGGGGTTGACGACGTAGGCGAGGTTCCAGCCCTCGTCCTGCCTCGCGTCGATCCACTTACGGACTCTTGAACGCTCCTTTGAAGATCCGGAGAGCATTCCTTCGAGGTCGACCGTGAAGCGTGGACTACCTTCACGCGGACCATCGAACGCTGCGAATTCGATCTCTCTCTGAACAACGAGTCGACGCTGCCTCTGAGTACAGGCGAGGAATTTGAGTACCTCGCCGAAGGCATCCGGAATCTCCGTCTGCTCCGCGGCCTGGTGTTTCAAGGGTCGTCCCGTCGTGCTGCAATTGGTGATCACGCCATCCGTGGAGAATCCGATCGTATCGCCGAGGTCGCATCTAGGTCGCTCATCGTTCGCACCCCTTCAGAGATCGCGATCGTGAGTAGACGAGAGCTCGTGAGACTTCGAGAACGCGATGTCGCGGCACCACTCGAAGGTGGGAGAGCCTGGAATCGGGCGTCGCGCCCACAATTCGCGCGCTCGGGAGAGCTCACCGAGCTCGCGCCAGAGATGCCCGTTCGCGATCTCGACGCGCTCCTTGCTCCGATTCTGATAGTCCCGCGACTCACGCTGGAAGAGGCGGTTGATGGTGTCGACAAGGTAGTTGAGATTAGAGACGATCGCGACAACACGGCCTTCGGGGACGCGCCGGACCATTCGAATCGCCGCGCGCACGACCGCCTGGTTGATGGTGCCACCCTCGATCCTGCCCCTCCACGCTTGCTCTGTACCGTCGATCGAGATCACCCCTCCCCACCCGAACGGCCCCGTCGCGGACGGGCCCGCAGCGGCGACGTACACCGTCGCGTCCTTACGCATTGGTAGTCCTCCTTCCTAGATTCTGGATGTCGTTGCACGTCCTCGCGGCCGGCGCATCGCCTCCTCGACGAGAGGCTGCTGCTGCGATGGCCGCCTTGCCGCGGGAGAAAGCTGGGCGGCGGGCTGCAATTCAGCCCGCCGCCCTCGTTCACATCTTGATCGACACTCAGACTTCGCCGTCCGGGTCGATGACCCTCGTCGTTTCCGCCGGTACGGACTTAGAGCCGGACACGCGTTCGCCGGCTCTCACAGCCCGAGCCGGTCGAGCTCCTTCTTTACGCCCTCGTCGCGGTGATCGCGCTGAGACGATGACGCCACCTCTTCGTGACGCGAAGTTGGCTTCGAGAGCGCCGCGAAGAACCGATCCAGTTCCTCAATACTCGTGCAGCGGACTCCGCCGACTTGGACGACCCGGAGCCGCTCCCCACGCAGGCCACGCGTTGCCCAACGGTGAAGACAGCTCACCGAGCACTTCTTCCCGAGCCGACGCCGCGGGAGCAGCTTTGCGGCCTCAGCCAGAGTGATCAACTCCTCCTTGCGCAAGTCGATATCCATACGACCTTCCTTGCGCGCCGTTCTGACGGCGCGCAGCGCCATGACGAGAACCGAGGGTAGACCGCGGCGACCGCGCTGGTCCTTTGGACCTCGTCCGCAAGACGACTTTGCGTCGCGGATCTCGTCTACATGTCTAGACCCGCCACTTGGTCGGGTCTTCGCCGCCCCGGTCGAGTCAGCAGGATGTACCTCGGCTCGACCGGATGAACGCGGCGTGAAGGCTGGCGATTGGCGAGGTTGTCAGGCATTCTCGGTCAGCGGAGTCACGTCTCCGCCGTCCGCTAGGCCGACCCTCTTTCGTGTCGCGTGTCTCGTGCTGCTTTCCGCGGCGGCCCGCGGCGTCCTCCTCCTCTCTCACGGATGTCGACAACCTCGACTCCGTGCCAACTCTGCTGCACGGCGCGATCGTGAGGCACGCCGGAGCGAAGGCCGAGGAAGATACGGCTCGACCTTGCGATTACCAGTGACGCGCAAGAACGAGTCGCTCGGAACACCACAAGTCGTTTATCAACATGGACTTAGGCAACACCTGAATCATGCTCTTCGCACGCATCAATCGGAGGAAACCCAAGGTGACTCCCGAGGAGGACGAGGTGCCGAGCCCGGCGCAGATGTTCGACCGCTCATCGAATACTCCGTGAGTGTGTACACGTATGTCGAGCAATCACTGTGTACACAGTCCGATTGCGCGAGGTCGAATGAGATGTCGCCAAGTGTGTACACAAGCAGACTGCGACGTGGAGAAGAAGCGCGCGCGTCGCTGGGTCACCTACGAGGTGTACACACTCAATTCGACGTGTTGTACTTACGTGGAATGAACTGCATCTCTGGGATCTCGACGACCTGCTGAGTCCTGTGTACGCGCCATTTCGAGGGACCGTTCACCGTCGCATCAGAAAGAAAACTGCCAGGCTCCGCGCAGATGGACCGGCCCTGTCGATGGCCTACATCCCGCTCGCGAGCTGCGAAGGCTTAAGCGATCGATCTGACGCTCCGTCTCATCGGCGGGCTCACGCGGTCGCCAACTTGCGCAAGTGCCTGACCTACATGACTTGGCCGCTGGCGTCGCGCAGCCCTATGCCTCCGCACCCACCGTGTCCTGCACGGTCACACGCTCGATCGGCCCGAAGCCCTTCGTGAACGCTCTTGCCTGAAAGGCGTCGGTCAGAATTCCCGAGCCCGTCGTACTCGCTCCCGTCCGCTCGTCGCTCGGTTGTTCCTTTAGGAGCCGCCTTCCGAAGTGCTGCGATGCGATAGGGTGATCTCGATCGCCGGCGGAACTGACGCCCTTCGACGCGCGACTGCCGTCCATGCTCAGAGTTCTCTTCCGCGACCCGCTCGACCGGCCTCGCACGCTGATCGCCCCAGCGAGCGACGTGCACGTCTCGACCGTCGACGGTGCTGCTGACCTACGGCGAATCACTGTGCAGCTTCGGGCTCGCCCAGTACGAACGGGAGGCCTACGCATGCGTACAGCCCACGCCCACGCTCGAATCGTGGGTCCAGGGCAATCGACCCGGTGACCGGATTCTGACCGGAATTGACCGCGCCTCCCCGGGTCGCCTCGTAACGCTTTGCTACGCCTTGCAACGCGCGAGCAGATCTCGTAATTGATGATTTCGCAGGATGTTCAGCTGAGAACGCTTCGAAGACCGGGTGTGCTTCCAAATCAATAGGTTGCGGGTTCGATTCCTGCCTCCCCTGCCAATCGGACGTGACGCAGACGCCGCCGCAGTCACTTCCGTCCGGACGCGCCTCGGTGCAGTCCCACGAGCATGTCGACGAGGTCCTTGTAGGCCTCTTCGAACGCGGCGGCGTTCACGTCGTCGAGCGCGTGCGGGGCGAGGCGCTCGATGATCCGGATGCGTTCGAGGATGAGCGGCAGGTCGGCGGCGGTGAGGTGGTCGGGATCGGGGTAGCCCTCGTCGTTCAGGTCCTCGATGAGGTCGGAGCGCGCCTCCTTGGAGAGGCCGGGATCGTCGATCGCCTCGCGCCAGAGCGCGTCGGCGGACGGGTCCTTGCCGACGAAGCGCAACGCGACGCGGGCGAGCGCTTCGGGGATGCGCGGCGCGATCGGACCGACGACCGGCGGGAGCGCCGCGACCGCGGAGGGATCGGCGCGTGGCTGCGGGCGGGCCGACGCCGGCACGTTCGATCGAGTCGCACTCGGTTCGACGCCGTCGGACGGACGACTCGCTCCGGGCGACGTCGAGTTCTCGTCTTGCTTCTCCCCTTCTCGTGACGTCGCGGGGCTCGGACTCGCGCGCGACTTCGCGTCGGAACCGGCGACTCCGGCGTCGCGCCGGGATGCGCCGCGGTCGCCGTCGCGCGCGACGCCCTCCGGCGTCTCGCTCCGCGCGTCGCCGCACCAGAGGTGAGCGCCGGCGAGCGAGCAGACGGTCGCAGCGATCAGCCGCATCGCGATTCCTGCGTTCATGGCGCGACCTCCCGGATCGGCGTACCTTCCCGATGCCCGCCTCCTCCGTCAACAAGCGTCCGCCTTCGCGTCATCCTGGAGTCAGGGCCGCAGTCAGGGGGCGCGTCTTCGCCGTCGCCCGCGTCTCGGACGATGCCTATCGTCGGGCGCGCGTGAAGAAGAGAGCGACCCCGTCCGCGATCGCCTCGCTGCTCCTCGTCGCCAGCATCGTGTTCCTCGTGAGCGGCGTCGTCGCGCGCTTCCTGCGCGACGAAGAGCGGGCTCGGGGCCACGAGCGCGAAACCGCCGGCGCGCGCGCTCCCGCGAGCTCTCCCTCCGACTCCGCGAGCCCGGAGTCGACCGTCCCGAAGTCGGGGGACGACGGCGGCCCCGGCGCCCATCGCGACGGCGAGATGGGCGTCGCTCGGTCGAGCGAGCTCATGGAGTCCTCGCCAGGGCTCTTGATCGAAGGGCGCGTCCTCGACGCGGGCGGCCAACCCGTCGACGGCGCGACGGTGGGTCTCGAGCTGCATCCCGACTCGCGCCGCGTCGAGCTCGTCGAAGGGGACCCGCGCTCGCCTTCGACTTCGGTCCGGACGGCGGCCGATGGACGCTTCGCATTCCAAGGTGACGCGCCGAATCGCGCCGACGTCTGGATCACGCTGCTCGCGCAGGCCGCCGGTCAAGCGCCGCACCTCGTGCAGCACGCCTTCGAGAGCGAGTGGAGCCGGATCGACGTCGGCGACCTCCCGCTCCTCTCCGGCGGCGGCCTCTCCGGTCGGGTCACCGACGCGAGCGGGAGTCCGCTGCCGCGCGCGGCCGTGCTGCTGCAACCCGCCTTCGGCCATCCGCTGGAGCGCTGGAACGACCGCTCCGAGCTCCTGCGGCCGGCGTCCACCGACGTCGCGGGCTTCTACGAATTCTCGAACCTGATGCCCGGCGCCTATCGAGTGACGGCGAACGCGCCGGGGATGCAGGACGGAACGTTGCGCGAAGCTGCGCTCGTCGAAGACGGACGCGACGTCGAGGTCGGTCCCATCCGACTTGCCCCGGGTCTCGAGCTGACCGGTCGCGTCGTCGCGCCGGACGACGCTCCCGTCCCCGCGGCGCGGGTCCGCGTCCGCGGCTCGTCTTCGGGCACCCCGCTCGATCGACGCATCGCGGCCGACGCGAACGGTCGCTTCCGCCTCGAGCACCTGCCGCCCGGGGCGCTGACCCTCGAAGCGAGCGCGTTCGGATTCTCGACCGCGACCGGCGTCGTCGTCGACGCCGCGACCTCGCGCGAAGAAGTGGTGCTGCGCCTCGGCTCGGGTCTTTTCGTGCGGGGCGTCGTGGTCGATGCCGCCACGGGCGCACCGCTCGGACGGTACGCGGCGAGTCTGCGGGCGCTCGGGCCCGCGGAGCTCGCCACGTCCGACGCGACCGCGCGGCTGCTGCGCCGGCGGATCGCGGCGCTGCGCGACCGGAGCCGGCCGGCCGGGGATCCGGCCGCTCGCGCGAACGACGAGAGCGTCGCGCTCGAGCTCGAGGCGCGGCTGCAAGCGCTGGACGCGGGCCCGGGTGCCGGCGCGCCGCGCCGCGCGTCCGCGGCGACTGCGCCGCTCGCCGACCATCCGAACGGGACCTTCGAATTCGCCGGTCTCGACGAGGGGAGCTACGTCGTCGAGGTGGCTTCGGGCGACCACTGCCCCGCGGGGTCGGCGCCGATCGAGGTGCGGTGCGGCGCACCGGCGCCGGAGCTGCGCATCGAGGTCGCGCGCGGGATCGTCGTCGGCGGCACGATCGTCTCGAAGGAGGACGGCGCGCCGCTCGCCGGCGCCACCGTCGACCTGGTCGTCGTGGACGAGATCGCGGCGGCGGGGTCGGACGCGCGCGACTCGAAGGGCTCGCCGTATTCCTGGGCCTTCGCACCGGCAGGCGCGCACGGCGTCGTGGTCGCGTCGGCGGCGAGCGACGGGCGCGGCCGCTTCGAGATCCGTTCCGCGGCGCCGGGCCGCTACTTCCTCTCCGCGAGCCACGAGCGGACGAGCCGCGAGAAGACCGAGCCGTTCGACCTGCGCGGCGATCGCGTCGATCTCCGGATCGCACTGCCGGCCGCGGCGAGCCTGCGAGGACACGTCCGCAACATTCCCGCGGGCCTCGAGCGCGACGTCGCGGTCGTGGCGGTCGGCGGATCCTTGCGCCTGCGCACCGTGAAGGTCGCATCCGACGGCGCCTATCGGCTCGAGCGGATGCAGCCGGGCAGCTGGGTCGTCCGCGCCGTCCTCGCCGGCGGCACCGACGCGATCGACCGCAAGGTCGCCGCGCTCTTCGAGGACGAGCGCACGCCGACGCCGCCCGACCTCACGCTCGCCGCAGGGGAGTCGAAGGAGCTCGACCTCGCGCTCGAGCTGCCCGCGGTCGGCCGCGTCGAGGGCTCCGTCCTGATCAACGGCCAGCCGGCGCCGGGATTCCAGGTGATCCTGCGCCCCGCCGACGGCGCCGCCGCCTCCGCGCGCGTCACCTCGCGGAGCATTCCCGATGCGCGCGGCGAGTTCGCGCTGCGCAGCGTGGCTCCCGGCGACTACACCTTCCACGTCTACAGCACGTCGAGCCGTCAAGAACTCCATCGCCAGTCGCTCGCGGTCGCCGCCGACACGGCCACGCGCGTCGACGCGCAGGTCTCCGTCGGCGGACTGCGCGGTCATGTCGAGGCGAGCGACGACGCGTCGCACGAGCCGCTCGACGGCACGCTCACCCTCCTCCCCGGAGCCACCGCCGCCCCCGAGGACGTCCGCCGCTACGCGCAGACCCATCGCGTCCACACCGTGCGCATCCGCGGCGGCGTCTTCCAGATCGAGCACCTCACGCCCGGCGTCGCGCTCGCGATCCTCCAGATGCGAGGCCGCGAGCCGACCGAGAGCTCGATCGAGATCCCCGTGCGCGCGACGGCCGACGTCGTCTTGCAGGCGGGGAAGTCGCGATAGGCAGCGCGGCGACCTCCGGCCCCGATTCACCCTGCGCGCCAATGCCGGTGCGCGACGTCGTATTCGAGCCACGCGTCCGGCGGCTTCGGCGCATCGCCGAGCCGGTAGTTGCGGCCATCGTGGCCGAGCCGCAGCACGCCCCCGTCGAGCGTGGAGTTCGAATCGAACATCGAGCAGCTCCCAGTCGCCGCGAGCAGCGACTCGAGGACTTCGACCGGCGGCGGCGCGACTTCGCCCGCCGCGCCGCCGGCAAGCGCCGCGACGTACTCCTGCAGGAGACGCGCACCGTGCGCGAGGGCACGCTCGCGCGAGCGCGTCTCGAGGTAGAGGTAGCAGTCGTCGTGGCTGTGGAGGAAGAGGCTCGAGCGCCGCGCGAAATGGAGGACGGGCGGCGAGGCGTGTCCCAGGCACTCGGCCGAATCGAGGACGGCCTGATACGCCTCGTCAGGAGTGAAGGTCGACGGGACGTCGAGCAGCGCGAGGTTGTAGTGCTCGAAACGTTCGAGGAGCCGCGGCAGCTGCGCCGTCTTCATGAGGTGCACTTCGGGATCGAGCGTCGTGAGACCGACGCCCGCCTCCGCCGCGATGCCCTCGAGGCTGCGCACGTCGTTCGTCCCCGACTCGACCATCGCGTGACCGACGTCGAAGAGGCACGCGCCGTCGAGCGCGTGCGCGACGATCAGGTCGACGACCTCGCGCAGCGCCTGCGCGTGCAGCCAGGCGCGGCAGACGCCGGACTCGGCGGCCTTCAGCGTGAAGCAGAGCGGGAAGAGCTTCTGCTCTTCAGACGCCGAGTTCATCTGGAAGGAGTTCGATCCCACGTCCCTTCCCCGCGCCCTCTCCCGCCCCCGCTCGCGCTGACCATCATGCGCGATCCGTCGCGTGGGCGTGGCGACGCGCGGCGCGCAGGCGCCGCAGATCGCGGATCGTGAGGATCGCGCCGGAGAGCGCGCCGGCGTAGAGGCCGAGGTGGCAGAGCCACGCGGCGGACATCCGGCGGACGGCGTCGTCCGGGATCCAGTCGAGCTCACGGAACCACGGAAGCGAGATCGGTGCGATCGACGCAGCAATCAGCGCTGCCGCCCCGGCGACCAGGCCCCAAGCCGGGATCGTGAGGCACGCGCGCACGATGCGCCGGACCGCAGGCGGGTCGCGCGAGAAGTCGCGTCCCGCCGAGAACATCAGCACGCCGCCGAGCAGGGCGCCGTAGCCGGTGCCCGCCTGCGCACCGAGCGCGACGGCACGCAGCCGGAAACCCTCACCGGCGCGGATCCCTTTCGCGATGACGAAGTAGTCCGGGCTCACGGCCGACGTGACCGCGTCCACGGCGGCGCCGCACAAGGCGCCGGCCGCGGCCGCCAGGAACAGCAGCGCGTACTCGCGCCAGCGCGTCGCGCGCCGTCCGTGGCGGGCGAGGTCGATCGAGGAGACGACGAGCGCGAAGGCGAGCAGCGCGAGACAGCGAACCCAGAACGACTCGAGCCCGCTCCACGATCGGATCGTCTCCATCGCTTCGCTTCGACGCCCGTTGCCGCGCCGCCCTTCCCGGCGCGCCGCGCGCGATCGCCGGCGTCACAGCTCCGTCCTCTCGATCCCGATCGCGCCGCCGTACGGCACGAGCAGCTTGCGGAGCTCCCCCTCCTCCGCCTTCGGGTCGAGCCACTTCTGCAGCGCGTCGGGCGAGAGGACGACCGGCATGCGGTGGTGGAAGGCCTTGGTCTGCTCGCTCGCCTCGGTCGTGATGATCGTGCACGACTGCACGACCTTGCCTTCGGGCGACCTCCAGGTGTCCCACAGGCCGGCGAGCGCGACGACGTCCTGGCCCTCCACCGTGAACGCATGCGGGACGCGCTTGCTGTCGATCGTGGCCCACTCGTACCAGGCGTCGACGAGGATCGCGCAGCGGCGAACTCGGAATGCAGCCCGGAACGAAGGCTTCTCCGTGATCGTCTCCGCCCGCGCGTTGAACGTCTTGTTGCCGATCTTCGGGTCCTTGGCCCACGACGGGATCAGGCCCCAGCGGAACTTGTCGATGGCGAGGCCGCGCTCGGTGCGAACGAGGGCGAGGACCTCCTGCGTCGGGGCGACGTTGTTCGAAGGCGCCAGCGTGGCGCGCAGCTCGGCGCGCAGCTTCTCGGCGAGCTTGTCGGCGATGTAGGTCGAGCGGATCCGGCCGCACATGACGTCACTTCCCTCCGTCGGGAGCCGCGCCGGCCTCGGCGCGCTGCCGCTCGGGCCGCAGGTCCTTCGGCGGCCAGGTCGGCGACGGATCGGGCTTCTGGCCGGCCGCCTTCATGCGCGTCTCGAGCTGCTCGCGGTTCGCGCGGAACGACGCGAGCTCGCCGGCCTCGAGTGCGCCGCTCGCCTCGCACTGCGCGGCCCACCACGCGGCGCGGCCGAGCTCGCCGCGCTGGGCGTGCGCGAAGATCAGCCAGCGCCACGCGATCACGAGCAGCGGCTCGCAGCGGATCGCCTTCTCCATCTCCGCGGCGGCGAAGGCGGCGTGGCCGGCGCCGGCGTAGGCGACGGCGAGGTTGTAGTGGTTGGCCGAGTTCGACGGGTCGGCCGCGACCGCGAGCTCGAAGCGCGGGACCGCCTCGGCGGGCCGGCCCGACGAGAGCTCGACGTTGCCGAGGTCGAAGGCGATCGACGGATCGCGCGGGTACTTGATCGCGAGCGCGGTCAGCAGCGCACGCGCCTCGTCGAGCAGCGGACGGGCGCGCGCGCGCCTCGCCTCGTCGGCCGCCCCCTCGCCGGGCCGCGCGAGCGCGGCGTCCTGCCCGAGCAGCCCGCGCGCCTGCGACAGCAGATCGAGCGCGCGCGTCTGCTCTCGGAAGGCGGCGATCGCCTCGCGCGGGTCGGGCAGCGTGTCGTCCCCCGTCGCCGTCGGCGCTGCGCCGGAGGCGTAGCCGAGCTCGCGCAGGCGCTCGCGCTCCGCGGCAGTGAGCTCGGCGTCGTGCGGCGCCGGCAGCTTCGGCTGCGCCGCGAACGCCGCCTCCATCGTGCGCGCGAGCGCGGCGGCGACCTCGGGCCGCTCCTTCGCGAGGTCCTTCGTCTCGCCCGGATCGGCGGCGACGTCGAAGAGCTCGTCGAAGCGGCCGCGCACCAGCTTCATTCCCTTCAGCACGATCCCGTGCAGCGGCGCCCAGCGATGGAGGTCGAGCGGCAGCAGCGTCTCGAGCAGCGCGGGCGCCTCCTCGCCGCTTTCCGCGCTGACCTCCACCATCGGCAGTGCCGCGGCGCCCGCCTCCGGCAGCGCGGAGCGCGCGACGCCGAGCCAGTCGAGCAGCGTCGGCGCGATCTGCACGTGGGTCACCGGCGTCTCGACGACGAGCCCGCGCGGCAGCCCGCCGCCGCGCAGCAGCAGCGGCACGCGCATCGTCGCGTCGTGAAGCAGGACGCCGTGCGTCTCCTCGCCGTGCTCGCCGAGCCCCTCGCCGTGATCGGCGGTCACGACCTCGAGCAGCCCCTCGCTCAGGCCGAGCTCGTCGAGGCGCTTGCGCAGCCGCGCGAGCTGCGCGTCGCAGCTCGCGATCTCGTCGTCGTAGCTGCCGGCGTGCGGAGCGTGCGGGTCGTAGAAGTGGACCCAGAGGAAGAGGCTCGCGCCGCGGTCGAGCTTCTCGAGCCAGGCGAGCGCGTCGTCGACGACCGCGGCGGCGGGCCGCTCGATCACCTCGCGCTGCAGCCCGAGCCGCGACGGCGGCGGACCGTGATAGACGTCGAAGCCCTGCGCGAGGCCGTAGCGGCCGTCCAGGATGAAGCTGCCGACGAAGGCGCCGGTCGAAAAGCCCCGCTCCTTCACGACCTCGGAGAGGAGCGTCGCCGCGCCATCGAGCACGAAGAGGCCGTTGTCGCGCACGCCGTGCGCGCACGGCAGCACGCCCGAGAGGATCGTCGCGTGCGCCGGCAGCGTGATCGGCGCGGCGCAGCGCGCCATGGCGTAGCGGACACCGGTCGCCGCGAGCTCGTCGAGGAAGGGCGTGCGCGCGGCCTTCCAGCCGTAGCAGCCGAGCCGGTCGGCGCGCGTCGTGTCGAGGGTGACGACCAGGATGCGGCGCGGCGCGGCGGGCTCCTGCGGCGGCGGCGGCGGCGCGGCCGGGCGCTCGCACGCGGTCATGGAGAGGGCGGCGACGAGCGCCGCAGCGAGGGCCGTGACGTGCGTCGTTCCCGCGGGACGTCCCGGCGCGCGCCTCATTCGCCGCGCCGGCGCAGCCGCCGCTCGAGCTGGACGATGCGCCGCCGCGCCGCGTCCACCAGGTGGGGCTCCGCGACGTCCTGCGCGCGGCGCGCGAAGTCGAGCGCGGCGTCGAGGTCGCCGTCCTCCCGCTCCACGAGCTTCGACATCTCGAGCAGCGCGCGGAAGCAGTCGGGGTCGTCCTCGAGCGCGCGCTCGAGCGAAGAGCGGTCCTTGCCGGCGCGCGCGCGCACGTCGGCGAGGGTCTCGCGCTCGTCCGCATCTTGGGGGCTCTC
>Ga0137459_1000271_pt1 | contig 19178 bp, 12 predicted proteins | sample EasRivERMGT700_2_FD_104908 | JGI IMG/M metagenome (GOLD analysis project Ga0137459, IMG submission 104908) | Soil microbial communities from meander-bound floodplain in the East River, Colorado, USA - East River MetaG ERMGT700_2 | ecosystem: Environmental > Terrestrial > Soil > Floodplain ...
CCTCGATCTTTTCGGCGTCCTCACCGACGCCGAGCTTACCGGCACGATCTTCGTGGGCGCGACTTCCTTGCCGATCGACCTCAGCCGTCAGATCGCTACGGGATCAGGCTGCCATCAACACGCTGCGCGCTCGCCACGCCAGCACGACCGGATGGCCGTGTGCCGATGGATCGACGAGATCGCCCTCGATGAATCCGACCACGGTGCTTCCAACCGTCCGGAACCGGACGACGAAGCCGCCGTCGGGTGGCAACAGCGCGTAGCCGCCATCGGACAGATCGATACCGGCCGAAGTTTGCGCCTGTGCGCGGAGCTGGCGATCGAGCTCGACCTCGAAACCGGACGCCATCGGGATCTCGGCGGTCAGGACGCTGAGCCAGGTTACCGGTGACATGATCGCACCGTCGCTCAGGTTTGCCCCTGGGCCGGGTCGGCCAGGCCGAGCTTCTCCAGGAGCGTGGTGATCATGACAGCCGAGAGCCCGGCGAGCGCGAGCTTGGTCGCTGGCTCGGGATCTGCCAGTGCCGCGATGATCACGGCGATCATTGCGACGGACAGGCCAAGCAGAAGCACGACCTCGAGGACCTTTTCATACTGTGGCTGTTCCTGTGGCTGTTCGCGTTTTTTTCGCGTGTAGTAGAGGATGAGACCGGGGTGGCCGTACTGCTTGGTAACCAGCTCCATGTTGCCCAATGGGATCACGGAATCCGGGTAGGCAAAGCCGAGGTGCCACGCCGGAGGTGCGCCGCAGCTCGCGGTCGCCGCCGCGACGTAGGCGGCCACCTGGATCAAGCCACTCGCGATCTCGGAGGGGATGTATGGCTTGATCTCGTAGATCGCGCCGGTCCCGAGGCTTGCGATATCGGCGTACCCGACGCTACCGCCGCTGCTGCCGCCTGGGATCGAGTACTCGCGCACGCCGGTGGGATCGATCGCCATCGTGTAGTGTGCTTGGATGGCTTCGTGCTGCGGACCTGCGGTGCGATTGGTCCCGTGGCACGCGCCGCCGCCGGCCGCGACTGCCGCTGGACAGCGCCGGTCTTGGCGGTGCAGGCCACGCAACCGCCGCTCGCCGAGGCGCCGCCGCAGGTCGGACACGCTCCTGCTTCGGGCGCGTGATTGGCTCCGCGGCTCGCTGCCTCCGCGATCGCGGCGCCGCGTTCGTCGGCCTCGCGCTCGAGCCCAGTGTCATTGTTCAGTGCCACGCCCTTGGTCTGCGCCGTCGCCGGGGCGCGACCCTGAGACTGTTGAACGACGTGGGTCAGCTCGTGGCCGAGCAGCCGCAACCCGCTCGCGCTACCCGGGTCGTACTGGCCGGGAGCAAACACCACATCGCGGCCGGTCGTGTAGGCGTCGGCGTGGAGCGAGCGTGCCGATGCCCCGGCGCTTTGATCGATGTGCACGCGAACGTCACGGAGGTCGTGCCCGAGCTCCTTCTCCATGAGCGCGCGGGTTGTATCGTCGAGCGGCTGCCCCGACGACGCCAGGCCTTTGGTGACCGCCGCATCGGGATCCGGAGTGGCGTCGTTGTCAGTCGCGCGACGCTGCGCGACTCCGGTCGCCGTGGCGTCGGCCGCGCCGATGTGCGCCGGGAAGCGGAAATTGAACGGGTCGCCGGTCGCAGCGCCGACATCGGGCTCGCGGGCGCGATCGGCCATCCACCCGACCTCCGTGCTGGTCGCTACCGGCAGGTCGTTTCGAGCGCGGCGCTGCACCGGCGCGAGCGACATGGTCAGCGTTCGCCTGCCCGGCGCTACCGCGGGGATGCGATGGCCGACGTCGTTTTCGAGGTCGGAATCAACCAGCCGATCTGTCGTCCACACCATGGGTCCCCTTACGAGCGGATCATCGCCGCACCAAATCTCCTGCCCGAAGCCAACCTGCGAACACAGTATCACTACCACGAGCCCGCCGCGCGCTCGACCCGGATGCCCGCCGAGGTCATGGGCGTTATCCGCGATCTCGCCGCGCACATCATTCGTGTAGCAGCCCCACTAGCTCGTCCCAGCGGCGGATGATCGTCTCACCATAGCTGAGGTTCTCGCGGATCCGCGCCAGGCTCAGGTCGGGGCCGCGATTGAATCGCGTGGCGGTCACCTTGATCTCGTCCTGGGTCATGCTGGTCTCGTCGCGGCCCCGAAAGTCGATGTCGCGCAACTCGGCAAGGTGGCGGGCGGCGATAAAGACGCTCTGCCGGTGATCGGTAAGCGACGCTCGGATCTGTGCCTCCTGATCGGAGGTCAGGCGCTCGGGCTCGTAGCCCAGCGTCTCGGCGGCGCGCCGGAGCTGCATGCTGACATCGCCGAACGAGGTCAGCTCGGGTCGCCGGGTGATCGTTATCGGCTCCAGCATCGGGTCGGCCAGGTGATCGAACTGGCGCACCGGGTACGCGACATCGTCGATAAATGGCGGGTCGCCGGCCACCTCGTTATAGGCAACACCGCCGATCAGCACCACGGGGAGCTGGTTCTGTCTCGCCGCCTCGGTGATCACCTCGCGGTAGCCGCGGACCCACTGCCGCTTGAACTCGTGGATGTACCGCTGGCGGTGCTGGGCGCCGCCGGCTTGCCAGGCGACGACGTGCGCGGCCGACCACTCCTCGGTGCCCGTGGCAACGCGGGTCTGTCCCGCCGCCTCGGCGATCTGCTGATGCTCGACGGTGCGACCGTCGGCGGTCACCGTCTGCGCAAAGCTAGCGTGCCCGACCTCGCGCCCGTCGAGCAACACTGTGACGTGGACATGGTGGGTCCCGGGAACCTGAGCGACGACGGTCCACGTGCGCACGTTGCGCGGCCCCTCCAGGTGGAGCTGGTAGCGCGGATCCTGCCGCGCAGCTTCAGCTTGCGTGGTCGGATCGTTGTCCACCGACCATTGGTACGTGTGCGTCGCTCCCGTAGGTTCGATCGCCGTCTCCACCTGCTCGATCGAGAAGGTGACCGAGGTTCCGGTGCGGACCGTGGCACCGGCCGACGACCGGATCGTGTACACGCCAGTGCGGTGCACCGGGGTTGGTCGCCGGTACTGGACTACAGCACGGCTGCCGCCGCCGGCCATCTGCTCAGGCAACCCCTCGGCGCTCTGACCCTGATGCGCCGCGAGGTGACCGCCGTAGGCATAGGCGTCCCACCCGCGGGCCGCGTCGACGCCGGCCGCGACACGTACGCGCGAGACATCATGAGCGTCGAACGCGGCACCGATCCGATCGAGACGGGTCAGCGGTGCCGGGACGCTCGCGGCGGCGACGGCGACGTCGGCAATCGCCGCGGTAGTGCCGGGCGTGCCTTGCTCGCTTTCGTGCGCAGGACCGGCCGCAGCCTTTGCCCCCAGCTCATCGGCCTCGCTCTCGAGCACGCTGCTCTCGTTGATGCCCACTCCTTGGGCCTGCGTTGTTGGCTTGACGCGGCCCTGAGCCTGCTGGACGACATGTGCTAGCTCATGGCCGAGGAGCTCCTGCCCCCGCCGGCTCTCGGGATCGTACTGGCCCGGCGCGAAATAGATGTCGGTTCCACGCGCGTAGGCGAGCGCGCCCAGCGCGACTGCCTGCGGTCCCTCGTGGATGCGCACCGCCGAGAAATCGGCGCCGAACACGCGCTCCATCTTGCGGCGCACGACCTCGGGGAGCGGCTGTCCACTTCCAATGCTTTCGATCACCGCGCCCAACATCTCGGCTGCTTCCGATTGCGCCGTTGCACGGTTGCTCTGCATCTGGATCGCCGCGGACGGTGCCACGGCATGCATCGGTAGCCCCATCGGCACTGGGCGTCTCCCTGGTGACATCGCATCGGCCAGCGGGTCGAGCGCGCCCGACGCCATGTCGGTGCTACGAACGGCGGGCAACGCGGCGGACAACGTTGTGCGTCCGGGCGCACTCCTCGACAGGGGCCGCATCGCGATCCCGATCTGATCGCTGAGGGTGACACGGCCGGGGACGGGCCTGGCGCGCCCGATCCGACGCTGCGCGTTCGGGCTGTCCGCGATCTGCTCACGTCCGTCGGCGAGGTCGTGCTCCGCTTGTGCACGCGCCCATGCCTCGACCCAGTCGCACCCCCAACGCTCCTGGATCTCGAGCGCGCGACGATCGATTACCGCGTCGCGCGATCGTCGGCGCGTCTCCTCATCACCGCGCCACCACCGCTCATGCATCATCAATTGCTACCACAGGCACCTTCCTCTAGATCTTCGATCAATCGTTTCACTTACAACGTCAAAGTACATCCTCACGGCCGCGGCGCCGGCGGCTTGTCGTGCGCCGGGTCGCCGTGCGGGTGGTCATGGGCCCGCAGCCGGATGTCGGCGATCAGCGGGCGGTGGTCGCTGGCGCGCCGCGCGAGATCGCTGTCGCAGCGCGCCAGCCGCATGAAGTCCATGGTGCCGCGCACGAAGATCGCGTCGAGCGCGCGCAGCGGGCCCCACGCGGGGAACGTGAGCGGGCGGCGCTCGATGCCGCGAAACCCCGCGGGCGCGAGCAGCGAGCCGAGCCCGCCGTAGATGTCGTTGAGGTCGCCGCCGACGACGATCGGCGTGTCGTGGTGGAGGTTCTGGAACGGGTGGCTGTCGAGGAACCTGCGGAGCTGCAACCGGCGCTCGTAGCGCGCGAGGCCCAGGTGCATGTTGTAGAGGTGGACGGTGCGGTCGACGTCGTCGTGGCGGACCCGCAAGACCGCGTGGAGCGCGCTGCGCCGCTTCTTGAACCGGATCGAGAGATCGATGTTCGAGCTCTCGATGATCGGGTAGCGCGACAGGATCGCGTTGCCGTATTGCCCGCCGCCGCGGACGTCGACGTTGGGGAACCACGTGTGGTAGCGCAGGCCCAGCTGGTCGGCGAGCAGCTCGACCTGGTGGTCGTGGTTCGAGCGCGCGACGCCGCCGTCGACCTCCTGCAGCATCGCGACGTCGACCTCGAGCTTGCGGATCACCTCGGCGACGCGCGTCGGGTCGTACCGGCGATCGACCCCGCCGATGCACTTGTGGATGTTGTAGCTGAGCGCGCGGAGCCTCATGGTACCTCGGGGGGTGCCTCGGGCGCTGCCAGCTGCGCGACCACCAGCGTCTCGTCGTCGGCGAGCGGCCGGCCGGCGCGGTGCGCGGCGACGCCGCGGTGCACCAGGTCGTGCACGATCGGCGGCGTCAGGCGCTCGCGATCGAGCTTCTTCAGGAGGTGTTGCAACCTGCGATCGCCGAACGGTGTGCCGGCGGGATCCTGCGCCTCGACCACGCCATCGGTATACCAGACCACGAGATCGCCGGCTTCCAGCGGGCGGTGCTGGACGCGCGCCGTGCTTGCGACCCGGGCCCCCAGCGGGTTGCCGCGGCCGACCAGCGCGTGGAGCTCGATCCCACGGGGGCGAGCCCCCGCTCCGCCGGCAATGCCGTCGGGGTCCCCACCCCCGGCGATCTCGCTTCGCGGATCGGGCCCCTTGCCGGGTGCCTTGTCGATCAAGCGGCACAGGTAGGGCGCGGGGTGGCCGCACGACACGAACCGGAGCTCGCGGCGCGCCGGATCGAGGATCGCGGCGAAGCAGGTCATCGCGAGCCCGCCGCCGCCGACCCGCCGGACCGCGGCGTCGAGCGCCGCGATCAGCTCGCCCAGCTCCAGCGCCGGGCCGCTGCGGCGGGCGCACACGTCGCACGCGCCGATCGCGGCGGCGGTCACCATCGCCGAGGCGACGCCGTGGCCGGTGACGTCGCCGATCGCGATCAGCACCGGGCGATCGTCGGTGCCGCGCGCCTGGGCCTCGGGCGACCGCTCGCCCAGCGGCATCACCGTCCAGAAGTCGCCGGCGCAGCGCGTCGCCGGCTGCCACGATCCGACGACGGTGAGCTCGCCGTGCACGTACGGCGCCTTGCCGGGCAGCAGCGCGGCCTGCACCATCGCCGCGAGCTCGACCTCGCGCGCGAGCGCGGCGCGCGACGCCGCCCGCAGCGCGAGCCGGGCGTGGAGCAGCGCCTCGGCGAGCCGCTCGGCGGCGCGCAGCAGGAAGCCCAGCGCGGGCCCACGCAGGCGCCGCGTCGCCGCCGCCGGCACCATCACCAGGCCGAGCAGCTCGTCGGCGCTGCCGACCGGGATCAGCGCGCGCGCGCCGTGGCGCGTGAACAGCGGCGCGAGCAGCGCCTGCAGATCGAGCGGCACCGCCTCGAGATCGTCGGCGAACACGGCGTCGCGCTGTTCGGCGAGCCAGCCCGCGAGCAGCGGATCGGGCGCGCGCGCGTCGTCGAGCCGCTCGCCGGTCTGCGTGGTCCAGCCCCAGTCGTGCTGCGAGGCGAGCAGGACGGGCGGCCGCACGCCCAGCCCGAGCTCGATGATGTCGATCGCGAGCTGCGCGATCGCGGGCGCCGCCGTCAGCGAGCGCGCGCGGCCGACGAGCTGGGCGAGCAGGCGGTCGAGCGGACCTTCGCCACCGCGCGCGCCGTGGTTGACCAGGCTCACCGTCGCGACCGAGACCCGCACCGCCGCGAAGCACAGCACGAGGGCGAGCGCGGTGAGCGGCCACGGGATCGGCGCGTCGAGCTCCGCGAGGGCGACCCACGCGAGCAGCGCGCCGGTCGCGAAGTACACCACGAGCAGCGGCGCGCCGGTGTCGACCGCCCGCACGCGTAACAGATCTTCGACGATCAGCGCGCGCACGACGAGCAGGCAGCCGATCCCGGAGAGCAGCCAGCCCAGCGGGACCTCGCCGACGCCGTACGCCAGGCTGACGTCGACGACCCCGCAATACGTCACGAAGTTCGCGAGCAGCGCGGCGCGCAGCTGGCGGCGCTCCTCCGAGGGCTCGCTCGTGAGGGCAACATAACCAAGCGCGGCGAACCCCGGCATCGTCAGCAACATGGTGTGGAGCAGTGCGAGCCAGGCCCACGGTCCGGCGTGTCCGAACCAGAACCCCGACAGCTGCGAGACGCCGTCGATCACCGCGCCGGTCGTGTTGCCGGCGTAGAGCCAGAGCGCTGCGTTGGCGATCAGGAACCACACGGCCCACCGGTAGCGCCGGTAGTGGCCGAGCAGCGCGATCTGAAACCCGCTGCCGGCGGCCCCCGCCATCGGGATGAGCGACGCGGCGACGCGGAACAGCTGCTCGGCGACCGCCGGGGACGTGATCGAGGGCGACAGCATCATCACGGTCGCGTAGGGCAAGAGCGCGAGGCAATGGACGAGCAGGAAGCCGCGCAGCGTGGGCGCGCCGCGCATCACCGCGGCATACGCGATGACGATCAGCAGGGCCGCGGGCGCGAGTGCGAACGGCAACGACAAGAGGTGCGGCTCGTAGCTCGTGCTCGACCACAGCTCGTGCATCGCCGCTGCGACTCTACCTCGTGCAGATCTCGTGTACGCTTTCATGGTGGCGGATCCTCGCAATCCATCCGGCAGGCGACCGATCTTGCCGCTGCCGCCGCCGCCGGATTCGGACGAGATCCCGATCCAGGTAGTGCCGCGGACCTCGCCGCGGACCCCGCGGCGCCCGCCGACGTCGGACGCCACGTCGGATCTGCCACGGCTCCCCGAGGTCGAGCTCCACGACGAGGCGAGCGAGGTCAACGTCGATCCGCGCTCGCTCTCGCCGGGCCAGGGCTCGCTGTCCGGCGCGCGCGCGCTGCCGATCCCGCCGCCGCACCCGCGCACCCTGAAGCAGACCGCGCCGCAGAAGCCGCCGCGGACCCAGGCCGCGGCACGCGTGCTCGGTACCACGCCGAAGCCGCCGCCGCGCAGCGCCCACGTGCGCGTCGAGACCGCGCAGTACTCGACGCTCATCGGCGACCGCTACCAGATCCTGAGCCGGATCGGCCAGGGCGGCATGGGCAAGGTCTACAAGGTCAAGCATACCCACCTGTCACGTGACTTCGCCCTGAAGATCATCTCCAACCAGGTCGCCGAGACCGACGAGGCGCGCGAGCTGTTCTACCGCGAGGCGCGGTTCGCCTCGGCGATGGCGCACCCGAACATCACCCCGGTCGTCGACTTCGGCGAGGACGAGAAGGTCGGGATGTTCATGGTGATGGAGCTCGTCGACGGCGAGGCGCTCAATCGCATCCTGTTCCGCGAGAAGCAGCTGAGCGCGCGCAAGGCGTGCGACATCGTGCTCCAGCTCGCCGAGGCGCTGCACTACATCCACAAGCAGGGCGTCGTCCACTGCGACATCAAGACCGAGAACATCCTGATCTCCGAGGAGGAACACGAGGGCAAGCGCAACAAGACGATCATCAAGCTGCTCGATTTCGGGCTCGCCCGCTCGCTGACCGCGACGCGCGCCTCGACCTCGCTGTCGGGCACGCCGCACTACGTCGCGCCCGAGCGGATCCGCGGCGAGCCCGCGTCGCCGGCGAGCGACGTCTACGGCGTCGGCATCCTGCTCTACGAGCTGGTCACCGGCCAGGTCCCGTGGGACGGCGCGGTCCAGAAGATCCTCGCCGGGCACCTCGACGAGCGGCCGCGGTCGCCGTCGTCGCTGGTCGAGGGCGGCATCGATCCGGCGCTCGAGACGCTGATCTTGCATGCGCTCGCGAAGCGCCCGGCCGAGCGCCACAAGGACATGGCCGCGTTCCTCTACGAGCTCAAGACCGTGATGGACATGATGGGCTTCGGCCGGCGGTCGCGGCAGGGCACCGCCAAGCGCGTCGTGATCGAGCAGCGCTCGCAGAACAGCCGCGACGAGCTCGCGCGCATCGTGTTCGACGGCTGCCGGCTGCCGCTCGCGCTGCTGACCCCGCAGGGCGTGATCGTCTCGGCAAACCCCGCGTTCGCGCGGTTCGTGATGGGCGTGTCGGTCGAGGTCGAGGGCCTGCCGGTGCGCTCGACGCCGCTGGCGACCGCGTGGAACACCGCCGAGCAAGACCTCGCGCGCACGCTCGCCGGCAACCCGGTGCGCCGCATCATCGAGATCGACGTCGCGGCCGGCGAGTCGCGCCGGCTCCTGCTCTGGCTCGATGCCGTATCGCGCGACCACATCGTGCTGGGCGTCCAGCCCCTCGAGCTGTAAGCGTTCGCGCGAGGACGCCTCGGATCGAGGTAAGATGGCAGCGATGCACACGCTGGTATGGACCGTGATGTTGCTGGCGCTCGCGAGCCATGACGTCGCGGCGGACGGGATCTTCCTCAACGCCAAGGGGCAGGCCGAGGCCGCTCGCATCGAGGGCTTGATCCGCCCCGCGCGGCTGGAGCGCGCCGGTGCGCGGGTGTTCGTCCGCGGGCGGATCGTCGACGCGCACGCCGTGCCCCGCGGGTTCGTGGTGCAGTTCCAGCCCAGCTGGATGGCCGGCGCGCGGCATGTCTGGGCCCGCGACGCCGTGACGCTCGAGAGCGATGTGATCCAGATGCTCGGTGTCGAGGTCGACAGCTACCTCGATCTCCAGCTGCTGCTGTCCAGCCGGGACGGTGCCAACCCCGCCGCGCCGGCGGCGGACCGCGTGCGCGCGCCGATCGGATCGCCGGCCTGGCGTGCGCGCCTCGCGCGGATCTTGAACCCCGCGGGTCCCACGGAGCCCCCGGTGGAGACGGCGTCCCTCCTGCACCGCGGCTGGCTCATGTTCGCGCTCATCGAGGAGCCGGCGCCGGTGTATCCGACCGATGCCGCGGGGCAGGCCGCGTTCAAGCGCTACCTCGAAGCGGCGCAGGCGCGCCACATCGCGCGGATCAAGGAGGGTGGCGCGGACATCCTGCACCCGTTCTCGCGCGCCGCGACCGGCGCCGATGCGATGAAGGGCCTCGTGTATGGCGCGGCCCGCGCCAAGCGGTACGGCTGGGACGACAAGGACGATCCCACGCTCGACAAGGCGACCCTGCGGCTGCCGCGTGGGCCGGGCGAGGGCAAGGACCTGGTGGAGCGCGCGGTGATCGCCGCGAGCTTCCTGTGCCAGCTCGCGGACACGCCGCAGAACGGCGCCCGGCAACGCTGCCCGGCGGGACAGCCGTGCGTGGCCGAGCCGTTGCTGCAGCCGACCGGACAGCGGATCGCCTACTTCGGCAGCGACGCGCATCTCCGTCTGCTCTCGATCATCGACGAGGCCGCGCCCGGGGTGCCCGACCTGAGCGCGATGGCCGAGCCGGCGGCACTTCCGATCGAGCCCGCGGAGGGCGCCTTGATGGCCCTCCGGATCCTCGACGACTGTCGCCCGACCCTGGGTCATGGTGCGGAGCGCTTCGCCCGGACGCTGATCACGTTTGCGGGCGAGCCGCCGGCCGGCGCGAGCCAGGCGCAGCGCACGCTCCGCGACGAAGCTCGCCGGGCCTTGCTGGCGGGCCTGGGCCCCGATCTGTCCAGGCTCCGCGATCCGGAGCGCTCGCGCCGCGCCGCCGATGTGGCCGAGCTGCGGCGTGCGTTCTCGAACTTCCTGTTCGATGTGGAACCGGAGCTCCGCGCGGTCGCGCAATCGATCGTCCTCGATGGCGGGACCGTCCACGATATCGTAGACGAGAACGGCGTCGACGGCCTGTGGAGCATCGCGCTCGGCCACGACACCCCGGACGGCGGTGCGGACCCCGAGCCGCGGCGCGCGACCCGGCGCGGCGCGGTCACGATGCTGATGCTGCTCGGCACGCTCGCCGATCCGAAGCACCCGACCACGCCGGGGAGCCACCCCGTGGCGAAGCGGATCGTCGAGCGCATCCACCGGATCCGCGCGCGCAAGGCGGCGGGCGAGGCGAGCATGGGAGAGGCGAGGTTCCTGGACAGCCTCGGGCGGCGGCCGAGCGAGGAGGGCGGCGAGCTCGGCCGTCACCTCAAGCGCTTCGCCGCGGTGCTGGGCTCCTGAATCCACCGTGCGGGAGGACATGTCATGAACCGACGATGCTGGCTGATCGTGCTCGGGCTCGCGCTCCTCTTCCCGGCGCCGTCGCGGGCCGACGTCGACCTGACCGGCGTGTACCTGGTCCGGCCCGAGCACCCCGCGCGCTACCGGGTGACCCAGACGGGGAGCGAGGTGCGCATCTCGTGCGAGAAGCCGTTCGGCGCCTGCCAGCCGGGAGACGTCTTCTTCGAGGGACGGCTCGACCAGGACGCGGGCGCGAACGGCAAGCTGGCCGGCAAGTACAAGCTCGATGGCACCTGGGTCGCGGCCGTGCTCACGTTCCAGGTCGGGACCACGTACCGCAACTTCGCGATCGCGGCGGCGGCCGGCGGGAAGTTGCTCGGCCTAGTGCATACCGACGATCCGATCGGCAAGCCCGCGGCCATCGAGCTCGTCGACGAGCAGGGCAAGCCGGTCGATCCGGTGGCCGGGTTCAGCCAGCCGGCGCCGGTGGTGACGCTCGATCCGGTCACCAGGGCCGGCCTCGACGTCGCGGGCGGCGTCGCGCGCTTCACGCTGTCGGGCACCGTCCACAGCGACCTCGCCGAGATCGTCGCGGGTGGTCGCGCGAACATCACCAAGGTCTCGGTCGAGTATTTCTCCGGCGCACCGGACCGCAAGCTCGTCTCGCTCACCGTCCCGGTCACGCCGCAGGCGGTGTCGGCGAGCGGCTCGCGCCGGCCGTTCCCGTTCTCCGGGCGCTTCAAGGCGTCGGTCGCGGTCCCGCTCGCCGACGTGGGGACCCACGTCGCGGTCCGCGCGCGCGACGTGACCGGAGGCGACGGCTACGACTCGCTCACGATCCGCGTTCGCTCGCAGCACTGGAAGCGCGGCGCCGTGAAGGGCGTCGACGTCTATCGTCCGGCACCGCCGGCCGCGGACGACATCGAGGAGATCGTCGAGGGAGACTCCACCGCGCCCGGCGTGTTCAACCCGGTGTGGATCCGGATCGCCGACCCGAGCCCGCAACCGCGGACCGAGCTCGACATCGGCTCGCAGCGGGTCCCCGTGGTCCGGCGGGGAGCCGAGCTGTACGCCGAGGTCCCGTTCGTGGCGGTGGCCGGGAGCGCGCCGCGCGACGTCACGAACGTGGTGCCGAGCACGCAAGCCCTGATCGTGCGCTACGGCCAGCTTACCCAGAAGCTCGGGTGGGCCACGACGTCGCATAGCCCGCCCCGGACATACAGCTACGCGGCGGGCACCGAGGTCACGCACGTGATCTCCTGGGACGGCTTCGGGGCGTGGGAAGTGACCGATGTCGTCCCGCTGCGCAAGGAGCCGCGAGGCAACGGCTTCGCGTGGATCGCCGACGCGGACAACGTCACGGTGGTCGAGCGCTCGGTCACGAACGCGGAGGCCCGCGTCCGCCTGCGGCTGGGCAAGAACGCCTGGCGGGTCCGGGACAAGGGGCTGCAGTTCTTCCTGCGCAACCGTGCCCAACCGACCGTGATCCATGCGCCGACGCTCGGCGACTACAAGGTCGTGCCGCTGCGGACGGTGATCGTCGGGGTCGACGGCCTCGGGATCTCCCACGCAACGTCGGGGCCCACGTTCGCCCGCTTGTTCAGCGGCCGGGGTGCGGTCAAAGAGACCGCGCTCTCGGCGCTGCCGACGATCACGTGGTGCAACTGGGCCGGGGTCATGATGGGCAGGCCGCCCGCGCAGCACGGGATCCTGGGGAACTCGTTCTTCTCGCGCGATCGGGCGGCCGAGCCGAGCGTGTTTCCGCGCCGGCCGTTCAACTCGGACACGCGCATCACCTTCCTCTCGCTGCTGCAGTCGATGTCCGCCGTCGTCGAGGGGCTGGATGCCCAGCTGGTCGGCGGCACCGAGAGCATCTACGACACGATCGCGCGGGTCACCCAGGCCGCGCAGCTTCGCCTGAACGTCTACTCCGTCAACATGTGGTACCGGCGCGCGCAGAACGCGCGGATCGTGATGCACGACGGGAGCTTCGCGCTCGATCCGGGTACGCTCGGTCACAAGCCCGACGCCGCACGCGGGCTGGATCGTGCCTCGGGCGACGACGCGGAGCAGCTCTATCGCAGCAACCGCGACAACGTCGATGTCATGACCGTGTACTTCCCGGGCCCGGACAACATCGCCCACGACATCGGAGACCGCGCGATCCGCCAGGATCAGCGCCTGTACCGGGACTACACGTCGGGCCCGGCGCTCCCCGAGGTGACCGAGTCGCTCCTGGCGATCGGCGAGCACAGCCGGACGGTCACCGACGCGCAGCTCGCGCGCCTGGTCGGCGCGATCGACGAGGCTGGCTACCTCTACGCGACCGTCTTCGTGCTGGTGGCCGATCACGGGCTGCACGCCTATCGCACCGATCCCGATCACCTCGTCCGGGCCCGCAAGGATCGCGGCCTCGATCAGCTGTTCGATGCGATGGGGCTCTCGATGTGGACCTCCGGAATTCCGTGGACCACCTCGCTGTTCGCGAGCGTCGACCACTACCAGCTCGTGTACGCGCCGAACGGCGGGCTCGCTCACCTCTACGTGCGCAGCAGCGCCGCGAACGCGAGCTGGCGCGCGCGGCCACAGCCGCAGGACGTCGCCCGCATCGCGCGGCAGCTCTACATCGAGGCGATCGGCGGCGACAACGGCAACCCGCAGGCCCCGATCCCGAAATGCGCGGGCAACGAGCTCCGGACCGACAAGGCGTGCTTCGCCAACCTCACCAAGCTCGGCCCGCCGCTGCCCAGGCAGATCGACCGGCGGGGCGCGCTCGGCAGCCCGCCGGCGATCTTCGTCCGCATGCCCGGCGGCGCGACCCCGGCTTCGTACCGGTGGCTCCGCGGGATCGACCTCACCAAGCCCGGCGACGATCTGGTGTGGGGAACGATTCCACAGTTCCTCGAGCGTCGCGGCGTGAGCTGGCCGGCCTTCGCGGCCCGCCTCGAGGAGATGAATCACCCCGACCGCTCGGGGGACATCGTCCTCGTCACCAACGGCCCCGAGGGCTTCCTCGCGGTCAACGAGGGCGACGAGCTGGCCGGGTGGCACGGCGGTCCCGAGATCTCCGAGTCGCTCGTGCCGCTGTTCTTCAACATCCCCGGGGACGTGGTCAACAACGGCTTCCTCGACGACGCGGTGCGCACCGTCAAGCGTGCGCGGCCGGCGATGGACCAGCAGCTACGGAACTGGCAGATGGGGCCGATCCTGGCCGAGATCTACGGACGCCTGTATCGCTGAGCCCTGAGGCGTTCGGCAGGAGATCGAGCGATGTCAGGGGCGTCATCGCTCGACGAGCCCTGCCTCGCGCAGGCTGCGACGCACTGCTCTGAATACCTCCTCGAACGGAGGGATCGTCGCCATCTGTGGTCCTAGCCGGACCGTCCAAAGCTTCTTGAGGCGCGCCTCCTTCGCTGCAAGCTCCCCGGTGATCGAGTCGCGCCTGCGAGCGCGAAATGCGAGCTTGTCCTCGATCTCCGGGAGGAGCCCCGCGAAATCGACGTGGCCCTCGGACGTGAGGTACCACAGGTCGTAAATGTCCCTGGGCTCGTTGCGGGCCTTGTCGGTGAGCGCAACGAGCTTCTCGACGGCGATCTCATCGAGGCCATAGACGCGGACGAGGGCGTCCTCGGGCAGGTCAGCGTACTCCTCGTAACCGCGCAGCACCGGGTGGGCTTCGACCGGCCGCACGAGGCGCTCGCGGATGGTGATATCCACCTTCACCTCCTTCGCCGACGTCGCGGGGAGTGGTCCTTCGTAGGCGAGGTAGAACGTGTGGCTGTTCTGGTGGCGGTTTCGGTCAGCGCGTGCGAACCGGAACACGATGCCGGACGCTCGCTGCACTTCTGCATAGACGGGCTCGAGGCCAGCGAAGATCATCTCGAGCTCGAGCGGGTGGGCCAAGGTGAAGTCGAGGTCTTCCGAGAACCGATAGTCCCCGAAGTAGCAACGCTTCACCGCGGTGCCGCCTTTGAACACGAGCGCGTCGCGCAGCGGTGATCGCGCCAGCCCCACGAGGAACCACGCGAGGCAATAGTCGCGCTCGAGCACAGCTTCGACGATGCGCCTTCCTTCGGTGCGTGCGAGGCGGTTCGAGAGCAAGGAGAGGTTGCGCTGCGGAATCATGGGTCACGTCCTGACGATCGCATGGAGCTCGTCCGGCTCGACGTTCACGCGCAACCGCCAGCGAGCCTGGTACGCGCCTTCGGCGGGCATCAGCGGATCGAGGAGCGCGTAGCTCGATGTCAGTCCTGTACGCAGCCGGTCGAGCTCCTGCGGTGCGGCTGCCTCGAAGGTCTCGAGCAAGAACCCCAGTCGACGGATCACGGCTCCGACGTCGAGGCGCAAGGCGTGGTCGACGAGCCTCCCGGCCTGAACAGCGTCCCGCCTCATCCAGAACCCCTTGGCCACCTCGGTGAAGCCGCCGCAGTGCTCGGGTTGCTTGAGCCCGTCGAGGACCGTGCGCTCGAGGTCGCTCACGCGGACTCGCTCGGTCTTCGTTACCCAGTGCTCGACGATGCCGAACATGTCCTCCGGCTTGCTGCGCACGAAGCGGAACGCTGTATCGAGCACGACGCGCGCCCTGATCGGCTTCGGCGACGTCACGAAGATCGCGAGCTGCGGCTGCGTGACCATCTGGTGGAGGTCCATCGCCGAGGCGTGCGACACGTAGTAGTCGGGCGTGTCGGCGAGCTCGCGTGCGACCAGATAAGGGTTGCCGAGGTAGACGCGCTCGCGGCCAAGCTCGAACGGAACGAGAATGAAGAGGCCGGGCTTCAGCCGGGTCGCCACCCCACGGCGAACGAGCCCAGCCACCAGGTTGCGCGCAAGCTTGGGCTGCAGGCCGGTGATGGCCTCGACGTCGGTATGCGTGAACAACGGCCGGCCTCGCTCGTGAAGCATCATCACGAGATGAGCTGCCCGGCGGCCGAGCGTCTTCGTTGGCTCATCTTGTATGTGCGATCTACCTGGCAAACAGGTGCATTATACACTCAAAAAATCATGCAGCAAGATTGATATTACCTTCTGCGAGCAATTCACATGGTCGAGATGTGCGTATTGAACATGAAACATTAGCGCCAGGCGTTGGCCGAGGTCGAAGCTCCCGCGGTTGCGGCAGATGGCGGGCGCGTAGTTCCGGCGTCCTACGTCCGGCGCCGCCCCGGCCGCGGGCGACATCGCGGAGGTCGTCGAAGACGACTTTCCTCGGAGCTGAGCGAACTTTCCTCGGAGCTTTCCTCGGAGCTGAGCGAACTTTCCTCGGAGCTGAGCAACTTTGCTCGGAGCTCTGCTCGGAGCTGAGCAACTTTGCTCGGAGCTCTGCTCGGAGCTGAGGAACTTTGCTCGGAGTTGAGCGAACTTTGCTCGGAGCTTGCTCGGAGCTGAGCGAACTTGGCTCGGAGCTTGGCTCGGAGCCGAATGCCCCACCGGTAGTCTTGGCTCGAGGGGGACCTACCGGCGCATGGTGGCGGTCGAGCGTCGGGGCCGCTTCGACTTTGCCGCGCCGGTTCGCAGGCGCTCTGACCCCGGCGGGTGTTCCTGACGGGCGCGGCGGCTTGCTCGTCAGGCCGGCCACGACTGGCCGCGACTACGTTCCTCGAGCCAACCGGAGGCATCATGAAGCTCGCGAAGGTCTGGGCGCTGATCGCACTTGTCGCGGCCGCGCCGCCGGCGGGGTCGGCTCGCTCCGGAGCCCCCGGTTCCAGGCGAGAATCCCCCTGGTGAGGCGCGATCGTCCCACGTATCCTCTGGGTGTCGCCACGGAGCCTGAAAACTCGGTGGACAACCGCTAGTCGGCGCCTCGGAGATCGCTCTCCGGGGCGTTCGATTTTTCCGCCGGATCATCGAGATTGACGTCGCGGTCGGCGAGTCGTGCCGGCTCTTGCTGTGGCTCGACGCCGTGTCGCGCGATCACATCGTGCTGGGCGTCCAGCCGATCGAGCTGTAGCGGCGTTCGCGTCCTGGTTCGAAGCTCACCGCTTGAGTCGCTCGAGCTCCGCGCGCAACCGCGCGACCTCTTGCTCCGCTCCCTCACGCAGCCGTGTCTCTTCCGCGCGAAGCTGGTCCGCTTCCTCGCGCAGTCGGTCTGCCTCCTCACGGCGTCGTGCTTCCTCATCGGCGCGATGCTGGGCGGCGTCGCACATCGCCTGCACGCGTGCGAAGAGCTCCTCGCTCTCCAGCAGCAGCTCCGCATCCTTCTTGCGGTCACCACCCACGTGGACCTCGAGCACCCAGTCGAGCCCTTTGCCCTCGGGTATCGTGATCTCGTCGTAGGTGACCGCCCCGGGAAGCGCGGCCACGACCGCAGCACGCTCGGCGGGCGACAGCGCATCCCACTCCCCGGCGCTCGGTGCCATCGGGAACCCGGCCGGGCTGGTTCGCAACGCGACCATACGAGTGACAGCGTGACCCCCTCGGGCGCGGGGGTCAAGCTCGCCGGTTCGGGTGGCCGTCCGGAACACGGGAACCATGAGCGTCGTGACGACCTGGGCGCTGATGGTGCCTTCGACCAACCGCGAGAGCCGGGCGTGCCGTCGGCGCTTGCTCGCCAGGGCCGCCGCGACTACGTTCCCCCGAGCAACGGAGGAACCATGAAGCTCGCGAAGATCTGGGCGCTTGTCGCGCTCGTCGCGGCCGCGCCGCTGGCGGCTGCCGACGACGGCGCTGCCTTGATGAAGCAGCCGCCGAACAACACCGACCCCAGGGTGGCGTTCGCGAGGTACAAGCTGGCGAACGGGCTCGAGGTGATCCTCGTCCCCGACAGCACCGTGCCGCTGGTCGCGGTCAACGTCTGGTACCACGTCGGCTCGGGCTACGAGGTGCTCGGCAAGAGCGGCTTCGCGCACCTGTTCGAGCACATGATGTTCCAGGGCAGCACGCACGTCGGCGAGGACAAGCACTTCGAGATCTTGAAGAAGATCGGCGTCGACAGCGTCAACGGCACGACCAACTCCGATCGGACGAACTACTACGAGGTGGTCCCGTCGAACCAGATCGAGACCGCGCTGTGGCTCGAGAGCGACCGCATGGGGTGGTTGCTCGATCTGGTGACCAAGAAGAGCCTCGACAACCAGATCGAGGTCGTGCGCAACGAGCGCCGGCAGAACTACGACAACCGGCCGTATGGCAAGGCGCTGTTCGCCGAGTATGCGGCGCTGTACCCCGAGGGCCACCCGTACCGCTACCTGACGATCGGCCGGCACGAGGATCTGGTGAACGCGTCGCTCGACGACGTCAAGGGCTTCTTCAAGACCTGGTACGTCCCGGCGAACGCGACGGTCGCGGTGGTCGGCGACTTCGACCTGGCGGCCGGCAAGCAGCTGGTCGAGAAGTGGTTCGGCAAGCTGCCGGTCAGCGTGAAGCCGGCGGTGGTGCGGGTCCCGGCGCCGGTCGTCAAGGCGACCGAGGTGACCGTGACCGACGACGCGCTCGCCAAGCTGACCCAGGTGATCTTCGCGTGGCACTCGCCGGCCGGCTACGGCGAGGGCGACGCCGAGCTCGAGATCCTGGCCGACGCGCTGTCGCGCGAAGGACCGGGCCGGCTGTACAAGGCGCTGGTCTACGATCACCCGCTCGCCCAGAGTGTGCGCGCGGCGCAGGACGGCAAGACGTTCTCCGGCGTGTTCGAGATCGCCGTCACGCTGCGCGGCGAGACCAGGGTCGAGGACGTCAAGCAGATCGTGCTCGACGAGGTGGCGCGGGTCAGCCAGGAGCTGCTCGCCGACAAGGAGATCCATCGCGTGATCGCCGCCCGGGAGGCCGGGGTGATCCGCCGGCTCGAGACGGTGTTCGGCCGGTCGCAGGTGCTGCAGGACTACAATCACTATCTCGGTGATCCGGACAAGATCTCCTGGGACCTCGAGCGCTATCGCACCACGACCGCGGAGCGCATCCGCGCCACCGCCGCGAAGTACCTGTCACCCGGCCATGTGGTCACCGTGATCACCGCGCCGCAGGCGAAGGGAGCCCGGTGATGCGCACGTCTGGTCATTCCCGCTGGGCCCGCTGGGCCCGCTGGGGCGTGCTCTGCGCCCTCAGCTTCGCCGCCTGCGGTGGAGCGTCGCGGCCCGAGCCGGTCACCGTGCCCGCCCCGGCGCCTGCCCCGGCGCCCACCCCGGACAGGCCTGTCACGCCGGAGAAGTCGATGCCACCCGCCGATCCGATCCCGCACGTCACCCAGACCGCCACGCCCCAGGCGCTGGTGTTCCCCGACGAAGCGTTTCGCGCCCAGCCGCCGGTGGCGGGCGCGCCGCGGCCGTTCCGGCTGCCGCCGGTGAAGTCGTTCACGCTGGCCACCGGCGTCAAGGTCTACCTGGTCGAGCAGCACGGCCTGCCGCTGGTCTCGATGGACCTCAACTTCGACGGCGGCGCGGCGACCGATCCGAAGGGCAAGGAGGGCCTGGCGAGCGTGTGCATGGCGATGCTCACCGAGGGCACCG
>Ga0137459_1000272_pt1 | contig 19168 bp, 17 predicted proteins | sample EasRivERMGT700_2_FD_104908 | JGI IMG/M metagenome (GOLD analysis project Ga0137459, IMG submission 104908) | Soil microbial communities from meander-bound floodplain in the East River, Colorado, USA - East River MetaG ERMGT700_2 | ecosystem: Environmental > Terrestrial > Soil > Floodplain ...
AACGGCCGCGGCATCCCAGTCGGCATCATGAAGAAGGAGAAGCTCTCCGCCCTCGAGATCATCATGACCAAGCTCCACGCCGGCGGCAAGTTCGGCGGCGGCGGCTACAAGGTCTCGGGCGGCCTCCACGGCGTCGGCGTCTCGGCCGTCAACGCGCTCAGCGACTGGCTCAAGCTCGAGATCCGGCGCCACGGCAAGGTCTACTATCAGGAGTACTCACGGGGGATCCCGACGACGGAGCTCAAGCAGACCGGGACCACCGAGTCCGGAGAGCGCCACGGCACGAAGACCACGTTCCACCCCGATCACGAGATCTTCAAGAACATCCTCGAGTTCAGCTTCGATCAGCTGTCGACCAAGCTGCGCGAGCTCGCGTACCTCAACAGCGGCCTCGAGATCGTCATCGTCGACGAGCGTACCGACCGAAGGCAGGTGTTCAAGTTCGAGGGCGGCATCGCGACGTACGTCGCCGATCTCAACGCGAACAAGACCGCGGTGTCCGACGTCATCGCGTTCTCCGGCACGGTCGGCGGCGGCGGCAACGGCGACCAGGCCGAGTGCACGGTCGAGGTCGCGATGCAGTGGAACGACGGCTACTCCGAGATCGTCACCTGCTTCACCAACACGATCAAGAACCGCGACGGTGGCACCCACCTCACCGGGTATCGCCAGGCGTTGACCCGGACGATCAACAACTACGCCAACGAGTACAAGCTGCTCAAGGACACCAAGAGCGGGCTGTCGGGCGAGGATCTTCGCGAGGGGCTGTCGGCGGTCGTCTCCATCAAGGTCGGCGATCCGAAGTACTCCAACCAGGCCAAGGACAAGCTGGTCTCGTCGGAGGTCGCCACGGCGGTCTCGACGGTGGTCGCCGACAAGCTGGGCCAGTACCTCGAGCACCACCCCAAGGAAGCACGCAACATCATCAACAAGGCCGTGGTCGCGTCGCGCGCCCGCGAGGCCGCCCGCAAGGCGCGCGAGATGGTGCAGCGCAAGGGCGCCCTCGAGCTCACCTCGCTGCCCGGCAAGCTCGCGGACTGTCAGGAGCGCGATCCGGTCAAGAGCGAGATCTTCATCGTCGAGGGCGAGAGCGCCGGCGGCTCGGCCAAGCAGGGCCGCAGCCGGCAGTTCCAGGCGATCCTGCCGCTGCGCGGCAAGATCCTGAACGTCGAGAAGGTGCGCTTCGATCGCATGCTGTCGTCGCAGGAGCTCACGACGCTGATCACGGCGCTGGGAACCGGCGTCGGCGACGACAAGAACATCGAGAAGCTGCGCTACCACAAGATCATCATCATGAGCGTCGACGCCCAGGAGCACGTGCTCGTGCGCGACCGCGGCGGCGTTGCGCTGACGATGATCGGCGCGTTCATCGACCGCGCGCTGGTCGGCGCCACGCCCGACGAGCACGGCGTCGCTCGCCGGCTGGCCAGGCGGGGTGATGACCTCGGCGAGGTACTGTGCTTTGGCGTCGACGACCACGTCGTGCGGTTCCGGCCGATCAAGGGCGTGATCCGGCACCCGCTGGACGAGGCGCTCTACGAGGTGAAGACGGCGGTGGGCCGCTCGCTGCGGGTGACGGCGAGCCACAGCATCTTCGTCCACGAGGACGGCGAGGTCCGGCGCAAGCGCGGGGACGAGCTGCGGCCGGGCGATCGCGTGGTCGCCCCCCGGCAGCTCCGGCTGCCGAGCGACGCCCCCGAGCGCATCGACCTCTTGCGCGAGCTGCACGGGTTGCCCGAGTCCGGGCAGCCGATCTGGCTGCGTGGACCGGCGATCTCCGCGTGGTTTGCCGCGAAGGTCGCGCGCGCGGACGTCGGGCAGCTGCACTGGACGGCCGCCCGGGTCGATCTCCCCGAGGCGGTTCGCGTCGAGCTGGCCGCGCTGCGCCGCGAGGCCAAGCTGTCGAGCTCGCAGCTGTGTCAGCTGCTGGAGATCCGCCAGCCCGGCACGTTCCAGGCCTGGGAGGCGGGGACGTCGCGCCCGACCGTGTTGCAGCTCCAGGCCTATCTGCTCGCGATCGGCGCCGACCCGGCGGCCGTGATGCCGCGGGTCGAGGTCGGCGCGAGCCGGCTCGCGCGGATCTACGATACCGACGCGGCGGCCACGGTGGGCGGAGCGGACGTGGCCGCGCACCGCGACCACGTTCGGCTATCGGCGCTCGATCGCGAAGATCTCGACTGGTTCGCCGACCGCGACGACTTCGAGCTTGCCCCCGCGCGCACCGGCAAGCTCGGCATCGCGCGCTACATGCACGTGACGGCGGAGCTCATGCAGCTGCTGGGCGTATACGCCACCGCTGGAGCCGGCTCGCCGGGCGACGGGATCCTGCTCGGCGGCTGCGGCGACCTGGAGCAAACGGGCGCGCAGCTGGCCGCGGTGTTCGGCTTGCCGGCGCGCGCCTGCGAGCTGTCGCCGCCGACGGCCGAGGTCAAGCTGTCCCATCGCGTCGCGTCCCTGGCGTGGCACAAGCTGTGTGGCGCGGGCGACGCGACGGGCAAGCCCTTCCCGGATCTGGTGTGGTCGGTCGGAGAGCCCCTGCGCTCGGCGTTCTTGCGCGGGTACCTGCGCGCGCGCGGACCCGCGGTTGCGCCCGGGAAGGCGGCGACGCCCGGGGGGCCAGCAGCGCCGGTGACATCGGGTCCCGACGCGCGGTCGGGGCTCGCGTTCACCACGCTGTCGCGCGACCAGGCGAGCGCGCTCCAGTACCTGCTGACCTCGTACGGCGTCGTCGCGATGACCCGCGAGCCATCGGTCGGGAGCTTCGAGCTCACCGTCGAGGCCCCTGGTGATCTCACCCGGCTGCGCGCAGCCTGGCAGGGCCTGCCCGGGACCGAGGTGCTGGATCGATCAGGTCCGGCAGGTCCAGCAGGTCCGGCGAGCCAGGCAGGTCCTGCGGACGTGCGGTGGCACGCCGAGGCGCTCGACGGCGATCTGATGTCGCTGCCGATCACCGAGGTCACCGAGGTCGCCGCGAGCAACGGCCACGTCTACGACTTCTCGGTCGCGGACGACGAGAACTTCATCGCCGGCTTCGGCGGCATCGCGGCGTGCAACACCGACGCCGACGTCGACGGTAGCCACATCCGGACGCTGCTCCTGACGTTCTTCTTCCGGCACTTCAACGAGCTGTTCGAGAACGGCCACGTCTACATCGCGCAGCCGCCGCTCTACAAGATCAAGAAGGGCAAGACCGAGCTGTACCTCAAGAACGAGGGCGCGCTCGAGGATTACCTGCTCGACAGCGTGTGCCGCGAGACGGTGCTCCACCGCGGCACCGCGGCGCCGCTGGAGGGCGGCGCGCTCGCCGCGCTCGTCAAGCGCATCAGCCAGGCGCGCCGGTTGCGCGCGCAGCTCGACAAGCGCAGCGACGGCCGCATCACCGCCCAGTTCGCCGAGGCCGGGCTGTCCGAGGACGATCTCAAGGATCGCGGCAAGCTCGAGCGGTTCGAAGCCGAGGTGATGACGGAGGTCGCCAGGCGCCACGGCGAGCTCGGGCAGGCGACGGCGAGCTACAAGCAAGATCTCGAGCACGGCACCTGGGAGCTCAGGTTCCCGACCGGTGTGCACGGCATCCGCCGCGCCACCGTGATCAACTCCGATGTCGTGCGCTCGGCGGAGTTCATCGAGCTGCGCCGGATCAGCGCGGAGCTCAAGGCGACACTGACCGAGCCGATCTCGTTGCAGCACCAGGACGCCGACGCGAACGCGATCGGTAACTGGGACGAGATCGCCACGGTGATCGAAGAGCTCGGACGCAAGGGCCTGCAGATCCAGCGCTACAAGGGCCTGGGCGAGATGAACGCCGAGCAGCTGTGGGAGACCACGATGGATCCCACGAAGCGTAATCTGTTGAAGGTCAAGGTCGAAGAGATGGAAGCGGCCGACGGGATCTTCACGAAGCTGATGGGCGATCTCGTCGAGCCTCGCCGCGAGTTCATCGAAGAGAACGCGCTCAACGTGCGCAACCTCGACGTCTGAGCTCGCCCGAGCCCGCCTGGGCCGAGCGATCCGTCCAGGCGAGCCGTCACCGTCACCGTCACCGTCACCGTCACCGTCACCGTCACCGTCACAGCGCGCGATGCAGGGCCTCCTGCAGGAGCGGCGCGACGTGCTCGGCGTCGTTGAGCCGCACGACCTGCAGCTCGGCGAGCGAGGGCCCGCCCAGGATGTTGAGCGCCGCCGGAGCTTGCCGGAACATCCAGATGCGCGTCAGCGGCAGCCCGAGCACGCGGCACAGCAGCACGCGGTTGACGGCGTCGTGGGCGACGATGAGCGCGGTCTCGCCGTCGGCGAGCCGGGCGCACGTCCGGACCAGCACCGGCCACGCGCGGGCCTCGACATCTCCCAGGGTCTCGGCGTCGGGGCCGGCCGGCGTGTCGCGATCCGGCCGGGTGCGCCAGGTCCCGAACATCTCGGCGTGCGAGTGCTCGATGTCACTGGCCAGCTGACCCTCCCACTGACCGTGAGAGATCTCGATCAGGGCCTCGTCGGTCTCGAGCGCGACGGCACGGTCGCCCAGGATCGCCTCGGCGGTGTGCCGGGTCCGGGCCAGCGGCGAGGCGATCGCGATCGCGATCGGCAGGCCGGCCAGGCGCTGGCCCAGCGCACGCGCCTGGGCCGCACCCTCGTCGGACAGCGGCACGTCGGTACGGCCCTGATAGCGACCCTCACGGTTCCACAGCGTCTCTCCGTGCCTGACGAGCAGCAAGTTCATCACCGCACGATACCTGCCCGCGTCGCGCCGCGCCCAAGGCGTGCTCGATCGTTGCGCGACGTCGGAGCAACGGAGCAATCGTCGTCGATCGCCGCGGCCACCGTGACGCGTCGAGTCACCGGAGGCCTCACGTGGTGCTCGATTGTACGCGTCGCGTCGTGGTAGCCAGAGAGGATGACTCATCGCAGCCGGATCCTGGGCATCGGCATGAGCGTGCCTTCGCGGGTCGTCACCAACTTCGAGCTCGCCACGAAGATGGAGACATCGAACGAGTGGATCATCGAACGGACCGGCATCGAGGAGCGACGCTGGGTCGGAGAGGGCGAGACCGGGACCACGCTCGCGACGGCGGCGACCAAGGAAGCGATCGAGCGCGCGGGGCTCACGCCCAAGGACATCGATCTGCTCATCTACGCGACGCTGTCGCCGGACTTCTTCTTCCCCGGCACCGGCGTGTTCGTGCAGCGGGCGCTCGGGCTCAAGGACATCCCGTGCCTCGACATCCGCCAGCAATGCACGGGCTTCATCTACGGGCTGTCGATCGCCGACGCGTACATTCGCGCCGGGATCTACAAGCACATCCTGGTGATCGGGTCCGAAGTGCACTCGACCGGCCTCGATATCTCGACGCATGGCCGTGACGTGACGGTGCTGTTCGGCGACGGCGCGGGCGCGGCGGTCGTCGGCCGCGCGACCGATGACGCCCACATGATCCTGTCGACCCACATCCACGCCGACGGCGCCGAGGCCGAGATCCTGTGGACCGAGTACCCGGCGAGCGCGCGCAACCCGCGGCTCAGCCCCGAGGCCATGGCCGAGCGCAAGCACTACCCGGTGATGAACGGCAAGCGCGTGTTCAAGCACGCCGTGACGAAGATGCCGGCGGCGATCATGGAGGGCATGGTCACCAACAACCTGAAGCTCGGCGACATCGACATGGTGATCCCGCACCAGGCAAACCTGCGCATCAACCAGATGGTCGCGCAGATGATCGGCCTTCCGCCCGAGCGGATGCACAACAACATCCAGAAGTACGGCAACACCACCGCGGCGACGATCCCGATCTGCATGCACGAGGCGATCGAGCTCGGCAAGATCAAGCCGGGGAACCTGGTCTGCCTGGTCGCGTTCGGCGCGGGCCTGACGTGGGGCTCCGTGTTCCTGCGGTACTGATACTGAGCGCCACGCCACCGCGTGGCCCGCGGGCTCGCGGTCAGGCAGCGGCGGGCGCGAAGATCGCGTCGATCTCGGTGCTGATCTTGTCCTCGCCGACGCCCTTGGCGATCGCGAGCTCCTTGATCAGCAGGCCGCGCGCGGTATCGAGCATCTTGCGCTCGCCGAACGACAGCTCCTTGGTCAGTCGCAGCACGCAGAGGTCACGCAGCACCTCGGCGATCTCGAACACGCTCCCGGTCTTGATCTTCTCCATGTACTCGCGGTAACGGCGGTTCCACGTCTGCGTGTCGCGAGGGATGTCACGCGACTTGAGGATCGAATAGACCTCCTTCACCTGCTTCGAGGTGATGAGATCGCGGAGCCCGACCGATCCAGCGTTGCTCGTTGGCACCATGATCTTGAGGCCCGTATCGAGGACCTTCAGGATGTAGACGGCCGTCTGGTTGCCTCCGATGTCGCGCTGCTCGAGCGCCATCACCTCTGCCACCCCGTGAACTGGATAGACGGCTTTGTCGCCAACTGCGAATTGCTGCTTCAAGTCAGGTACTCCCAACCGACGGACTCTAGCAGCGATCCCGGTGTTTGTCAAACAACTCGCATAGTTAACATCCGGGTTTGCCCTGCAAACCCGGTAAGCAAGCCCACCTGAGCCGAGCGCTTTCGGCGGGCCAAGGCCGCGTCAAGCCCAGCCCGAGATGTAGGTGACTAGGACTTCGTGGCGTACTCGACAATGGTCGAGACAGCGAACCCCGTGCCACCCTTGGGCTGCGAGGGCCGCGTGGTCGAGAGCGAGGCGGGCCCCGCGATGTCGACGTGGACCCAGGGGGTGTCCTTGGCAAACGTCTTGAGGAACAACCCTGCCGTGATCGCGCCGCCGAACCGGTCACCGGTGTTGCGCATGTCGGCGATCGAGCTCTTGAGCTGCTCGCGCAGCCGCGCGGTGAGCGGCAGCCGCCACATGTCCTCGCCCGTACGCTCGGAGACCGCCATCCAGCTGCGCACCAGGCCCTCGTGATCCGACAGCACGCCGGCGGTGTACGGTCCGAGCGCCACCATGCACGCACCGGTCAGCGTCGCGAAGTCGAACAGCTCGTCCGGCTGGATCTTCGTGCGCGCGTAGGTGATCGCATCGCCGAGCGTCAGCCGCCCCTCGGCATCGGTGTTGTTGATCTCGACCGTGGTGCCGTCCATCGAGATCAGCACGTCGCCGAGCTTGTAGGCGCGTCCGGACACCAGGTTCTCGCAGCACGCCGCCACCGCATGGATCTCGTGGACCGAGCCCAGCGTGGCGATCGCGTCCATGGCCGAGATCACCGCCGCGGCGCCGGACATGTCGACCTTCATGTCTTCCATCGACTGCGACGGCTTGAGCGAATAGCCGCCCGAATCGAACGTGATGCCCTTGCCGATGAAGCAGATCTTCTTCTTCGGCTTCTTCGCGGGCTTGTAGATCATGTGAATGAACCGAGGCTCCTGGTCGGAGCCCTTGCCGACGGCGAGGAACATGCCCATGCCGAGCTCCTCGCACTTCTTGGCGTCGAGGACGGTCACGCTCAGCGTGGCCTTGTGCTTCTTGGCGATCGCCTGCGCGTCTGCGGCGAGCGCGATCGGCGTGACGATCGCGGCGGGCTCGTTGATCAGATCGCGCGCATGATTGACCGCCTGCGCGATCTGCGTGCCGCGCGCGATGGCGGCGGCGAACGCGCGGCCCTGTGCCGCGGTGGGCTTCTTGCCCTTGCCGTCGGTGAACAGCCCGACCTGCTTGAGCGAGAGCGGCCGCTTGTGATCTTCGCCGGTGAGGTAGCGGCCGAACTTGTACGTCCCGAGCAGGGCGCCTTCGGCGGCGAGCTGCACGAGCTGCAGCTCGCGGTTGCCGCCGAACGAGGGGAGCAGGAAGCCGACCGCCGCGGCGCCGACCTTGTTGGCGACCTGCACGATGGTCGCGGCGACGTCGCGAATGTGCGGGTTCGAGAACTCGCTCTTCGCGCCACCACCGACGACGAGCACGCGCTTCGCGGGGATCCGTCCGTGGGTGTGGACCACGATCGATTGCCCGGTCTTGCCGTCGAACGATTCGGACTTCGCAATCTCGGCGAGCACCCCGCCGAGTGCGGAATCGACCGACTTGAATATCGAGTCCTTGCTCGGATCGCCGAATGTAGTAAACGCTAACAGGTCGACGTGTGCCTCGAGTGGGGCACCTTGCAACGTCGTGAGCTCGATACCACCCTTGGCGTCCATAAATCTCCGTAACTCCTGGAAAAGCGGGCGCCGTTATACGGCGCTCCCAGGCGGAAGTAAAGGAATCAGATTGCGTACATTGACAGTAGGTTCACCGGATCCGTAGAGTCGAAACCGAACAGAACTCCGAGGAGTTTGAATGCGATCCAAGGTGATGACCGCGCGCCCCGCCGCGCGAAAGGGAAGCGGAAGTCGCACGAAAAAAACCGTGGCCGTGGCCACGCGCCGATCGGAGCCCATCATCCAGATGGTGGAGCGTGGTCGGGCCCCGGCGTCCCGGGCCGGCCAGGAGCTTCCGAAAAAGGCCGGCGAGCTTCCGATCCCGTTCGCCACGTTCGTGTTCTGAGTACCCGCTGCGACCCGAGCGGTTGCGCTATAACTTCGCGCCTTCCAAGAGCTTCTTGAAGTTGCGCGCGTCCTGCCACCGAGCGGGTGAGGCGAAGGCTACCGTGAGCTCGATGCCCTCGTAGTGCTCGACCAGCGCGGCCAGGTCTTCGAGTTTTTCGGACCGGATGGGACCGGACCGGCCGAGGCCGGCGATCCGGAAATACAGCGCCGTGGCTTCGAGATCTTCGTAGACCTCGGCGGGCGTGTTCGGGTCATAGACCAGCGGGTCGATCGCACAGGTCACCCCCAGCTCGGCGGCAAAACTGACTGCCGTTCGCGGCTCCCACAACCCATCGGGCACCCAGACCCGCGGGACACCTACCGACTCCGCGGTCGCGATCTCGGCGAAGAACCGCTTGAGCTGGTCACGATTCGCGATCGACGGGGCAAACAATGCAGGTGACGGGAAAATTGCATATGCCGCCGTGATAGTGGTCACGATCTCTCGGAAGGCCGTGAGCGCCGAGCGACCATGCGCGCTGTCCCGAAAATCGCCGACCGTTGCGTCGTGGTGCCAGAGGCGCTCGGCCTTGGGCGGCTTGCGCTGGATCAGCACCCACGGCGCGACGACCCCGAGCGTGTGCGCGGGGGCAGCGTCCTTCCACTTGGCGAGCGCCGCGGCCTTCAATGGACCTGCAAACAGCGCGGACAGCTCGAGATACGACAGCTCCTGGAAGTAGCGCGCGCGCTCGAGGCGCTCGGGGAGGTCGACAGTACCGATCCGGACGGGGGGCATGGTTGAAACGGGTGCGCGCGGCTCGTAGAGTGCCGGCGTCGGCGCAAGCTACGTCCTCGTCGACCAGGGTGCAACGGAGGGCCGCCATGAAGTTCTTCATCGACACAGCAGACATCAAGGAAATTCGCGAGGCCGCCGCCATGGGCCTCGTCGACGGCGTGACGACCAACCCGTCGCTCGTCGCGAAGACCGGGCGCAAGTTCAAGGAGGTCTTGCTCGAGATCTGCGACCTCGTGAAGGGGCCGGTGTCGGCCGAGGTCGTCGGGACCAAGTACGACGACATGATGCGCGAGGCCCGGGAATACGCCGCGCTGCGCAGCAACATCGTGGTCAAGATCCCGATGCTCGCCGAGGGCATGAAGGCGGTGCGGACCTGCACCGAGGAGGGCATCAAGACCAACGTCACGCTGTGCTTCTCGGCCACCCAGGCGCTGCTCGCCGCCAAGGCGGGCGCGACGTACATCTCGCCGTTTGTCGGCCGGCTCGACGATGTCTCGACGAACGGGATGCAGCTGATCGGCGAGATCTTGCAGATCTACGATAACTACGCCTTCGAGACCGAGGTGCTGGTGGCCTCGGTCCGGCATCCGATGCACGTCCACGAGGCCGCCATGCTGGGTGCGCACGTGGCGACGTGCCCGCTGTCCGTCCTGCTCCAGCTCTGCAAGCACCCGCTGACCGATGCCGGGCTCGCGAAGTTCCTCGCCGACTGGGAGAAGGTCCCGAAATGATCGGTCGGTGACGGTGACCGTGCCCGCACCCCGTCGCGCGTTCTCCGTGGCCGTCTATGCCCGCCGCGGCGCGGAGGTGCTCGTGATCGAGCACCTCCGGCTGCGGACGTGGCTGCCCATCGGCGGCGAGCTCGAGGCCGGCGAGACGCCGCTCGAGGCCGCGCGACGCGAGCTGCGCGAGGAGACCGGGCTGGTGGGGCCGTTCCGGCCGGTCCTGGGCGCGCTCGACGGCGTGCCACCGGGCTTGCTCGGATACGAGGAGCATCCGGCGGGGACCAAGGGGGTCCACCTGAACTTCGTGTTCGTGACCGAGGTTGCCGCGGACGCGGAGGTCACGCCCAACACCGAGTTCACTGCGTGGCGGTGGGTCGCACGTCCCGCGCTCGATCGGCTCGAGTCACCGCTCAACGTGCGCCAGTTCGGCGTGCTGGCGCTGTCGGCGCGCTTCGCCTGAGGGTCCCGGCGATGCGGATCCGCCAGCACGTCAACCCGAACTTGCTGCACTTTGCGCGGTTTCGCGGCCAGCGCCCGGTGCTCGACGGCCGCTTGATCGAGCTCGAGATCGGCTGCGCCGACGCCCAGTTCTTGTTCGAGCGCGCGGCGCTCGACGCCTCCCGGCAGTACGTCGGCCTCGAGATCCGCGAGGATCTGGTCAAGCAGGTCAACAAGCGGGCTCGCGGGCTCGCGGTGCCGGTGCACGCGGTGTTCTGCCAGGCGCAGCTCCACATGACCGAGATCTTCCCACCGGGCTCGGTCGAGCGCGTGTACGTCAACTTTCCGGATCCGTGGTTCAAGCGCCGGCACCACGATCGGCGCATGGTCGACGAGGCGCTCGCCGACGGCATCGCGGCCGTGGCTCGCCCGGGCGCCGACCTGTTCGTGCAGAGCGACGTCTGGGAGATCGCGCTCGACGCGATGTCGACGTTCGAGCGCGATGACCGGTTTGCCAACCTCGCCGGCGAGTGGACGTTCTGGCGCGCCGGCAACCCCTACGGGGTGCGGTCGTGGCGCGAGATGAACGCCGAGCAGACCGGGTTGCCGATCTGGCGGATCCGCTACCGCCGCCGCTAGCTCGTCGAACCGCCGCGCGGGGGGGTGCGGGTGCGGGTCGACCGCCCGCGGCGCGAGTGCGCTCAGCTCGGGTTGGAGTCCATCACCTGCGCCTGGAGGACGCGATCGAGGCGGAACTGGCGATCGTTGCCGGTCTCGAGGTCGATGCAGTTGAGCAGCGTGACCGCGCGATCAAACACGAGGTTGCGGATGCGTACCAGGCGTGGGCTGGCGTGGCCGTCCGGCTTGCCGTACACGATCCGCAGCGCGCGCGACTCGAACCACGCGGTCTCGACCGCGGCCTGGATCGTGAGCGGCACCGGCAGGGCAGGGACGCCGACGAGCTGGAGCTCGCCGACGAGCTGGAGTAGCTCGCGCTGCGCCGAGGTCGACAGCGCCGCCTTGACCTTGTCGGCCGCGCGCTCGATCGCCGCGGGGAACGGGATCAAGCGCTGCTCGGTCGCGAGCCGCGCGAGCGCGACCAGGAGCGCCGCCTCGCGCGCCGTGAAGTTCACCGGCGGCAGCTGGTAGGTCTTGTCGAGCGCGTAGCCACCGCCGCGGCCGCGGTCGGCGCGGATCGGCATCCCGGCGTCCTGCAGGGCTTCGAGATCGCGATAGATGGTCCGCAGCGTGACGCCGAACCGATCGGCGAGCTCCTGCGCGGTCACGCCGGTTCGCCGGGCGCGCAGGGCCTCGGCGAGCGCGAACATTCGAGACTTCTTCCGCATGAAACCTGACAAAAGGCTGTCACGTCACGGGTCCAAGGTCTAGTTCGAAAGGACAGATCACATGAGCAACCAACATCCGCACAGCGTCAACTGGTTCGAGATTCCCGTCACCAACCTCGACAAGGCCGCCGCGCTCTACGCCACCACGCTCGGGCTCGAGCTCAAGCGCGAGGTGGTTTTCGGAGTCCCGCACGCGATCCTGGCGGCCGGAGACGAAGCGTCTGGCCGCGGGGTCATGGGCACGTTGATCAGCGATCCGAAGCGGGCCCCCCGGCGCGGCGTCGGGACGGTGGTGTTCCTCCATGCGAGAGATGGTGTTCCTGCCTGTCTGGCGTGCGCGGTCTTGGCCGGCGCCAAGGTCGTGCAGCCGACCACCGACATCGGACCGTTCGGGACCGCCGCGCAGTTCGAAGATCTCGACGGCAACGTCATCGGGCTCCACGCCCCGCGGTGATCACGGCACGGTTCGAAGCGGTTCACAGGCGGCACCGGGCTCCACGGCCCGGCGAAAGGACACGACATGACGCTTCATCACACGACGACGTTTGCACGCCGGGCCGACCTGGAGCCGAGGCCCTCGCCGTGACGGCGATCCGGGCTACAGTGGCCGCCGTGGCGACCAGCCCTCGCAAGAAGGCGAAGCGAACCGGTGAGGCCCCGGCCGCACCCGCGGTCATCTCCGGGCCCAAGTCCGGGACCGGGTCCGGGCCAGGGCCCAGGCGCGGCAACGCCGGGTTCCAGCTTGCCTCGCCGTACCAGCCCGCCGGCGATCAGCCCAAGGCGATCGGCGAGCTGATCGAGGGGCTCGACCGCGGCGACGAGGCGCAGGTGTTGCTGGGGATCACCGGCTCCGGCAAGACGTTCTCGATCGCGAACGTGATCGCCGCCGTCGATCGGCCGACGCTGATCATCGCCCACAACAAGATCCTCGCGGCGCAGCTCTACGGCGAGTTCAAGGAGCTGTTCCCCGCCGCCGCCGTGCACTACTTCGTCAGCTACTACGACTACTACCAGCCCGAGGCCTACGTCCCGACGACCGACACGTTCATCGAGAAGGACTCGATCGTGAACGAGGAGATCGATCGGATGCGGCACGCGGCGACGTTCGCCCTGCTGTCGCGGCGCGACGTCATCATCGTCGCGTCGGTGTCGTGCATCTACGGCATCGGCGCGCGCGAGACGTACGCGGCGATGACCTGCGAGCTCGACGTCGGGACCGCGGTCGATCGCGACAGCGTGCTGCGCCGGTTGATCGAGCTGCAATACGAGCGCAACGACGTCGACTTCCACCGCGGCACGTTCCGCGTGCGGGGCGACACCGTCGAGGTGTTCCCGGCGTACGAGGCCGACACGGCGATCCGGATCGAGTGGTGGGGCGACCAGGTCGAGGCGATCAGCGAGATCGACCCGCTGCGCGGCGGGGTCAAGCGCAAGATGGAGCGCGCGGTCGTGTTCGCGGCCTCGCACTACGCGACTCCCGACGACACGATGCGGCGCGCGACGCAGACGATCCGCGAGGAGCTCAAGCAGCAGCTCGAGGTGCTGTCGCAGCAGGGCAAGCTGCTCGAGCGCCAGCGGCTCGAGCAGCGCACGATGTACGATCTCGAGTCGATCGAGCAGATGGGGTTCTGCTCGGGGATCGAGAACTACTCGCGGCACCTGACCGGCCGGTCGCCCGGCGAGCCGCCGCCGACCCTGATGGACTACTTCGACGACGACTACCTGCTCATCATCGACGAGTCGCATCAGACGGTCCCGCAGGTCGGCGCGATGTACAACGGCGACCGCTCGCGCAAGGAGACCCTCGTCGAGTTCGGGTTCCGGCTGCCGAGCGCGCTCGACAACCGGCCGCTCCGGTTCGATGAGTGGCGCCAGCGGGCCCGCCAGACGATCTACGTCTCGGCGACCCCGGCGGAGTGGGAGCTCGCGCAGGCCAAGGGCGTGATCGTCGAGCAGATCATCCGGCCGACCGGCCTGCTCGATCCCGAGGTGGCCGTCCGGCCGGTGGCGCACCAGGTCGACGATCTGCTCGCCGAGATCCGCGAGCGGGCCGCCGCCGGCGACCGCGTCCTGGTCACCACGCTGACCAAGCGGATGGCCGAGGATCTCACCGAGTACTATCGCGAGATCGGCGTGCGGGTGCGTTACCTCCACTCCGACGTCGACACCCTCGAGCGCATCCAGATCATCCGCGATCTCCGGCGCGGCGAGTTCGACGTGCTCGTCGGGATCAACCTCCTGCGCGAGGGCCTCGACATCCCCGAGGTCTCGCTCGTCGGCATCCTCGACGCCGACAAGGAAGGCTTCCTGCGCAGCGAGCGCTCGCTGATCCAGACGATCGGCCGCGCGGCGCGCAACCTGCGCGGCAAGGTGCTGCTGTACGCCGACAAGGAGACCGAGTCGATCAAGCTCGCGGTCGGCGAGACCAACCGCCGGCGCACCGTCCAGCAGGCGTTCAACGACCAGCACGGCATCGTGCCCAGGTCGGCGAGCCGCGCGATCATGGAGATGCAGATCGCCGAGCCGCTGCCCCAGAAGGGCCGGCGGTCGGCGCAGGTCGGCGCGATCGACCTCAAGAAGATCGACGACCTCGGCTCGCTGCGCGCGGCGATCGACAAGCTGCGCGGCGAGATGAAGCAAGCCGCCGCCGATCTGGAGTTCGAGCGCGCCGCAGCGCTGCGCGACAAGGCCCGCGAGCTCGAGCAGATCGAGCTGCAGATGAGGTAGGCCCGGCGCGCATGGGCGACAGGGACGAACGTACAGCCAGGCCCAGGCCGCGGACCGTGCGCGACGCGATCCGTGGGTTCTACGCGGTGCTCGATCGGGACGACGAGGCGCTGGCGCGCTCGCTGGCCGGCGAGGCGCGGGTGCTGCAGGTCCGGATCAAGCCCAGCGCCGGCCGCTGCGACGTCGCGGAGCTGGTGCGGATCGCCCGGATGGCACGGCGGGTCTGCGATGACGCCGGCGCGGCGTTGATCGTCAACGACCGGATCGATGTCGCGCTCGCCGCCGGCGCCGATGGCGTGCACCTGGGCCAGACCGATCTACCGATCGAGGCCGCGCGGCGGGTCTCGGGCAAGCTCTGGATCGGGATCTCGACCCACAACGTCGCGCAGGTGCGCGCGGCGTGCGACGCGGGCGCGGACTACCTCGGGTTTGGTCCGGTGTTCGCCACGTCGACGAAGCAGCACCCCGATCCCGTGCAGGGCGTCGCAGGGCTGCGCGCGGCGGTCGCCGCGGCCGGGGACCGACCCATCGTCGCGATCGGCGGGATCACGGCGGCGAACGTCGACGACATCTACTGCACTGGCGCACATGCGATCTGTGCGATCAGCGCGGTGAACGAGGCGCGTGATCCACGCAACACCGCTCGACAGTTTGGTGCGGCGTCTGGAGCGCATCGCGCGCGGCAAAATGCCACGTGAGCCCGCGCGGATTGCCAACGATTCCGAGCTGTATCAGGATGCGCGCCACGGTGTGCGCCGAGTGAATAGTCGAAGCGCGCGGCCGTCGAAGCCAAGCACTGCCAACCCAAGGATTGTACCCGCCATGTCGAAGCTCGGATTATTTGCGACGCTCACTGTCATCATCGGCGCCTTCACGTTCGCGACGCTCTCGTCGCCGGCAGATGCGGACGATGCCGCCGCCGGCCCGTGCGTCCGCACCGACTTCAAGACCGAGCTCGTCAAGCAGGCGTGTGCGAAGGGCGGGCAGAAGGAGGCCAAGGAGGTGATGAAGAAGTTCATGAAGGACAACAAGATCAAGACCTGCAACCAGTGCCACGCGAAGCTGGCGCCGAAGTACGAGAACAAGCCGGACGCGCTCGAGCAGTATCAGAAGCTCGGCGGCAAGTAACGCGAGGGACGGTCTGCGTGCTCGGCGACGGCCGGCGCGCGTAGCACCGGTGGTTCTGTAGGCGCGCGGGACCGCTCCGAGGATCGGCCTCACAGGGCGAGGGCGCGCGAACGCGTGACGCGGCCGCCGCGGCGACGCACAGCAGCCGCACCGCCTTCAGGCGTGGGCGACGCGCTCGGGGCTCACGAGGTGCACTTCGCCTTGTTCTTGAGGTCCTTCTTGATCGTCTTGTCGAGCTCGTCGGCCTGCTTGATCACGTTGGACTTGGGATACTTCTGCTTGATGAGCCCCAGGTACGTGCGGGCCTCGGTGCAGTTCTTGAGCTGACCGGCGGCGAGCGCCGCGAAGTACAGGCCGTCGTCGGCGAGCGCGCTGTCGGGGTACTTGTCGTAGAGCTGCTGGTAGACGCCGATCGCGTGATCCCAGTCCTTCAGGTTCGAGTAGGACTGGCCGCGGAAGTAGACCGCGTCGTCGGCACGATCGTGGGTCGGGTACGTCTGCGTGAGCCGCTTGAAGACCTCGATCGCGTCGTTGTAGCGCGCGGCCTCGAACGCGGTCGAGCCGAGCTTCCACAGCTCCTCGGGCGAGGAGCTGGCGGTCGCCTTACCGCTCTCGATCTGGACGACCCGCTGCTCGATCGCGTCCAGCCGGGCGTCGTTGCCCTTGCGATAGGTATCGAACGCCTGCTTGAGCTCGTTGATCGAGTTATTGACCGTGGTGACGAGCCCGTTCGCGGTGCGGACGTCGTTGCGCAGCGAATCGACATCGGCGCCGATGTCGGCGCTGTTGCGCTTCAAGACCTTGGTCGCGTCCTCGAGGACCTTCTGGAGCTGCGCGATCTGATCGTCGAGCGCCTTCTCCTTGGTGTCCAGCCGGCTCTGGACCCGCGTGAGGTCCTTGCGGAGCAGATCGCCTTCGCTCTTCGTCGTGACCCAGAAGCAGCCCGAGCCGGCGACCGACGCGAACAGCGCCGGGAGCGACGCGGAGAGCCAGGGCCGACACAGGGAGAACCAGTCGAGTTTCTTCACGAGCGCCTCCGTTAGTGCCACTGGAACTCGACCCGGCGGTCGCGATCGTCGCCCAGGCCGCTTGGCTCGGTCTCGCCCTTGGGGACGACCTGAAGCCGCGCGGGGTCGCTGCCGAGCCGTGCCATGAAGTCCGCGACCGCCTGGGCGCGGCGCTCGGACAGGGCGATGTAGTATTCCTCGGTCCCCGACGTGTCGGTGTGGCCGATCAGGTACACGTTCTTGCCCTTGGTCTTCTCGATGCACGTGACGTTGGCGGTGAGCCGGTCGCGCTCGCTGGCCTGGACGCTCGAGTCGTCGTAGCCGAAAAACACCGTCGACAGCGTGCAGGTGGCGTCGCCGGAGCTCGCGGTTCCGGACTTGCGGCACAGCCCGTTGATGCAATCCTCGTCGTCGGCGCACTCGTCGTCCTTGCTGCACTTCTTGGCGGGCTGGCACGCGCCCGCGCTGCAGGTGCCCCCGGCGCACTCGCCGTCGGTCGCGCACGCCTTGCACTTGCCGGCCTGGCAGACCTTGCCGTCTTTACAGTCCTGGTCGCTCTCGCACTCCGGCGCCGTCACGCAGGCGTTCGCCTTGCAGTGCTTGCCGGCCTGGCACTGCGCGTTGCTGGTGCACTCGACGCACGTGTTCGCGGAGCACACGAGCTTGTTCTTGCAATCCTTGTCGGTCTTGCACCCGGGCTTCTTCGATGAGTCACCGCAGCTGGCCGCGGCGAAGCCCAGCACCAGGGCGAACGCCGCCACCAGGATGGCCCCACCAAACGCTGACAACGAACGATGCATGGTCTGGAACCTAAAGGCCTTCGGTACGTTAGTCAATTCCGCGCCGTGACCGAGGGTGGCAGGTAGGCGAGAGATCGAGCACGGGGGAGGGGCCCGGCGTCACTTTGGCCCGAGGGAATCCCGGGGGATGCTAGGTTCGCGGGGATGGCGCGCAGCACGCTCCTCGTGATCGATGACGAGCCCAATATCCTCACCACGGTGCGGAGGTCGCTCGAGCTCGAGGGCTACGCCGTCGAGGTCGCCGCCAACGGGGCGCACGGCCTTGCGAAGATCGCCGACAACGACATCGACCTGGTGCTGCTCGACGTGATGATGCCGGGCGAGAGCGGCCTGGAGGTCTTGCCGAAGATCCGGGTCGCGAGCCCCGAGACGGTCGTCGTCATGATGTCGGGCAACGCGACCATCGAGACCGCGGTGTCGGCGACCAAGGCCGGCGCGCACGACTTCATCGAGAAGCCGCTGTCGGGCGACAAGCTGCTCCTGACGGTGCAGAACGCGCTCACGTTCGCGCGCCTGCGTCACGAGAACGCCCGGCTGCGCGGCCGGGCCCAGTCCGACTTCGCGATGATCGGCAAGGGCGCGGCGATGCGCGCGATCTTCGACAAGGTCGGCAAGACCGCGCCGAGCTCGGGCCGCGTGCTGATCACCGGAGAGAACGGCACCGGCAAGGAGCTGGTCGCGCGCGCGATCCACGAGCACAGCAAGCGCTCCGACGGGCCGTTCGTGAAGCTCAACTGCGCGGCGATCCCGAGCGAGCTGATCGAGAGCGAGCTGTTCGGACACGAGAAGGGCGCGTTCACCGGGGCGACGCAGCAGCGCCGCGGAAAGTTCGAGCTCGCCGATGGCGGCACGCTGTTCCTCGACGAGGTGGGCGACATGAACCCCAGCGCCCAGGCCAAGGTGCTGCGCGTGCTGCAGGAGAACGAGCTCGAACGCGTCGGCGGTGCCGAGACGATCAAGGTCGACGTGCGCGTCGTGGCCGCGACCAACAAGGATCTCCAGGCCGAGATCGCCGCCGGCCGGTTCCGGGAGGATCTGTTCTACCGGCTGGCGGTCGTGCCGATCGAGCTCCCGCCGCTGCGCGCGCGCCGCGAGGACATCCCCGTGCTGGTCGAGCACCTGATCGGCCACGTCTGCGCCGACAACGACCGCCGGCAGAAGCGCGTGGCGGCGTCGGCGATGACGTTGATCATGCAGCACGACTGGCCGGGCAACGTCCGCGAGCTGAAGAACGTGGTCGAGCGGCTCGCGATCCTCACCGGCGACGCCGAGGTCATCACCGAGGCCGACGTCGGCGACGCGCTGCCCCGCGTCAAGGCGGTGAAGCCCGAGTTCACGCGCGGCACGCCGTTCAAGGACCTGGTGGCGGCGGCCGAGCGAGAGATCATCATGGCCGCGCTCGAGGCCAACGATCACCACGTCTCGAACACCGCCCGCGAGCTCCAGCTCGAGCGCAGCCACCTCTACAAGAAGATGCGCGCGCTCGGCATCGATCATCGCGCCGACGACGAGGCCGCGGGCTGACGCGGACCGGGTGCCGGGTGGCGCCGATCGGACTCCTCGCCGGCTAGTAGCCGGCGAGGAGTCTGGTGTTAAACGTTTTCGGCAACAATCGCGCCAGAGAAACACGATCGAAATCGATCACTTGCGAGGGCGATTTTTCGCCGAGGGCCGTTCGACACCAAGGGGTTCCAGCCGCCGGAGCGCTATCCGTTCCAGCCGCCGGAGCGCTATCCGTTCCAG
>Ga0137459_1000273_pt1 | contig 19167 bp, 5 predicted proteins | sample EasRivERMGT700_2_FD_104908 | JGI IMG/M metagenome (GOLD analysis project Ga0137459, IMG submission 104908) | Soil microbial communities from meander-bound floodplain in the East River, Colorado, USA - East River MetaG ERMGT700_2 | ecosystem: Environmental > Terrestrial > Soil > Floodplain ...
ATACCAGAGCGACTTCGCCCGCAAGTATTACGGCCAGGGCGTGGCTGAAGGTCGCGAACAGGGCCGACAAGCAGGCCGCGAAGAGGGCCGACAAGCAGGCCGCGAAGAGGGCCGACAAGCAGGCCGCGAAGAGGGCCGACAAGCAGGTCGACAAGACGGGCTGCGAGCAGCGGTGGTCGCGCTCGCTCGCCTCAAGCTCGAGACGCTGTCCGACGGTGATATCGCGGCGATCGAAGCCGTGTCCGACCAGCGCGTCTTGACCGAGCTGGTCACCTCGCTCGGCCAGGCAAGCAGTGTCATCGAAGGCCGCGCCTCGCTGGATCGCGCAATCGCCCGCTAGGAACGCGTCTTTCCCATCACCGCTTACTACTTACCCGACGACGGTTAGCCATGCCGATCCGCTACATCACCGAGGACACGCGGTCCGAGGAGCAGGTCAGCGCCGACGACCGCGTTCGCGAGGAGATCGAGTGCACCGGCGGCGCTTGGGCACAAATGAGCGCTGAACAACGCGCGCTGATTCGCGCTCGCCTGCACGACAAGAAGCACCGAGCCCAGGTCGCTCGCGCCCGCAAGCAGGCGGAACAGAAAACTCTCGAGGAACGTGTCGCGCAACTCGAGGAGCGGCTCGCGCGGCTTGGAGGCTGACGGACCACACGGCGCGCTCGCTCGTGCGTACAGCGCCGCCCTCGGCGGGCGCCACGTGGCGGCATTGGTTCGCGACGGCGACTCCTCCGTCGCGAGGAGGAGCTGCCGGTGCACGCGAGCCTCGGGAGATGCCTCGCTGAGCGGTCGCGGCTCGTCAACGCGCGCGCCAGGCGAGGGAGGCCTCGGTGAGCGGTAGCTTCCACGCCATCGACTGCGGGGCACAGGTAGATGAGTGTTGCGCCGGCGGGTCCTGCACGATCCGGCCGTACGCTGTCTCCCGCGAGACGAGGCCTGCCCTCGCCGTGAGCGCGCGTGTTCGCGTTCTCCACGAGAGTACGAGCGACGGCCCGGCGAGCGCCCCGGTCGGGACGTCGCGCGCCAGCGCCGAGCGCGGGCTCAGTCCTCGGGAGGCAGCCGCACCACGGTCGCCTGGGCCACCGCCGCCTCGAACTGGCGCTCGAGCACGGCGAAGTCGCGCTCCTCGTCGCGCTCCGCTGCCGCCGCATGCTCGGTCTTCGTCAGGGCCTCCACGAGGAGAGCGCGGGGTACGAACGCGACGCCGTCGCGGTCGGCCAGGACGAGGTCGCCCGGCCTGACGCGCGCTCCGCCGCAGCTCACCGTGCCGCCGATCACCGCCGCGTGCGTCTTGGTGGCCCTCCGCGGCGTGACGGCGCGCGCGTACACCGGCATGCCGAGGCGCTCGAGATCCGCGACGTCGCGGACGGCACCGTCGACGATGCAGCCGCGGACGCCGCGCGACAGGGCCATGCGGGCGAGCCGGCCACCGACCAGCGCCGCGATCGCCTCGCCGCCGCCGTCGATCACGAGCACGTCTCCGGGGCTCGCGACGAGCGAGGCCATCAGGGCGCCGAGGTTGTCGCCCGCCGGCAAGCGCACCGTGAACGCGACGCCGACGAACGCGGGGGATGGCCAGACCGGACGGATCCCGGCGTGACACACGGCGAGCGCGTCGCCCAGCGCGTTGGCGAGATCGGGCGTGCGAAGCGGCGCGAACCGATCGACCAGCTCCAGCGGCGGCCGCCGGACGTCGTGGATGTGGAGGAGGGTGGGAGGCATGGCGGCAACGCGCGACGTTCGCTCGTCGTCACGTCGTTCTCAAGGCATCCCGGTCCCGGTCATCAGCGTGCGGGCCCGGGCGTCGGCGATCCTGGCGGCCAGGTCGGCCCACGGCTGGCCCGCGGCCTCGACGACCGTGGCGAGGCCGATGTCGACGACGGCCTGGTCGGTACCGGGCGCGAAGATCGGGTCGACCCAGCGCGCGCCGGGATCCAGAGCGTCGAGGACAGGCGCGATCAGCGCGGTCAGCGCGACGAGCTCCTGGACCCGCGCGGCCACCACGGCACCGATCGGCGGGGCGAGCGCCCGGGCACCCGCGCTGCGGATTGTATCGACCGCGCTGCGTGCCTGGTCGCCTCGGTCGATCACGATGACGACGTCCCCGGCGCAGAGCCCGCCCAGCTCGCGAGCGACGCGGCTGGTCGCGACGACGATCACCCGGTCGCCGGCCGGACGGTCCGGCGCGAGCGCGAAGCCGGCCGCCGCGAGCCGGTCGGCGACCTGGCGGAGGCGTGGATCGCGGTCCGCCGGCAACCACACGCCCGCGGATCCGGCGGGCGACGCCACCGCCACCGCCGCACGGATCGCGTCGTGCCAGAGGTCCTGCCAGGCGCAGGGGAAGGTGCGCTGGCGGCACGCGGGCAGGCCGGCCTGGCCGGCGAGGCGGGTGTCGACGAGCAGGTAGTCGGGTTGCCGGTACGCGCCGAGCTCGCCCGGTCCCGGCCACCGCACGGACGCTCCGACCAGCGAGCCGGATTGCCACGGCAGCGCGCCGTCGAACGGGAAGACGTCGTCGGGCACGATGTGCAGGACGCTCGGGACGTGATAGCGCGCGGCGCGGACCGCGAGATCCGCGCACCAGAGCTCGACGCCGGCGCGCTCGCGCGCGACGATCCGGCCCGCGATCGCGTTGACCAGCCCCGTGGTCGGCTCGGCCGAGCCGGAGGGCTTGCTGGCCTCGGCGGCGCGCTCGAACACCTCCGGCGGGAACACGAACTGATCGAGGCAGCTCGCCTTGCGGGCTTCGCGTCCGACCCGGACCATGAAGTCGGTCAGCGACAGGCCGCGCTGCCTGGCCTGCGCGGTGACCGCCGGCACGTTGCGCGAGTGCAGCATCGAGGCTCCCGAGACGACGTGCGTCGGGTGATTGCCCTTGTCCTCGAACAGCACGCGGTACATCGCCGACAGCCGGGCGATCGGCTCGAGGTCGATCTCGGGCTCGTGCCCCATCGCCTGCAGCGCGAGCAGCAGCTGCTCGGTCGGCGCGTTGCCCGTGGCCCGCCCGAGCCCGTTGAGCGTGCAATCGACCAGGGTCGCGCCTGCCTCGACGGCGGCGAGGCTATTGGCCACCGCCATCCCGAGGTTGTTGTGCGCGTGCAGCCCGATCTCGATATCCGATACGTCGCGCACCGCGCGGACGTAGTCCCTGACCTCGGCGGGCTGCATGCCTCCGGCCGAGTCCACGACGAACCACCACTCGGCGCCGGCGCGCTGGCTCAGCGCGGCCAGCCGGGCGATCTCGCGCGGCGGCAAGAGGTAGGTCTGCATGCAGTTGATCGAGACGGTCAGGCCGAGCGCGCGGGCACGCTCGATGTAGCGCAGGTTCGCGGGCGTGAGGTCGCTCGGCATGAACGCGAGCCGGACGAAGTCCATGCCGGCGGCGGCGACCTCGTCGAGGTAGTCGATCGGACAGAACAGGTCGCCGGCGACGAACAGCACACCGACTTTCGCCCGGCGAGCGGTCGCCCTGCCCGTGGTCATGTGCGCGTGGTCGCCGGCGGCGGGCCGATCCTTGGGCCGCGTCGCGCTCGAGAACTTGTGGGCCCCGACGCCCATCCCATAGCCGATCTCGATGTAGGACACGCCGGCGAGCTCGAGCGTGCTCACGACGAGCGCGACGTCCTCTTCCGTGAACTGGTGCGAGATCTCGTATCCACCGTCACGAATGGTTGTGTCGAGCAGGTGTACTTTCACATCGCCACTATACGTCTCGGGCACGCGCGTTAGGCACAAGATTACAGCCGGCGCGCAAACTCGTGGAGAGGCCGAGGCTCACCGCGAGACACGTTCACGCTCGGTCGCGACGTCGCCGTTCCTGCGGCTGCTACTTCGCCGCTACCGCGGCTGCTACTTCGTGGGCGGCGCGTCGCCGGCCGGCCCGAGCCGGTAGATCTCGCCCGCCGGCGAACGGTCGATCAGCACCGCGTGGATCGCGAGCCACGCCGCCAGCTCGCCGTCGATCGGCTTCTGGTGGACGTGGACGTAGAACCGCGCGCCGCGCGCCGTGACCTCGGCGAGCCGGGCGGCCCCGGCGAGGTCGTTGGGCAAGGCCCAGCCGTGCGTGCGCGACAGGTAGAACACCCGCGGATCCTCGAAGTTGTTCACGGTCCGCCACTCGGGGTCGTAGGCCGCCGCGCGCGCGCGCACCGCGACGAGCGTCCCCGGGGCGGCGAGCCCGGCGAGCCGGGCGCCGAGCGCGGTCTCCGGCTCGGGCGGCAGCGCGCGGAGGAAGCGCACGCCACGCGCGCCGAGGGCCAGCGCGGCGACGACGAGCCCGGCGGCCAGCGCCCGCGGAACGATCCGGCCGAGGCGCGATCGGGCCTCGCGCGCGCCGAGCTCGGCGGCCGCCGCGGCGACCAGCCAGCCGCCGAGCACGATGTGCGGCAGGTGGTAGTGCGTGCCGAACGGGCCGGACATGTAGCGCAGCGCGACCAGGCAGATGGCGAGCGCGCCGGCGGCGAGCGCGATCGGCTCCGGGCCGAGCCGGCGCCGCCACACGAGGTAGAGCGCGGCCGGGATCGCGGGCACGCCGACGCCCCACAGCACGCCGTAGCGCGCGAGCCCGAGCCAGGTCTCGGCCGACGCCAGCATGGCAGCCGCCGGGAGCTTGCTGTCGCCGCCGCTCAGCACGCCGAACGTGTTGCCGTAGGTGACGTAGAGGCTGCGCGCGAACCCGAGGTACGCGCCGACCACGACGAGCACCACGCCCCAGCCGATCCAGATCCGCACGTCACGCAGCGCGCGGCGATCGCGCAGCGCGCGGCGATCGCGCAGCACGAGCACGAACTGCGCGACGCCGAGCTCGAGCGTGGTCGGCTTGACGAGGCCCGCGATCGCGGTCGCCGCGATCCAGATCACCAGCGCAGCCCGCGCCGACCGCCCGCGGCGCGGCGCCTCGCCGGCCACCGGTCCCGCCGCGCGCACCGCGAGGTAGCGCACGAACGCGAGGAAGCCTACCGTGAACGCGAGCAGCGCCAGCGCATCGGGCTGGATCGACGTCGCGATCGCGATCGTGCCCTGGTGGCCGAGGATCGCCACCAGCGCGAGGTACGCGGCCGGCCCGCCGAACCGCCGCGCGAGCGCCGCGAACACCAGCGCGGCGGCGAGCATGGTGCACGCGAGCGAGATCAGCTGGCCCGGCCAGACGGTGTCGCCGGTGAGCCGCAGCGCGAGCGCGATCAGCGTCGGGTACAGCTGCAGCTCGGTCTCGACGTACCCCGGACCGTCGCCGCGCCAGTCGATGCGCGGCCGCAGCGGGTCGAGCTCCTCGAACGCCAGGTTGCGCGCGATCGCCTGGGTATCCGCCTGCCGCCAGCCCTGCCAGTCGTCGGTGATCGCGGCGGTGCGGCGGACCGCGAGCACGCCGGCGCACCACGCCAGCAGCGTGAGCACCGCCGCCACGCGCCACCGGGCCGACGCCGGCGCGCCCCCGGTCACGACTTCGAGCCGGGGATCAGCGCGGACAGCCAGCGCGACAGCCGCGACGCCGGGGGTGGCGGCGCCGGGGGCGGCTGCTTCGGAGGCTCGGCGGTGTGGGTGTCGTACTCGCGCGCGATCTGCTCGAGGGTCTGGAAGATGAACGTGCGCGGGCTGACGCGCTTGCCGGTGCGCGCCTCGAGCTTCGCGATCGCCTGCATGATCAGGAGCGAGTGGCCGCCGAGGTCGAGGAAGTTGTCGGTGACCGCGATGCGCTCGATCGAGAGCAGCTCGCGCCACACCGCGGCCACCAGCTGCTCGCCGCGCGTGCGTGGGCCACGCAACGTCGCGTCGGCCGCGGCGGCGGAGCCGGACGGTCCGTCGGGTGCCGGCAGCGCGCGCCGATCGACCTTGCCGTTCGGCGTCAGCGGGAACCGCTCGACGGTCACGAACACCGCCGGGACCATGTAGTCGGGCAGCGTGGCGCGCAGGTGCTCGCGCAGCACGGCGGACGACGGGGCGGCCGGCGGGCGCGCGACGACGTAGCCGACCAGCCGCTGCTCGCCGCCCGGGCCGGGCTGCGCGACGACGACCGCCTCGGCGACCTGCGGGTGACGCGCGAGCACGACCTCGATCTCGCCGAGCTCGATGCGGTAGCCGCGCACCTTGACCTGGAAGTCGGTGCGCCCGAGGTGCTGGAGCTGGCCGTCGGCGCGCCAGCGCGCCAGGTCGCCGGTGCGGTAGAGCCGCGCGCCGGGCACGGACGAGAACCGGTCGGGCACGAAGCGCTCGTTCGTGAGCTCGGGGCGCGCGTGGTAACCGAGCGCCACGCCGGCGCCGCCGATGTAGAGCTCGCCCGGCACGCCGATCGGCACCGGCGCCCCGGCGTCGTCGAGGATCCACACGGAGGTGTTGTCGATCGGCCGGCCGATCGTCACGCCGCCCTGGCCGAGCTCGACCCGGCTGCAGGTCGACCACACCGTGGTCTCGGTCGGTCCGTACATGTTCCACAAAAGGCCCACGCGGTGGAGCAGCGCCTCGGCGAGCTCGGGCGGCAGCGCCTCGCCGCCGCACAGCGCCTTGAACCCGGCGCCGCCGCGCCAGCCGGCCTCGAGCAGCATGCGCCAGGTCGCCGGGGTGGCTTGCATGACGGTCGCGCGCTGCTGCTCGAGCACGCCGCGCAGCGCGACGCCGTCGGTGGCCTGCTCGCGGGTCGCCAGCACGATCTCGGCGCCGACCGCGAGCGGCAACAGCAGCTCGAGCACCGCGATGTCGAACGACAGCGTGGTCACCGCGACCAGGCGATCGGCCTCGGTGAGGCCCGGCCGCTCGCGCATGCTGGCCAGGAAGTTGACGACCGCGCGCTGCGGGACGCGGACGCCCTTGGGCTTGCCGGTCGAGCCCGAGGTGTAGATGAGGTACGCCGCGTCGTCGGGGCCGACCGTCACGACGGCCGGGGCCGGCGGGGCCCCGCCGGCGAGCTCGTCGACCCGGAGCACGCGCGCCGGATCGAGCGCGAGCTCGGCGAGCGACAGGCCGTCGATGGTGTTGCCGTTGCCGCCGCCGGTCGCCGGGAGCGCCTGATCGGTGATCACGACCTTGGCGCCGGCGTCGGCGAGCATGAACGCCAGGCGCGACGCCGGGAACCCGGGATCGAGCGGGACGTAGGTCGCGCCGGCGGCGAGCGCGCCGAGCACGGCCGCGAGCATGGTCGGCGTGCGGTCGAGCAGCAGCGCGACGACGTCGCCGCGCTGGACGCCGCGTGCGGCGAGCGCCGCGGCCACGCGATCGCGCTCGGCCGCCAGCTGGGCGTAGGTGACAGCGGCGGCACCCTGGCGCACCGCCACGCGATCGCCGTGCCGGCCGAGCGGCGCGAACAGCTGGGTCAGCGTGGCGTCGGCCGCGAGCGGGCGCTCGGTCCGGTTCCACGCGACGAGCTGGTCGCGCTCCTCGCCGGTGACCTCGAGCAACGCCCGCACCGGGCGATCCGGGTGGGCCGCGATCGCCTCGGCGAGCGCGAGGAAGCGGCGGCGCCAGCGCTGCGCGGTCGCCGGCTCGAGGATGTCGGTGTTGTAGTTGAGGCCGCCGACCAGGCCGTCGACGCCGTCGAGGAACCACAGCGCGACGTCCTGCGCCGCCGAGGGCTGGAACACCGGCAGGTTGTGGTGCTCGAGATCGCCCCAGCGCGGCGGCCGCTGGCGCGCGTCCTGGTACGAGAAGAACGCCTGGTAGATCGGGAACCGGCTCTCGTCGCGCTTGGTGTCCAGCACGCGCACCAGGTGCTCGAACGGGACGTCCTGCGCGCCGAACGCCTCGACGGTCTCGGCGCGGACGCGGCGCAGCAGCTCGAGGAAGCTGGCGTCCGGATCGACCTTCAGGCGGAGCGGCAGGGCGTTGACGAAGAACCCCATGACCTGCTCGAGCTCCGGCAGGCTGCGGCCGCGCACCGGCGTGCCGACGATGATCTCGGGCTGCCGGGTGAGCTGGTGGAGCAGCGCCGTCCACGCACCGAGCAAGGTCATGAACAAGGTCGCGCCCTCGCGGAGGCCGACCGTGCGCAGCGCCGCCGTGGTGGCGGCCGGGATCGACAGCCACTCGGTCGAGCCGTCGCCGGTCTGCACCGGCGGGCGCGGGTGATCGGTCGGCAGGTCGAGCGCGTCGGGCGCACCGACGAGCTTGCCGCGCCAGTGCTCGAGCTGGCGGGTCAGCTCGGGGCCGGTCAGCCAGTCGCGGTGCCAGACGGTGAAGTCGGCGTACGACACGGCGGGCAGCGGGCGATCCACCGGCTTGCCGGCGAGCTGGGCGGCGTAGAGCGCCGACATCTCCTCGTAGAGCAGGTCGAACGACCAGCCGTCCCAGATGATGTGGTGTGCCATGAAGAACAGCACGTGGTGGTCGGGAGCCAGCCGGTACAGGCGGACCCGGAACAGCGGCGCATGCGTCAGATCGAACGGCCGCGCGATCTCGATCTCGAGGCGGCGGGCGAGCTGGGGCTCGCGCTGATCGACGGGCAGCGTCGATAGATCCTCGAACGGGATCGTCGTGTCGACGTCGTCGATGACGAGCTGCGCCGGGGCGTCGCCGACCGTACCGACCGCGGTGCGCAAGACGGGCTGGCGCCGCACCAGCTCGGCGAACGCGCGGCCGAGCGCGGCGGCGTCGAGCGCGCCGTGCAGGCGGTGGGCCGACGGCACGTTGAACACGGTGCGGCCGAGCTGGAGCTGCTCGAGGTACCAGATGCGCTGCTGCATCAGCGACAACGGCGCCGGCGTGGTCTCGGCCCGCCGCGCGATCCGCTGCGGCGCATCGGCGTCGCGGACGCGCGCCCCGTCGAGCCACGCCGACAGGCTGGCGACCGTCGGGTGCTCGAAGCCGGCGCGCATCGGCACGGCGCGCGTGAGGGTGCGCGACAGCCGCGCGGTCATCTGCGCGACCAGGAGCGAGTGGCCGCCGAGCGCGAAGAAGTCGTCGAGCACGCTGAGCCGCGGCAGCGCCAGGGTCTCCTGGTAGGCCGCCGCCACGATCTCCTCGGTGGGCGTCCGCGGCGCGACCGCCGAGCCCTGACCGGCGAGCGCGGGCCCCGACGGCGCCGGGAGCGCCTTGCGATCGACCTTGCCGCTGCCGGTGAGCGGCAGCGCGGCGAGCGCGACGAAGCGCGCCGGGATCATGTAGTCGGGCAACGCGCGCGCGAGGTGGTCGCGGAGCGCGTCATCCGACGGTGCGCCGTTGCCGGCGCGATCGCCACCGGCGGCGCCGCGCGCGCGCGGCACGACATACCCGACGAGCCGGACGTCGCCCGGGCGATCCTCGCGGGTGACCACGGCGGCCTGGGCGATCGCCGGGTGGCGCGCGAGCGCGACCTCGATCTCGCCGAGCTCGATCCGGTAGCCACGCACCTTGACCTGGAAGTCGGTGCGGCCGAGGCACTCGAGCGCGCCCTTGCCGTCGGGGCCGTCGGCGCCGCCCCGCCAGCGGCCGAGATCGCCCGTGCGGTACATCCGCGCGCCGGGCTCGACGCGCGACGGATCGTGCGGGAAGCGCTCGGCGGTGAGCTCGGGCCGGTTCAGGTAGCCCAGCGTCACGCCGTCGCCGCCGATGAACAGCTCGCCGACGACGCCGACCGGCACCGGCTGGAGATCCTCGTCGAGGACGTGGACCTTGGTGTTCGCGATCGGGTGCCCGATCAGGATCGGTCCGTCGGCGCGGTCGAGGTGGTGGACGGTCGACCACACCGTGGTCTCGGTCGGGCCGTACATGTTCCACAGCCGGCCGACGCGCGACGCAAGCTGCGCCGCGAGATCGCGCGGCAGGCCCTCGCCGCCGCACAGCGCGGTGAGGCCGGGGGCGCCGCGCCAGCCGGTCTCGATCAACAGGCGCCAGGTCGCCGGGGTCGCCTGCAGCATGGTCGCGTGGTGCTGCGCGAGCAGGCCGCCGAGCGCGAGGCCATCGGTGGCCTCCGCGCGGGTCGCCAGCACGATCTCGGCGCCGACCGCGAGCGGCAGCAAGAGCTCGAGCACGGCGATGTCGAACGACAGCGTGGTGACGGCGAGCACGACGTCGCGCGCGGACATGCCCGGCTCGCGCGCGATGCTGGTCAGGAAGTTGACGACGGCGCGGTGCGGGACGCACACGCCCTTGGGCTTGCCGGTGGATCCGGAGGTGTAGATGACGTACGCGGGGTCGTCGACGCCGGGAGCCGCGCCGAGAAGCCCGATCGCCGGCGCGGACGCGGGCTCGGCGTGCGCGGGGACGTCATCGAGCATGACGGCGGGGACCGCGCCGATGACCATGGCCGACGCCGCCGCGATCGCGCTGGTGGTGACGATCGCGGTGAGCTCGGCGTCCTCGACCATGAAGCGCAGGCGGTCCGCCGGGAACGCGGGATCGAGCGGCACGTAGGCCGCACCGGCGGACAACGTCCCGAGGATCGCGGGCAACAGATCGAGATCGCGGTCGACGAGCAGGCCGACGCGATCGCCGGGCCGCACGCCGGGCGCGCGCAACTCGGCGGCGATCGCGGCCGCGCGGGCCTCGAGCTGGCCATAGGTGAGGGTCTTGCCGCGGCTGCGCACGGCGACCCGGTCGGGCGCGCGGCGCGCCGTGGCGGTGATCAGCTCCTCGATGCGCGTCGTGCGCGGGTAGTCGGCCTCGGTCCGGTTCCACGCGGCGAGGGCGCGGCGGTCGGCCTCGGACAGGATCGGCAGCTTGCCGATCGCCTGGTTCGGATCGGCGATGGCGCCGCGCAGCAGCGTCTCGAACGCGGCGAGCCAGCGCCGCACCGTGGCGGCGTCGAACAGGTCGCGGTTGTACTGGCACTCGAGCCGCATCCCGGCGCCGGTGTCGACCGCGTTGATGAACAGCTCGAACGTCTCGTGGATGCGCGCGTTCGACGCGAGCTCCAGCGCGACGCCCGGCAGGGCGTGGCCCTCGCCGGTCAGCGCCTGGTCGATGTTGAACACCACGCTGATCAGCGGCAGCCGGCTCGGGTCGCGCGCGATCGGCAGCACCTGCAGCACGCGGCCGAACGTGACGTCCTGGTGGTCGTAGGCGTCGAGCATCGTGGCGCGCGACGTCTTGACGTGATCGGCGAACCGCTCGCCGCGCGCGAGCCGGTTGCGCAGCGGCAGCATGTGGACGCAGTGGCCGATCAGGCCCTCGAGGCCGCCCGCGGCCTGGCCGGCGGCCGGGACGCCGACCACGAGGTCGGTCGCGCCGGTCAGCCGGTGGAGCAGCACGTCGAACCCGGCGAGCAGCGTCGCGAACATGCTCGCGCCGAGGCCGGCGCCCAGCTTCTTGACCTGGGCCAGGAGCTCGGCGGGCAACATGTGGTCCTCGCGGCCGGCGCGCGTCGTGCGCACCGGCGGGCGCGGCCGATCGGTCGGCAGATCGAGCGCCGGCACGCCGGCGGCGAGCTGCTCGATCCACCAGCGCTCGTTGGCCTGGACGTCGGCGGAGCTCGCGCGCGCGGCGCAGCCGGCGGCGTAGTCGAGGAACGACGGCGCGGCGGGCAGCGGCGTCGTGCGCGAGCCGGTGGCCAGGCCGTACAGCGCGGCCAGATCCTTGACCAGCACCCAGTACGACCAGCCGTCGAGCACGATGTGGTGGCCGGTGAACACGAGCACGTGGTGATCGGGCGTGAAGCGCACCAGCTCGGCGCGCACCAGCGGCCCGTGCTCCAGATCGAACGGCTCGGTGACGTGGCGCGCGGCGATCGCGGCGAGCTCCGCGTCGCGCTCGCCGGGCGCAAGGCCGCCGAGATCGCGCAGCGGGACCTCGAAATCGGGCGCGATGATCTGGGAAGCGCGCACGGTCAGGCCGTCGGCGGCAAACGTCGCGCGCAGCGCGTCGTGGCGGACCGGCAGCTCGCGCACCGCGTGGCGCAGCGCGGCGATGTCGAGCTCGCCGCGCAGGTGCAGCGAGACCGATTCGTTGTACGCCAGCGACGCCTCGGGCCCGAGCCCCGCGGCGAGCCAGACCTCGCGCTGCGGCTCGGTCGACGGAGCCTCGCGCATGCCGACCTCGGCGTCGACCGCGACCACCGTGCGGGCCGCCGGGAAGAACCCGCTGGCCTGCATCTCGCCGGCCGCCGCCTGGTACGCCGCGACGATCGCCGCGATGTCGTCGTCGGTGTGCGCCGTGGTGAGGAAGCACGGGAAGTTGTCGAGGATGTGGATGCCGCGGTCGCGCAGCATCGCGTAGATGAGGTCGCCGTACGGCAGATCCTCGGTGAACACGTTGCGCCACAGCGACGCGAACGTGTTGAGCTTGAACGGCGCGCCGAGCTCGGCCATGACGGCGTTGACCTGGCCGACCATGCCGGCGGTCTTCGCGGTGAGCCGCTGCTGCAGCGCGGGACCGGCGTCGCGCAGGTGGGCGAGCACGGCGCGCGCGGCCGCGAGCGCGAGCGGGTGGCGGACGAACGTGCCGGCGAAGTAGGTCACGCCGACCGTCGGGATCGAGGCGTCGCCGTACTGCCAGTGCCCGCCGTCGAGCGCGTCCATGAACGCGCGCTTGCCGGCGATCACGCCGATCGAGAACCCGCCGCCCACCACCTTGCCGTACGACGCCAGATCGGCCTGGATGTCGAACAGGCCCTGCGCGCCGCGCGGATGCGCGCGGAACCCGGTGACGACCTCGTCGAAGATCAGCAGCGTGCCGCTCTGCTCGGTCAGCGTGCGCAGCTCGCGCAGGAACTCGACCGGCTGGAAGTCGGGCCGCCGGCTCTGGACCGGCTCGACCACGATCGCGGCCAGCTCGTGGGCGCGCTGGCGCAGGATCTCGAGCGACTCGGGCGTGCCGTAGTCGAGCACGAGCACGTTCGCCGACGCCGACGCCATGATGCCGGGCGCCGCCGGGATGCTCTTGAGCTTGCGCGTGCCGCGGACGATGACCTCGTCGAAGATGCCGTGGTACGCGCCGGTGAAGATCGCGATCAGGTTGCGGCCGGTGACGGTGCGGGCGATGCGCATCGTGCCCATCACGGCCTCCGAGCCGGTGTTGCAGAACGCGGCGCGGTCGGCGCCGGTGACCTCGCAGAGCAGCTCGGCGACCTCGCCGGCGAGCACGTGCTGCGGGCCGATCTCGAAGCCGCGCTCGACCTGGTCGTGGATCGCGGTGCGGATGAAGTCGGCCTGCCAGCCGAACAGGCTCATGCCGAACCCCGACAGCACGTCGATGTACTCGTTGCCGTCGATGTCCGACATGCGGCTGCCGCGCGACCGCTCGATGACGATCTGGTAGGTCAGCTCCTTGGTCAGCGGCCGGAACCCGTTGACGACGCGCGGATCGGCCATGTGGCCGCGATGCGCGGTCGTGTAGTCCTTCGAGCGCCGGGTCCGCGTCGTGTAGCGTGCGGTGAACGCGTCGAGCCGCGCGCGCTGCTGCGGCGTGAGCTCGTCGACGACGGTGTGGATCCGGGCGATCGCGCCGAACGCCTTCTTGACGTCGTAGTTGACCGGGCCGGCGGGCGGCTCGTCCTCGTTCCTGGCGGGCGGCGTGGCCGGCGCCACGAGCATCGCCGCGGCCGGGCGCGACGCGGCGACCTGCGCTTGCACCGGGGGCTGGGGTTGCGCCGGGCGCGCCGCCGCGGGCTGCGCGATCACGCCGCCGCCGAGCACCGCGAGCTGCTGGGCCATGACGGCGAGCTGCTGATCGATGACCTGGCGGACGTACGACGACGGCTCGCCGGGTGCCAAGACAGGTGCCGAGCCCGAGGCCGCGACCTCCGCGACCGGGGCCGCGACGTCCGCCGGCAGCTGCTCGTCGAGCAGGCCGGCCAGGCTGACGATCGTCGGGTAGCTCTCCATCACCTGGCGGAACGTGACCTTGATCGCGTGCGTGCGCTGGACCTGCAGCGCGAGCTGCGTGAGCGTCAGCGAGTCGAGGCCGATCTCGAGCCACGGCGTGGCCGGATCGACCCCGGTGACGTCGATGCCGGAGACTTCCTCGACCAGCTCGCAGACCGAGGCGATGAGCCGCGGGCGCCGATCGACGGTGGCGGCGGCGGACGGAGCGGGAGGCACGGCGGTGGACATGGGGACGGACATCTCCAGGGTGGGAACGGGCGAGGTCAGGGCGAACGAGGCGACCGGCCCGAGCGACGCGAGCGGCGCAAGTGACGGGAGGGACGCGTGCGACGCGAGCGGCGCGCCCGGGGCCAGCGGCAGGTTCTGGGCGAACGCCGGCGCGTCGACCCAGTGACGCTGGCGCTGGAACGGATAGGTCGGGAGCGCCAGGCGGCGCCGCCGCTCGGTGCTGTGGTAGCCGGACCAGTCGATCGCCTGGCCGAGCGTCCACAGCTGGCCGAGCGCCGCGGCGATCGCCTCGGGCTCGCGCTCGGCGGCATCGCCGAGGCTCGGGAGCGCCGGCGGCAGCGCGCGCCTGGCTTGTGGGGGGACGGCCTGGCGCGCCAGCGTGGACAGCGTCGCGCGCGGGCCGATCTCGATCAGCACGCGGCGCGGCTCGTCGAGCAGGTGCGCCACCGCCGGCGCGAACCGCACCGGCCGCCGGAGGTGCTCGGCCCAGTAGCGCGTGCTGGTGGCCTCGGCCTCGGTGAGCCAGCGCGCGGTCACCGTCGACATGATCGGGATCTTCGGCGGCGCCAGCCGGATGGTCGCGAGCCGCGCCGCCATCGGCTCGATCACCGGATCCATCATCGCGGAGTGGAACGCGTGCGAGGTCACGAGCAAGCGTGCGGTGATCCCGGCGGCGGTGAGCTCGGCCTCGAGGCGCGCGATGTCGCCGGTCGGGCCCGACGCCACGCACAGCCCGGGCGCGTTCTCGGCGGCGATCACGACGCCGGGCCCAAGCCGCGGCGCGAGCTCGGCCGCGGCCAGCCGCACCGACAGCATGCTGCCGGCGGGTTGCGCCTGCATGCGGCGGCCGCGCTCGACCACGAGGCCGAGCACGTCGGCGAGCGGCATCACCTCGGCGAGCGCGGCGCACACCCACTCGCCGATGCTGTGGCCGATCAGCGCGCTCGGGGTGACGCCCCAGCTCATCCACAGGCGCGCGACCGCGTACTCGAGCGTGAAGATCGCCGGCTGGGTGACGCTCGTCGGCACCAGCGCCTGCGGATCCTCCGAGAACCACACCGCGCGCGGATCGCTGCCGGTGTGCGCCTCGAGGATCGCGCAGCACTCGTCGTAGGCGGCGCGGAACGCCGGCTCGCTGTGGTAGAGCCCCCAGCCCATCCGCGGGTACTGCGCGCCCTGCCCCGGGCACAAGAGGCCCACGTCGGGCAGCTCGGCGCCGACCTCGCGGCTGCCGGCCCGGGCCGGCTCCGGCGCCCCGAGCAGGCGCGCGGCCTCGGCGGCGCTGCCCGCCACCACGTAGCGGCGATGCGAGAACCCGCGGCGGCCGACCTGCAACGTGTACGCGGCGTCGGCGAAGCTCGCCGGGTTCTCGGGCGCGGCCTGGAAGAACCGCGCGAGGTTCGCGCTGGCCTCCGCGAGCGCCGGCGCGGTGCGCGCCGAGACCACCACCAGCTCGGCCGGGCGCGGCGACGGCGTCGACCGGATGGCCGGCGGCGCCTCCTCGAGGACGACGTGCGCGTTGGTGCCGCCGAACCCGAACGAGCTGACCCCCGCGCGGCGCGGGCCGGCGCCCTCGGGCCACGCGGCCAGCTCGGTCTGGACCCGGAACGGCGTGCGCGCGAAGTCGATCTTCGGCGTCGGGGCGGTGAAGTTGATCGACGGCGGCAGCGTGCGCCGGGACAGCGCGAGCGCCGCCTTGATGAGGCTCGCCGCGCCGGCGGCGATCACCATGTGGCCGACGTTGCTCTTGAGCGAGCCGATCGCGCAGAACCCGCGGTCCTGGGTGTGGCGGCCGAACGCGCGGGTCAGGCCCTCGATCTCGATCGGATCGCCGAGCGGGGTCGCGGTGCCGTGCGCCTCGATATACGACAGCGTCCGCGCGTCGATCCCGGCGGCGTCGTGCGCGGCGGCGATCACCTGGGCCTGCCCCTCGGGGCTCGGGGCGGTGAAGCTGGCGCGCTCGCTGCCGTCGTTATTGACCGCGGCGCCGAGCAGCACCGCGTAGATCGGATCGCCGTCGGCGATCGCGTCGGACAGCCGGCGCAGCACGACCACGGCGACCCCGTCGGAGAACACCGTGCCGCCGGCCTGGGCGTCGAACGTGCGGGTGTGGCCGTCCGGCGACGCCATCGAGCCTTCCTGGAAGAAGTAGCCGCTGTTCGGCGGGCACGTGATCGCGACGCCGCCGGCGAGCGCGACGTCGCAGCCGCCGTTGCGCAGGCTGTCCATCGCCATCGCGGTCGCGACCAGCGACGTCGAGCACGCGGTGTGGATGCTGACCGACGGGCCGGTGAGCCCGAGGCGGTGCGCGACGCGGCTGGTCACGTAGTCCTTCTCGTTGCCGAGCATCACCGCCAGCTCGCCGAGCCGGTTGGCGACGTCGGGCCGCGGCACGAGGTGGCGCTGGAAGTACGTCGCGTTGTACATGCCGCCGAAGATCCCGATCGGCCCCGGCGCGGTCTCGGGCACGTAGCCCGCGTGCTCGAGCGCGTGCCACGACATCTCGAGGAAGTGGCGGTGCTGCGGATCGAGCAGCTGCGCCTCGAGCGGCGTGATCCCGAAGAACCCGGCGTCGAACAGCTCGACGCCGTCGAGCACGCCGCGCGCGGCCACGTAGGCCGGATCGGTGCGCTGCGCGGCGGGGATGCTCGGGTCGAGCTCGCCCGGCGCGAACCGGCGGATCGACTCGCGGCCGGCGCACAGGTTGGCCCAGAACGCCTCGACGTCGGCGGCGCCGGGGAACCGGCCGGCCATGCCGACGATCGCGATCGGCTCGCGGCCGTCGGCGGCGCGCCGGCGGGTGCGCGCACCACGGCTGCCCGGGGCGGCGCCGGTGGCCGCGCCGGTGGCCGTGCCGGTGGCCGTCCCCCCGGCTGCGCGGGCGAGCGCGGCGGGCGTCGGCGCCGCGAAGAACGTGGCCGGCGACAGGTCGGGGAACCCGGCCTCGCGCAGCCGCATGATCAAGCGCAGCGACAGCAGCGAGTTGCCGCCGAGATCGAAGAACCCGTCGAGCGCCCCCACCTGATCGATCCCGAGCAGCTCGGCGAACGCGCGGCAGATCGCGGCCTCGCGCTCGCCCGACGGCGCGCGGTACGGCTGGGCCAGCTCGGGGCGCGCGCTGGTCGGCGCCGGCAGCCTGGCGCGATCGACCTTGCCGTTCCTGGTGACCGGCAGCGCCGCGAGCGTCACGAACACGGCGGGCACCATGAAGTCGGGCAGCGTGCGCGCGAGCTGCGCCCGCAGCGCCGGCGCGCCGGCCGGGTCGGCCGCGTCGCCGGAACCTGGCGTGCCCGGTGTGCCCTGCGCGCTGCCGCCGGATCCGCCGGATCCAGACCCCGCGTGCGGCACGACGTACGCGACCAGCCGCTTGCCGCTCGGGCCGTCGTCGCGGATCATCACCGCGCACGCCGCGACCCCGGGCAGCGCGCCCAGCCGGGCCTCGATCTCGCCCAGCTCGATGCGGAACCCGCGCAGCTTGACCTGGCCGTCGGCGCGGCCGAGGAAGTCGAGCGTGCCGTCGGGCCGCCACCGCACGCGGTCGCCGGTGCGGTACAGCTTGTCGTCCGTCCGCCCGAGGCGATCACCGAGGCGATCACCGACGTGATCGGCCACGAAGCGCTCGGCGTCGAGCTCGGGCCGCGCGAGGTAGCCGCGCGCGACCCCGAGGCCGCCGACGTACAGCTCGCCGACGATGCCGGCCGGCACCGGCGCGCCGGCGCGGTTGAGCACGTAGCACTGCGTGTCGGCGATCGGGCTGCCGATCGGGATCGGGGCGTCGGCCGGGGCGTCAGCCGGGGCGTCGCGCGGGATCGAGTACGTGGTCGTGAACGTCGTGCACTCGGTCGGCCCGTAGCCGTTGACCAGCTCGGTCGCCGGCAGCGCCGCCAGTGCGCGCCGGATGTGGCTCGGCGACAGCACCTCGCCGCCGGTGTAGAGCTGCGACAGGCCCGACAAAAGGCGCGGATCCTCGTCGACGACCGAGTTGAACAGCGCCGCGGTCAGCCACGCGGTCGTCACGCCGTGCGCGGCGATGACCTGCGCGAGCCCGCGCCCGGTCGGGACCGGATCGCGGTAGATCACGCACGCGCCACCGTGCAAGAGCGGCCCCCACAGCTCGAGCGTCGAGGCATCGAACCCGAGCGGCGCGGCGTGGAGGAACCGGGTGTCGGCGTCGAGCCGGACGTACGCCACGCGGCCGACCAGCCGGATGATCGAGCGGTGCTCGATCTGGACGCCCTTGGGCAGCCCGGTCGAGCCCGACGTATACATGACGTAGGCGCGCGTCCGCGGCGTGGCCCGCTCGACCCGCGGTGGCATGCCGATCGCGTCGCCGACCACCTCATCCTCGATGAACACCGTGCGCGCCGTCAGCGCCGCGAGCGCGGCCGCGCGCGCCCGCCGGGTGACCAGCACGCGCGCGCCGGCGTCGGTGACGGCGAACGCGAGGCGCTCGGCCGGGTGATCGGGATCGAGCGGCAGGTAGGCGCCGCCGGCCTTCAGGATCGCGAGCGCCGCGACCACCGCCTCGGCCGAGCGCTCGACGCACAGGGCGACCGGCTGATCGATGCCGACGCCGGCGCCGATCAACCGCTCGGCCAGCGCGTCGGACCAGCGGTCGAGCTCGCCGTACGTCAGCCGGCCGCCGTCCCACAGGATCGCGACGCGCTCGGGGTTCGCGGCGGCCTGCTCGCGGAACAGGCCGTGGACCGTGGCCTCGGTGCGGTACTCCACCCGGGTCTGGTTCCAGTCCGCGACGACACGCGCGCGGCCGGCCGCGGTGAGCGGCGAGATCGTCTCGAGCCGTGCGCCCGGCGCGACCAGCGCGGCCATCACCGTGCAGAGCAGCTCGCCCAGCCGCTCGACGGTCGCGCGATCGATCCGCGCGCCGGCAAACCGCGCGACGGCCGCGGCGCCGCGCGCGGTCCCGGCGGTCCCGGCGGTCCCGGCGGCTCCGGCCGCGGGCACGTGCCAGGTCAGCGCCGGTCCATCGTCATCGGCCGGTGCACGCGCTCCGTCGCCCCACGCGGTCTGCGGCGACGGCTCGCCGGGGGCGCTGCTCGGCGCCACCGCAACGGCGGCCAGCCACGGCGCGAGCTCCCCGGCCTCCGGCACGTCGATCGTCGCGCCCCCCGCGCCGGTGGCCGCGGCGGACCGGCCGATCCGCACCCGCGTGACGCCGATGAGCCGCGCCAGCAGGAGCGCCCACCCCGCG